>Ga0316206_1000189_pt1 | contig 115627 bp, 91 predicted proteins | sample 6monthpyrite_MG_FD_204942 | JGI IMG/M metagenome (GOLD analysis project Ga0316206, IMG submission 204942) | Microbial mat bacterial communities from mineral coupon in-situ incubated in ocean water Damariscotta River, Maine, United States -... | ecosystem: Environmental > Aquatic > Marine >...
CCCAAAGGGGGATTGTTTTACCCTCCAGTCCTTCTTCGATTAGTTGGCGTTTTTTTTCTTGGAAGAGCGTATTCATACCATGATTAATGACACCTGTTTGTGGATTGATGGGCAAATGCCAAACGTAGCCTGGTTTCTCGGTGACGGGTATTTCTAATAAAGCAAATATTAGGGCAGGCTGTGTCTGTATCATGCCAGTAACCAGCCTAAGAGTGACAAGGTCGTTGGTATGACAGAGTGATGCAATCTGCGGGTGGTTCTCAAGCAGAGGTTGTACGATGTAGTCTTCACCCTTGAAGCGTTGATTTAGAAACTCGAGGATATTTGTTTTACCGGTAACAATATCAGGCGTATGAAGCTCGTATTGGATTTTTTCAGGTAGGTAATGTAATTCAAAACAGCCTTTTCTCTGGTTGCCAGTATTAGGCTTCAAAAACAGTGAGTGTTCGGTGAAAATCTGCTCATGTTTAACTGCACTCCCATTTTTTATAAATTCAATCGTTCTTACAGCAGGTAGGCCTGCCTTTTCCATGGCGTGGGCAAAGTCATGTTTACTAGTTAAAAGATGCTGACTTTCAGCGCTCGATTTGGCAGACATGGCAGAATGCCATTGGCTTAACTGAAATGGATATACATAGTCGAGCCATTTCTCCCTTGGTTGGTTAAATAAACTGTATAGATAGTAGTTGTTTGGTGGGATGCTGTGCAGGAAAGTCATGTTTAAGAGGTCTAATACCTGGCGGGTTTGAGAGATATTAAATTGTTCTTTGAGTTTTTTGCCGTGTGTTCGATACGAGCGATAAATCTGTCGCCAGCTAAAAAAGCACAGCCAGGTGATTGTGGAGTATAGGGCTATCAGAGCCCAGCCGATGCGTGGCAAAGTTGGCCAGGCGTGCAGAAAAACCTTGCGATGCAACTTAACCGCATTACTTTGGCCTGGTAATAAAAAACGCCAGCTCATGATTGTATGCGGTACCGGGCGCAGTAGAATTAGTGTTTTTATCTGCTGCCAACGTTTATGAATCTTTTTTGGCATCTGCGCCCAGTTTTATAGTTGTGTCGACATGTTGAATGGTAGTGTCCCTATGGGCAATGATGATGACGGTTAACTTTCCCTGTAGCTGTTTCAAGGCTTGCTGGATCTTCTGTTCATTTGTATGATCCAGCGCGCTGGTAGCCTCATCTAGTATCAGCAGGGTGGGCTTGGATAACAATGCTCGTGCGAGGGCTAAACGTTGACGTTCACCACCTGATAGTCGAATGCCGCGATCTCCTATAATGGTGTTTAAACCCTCTGGTAAATCACGTACAAAATCATCGGCTGCCGCCAGTTCAAGCGCCTTCCATATATCTTCGTCACTGATACCATCTGCAACCCAGTCCATATTTGAACGGATTGAGTCATGAAACAGATAAACTTCCTGTGTGACATAGGCCATCTTACTGCGCCAGGCCAGACGGTTTTCATCATTGATCTCTGTTTCATCACAGTAGATGCTTCCTGCTGTCGGGCTTAGTAGTCCAGCAAGCAGATCAGCCAGTGTGGATTTTCCGGCACCGGATGGCCCGGTGAGAGCAACAGTCTGCTTATGAAAAATATCGACAGAGAAGTTATGAATGACAGGCTCGCCTTTCCCTGGATAGCAATAAGATACATTTTTCAGGCTGATTTTTTCATGAAGTTCTGGTGACGCGTTGCTGTTACCTTCAGATTCCTTTGCCAGCTGACAGGCAGCAATCATATTACTGACATCAGAAAAGGCAGGCAGCTGATGCAATATGCGTTGCCAGTTAGATTGTATGCCAGATACCTGTGGCAACAGACGAGAAAATATTAGTAACAATAAAATCAATGTTGGTAGTGATACTGCTAGCCATTCCAGTGAAAAATAGAATAAAGCAGCAAAGGCGGTCGCCGCACCCGTCATATAAACCAGCTGGGTCAGGGCGCTGACCCTTGTCAGTTGGACATTCTGTTGCTCTAGTGTATGACTGGCATCAGCCAGCTGATCGGCATAGTGTTTCTCACTGGCATAACTTTTAATCATTTTCAGGCTGGCCAGTTGTTCAGTTAGCATCTGGAAGATGGTCTTGTAACCAATTAACTGTTTTTTACCAGAGCGCAGGATAATACGGTTTAATGGCAGCAATATGGCCACCAATATCAGTGCACAGGTGAGTGCCAGCAGGCTCATTTGCCAGGATAGTATGAGTGACAAGGTGATAAAAACACAGGTCAGGATTATCTGGCTCATCATGTTGAGCAATATATGTACCGAATGACCGATGGATTGAACCTGCCCCGACAGGCTATGGGTAAAGTCTGACATTCTGTTGCTGACGATAAATTGCCAGTTGCTTTGCAGTAGGGCGCTGTACAGGTTTTGCCTTAATATGCAGACATAACCCTGTTGTAGCGTGCTGCCTAAAACACTGAGCCAGTAACGGGAGCCAGCTACCAGCGTAATTACAATGACGTAGGTTATTAATATATAAGGTAGGGTGAGCGGGATTCCGCTGTGGCTAAAAAAACGACTGACGACATCAGCAAACCCCGGGTCTGTATTCCCCGTAAAATCAAAGCCGACCAGTTGCAGTAGCGGGATGAGTAGTAACAGCCCAATACCAGAAGTTATACCCTGGAATAACATCAAATTTAAGCTTAAAGACAGGCGCCACGGTGCATGGCGATAAAATGCAAGAAATGCCTGTCGCAGGATAGGGTACTGGCTTTCAGGCATGTGAATGCTCACCGGTAGGCAGATCAAGCAGTAGTGACGGTGTTATGAAGGTCGAGACCACCGTAAACTGTTTATGGCCTTCGCGGCCTGTAATTACCCAAGGGCCGACGTATAACCAGGCGTGAGCCTTGAGCAGGTTATCAGGATCTTCGGTTTTGGTTACACCAAGATGCATAATATAAGGGATCTTGTAATAACCCAGTAGTACGCGAGCAACCATCGCCTGTACCAGGCATTTGGATTCCCAGGGTGTGTATTTAGTCGCTAACTCAGTGATTTTGCCAATGCGCCAGGCTAGCTTGCGCTTGTCTTCTGTTGTTAAGGCACAAAGCTGGGTATTGTTGAAATGTGTTCCAAGACGAGGTGCAATCCAGCGAAAAGGTATACTGAGTAGAGATGCCCTGACTATGCCACTGAAAAGCCAGGCAAACATGAACCAGGCTTTTTCTCGGGCTGGTAGGCGTAAAAAAAGTGTTAGCAGATGGTAAACGCGGGACATCTTTAGCGTGTCAGAATGGCGTTATGTTCGATCATATCTTGCAGAAATTTAATAACATCCTGCTGGCATTGCAGCTCACTGACGTCATATTCGGCTATTAAGGCAGAGCAAATATCTCGGACATTCATTTCCTCTTCAATCAAATCCCAGATGCGTGTACCGATAGAATCTAGGCCATAATATTCGCTTTGCTCTATACTCATCATCACGGTTTCACCGTCCATATCACTATGCACAAGCTCAGGGCTGCGTTTGACCAGGGTATCCAGTGAAATCGCCATCATTCTGTACCTTGTTGATTTTAATGTTGTTAAACTAACAGAATATCATTCGTTTGTGTATATATGCTGCACTATGTCATATGTTTCGGTAGGCGCTTCCACAGCCGTGATAAAAATCGATACTTGGATGTAATTATGGTATCTATTCTGGAAATTCATAAATAGCCATATTGCTAAAGCAGTACTTTCTTCAATGTTAGCTACACACTATTATATAGCATATGAATGAAACTCCGGAATTTAGTCTACTTTTGTTACTTACCCATCCCCAGCCAGATGAACAGTACAGTGTTGTCAGGCAGTTGCTGGCAGAAAACGAAATCGACTGGCAAGATTTTCTCGAAAAGGTCAGGTGGCATCGAGTCACGCCACAGGTATACGAAGCGCTGAAAATACATCGTGAATTAGTCCCTGTTGAATTTATGTCCGAGCTTCAGAAGGTTTATAAGCAGTGCAATGAGATATCGTTGCAGCAAGCCACTTGGCTAGTGAAGATCTCACGCCTTTTTAGAGAGAATCAGATTGATTTTATTGCATTGAAGGGAGTTTTGCTCTCTCAATTCATGTATCAAGATTGCGCCAAACGAGAAGCTAAAGATATCGATATTATCATTGATTATCAAGACCTGAAAGTTGCGGATAAATTGTTAATAGAAGTGTTGGGATTTTCAAAAGTTACCCCCCATGCGGGAGCTACACAAAAGCAGATTAGTGTTTTAAATAAAAGAATAAAAGATCGTAAATACGTGCATAAATCTAATGGTACTCAGCTGGAATTACATTGGCGTTTCTGGAATCTTGAGGAATTGTTGAATATTCCTTTTTCGAAAATGAAGTCTGAGTCTCGCCTCATCCCTTTTTTTGGTGAAAGTGTGCCTTTTCTGTCTTATAGGCATCTTTTTTTATATCAGAGTTTTCATGGTTCCATGTCAAACTGGTACAGATTGCACTGGGTTAGTGATGTAGCGATGATGTTGAGTATGGATCAACCTGATTGGGAAGGGGTAGTGAAAGCCAGTGAGCAGTTTGTCTGCAGCCGTAATTTGGTTGAAGCTGTGATGCTGGCAGGGGATTTATATCAATTACCCATCCCTGATGAGATAAAAGCATCATTTGGCGAATCTAGGCAACAGAAAGCACAGTTAAGGTGTGCAAAGTGGTTGCTTTCTCAAGCCCAGTTACCATCATTGCGAACAAAATTATACCGCGATAAGTTTTTTTTGACCTGGAGTGTCTTTCTACGAAGTTATGTCGATAAACTGTGGCTTCAGACTGGTGATTTTAAGCTTTACACCATACCAGACAGGTGGTTTTTCCTGTATTATTGGCTTCGTCCTGTGTTTTATGCCTCTCGATTATTGGGTATAAGCGGATTATGTAAAGTTAATAAGCATAAGAAAAGCGAATAAGGCATAATTGTACAAATCTATGGGTTATTGCCTTGGATTGCAAATGACCAGAAAATACTAAATAAAATAACGGAAGAGTTACCATATAATGAACAAGTGTTTTGCCAGTTTAATTTTCAGTACTATATTTGCATTTACCAGCTTATCTGTTATGGCCGTCACGCCAACCCCTGAACAACTTAAAATATTCCAGCAGTTATCGCCGGCGCAACAGAAATCCATACTCGATTCAGCTGGAAAAAATGGTGGAGCACTTAAACAACAACCACTGACTCAACCTGAGGTCGTAAAGCGTAAAATACCTGAAGATAAAAAAGCGCCCGAAGCAGATACCGGAATTACTCAGAAAATAGAAATTGATTTGGATGAGGCTTCACTCAAAACAAAAAAAGAAAAGAAGACAATCGACCAGAAGCTCACTCAGTTTGGTTATGATCTGTTTGCAGGGACACCAACCACATTTGCACCAGCCACAGATATCCCGATCCCGGTTAATTATATCGTTGGTCCTGGTGACTCGGTCGAAGTGCAGCTTTTTGGAAAAGACAACGAGCAATACAGCCTGGTAGTGACACGTGAAGGGATATTGAATTTTCCGGGCATCGGCCCTATCGCAATTGCTGGCCTTACTTTTGCAGAACTGAAGGCTAATCTTCAACAACGTATCAAAGAACAAATGATCGGAGTAAAAGCCAGTATCTCTATGGGTACCTTGCGGTCTATTCGTATTTTTATACTGGGTGATGCCGAACGCCCAGGTTCATATACGGTCAGTTCTCTTTCCACGTTGACCAATGCGTTATTTGTTAGTGGTGGTATAAAACCCATAGGTTCACTAAGAAATATCCAACTAAAACGAAATGGTAAACTGATTAAAAGTTTGGATTTGTATGACCTGCTATTAAAAGGCGATACCAGTAATGATGCTCGCTTGCTACCCGGCGATGTGATTTTCATTCCACCTATTGGTAAAACAGTTGGCATCGGTGGAGAAGTAAGACGTCCGGCTATTTATGAAATTAAAAAAGAACGTAATGTCGATGATGTAGTCAAGTTATCTGGAGGGTTTTTACCCACAGCCTATCAGCAGGCATCGCAATTGGAACGCATTAACGCTCAAAAAGAGCGAACCCTGGTTGAGATAGACCTTAGTAAGAGAGCAGGTAAAAATACGACCATACAAACTGGCGATATTATCCGAGTATATTCTGTACTGGAAAAAATGGAGAATATTGTATTGCTATCAGGCCATGTCGAACGGCCAGGTGGGCAACAGTGGCGTAGTGGCATGCGCGTTACAGACCTGATACCTAGCGCCAAATCACTGTTACCCAAAGCAGACATGAATTACGTCATTATTCGCAGAGAGGACGTTAATACAGGTTTAATATCCGTACTATCAACGGACTTTGAGAAAGCCCTTAATGACCCGTCTTCGAGTCACAATTTGGTGCTGCAGTCCAGAGATGAAGTCATTGTTTTTGGTTTGGGGCAAGAAGACCGCTCGACCATTATCGAAATGATACTGGATGATCTTAAGCTACAAGCCAGTAATAAATTGCCAAGCCAGGAAGTTAGTATTGGCGGTCGCGTGCATGCGGCTGGTAAATATCCACTTGAAAAAGGTATGCGGGTAAGTGATCTTCTTCGTGCGGCGGGCAGGCTTCTTGAGTCGGCCTATGTCCTGCAGGCTGAACTTACGCGTTATAGTGTGATTGATGGGCAATATAGGCAAACAGATCGAATAAGAGTTGATCTCGCAAAAATATTATCTGGTAATAGTGAAGCCGATATAGGGCTGCAAACTTTTGATCATCTGGTTATAAAGGATATCCCTCTTTGGTCAGAGCGCGAATACATTGAAATTCGCGGCGAAGTTAAATTCCCCGGTAAGTACCCAATAAAACGAGGTGAAACATTAAGCTCAGTTCTCCGACGAGCAGGTGGTGTAACTGACCTGGCCTTTATTGAGGGTGCTGTTTTTATGCGCGAAGAGCTTCGCAAACGTGAACAAAAACAAATGGACACCCTGGCTTCTAGGCTGGAATCTGATATCGCTGCTGCCAGTCTCGAGGCTACAAAAGGCGATGGTAAACAAGGTGATTCTCAAAAGACATTATCAATTGGTAAGTCTCTGGTCGATCAGCTTCGTAGCACTCAGGCTGCTGGCAGGTTAGTAATAGATCTGGAGAAAATTCTTGATAGCAAGCATGATGTAATTAAGAATGATGAGGTTGATGATGCAAGTTCAGTAAGTGCGAGCGTGCTGCTGGCAAAAGATAAAGATATCCTGGTAATTCCTCGAAAAACACAATCAATAACGGTGCTGGGTGAAGTGCAATTTCCTACTTCACATATATATAATGCATCTTTATCTCGCGATGAATATATCAACCGAAGTGGTGGCTCAACATTTAAAGCCGATGATGAACGCATCTACGTAGTAAGAGCAAATGGTGAAGTGATCGCAGGCAATGATTCCTTCTGGAGTTTTGATAATACAACAGTAGAAATAAAACCTGGTGATACGGTTATTGTTCCCTTGGACGCAGAAAGAATTAAACCATTAACACTGTGGACAAATGTTACGCAAATACTTTATCAGGTGGGCGTTGCAGTTGCCGCGTTTAATTCAGCTGGTATTTTCTAATTCCATGTATTGTAGCTATTCAGGGTCAGTGAGTTGCAATAAGGATAGTCATTATGGCTGAAAACAATAAAGTTTTAGATGATAGGGGTCTTGCTTCTGACATGGTTCATAGACCATCTGGCGATGAATTTAATTTATTTAATTTGTTGAAAGTAGTTGTAACGTATAAAAAGCAAGTCTTTTTCATAACCCTAATTTCAACAATTATTGCTATAGTAATTGCGATATTGTCAACGTCAATATATAGGGCAGAAGTTTTACTTGTGCCAGTCTCTAAGAAACAGGGTGGTGGCTTAGGTATGTTAGCTAATCAATTTGGTGGTCTTGCTTCTTTGGCTGGTATTAATATTAATAGAGGCGGTGGTGCTGATGAAGCTATCGCTACATTGAAATCACGCGAATTGACTAATAAATTCATTCAAGAGGAGGGCTTGTTGCCAATCTTGTTTGGAGGGCAGTGGGATACACAGAATAATCAATGGCGAAATAAGCTGGCGTCGCCTACCATATGGAAAGCTTACAGATTGTTTGATAAGTCCATTCGTAAGGTTACTTTAGACAAGCGGGCAGGGTTGATTACTCTTTCCATCCAGTGGAAAGATCCTGAGCGTGCAGCTAATTGGGCTAATGAATTGGTATATCGCGTTAATGATAAGTTACGAAAAGAGGCTATTCTGGAAGCAGAGAAGACAATTGCATATCTGGAAAAAGAACTGCAAAAAACTAGTATTATCGAAATAAAGAACTCTATATATAAATTAATAGAAGGGCAGACTAAAAATAAAATGTTTGCAAGTACTCAGCAGGAGTATGCATTTAGAGTGTTAGATAAGGCAGTAGTTCCTGAGAAGCCGATTAAACCGAAGCGGAAATTGATTGTTATGATGGGATTCTTGTTTGGGGTAATAATGAGTTTTTTGCTTGTATTAATATTAGAGAACCTGAAAAAATACAGAAATAAGCATTGTTAGTATACAGGTAGTTTGTTTGTGATATTTCTAATTAAGTTAGGTATGATTGTTGAGGCTATATTGTTTTAATTTATAGCTAAAAGTAGCTATATGTTGCGCAATTAGATTAATTAAAAATAGCTTGCTTGTATGTAAATTGAAATGAATGCAGGCAATCTCTCTTGTTTGTGTAAATTAAATTATTGAATTTTCTTGTAAGTATAGTTATTGGAAAGCATGAATAAATCGTTCTATATCACTACATATAATACTTTTGGGCTATTCATATTGTGTTATTAGTGCGGGTAGATTCTCTCCCGCTTTCCTTGTGAATGTTGCGAATATGGAGGCTATTTTCAAGTTGATGATGATTTTATTCAAATTTTAATGGAAGTAGATAATCTTGAAAAGTAAGAAAATATTCTATTATTTGAACCATGCTAATTATTTTTCATTTATTACGTTCAGTATTTTTTTATAAATATAAGTCATATGCTTGAATCATATCTTTTGGCGGTTGTGTCGTTGTCTGTGTTTATGACGCATGGTTTGTTTCTGTTTTATAAGAAAATTCCCTTTGCATCGAGAATGCTTATTTTTTGTTATATTCTAGGTGCTTTATTTTATATTGTCATTCCTTCCTATTTACCTATGTTTTTGGGTGAGCAGATTATTCATGCTAGATTTGTTGGTGATGTAAGTTTTGGAAGTATGTATTTGGATAAAATTTATATAGTTATTCTGGTTTATTCGATATTTTCAATTTTGGGTATATTGTTCGGCTTATCAATAAGTGTGAATAAAAATTATAAAGATCGTTTGTATGATAATGACAGCGTAATGTTCCCATTCTCTGCTTTTATGTTTTTTGTACTTCTCAGGTATTTTCTTATATATGTTGAGTATGATACTGGTATTGTGGCAGCTGGCGAAAGAAGTGGTGGTGTTTCTAGTCAGATATACTTGGTTATTAATACGTTAATGCTGGTTACTATGGCATATTTAATTTCAATACTTCGGTCAAAGAAATCGCAAGTATTGATTGTATTAGTATCATTGTCAGTTTATTTGGCACATTCCATATTGATTTCTGGTTCTAGAAGGATGGCTGTATTCTATTTTATGTTTATAGTTGGGCCCACTCTTATTGGGTTAAAGATCATTAAGCTGTCAAGTTATATTATATACTCTATTTTTACTATTATTTTTGTTGTTGTGTACGGTGCTATTCGGGCTAATTTATTCAAGTTTACAAGTTTTGATGAATTGTATTATGAGGCAGGGCTTATATTAGAGAAGTTACGAGACAATATTGATCTTGTTTTGATTAATGCAGATATTACTATTGTATATGATGCGTTTGTTGGTGTAATTAAAAATGTTCCTGAAAAGGTTGATTATTTATATGGCGAAACACTTTTTAAGTTTTTCTATTTTATTATTCCGCGTAGTGTCTGGCCAGATAAGCCTGAAAGCATTTCGGTGCTTGTTTCTAAAAATATACATGGTGCATATTATATTACCGGTACGACATATAACCCGACGCTATTGGGCGAGTTATTTTATAATGGCGGGTATGTTGCTACAGTACTTGGCGGGTTGTTAATAGGCTTGTTGGTAGGCTTTTTTGTTAAAAAGTCAGGGTTGTGGGTAAATGATGGTGACAGGGTAATGATTGTGTTTATTGGCATTATAGGTATGACATTCTTTAATGTGTGGCGTGGTTATACATTTGAAGTCATTATATATTTGCTTTTATCATTCGTAATATATGTTATATCTTATAAGTTTCTTTCCTTAAAGAACTATAAGTTTTCTTGAAGCCTTAATGTATAAAAAGCACATATATCTGTCAATTATTATGGGTTCTGGAGTGTTGCTTAACTACACTGCCAGTATATTTGGCACGTATGTATTTAGTAAGAATGACTATGGTATGTTTATCCTTTTATTAAGTTGGATGGTTATGATTTTCAGCATCTATTCACTTGGTATTCATAATGCAATAATAAAAAAAATTAATTACTATAAAGTTAATAATGCAGAAAAGGTGCGCTCTAGTATTGACACAGCCATTAAAACTGTTTTTATAGGCGGAATTATTGTATCGATACTAATTGCCTTTATATTGTTTGGAATAGACGTCGATGATAGTTACCAAGAATTAATATTGTCATTTTGCTTGCTTGGCATTGTATATGGTATAGGTATCACACTTTCTAAGGCCTTTCAGGGTTTAAATAAGCCGTACGTGGCATTGCTTTTATCAAATACATCTTATTATAGTGCAATGTTGCTAAGCTTTTTAATAACTTGGTTGTTGAACTTGAGTCTTATCGAAACAATTTTGTTATTTGCTATATGTTATGTATTGGTTGTAATAAGTAGTATCGTGTATCTTTGTAAGATATGTCCTAAGTATGTTGGCCGTATAACTAAGCTCGGCTCATTTGGCTATAAATATCTCGCAATCTTAACGACATCATCGGTCTTGTCTTACGGTACAAATAATGGAATGCTTATCGCTTTAGGATACATTGGGAATATTCAAGAGGTGGCTATTTTTGCAGTAAACTATAATCTTTCTAAGCTACCTTTTTTGATACACGTATTAACTACAACGCTGTTTAATCAGAAATTCTCATTGGCATATGAGAAAGGCGAGATAGAAATAATGCGCAGCCTATACAAACGACATACTAAAATTTCAATTGCACTTTCATCAATTTTGATTTTATTTATTTATATTTTTTCAGATGTGATTTTTAGTTTTTATAATAAAGGCTATATTGACAAAAACCTTTTTTACTTACTTCTGCTGGGTACATGGTTTCAAGTCTCCTGTGGACCGGTAGATTCTATTTTATGGTTAAGTAAGTATGCAAAAATTGAAATGTATAACCTATTATTACAGCTATCGGTGCAGATTATCCTGGGTGTATTGCTGTATTCTTTATACGGTTTAATTGGGTTGGCCTGTGGAATTGTTGCAGGTATTGTTTTGGTGCAAATAACAAGAATGATTCAAAGTCATTTAACATTAAGGATCTCGCTTTTAAGTTAGTATGTCGCCATTGGCTATATGCTATGCGTGTGTCTTTTATTTTTAATCTATATATTTAAAATGGCGTGTGATTTATGTGTGGAATATTTGGGGTATTTTCAAAAAATAGTATAACGGATAGGCATAAAGAATCTATAAAAAAAATATCAAGTGAGATTTTACATAGAGGCCCGGATGGTGAGGGAATATTCGTTGATCAAAACTGCATATTATCAATGCGTAGACTCAGTATCATTGATTTGGAAGGTGGTTGGCAGCCTTTTTTAGATGAGTCAAGAAATTTAGCGTTAGTGGTAAATGGTGAGATATATAATCATGTTGAACTGCGTGACGAATTGATGTCTAAAGGTTATGTTTTTAAAACAAGGAGTGATTGTGAGACAATTTTATACCTGTATATAGAATATGGATTTGACTGTCTAGAATATTTACGTGGTATGTTTTCATTTGCCTTGTGGGATGGGGATAATCAACATCTTTTTATCGCAAGGGATCGATTAGGAGAGAAACCACTTTATCTGGCGGAAGTAGGTGATGACTTGTATTTTTCATCTGAACTTAGGCCGCTTGTTAAGTCTGGTATAGTCCCATTTAAATTGAATCCTGATACTATAAATTTGTATTTTCATTATCGTTATATACCTGAACCCGATACAGCACTAGAAGGCGTAAGAAAGTTACCAGCTGGTAACTATTTAATTGTGGATAAGAAGAGTGGATCAATAAGTCAGCATAACTATTGGGATTTTCAAAATATTGATGCTGTTGAAGGGAATCCTGCTGAGCTAATTCGTGAGAAATTACTGGAAGTTTCTGACATCATCTTACGATCAGATGTGCCTGTCGGTATCGCGTTGAGTGGAGGTCTGGATTCCAGTGCGCTCGCATGTTTGGCATCACGCCGACAGTCAAATATTCATGCGTTTTCATTAGGGTATGATTGTGATCATCATTCAGATGAAAGAAGTAATGCAAAAGAGCTTGCCAGTTATTTGGGTTTACCATTTCATGAGATAGAGCTTAGTTCCTCAGATTTTGTTGATATGTTTCCTGATATGGTCTTTGCACGTGATGACCCAATTATGGACATCAGTGGTTGTGGTTATCAGGCAATTTCTATGCGGGCCAAGGAAGAGGGTGTGCCTGTATTATTACAAGGGCATGGAGGAGATGAGCTATTCTGGGGATACAATTGGGTTCGTGAAGCAGCAGAATATTCGGAAATAAAAGAGAGTCTTTTTGATAAGGGCGGAAAATTACCTTGGTATAGATACATGCCATTTGAGATGCCTAAGTCTCTAGCTGTAGCTGATTTACTGAGATGGGTAGTTGGCTGGTGCGGCGTAAAACACGGTATGCAGAAAGTAAAGAAAATTCATGAAAGTTATCAAAAAAACCGCAATCAATATATTTTCTATGATTTAGTACCACATTATATTCAAGCTCAAAATAATATATCTTCTTTGTATACAAAAGAGTTTAGCTTAAAGCTTTCTGAAGAGCATTCGCCAAATTCAGTGTTTTCAAGAAACGATCATGATAGTATTGATATAGCAATTACTGATCTGATTTTTAAAACTTATTTATGCGAAAATGGGGTTGCACAAGGTGATCGATTAAGCATGGCTTCATCAGTAGAGTTACGATTGCCATTGTTAGATTACAAGCTTGTTGAGACGGTTATAGGATTACGAAAAAATAAATCTGATAGGGATCTGGGAGCGAAATACTGGTTTAAAGAAGCCGTTAAAGATATTGTTCCAGATTGGGTGATGAATAGGCCGAAAAGTGGTTTCCAGCCTCCAGTTCGTCGATGGACGGAAGCATTATTCAAGGAATATGGTCATTTAATTAAAAATGGTTATTTGGTGTCTGAAGGTATAATTAAACCAGAAGTCCAGGGTATATTGTCTAGGGGGCCCTATACATCACTTGGTTTTGCTAAGTCTGGTGCTAGTCATCTAGCATTCGAAACACTTGTCTTAGAAATTTGGTGTAGAAAGTATTTAGGTATGGATCTTAATTAAATGTTGTTAATTTTACAGCAAAAAAACACATGAAGAGTTGTTAGGTTGACTAAAAAAGTTCTAATTTTCCATAATATTGCATCTTCTTATTATAAAAACTGCGTATTTCAAGCTTTTTACGAGTTATATCATGATGTAAAAGTTGTTCATCTTGCAGAAACTCGTGGTATTCGCAGCTGGAAATTCGATCGTTCTGAACTGGGTTATCCAAATGAGATGCTTTTTCCAGGGAATCTTGACCGAGTTCCCAGATTCTTAATGGTGAAAGCGGTATTAAATATACTACGAAGTGAGAAGCCCGATATTGTGTATGTAGGTGGTTATTCCTATCTTTCTTATTGGGTTGCATTGGTATGGTCAAAGTTAAACGGTAAGGTGTTCATAAGCGAAATTGACTCCAATAGGTTTGATCATGTTCGTAGTGGGTGGAAGGAGGCGATTAAAAAAGTATTTGCAAGATCCTGCGATGTGGTTGTTACATATGGAAAAACAAGTAAAGAATATGTTCGAGATTTAGGCGTCGCAGAAGACAAGATAGTAATCAAGCCAAATGTAACAACGACAAAGCATTTTGATTCATCGCCTCGTGAATTGCCGGAGTTGTTAAAAAGCAAAAATAATTTACTTTATGTGGGAAGACTTTCATTCGAAAAAAATATAGAGTTACTTTTGCGAGCATACTCGGCAGCAAAAAAGGAAACCAATGATAATAGGTATTCACTGATTATAATTGGTGATGGTCCAGAAGAGACTAGGTTGCGTGCATTGGTCACATCCGAATGTATTCCAGATGTTGTATTTATTGGCTTTGTCGAAAAGCAAGATTTAGCAAAGTACTATGTAAATAGTACGGTATTTATTTTGCCAAGTACGAGTGAACCTTGGGGGCTGGTAGTGAATGAGGCGATGATGTGCGGATTGCCAGTTATAGTATCAACTCATTGTGGCTGTTCTCAAGATTTAGTAAACAATAATGGTTATACATTCGAACCAGATGATTTGGATGTCTTGAAGAGAATATTGGTCAGTTATATTTTGAATAAAGAAAATATTGAGCTGCAGAGACAGCAATCGCTTTCTATTATTGAATCGTATACTCCTGAAAATGTAGCGCAGGTTCTTTCAGGGTTGATGGTAAAATTCAAATAATGATTTTTTTCTGTTTCAAAGAATATTCTTTATTATCGAGAAGATATTTACAGGAAAACATATGAAATATATTGCAGGTAATGAGATAAAATCGCATAGCGATGATTTTAAAGAAGGGATTGCATATCGTGACCATAAAATATCATTTGTATTAAACCGAATTAATGGAAAGAGGGTGCTAGACTTAGGATGTGTTATGCATAACCCTAATAATATGGCAAGTAAATATTGGTTGCATAAAGCGATTAAGGAGAAATCAAGTGAGCTAGTTGGCCTCGATCTTTATGAAGATGGTGTTAAAAGGCTCTGTGAAAGTGGTTATAATGTTGTGCATGGAGACGCACAAGAATTTCAGTTCGAAAAGAAATTCGATGTAATAGTCGCCGCCGACATAATTGAGCATCTTCATAACCTTGAAGGTTTTTTCATATCATGTCGAGAGAATTTGTGCACTAATGGTGATTTGCTTATTTCGACACCCAATCCATGGCACTGGCGCTATATAGTCAAATCGCTACACAAGCAGGTAACAGTAAATAAAGAGCATACGTGCTGGTTTTGTCCTGCAACACTAGGTCAATTAGCAGCCAGGTTTGGATTTCGAGTAGAATCAGTTAGCTATGGGTCTCGTTATATGTCAGATAGAGTTATGCCATTCCCGAAGCGAATAAAGCACACTTCATTTCATACCGTTTTGAAAATTATTTAGCTTTATTATAGTTATAATTTTAAGAGAGAATAATTATGTCAACATATTTAGTTACTGGTTCATGTGGGACAGTAGGGGCTGGACTGGTAGATTATTTATATAAAACAAAAAAAGATGCCTATATATACTGCATAGATAACAATGAAAGTGCTCTATTTTTTCAGGAGCAAGAGTACCTGGAAGATGGGCGAGTTCGTGTATTTCTCGCTGATATTCGTGATCTTGAGCGCTTAAAGGCTGTTATGCAAGGCGTGAATGTTGTGTTTCATGCGGCAGCTCTTAAGCATGTAGTAATGTGTGAGCGCTCACCAATGGAATCTGTACAGACCAATATTATTGGTGTCAATAATGTTATCCAGGCATCAATTGAGTCGGGTGTAAAGAAAGTTATATTTACAAGTTCAGATAAAGCAGTTAACCCAACTAATGTCATGGGCACATCGAAGTTGATGGGTGAGAGATTTATGACAGCGGCCAACTCAAATCATCAGTTCGGCGATACTATATTTGCTTCTACTCGTTTTGGGAATGTTCTGGGTTCCAATGGTTCAGTAATTCCAATTTTCAGAAAACAAATTGAAATGGGTGGGCCTGTAACATTAACTGACCCTGAGATGACAAGATTTGTAATGAGTATGGAACAGGCAGTTAAACTGGTTGTTGATTCTGCTGAGCGTGCGCGTGGTGGTGAAGTATTTATTACAAAAATGCCGGTATTAAGAATTATCGATCTTGCAAAAATGATGATTGATGAGTTGGCGCACGTATATGGTTATGACCCTTCTTCAATCAAAATAAACGAAATAGGCTGTAAACCAGGTGAAAAGCTTTATGAGGAACTAATGAGTCATGAGGAAACGCGTAGAGCTATTGAGTTGGATGAGTACTTCTCTGTTCTACCTGCCTTTAGGGGGCTTTACAGGGATATTTCATACGATTACGATGGCATTGTTTCGCATGAGGTTACAAACCCATATATTTCACAAGATGAGCCTTATATGAGTATGGATGACCTGAAAATATTTTTGACGAAATATAATCTAATTATAGATGAGCAAAAATCCCCTCCAAGCCAGCGATACTGGCCAGGCGATAAATCGTAAGGTGAATAGATGTCACATATTTTAATATTGGGTGGTGATGGTTATCTGGGATGGCCAACCGCAATGCGCTTTTCTGCGCTCGGGTACGAGGTAACGGTAGTTGATAATTATTTTCGACGTCATGTTTGTGATGATATTGGTGTGTCGATGTTATATTCTGTGCCTCATCTTGTGGAAAGGGCGGATGTCTGGCATAAAAAAACAGGTCATGAAATCAAGGTCGTGATTGGCGACTTAAGTGATCCGGAACTAATGCGGTCCCTTTTCAATGGAAGTGTCAAGTATCAATGGTCTATAGATAAAAGTTTTACTGGGATACCTGAGACTGTACTTCATTATGCTGAGCAACCATCAGCACCCTATTCGTTGATGGATTACAAAACAGCAAATTTTACATTAAGCAATAACCTTCTTGTTACGAATAATCTTATGTTTGCTGTACGTGACTATTCACGTGAAACCCATATCGTCAAGCTTGGTACGATGGGTGAGTATGGAACCCCGGATATTGATATTGAAGAAGGTTGGATTGAGATTGAGCATAAAGGAAGAAAAGACAAGTTTCTTTTTCCACGTCAGGCATCATCTATTTATCATACCAGTAAAATCATGGACACAGATTTAATGTGGTTCGGGGTGCGCATGTGGGATCTTCGTGTGACCGATTTAATGCAGGGGCCAGTGTATGGCGTTGAAACTGAGGAATCAATGATTGACGAGCGTTTACAGTCGGTTTTTAATTATGATGAAGTTTTTGGGACAATAATTAATCGGTTTATAACTCAGGCAGTGATCGGCTACCCTTTAACAGTTTACGGGAAAGGTGGTCAGACACGAGGTTATCTTAACCTGCTCGATACACTTCAATGTGTTCTTATTTCGGAACAAAATCCGGCGAAGTGTGGAGAATTGAGAATATATAACCAGATAATGGAGACATTTACAGCTAATGAACTGGCAGCCCTAACAAAGGAAGTAGGTGATAAATGTGGCTATAATGTCGAGATTAAAAATATTGAAAATCCAAGAAAGGAACAGGAGGAGCATTATTATAATCCGTCGTATCAGGGGCTTACGAATCTTGGTGTAAAGCCGCATTTGTTATCATCTAACTCTATGGAGAGCATGTTCAAATTTGTTGGGCGTTACAAAGATAATATTCGAAAAAATATAATATTCAGGGGTGTCAAATGGTAGATAAGTGGCTTATTACTGGCGGATGTGGCTTTATTGGGACAAGCTTGATTTCTCGAATTTTATCTGAAAAGCCAGATGCACATATACGAGTGCTGGATAATCTCTCTGTAGGTGGCAGAGATGATCTTGCAGAGGTTTGTAATTTCAGGGAAGTATCAATTAATGATTTAACAGGTGAGAAGGGAGTATATTTGGTTCTTGGTGACATAAGAGATGAATCAATCTGCCTTAATATAAGCAGCGATGTCGACTGCATTGTGCATTTGGCGGCTAATACGGGTGTTGGGCCATCCGTCGAAGATCCGCGTGCAGACATGGAAGCAAATATTAATGGAATTTTTAATGTCCTAGAAGGTGCTCGTCTGAATAATGTAACACATTTTGTATTTGCATCATCTGGTGCGCCAGCAGGTATAGTTGAGCCACCTATTCATGAGGAAATGGCGCCACACCCTGTTTCACCTTACGGCGCCAGTAAGCTTGCTGGTGAGGGTTATTGTTCTGCCTATTATCAAACTTACGGTGTTAATACAGTTTCCCTTCGTTTTGGGAATGTTTATGGTCCGAGATCTAAGCATAAGTCTAGTGTAGTGGCAAAATTTATTAGGCTTGCTATGGGTGATGAGATATGTGAAATTTATGGGGATGGTACACAGACGCGCGACTTTATATATATTGATGATTTAATTAGTGCTGTTATGAAGGCTAGTATATTTGCTAGTGGTGGAGAGGTGTTTCAAATAGCAGCTGGTACTGAGTTAACGTTAAATGAGTTAGTAGCGGAACTGAAGCCCATATTTGAAAGAGAAGCGGGTAAAGTTATGCAGGTCAAACATGGAGAAAAGCGCCTTGGTGACGTAATGCGTAACTATGCAGATACAACTAAAGCTAAGACAATTTTGGGTTGGCAAATAGAAACACAACTTTCTGATGGACTTCGTTTAACTATAAGTGACTTGTGTAATTAATAATTGAGATTGTGGTGTACAGAGTAGTTAATATTATTGAAGAGGCAAGGCTTGGGGGGCCGCAGGTGCGTATTGCTAATGTAGCCTGCGCACTTAAAAATAGGGTAGAGACAACTGTTGTAATGCCCGTTCTGAATTCTGAACGTTTCTGCAATAAACTGGATGAATGTGGGGTGACGTATAAGAAATTTAGGTTAAGCCGTATTACCAAGGATTTCAGAGTTGCCCTACGCTATATTTTCTTTTCGGTATTTGAGGTAATTCAGCTTGTTCGATATTTTAGAAAAGAGCAGTTTGATCTTGTGCATGTTAGTGGTGGCGCATGGCAATATAAGGGCGTAATTGCAGGCAAGTTGTCTGGCAGGAAGGTGGTTTGGCATTTAAATGATACATCCATGCCTTTTATTTTGCGTAAAGTATTTTCGATACTAAGTGTATTACCAGATGCGTTTATATTTGCTTCGGAGCGGACGAAGGAATATTACAGCTCATTGATAAAAAAGAATAAGTTGGAGTTTGTTATTCCTGCACCAGTAGACACTGATTTTTTTTCTCCTAAGTTACCTATCGTGGGTGATGATAGACTAATAGCGAGCTGGCGCAATAAAATAGTTGTTGGTACTGTTTCAAATTTAAGTCCTGTAAAAGGTTTGGATGTTTTTGTTGATGTAGCTTCGTCGCTTAATAAAAAATTTAGTAACATTCAATTCGTAGTGGTAGGGTTAGTTGATAGTAAAAGAAGTATTTACAAAACTTTAATGAAGAAAATTAAGGATTTGAATGTGACGAATATTAGTTTTATAGGACAAAGAGATGATGTGAGAGCGCTCCTTGGGAGGTTTGATTTATATTTATCTACATCATACACAGAGTCTTCCCCTATTTCCATCTGGGAAGCTATGAGTATGGGGAAGACTATAGTGTCAACTGATGTTGGTGATGTGGCAAGATATGTTATCAGTGGCCAGTCAGGTGAAATACTTAAAATTGGAGATGTCGATGGCTTAGTGAATGCTATTGAGAACCTGCTTACTAATAAAAAAAGAATGTTTGAATATGCAAAAAGGTCTCGTGAAATAGCAGTAGATAAACTGGATATTAGTAAATGTATTGATCTTCATGAGCATGCATATAATAAAATATTAAATAGTTAACGCTTTCGATAATAAAAATGTGTAAATATTTATTTTGATGATTTGTCAGTGTGGTTGCTGGTTAACAGAAAACTAATGAGAGTAGTTGAAGATGAAAGGTTTAGACGAATAAAACCCTGAATAGGCTTCTCTTGGACATCAATAGAATAGCTTTATTACTGAAAAGTAGACGGTAATTGTGTTTTGTGCCAGATAGTATATGTGGTGCGTAAAAACAATGCCAGTCATGATGTGCTGGAAAGGATGCTCCCAAGTAAAAAGTAAGTACAAGGCTTGTTTGTGTCGAGTTTTACCTTTCCCCTGATAAGATTACAGACTGATATGTGTTTACTGTAGGTGACCATTCAAAGGGTTAGGTTTACATGTAATGGTGATTTTTTCTAAGAATGCTGACGTAGTAATAAAAAACAATTTTGTTGGAACCCTAGATGACAGAGATAAAGCATATTAAGACAAGTCTTCTAATAGGACTACCTATTGTTATTGGGGTGATCATATTTATTGTCGTGTCGATGTTTTTAAATCTCACTCGTGAGGAGACGAGATTCGAAGAGCTTGCTCTCGGGAAGGAAACAAAAATTTATCGTGCAATGTATCAAGATGTACTGGTTCATTGCAGTGAACTCACCGATGGAGCTATGTGCCTGGACGGTTGGAAGCAGCGAGGTGGGCATCCTGTAACGTTATGGCTGGGAAATTCGCAATTGCATGCCATCAACCAGATGAAGTCAGGCGATGTAAATAGCGTACAACTTTTGTACGACAAGCTGACGAAAAGTGATAATGATTTACTTGCTTTTAGCGAGCCGAATGCAAGTCTGCAGGAGCATTATGTGCTGTTCGAATATCTGAAGTCCCGTTTGCCTATTCGTACTCTACTACTTCCTGCTGTTTTTGATGATACAAGAGAGAACGGTTTGCGGGACGGGCTTATCCCGGCCCTTCATGAGTTACCTGTGATGGACGAGTTATCGAAAACTAAAATAGGTCGCGAAATACTAACTGAGAATAAATCAGTCAAAGATACTGGTGATATGGCAGGGCTCAACGACACACCACAGAAAGTTGTTGAGTCAGCTATTACGGATTGGTTAACGGAACATTGGTCGCTTTGGGACACAAGGTCTGCAATGCGTGGGCAACTGTATAATAGTCTTTATCTGTGGCGTAACTCGGTCTTTGGTATCAATGCGCAGAGTAAGAGGAAGATTATTCCGGGCCGCTATGTAAAAAATCTGGCAGCGCTCAAGTCGATTTTACAATCCTGTGCAGAACAGAAAATCAATGTGATCCTTTATATCGTACCGTTACGCAATGATGTTGAGCCACCTTACGTTACCAAGGAGTATGTCAGTTTCAAGAAGGATGTTGAGTTGCTGTCATCTGAATACGGCGCTGTTTTTGCTGATATTGAGGGGCTTGTTCCCGGGGAGTTGTGGGGTAGGAAGGATGCGACATCGATCAATGGTGAGGCTGAGCTCGATTTTATGCATTTCCAGGCTGGCGGACACCGTCTGTTGGCCGAGACCATGTTCGAACTGCTGCAGGCTAATCATTTTCTGAGTGATAGCCAATGATTTTTAATTCCGTCAGCTTTCTCATTTTCCTGGCATTGGTTGTGCCACTTTACTGGTCATTGCCACGCACGCCCCGGTTGTGGCTCATTTTTCTATCAAGTATCATGTTTTACGGTTTCTGGAGGGTCGAATTCATTCCTCTTATGCTGTTTTCCACGCTGGTGGACTACACAGCTGCGCGAGCCATCGATACCTCAACGCAGTTGTCTCGTAAACGTCTAATTCTAACGATCAGTATTTCAATTAATCTGGGATTGTTGTTTTATTTCAAGTACCTCTATTTCTTCGTAGATAACGCAATCGATGCACTGTCAATTTTTGGACTGCAAATTGATAAGCCAGTGCTTGATATCATCCTTCCTTTGGGGATTAGTTTTTACACTTTTCAGACGATCAGTTACACAGTGGATGTCTATCGGGGTTTCATTCGTCCCGAGAAAAATTTCGTTTTGTACGCCTCCTACGTAACATTTTTCCCGCAGTTGATTGCGGGACCCATCCTTAGAGCTAAGGAAGTTATTCATCAATTTTTACACCGACCCAGTTTTAACATTGTGGATTTTGGTAATGGCGTGCGCTGGGTGCTTTATGGGCTGTTCCTTAAGGTAGTGCTTGCCGATAATCTGGCGCCATTAGTGGATGATGGTTTTGCGCAATCCGTTTTGTCATTGAGTGCCATTGATGTCTGGACGCTGGCATTTTTGTTCGGGTTTCAGATCTATTTTGACTTTTCGGCTTACTCACATATCGCGATAGGTAGTGCCCGAATGATGGGTATTCATTTTCCGGAAAATTTTCATTATCCTTATTTGGCTCACTCTCCAAGGGAATTTTGGCGGCGCTGGCATATCTCTCTTTCCAGCTGGATTCGTGATTATCTTTATTTGCCGTTGGCCGGTGTAAGTGTGCAGGATCGATCGACGGGTGGTCTGGCAGTAGCCGCACAGGATAGCCGGGATAATCCAAAGCGCAATTTATTGCTGGTTCTGTTTTTGACATGGGCAATCATGGGTTTATGGCATGGTGCGAATTGGACATTCGTTCTGTGGGGTATCTATCATGCTACTTTTATTACGTTATATCGTTTTGCGGCACCGTTGGCAAAATCCTGGATAGAATGGCGTACTAAGCTGATAGGCTGGGCCATTACGTTACCTATTGTTATGTTGAGCTGGGTTCCCTTTCGTGCAGAAAATATTGGTGATGCATTAGCTATGTGGAAGAAGGTTTTCATGTGGCAAGAATATAGCTGGCTGGGAATGCGGGAAAATACCTATCTGGTTATGGCTATTATTTTATTAAGTGTGATCGTTGGTTATTTTGTACGTAAGTGGTATGTGCGTACAGCTGAAAATTACGGTGTGACAAATATTATTTTTCGGGTGGCTTTGGAAAGTATAATATTTGCGGTTATAATCGGCTTGGTTTTTGTGTTTCTACGTCCGATTCAGCAATTTATCTATTTCCAATTTTAAGGGGAAAGAAGTGGCTATAATTTTAGGAATAAATGCTTATCACGGTGATTCATCTGCTTGTTTAGTGATTGACGGGAAATTGAAATCTGCAGTTGAAGAAGAAAGGTTTCGACGTATCAAGCATTGGGCAGGGTTTCCTTCTATGTCTATATCATATTGTTTGGATGAGGCGGGGTTAGCATTGTCAGATATTGATTTTGTAGCAATTAACAGTGACCCAAAAGCTAATCTGTTCAAAAAGATCGGGTTTACATTGAGAAAACGACCTGACCTCAAGTTGGTGATGGATAGGATAAGAAATGCGAAGGAGCGTGCATCGGTTGAAGATGAACTTAGTAAAGCTTTTCCCGGCCAAAAACTGAATTGTGAAGTCAAACACGTAGAACACCATCTTGCACATCTTGCTTCTTGCTATCTGGTCTCACCATATGATAAAGCAATTACTGTTTCTGTTGATGGTTTTGGTGATTTTTCCAGTGCTGCATGGGGTGTTGGTAATGGTGTTGATATTAATGTTGAAGATAAGGTTTACTTTCCACATTCACTGGGTATTTTCTATCAGGCCATGACTCAATTCCTGGGTTTTCCGCATTATGGTGATGAGTACAAGGTAATGGGACTGGCGCCTTATGGTAAGCCTGAATACATGGAGCAAATGCATCAGATCGTATTGTTAAATAAAGATGGCTCATTCAAACTTAATCTTGATTATTTTAGACATTTCAATGAAAAAATAGAGTATGAATGGGAAAAAGGAAGTCCACATGTTGGTGAGTTATTCACTGACAAGTTAGAAGAGCTATTTGGTTCCAGAAGAAATAAGAATGATGAGCTTGAACAAAAACACAAGGATATAGCGCACTCAATACAGGCAATGTATGAAGAGGCCTTTTTCCATTTGCTCAATACACTTCATAAAAAACATGACATAGATAATCTAACACTGGCTGGAGGTTGCGCAATGAATTCTGTTGCCAACGGTAAGGTCAAGCGCAAGACACCATTTAAGAATGTTTATATACAATCTGCTGCGGGAGATGCCGGAGGCGCTATTGGTGCCGCATGTGTAGTTGCACGTGATATCGGTGATATGAAGGCAACCAGTCATATGGATCATGCCTATTGGGGGCCGGGGTTCTCAAACGGTGAAATAGAATCGGTATTGAAAAAAAATAATACTGAAATCACAAAACAGAATTGTGAAGTGGAATTCGTTGAAAATGAATCTGATCTGTATAGAAGAACTGCAGAAGCTATAGCTGATGCACAGGTGATAGGTTGGTTTCAGGGTAGGCTCGAATGGGGCCCGCGCGCATTGGGTAATCGCTCAATAGTTTGTGATCCACGCAGATTGGACGTTAAGGATATATTGAACCTAAAGATTAAACGTAGGGAGTCTTTTCGTCCGTTTGCACCATCCATTTTACGTGAAGAAGTAAAAGACTGGTTTGAGGAGGATGATGACGTACCCTTTATGATGAAAGTGTTTCAAGTTAAGCAAGATAAAAGAGAACAGATACCTGCTGTTACTCATGCTGATGGTTCAGGTAGGTTGCAGACTGTATATAAAGACACTAACCCAAGATACTATAAACTTATTGAAGCATTTGCGCAGATTACGGGTGTTCCTATTGTATTGAATACCTCGTTCAATGAGAACGAGCCAGTAGTCTGTCGGCCTGAAGAGGCGCTAAATACCTTTCTTCGCACTAAAATGGATGTGCTTGTTATGGGTGACTGGATAGTGCGGCGGAAAAATTAGGTATGCATAAAGGTAATTCTTCTATAGTGAATGCACCTTTAGTCACAATCATTACGGTAGTTTACAACAATATTAAACATATACGTGGTGCTATTGAATCGGTGCTTTCACAGGACTATGAAAGAATCGAATATGTAGTGATTGATGGGGGTTCGTCTGATGGCACGCAGGAAGTCATTCAAGAATATCATGACAAGATTGATATTTATGTATCAGAGCCTGATGAAGGAATCTATGATGCGTTAAATAAAGGTATTCGGCATTCATCTGGAGATGTAATCGGTATTTTGCATTCTGATGATCTTTTTTGTGATGTGTCGGTTGTGAGTGATTGTATTGCTCAGATGCGTGCAACTGGTGCTGAATTCTGTTTTTCTGATATGGTGATTGTAAATGAAGAGCTGGATAGAATAATTCGTTATTATAAGGCTTCATATTTTAATAAATGGATGTTTAGAATTGGATGGTTACCGCCACACCCGACTGTATTTATGCATCGTACACTATTTGATCAATTCGGTCTCTATTCTATAAAATATAAGGCAGCAGGTGATTTTGAGTTTTTTGTTCGGATTTTTTATGGTAAGCAAATTGCTTATTCTTATCTGGATAGAGTAACGGTGATGATGCGATCTGGAGGCACTAGTAATTCAGGTGTTTCGAGTAAGCTACTTGTAGCTAACGAAATTGATATGGCTCTTCGTGAAAATAATGTTTTTTCACATTCTTTAATTCAAATTTTTCGATATATTTTACGTATGTTCGAGTTTGTTCTAAGACCTAGTAAAAACCGATTTCAATTGAAGAAGAATGATATCAGTTAACATGTCTGTTTATAAAACTATCTCAATGAGACAAAACTTAATAACGAGCTATCACTTCAAGCGTTATGGGTTTTATTAAATATGTATTGATGTTTTTATAGGTTAAAAAAGTTGTTCAGATTTTATTATCTAATATGGGTTGAAAAAAGAAATGCATGGTTAAATTAATGGTATTAGCTAGTGTAGTATTTTTAATTGCTACATTATTGACTGCGATAATGCGTAGATATGCCCTTTCTAGGGAGATATTGGATATCCCCAATGAACGTAGTTCTCATTCGATACCCACACCCCGTGGTGGAGGTGTGGCAATTGTAGTCACCTTTCTGCTTGGGTTAGTGTTTTTATGGCATGCATCTCTGTTGAACAATAGTCATTTCACGGCATTTATGGGTGCAGGCCTGTGGGTAGCCATAATCGGTTTTATGGACGATCATGCTCACATTGCTGCTCGATGGCGTTTATTGGCCCATTTTATTGCTGCGGTTTGGCTTTTGTTCTGGCTAGGTGGAGCGCCTCCTGTCGCTATGTTTGGGGCTGATTTTGATTTGGGATGGATAGGTCATTTGTTATCGATTGTTATCTTAGTATGGCTGTTGAACCTCTATAATTTTATGGATGGTATTGATGGTATTGCGGGTATCGAGGCATTGACAGCAACCTTGGTCGTAGGCTTATTAATGATGTTGGTAGTTGATCACGAGGGGGCTACCTCTCTTCATATACTTATGTCAGCGGCAGTTGCAGGTTTTTTAGTATGGAATTTTCCGCCAGCGAAGATCTTTATGGGCGACGCGGGTAGTGGATTTCTGGGATTTATGCTGGGTGCTCTTGCTCTCTATAGTACGCATATTGCGCCACAGATGTTATGGGTATGGTGGATATTGTTAGGTGTCTTTATAGTAGATGCAACCTATACACTTTTTAGACGTCTGTTACGTGGTGACAAAATCTATGAGGCGCACCGTAGTCATGCCTATCAATACGCATCCAGGAAGTATGGCAGTCATGTATCTGTAACTTTGTTTGTTATGGCCATCAATCTACTGTGGCTTGCTCCCTGGTCTTTAGCAGTTGTTTTTGGTGTGATAGACGGCGTTATTGCAGTTGTATTTTCTTATATTCCCCTTATCTGCTTGGCCTGGTATTTTCATGCAGGTGAGTTAGAGCAGGTAGATTAAGAATAATCCGTTCTAGGGGGCAATATAGTTAATGTGCAAGTACTCTTTGGACCATAACCACTATAAAGGTGGTATAATCTGATGATTATCTTCAAAAAACTGTCATTTGAAATGAGCCATAATATGTATAGCGAGTGTTAACCAAACATGCGCTAGTAGCTTGTAATCTTATTATATATATATTATGTTGCAATAGTTGGCTATCATGTTGACTTATATAATTATTTTTTTTGGGAACGTCCAAGGTTGGGCAAAGATTAGATGAATAAAACAATTTCATATTTAGAAGCGCTATCTACCAGAATAAAGCAGGCTGTACTAGTTTTTGTTGATTTAATACTCATAGAGTTTTCGCTGTGGTTATCATTTCAGCTTAAACACGATTTCGAACTGGGGATGTCAAATACGTTTATCCCTATATCCCTTATCTTACCTGTCATAACAATATATGCTTTTATTCGGCTGGGTTTGTATCGTGCCGTGATGCGTTATGTGGGGCAGAAGGCATTTGGCCAGGTTTTAAAAGGCGTGGCGATTTCAATTATTACGTTATTTGTTTTAGCTAAAATATATAAACCTGAAAATTTTACTGAGTCACAGCTAATTATTTATGGTGCACTAGCGCTATCACTAATTGGTAGTATTCGTTTTGTGATCAGACGATTGATTGATTCTTCCTGGGATAACAGTAAAGGTAAGCGGGTTGCGATTTATGGCGCAGGCTCTGCAGGTCGTCAACTATTAAGAATGTTGCAGGCAGGGGATGACTATCGCCCGGTCGTATTTCTGGATAGCTGCAAAAAACTACAGCGTCGAGAAGTCGATGGTGTAATGGTATTGGATCATCATAGTGAAATACTAAAACAAGAGTTGGAGAATAGAGGAATAGAAGAGATATTTTTGGCTATTCCTTCTGCAAGTCAAAGTCGGCGTAGTCAAATTTTGAAGTCACTTGAACCATTACCTTATCATGTTAGATCTGTACCAGGTATTGAGGATATTCTTTCTGGTGCACGTATAGATCAGTTGCAAGAGATATGTATCGAAGACCTGTTAGGGCGTGACCCTGTCCCACCAATCCCTGAATTGATGGATAAATGCATAAAAGACAAAGTGGTTATGGTAACTGGTGCTGGGGGCTCTATTGGCTCGGAGCTGTGCAGACAAATTATTAATTTAAGACCGAAAACGTTATTACTGGTCGAACAGTCTGAGTATGTGTTATATCAAATGGAGCGTGAATTCAGTTATATTGTTAACCGTGCTGATATTGATGTGCAGGTTTTACCTATCCTTGCGGATGTTTGTAATGAAGAACAGGTTGGTTATTATCTACGTGCATTTTCAGTAAATACTATTTATCATGCTGCTGCATATAAACACGTGCCCATGGTTGAGCATAATATTGTCGCCGGTATCGAAAATAATATTATCGGAACATATAACATGGCGATGTTGGCAATAACTGCCAATGTCGAGAACTTTGTGCTTATCTCGACAGATAAGGCAGTTAGACCTACCAATGTTATGGGAGCGTCTAAGCGTTTTGCAGAAATTGTCCTGCAAGGACTGGCCAAGCTGGATTCATCTACAAATTTTTGTATGGTGAGGTTTGGTAATGTGTTGGGCTCATCGGGTTCAGTGGTTCCCCTGTTTCGCGAACAGATTAATAATGGTGGCCCTGTAACTGTAACGCATGATGATATTACCAGATACTTTATGACTATTCCTGAAGCAGCCCAGTTGGTTATTCAGGCTGGTGCAATGTCTAGTGGTGGAGATGTGTTTGTACTGGATATGGGTAAACCGGTTAAAATTGTTAATCTGGCAAAATCGATGATTCATTTGATGGGTTATCAAGTGTTGGATGATGAGAATGTAAGCGGTGATATTGAGATACAGGTTGTTGGATTACGACCTGGCGAAAAGCTTTATGAAGAGTTGTTAATTGGAGAGAATGTATCGGGTACATCCCACCCAAAGGTAATGAGAGCAGAAGAAGAATCCTTGTCATATGATGACATGAATAAGAACATAGAAGATCTGAAATCTTATATCAAAGAACATAATATCATTGCGCTACGTACCATTTTGACCAATACAGTTAACGGCTACACTCCGGAGAAAGATATCGTGGATTATGGTTATATAAAAAACAAGGTGGAAGGGACTAAAGAAAAAGTCCCATTATCCCCTGATGTCCATTTTCATTAATTTTTAATTTTCAGGTAAATTATGTCTAAAAAAATAGCACTCATAACAGGTATTACTGGCCAGGATGGAGCCTATCTCGCAGAGTTTTTGTTAAAAAAAGGATATGAAGTACATGGTATAAAACGACGTGCATCATCATTTAACACGGATCGTATTGATCACCTGTATCAAGATCCTCATGTATCGGGTCGGAATTTTGTTCTTCATTATGGGGATATGACTGATTCCACAAGTTTAATCCGTATTATTCAGTCAGTTCAGCCAGATGAAGTCTATAACCTGGCTGCTCAAAGTCATGTGGCCGTTTCGTTTGAGACGCCAGAAGATACAGCTGATTCGGTAGGTATGGGTGCCTTACGTATACTGGAAGCAATTCGTATTTCAGGCTTGTCTAAAAAGACAAAATATTATCAGGCATCGACATCTGAATTATTTGGCAAGGTGCAGGAAATACCACAAAAAGAAACGACACCATTTTATCCCCGCTCGCCTTATGCGGCAGCCAAATTGTATGCTTATTGGATTACTGTGAATTACCGTGAAGCCTATGGTATGTATGCCTGCAATGGTATTTTGTTTAACCATGAGTCACCCATTCGCGGTGAAACATTTGTTACGCGTAAAATTACCAGGGCGATGGCAAGAATAAAGCTCCAGCTTCAGGATTGTTTGTATCTGGGTAATTTGGATGCTAAACGTGACTGGGGGCATGCAAAAGATTACGTCGAGATGCAGTGGCTGATGTTGCAACAGGATGAACCTGAGGATTACGTCATTGCTACCGGTGTGCAGTATTCAGTGCGAGATTTTGTCAATGCAGCTGCAAAAGAGTTGGGTATTGTCATTCGTTGGGAAGGTATCGGCGTTGATGAGAAAGGGTATGAAGAGTCTTCTGGTAAATGTATCGTTGCAGTTGATCCGCGTTATTTCAGGCCCACTGAAGTAGAAACATTATTGGGTGACCCTAGCAAGGCTAAAGAGCAGTTGGGCTGGGTTCCACAAATTACCTTTGATGAATTGGTTTCTGAAATGGTGCGAGAAGACCTGAAAGATGCTGAGCGAGATGAGCTTTGCAAGAGTGAAGGATTTAAGACCTATAATTATCATGAATAACGATTAAATAGGTTGTTGGTCGAAAATCAAAATATAAAAGATATCAGTAAAAGAAACAGCCGAGTTGTCGGGGTTGATGAGGTATTTAAGCACTTGATAAGACCCAGAAAGGGGTCTATAGTACCCAATATGGGTCTTCATGAGAATAATATGCCTCCAACAACCATAAGTAACGCACTGTTTACCAAAACCCAGCAACGTGTTCTGGGCTTGCTATATGGTAAGCCCGATAAAAGCTTTTACACTAATGAAATTGTACGCCTGGCAGATATGGGCAGGGGGACGATTAGACGAGAGTTGGATCGTCTGGTTTCTGCCGGTTTACTGGTAGAGTCCCACGAGGGGAATCAACACCATTATCGGGCCAATCCTGATAACCCCATTTATGATGAGTTGCTGGGTATCGTTAGAAAGACATTTGGTATTGTGGATGTGATAAGCACAGTATTGATGCCTGTGTATGAACAGATAGATTTAGCTTTCATATATGGATCGATCGCTAAAGAGAATGAAACGGCTAATAGTGATATTGATTTATTGGTGATATCAGATTCTTTAGCTTATGCAGATTTGATGACGATTCTTACTGATGCCGAGCAGTCACTTGGTAGACCGATTAACCCATCAATTTATACAGTGGGGCAAGTTAAAAACAAGCTGAATCAGAAAAGTGTATTTTTAACCAGGGTGATGGAACAGCCAAAGTTATGGGTGAAGGGATGTGACGATGACATTAGAGAAATTAGATAATTTAGTAAAAATTAATAAATTAAAAGTTGAATTACCTGATCAGAATGAGTTTGATGGCATGGTGAATTCGGCAAAGCGTCGATTACATGATGCTCAGATTGAAGGACTATCCGAAGATAGTCGATTTTCTTTGGCATATGGCGCTGCCCATGCACTGGCTTTAGCAGCAATGCGCTGGCATGGGTATCGTTCTGATAATCGTTATTTAGTATTTCAATGTTTACAGCATACGGTTGGGTTTGAAAATGCAAAATGGCGTGTGCTTGATAAATGCCACAAGCAACGCAATTTGGCTGAGTACGAAGGGAATTTAGAAGTTACACCACAGTTAATTCAAGAGTTAATAAATGTAACCAACGAATTATTAGGATTAGTTGAGTCTTTGGGGCCAGCTCAATAAATTTGAAAAATATTGGTAAAAAAGTGAAGTTATGAATAAAGATGCCAAGTGTTATGTAGCCGGCCATCGAGGCATGGTTGGCAGTGCCATTGTCAGACAGCTTGAGAAATGCGGGTTTAATAATATTTTAACCCGAACCAGTTCGGAGCTGGATTTAAAAAACCAGCAAGCCGTCAATGATTTCTTTGCAGAACACAAACCCGAATATGTTTTTCTGGCAGCAGCAAAGGTTGGTGGTATTCATGCCAATGATACTTACCCGGCTGATTTCATTCGAGATAACCTGTTAATTCAAACCAACGTAATTGATGCGGCGTATCGGAATAGTTGCAAAAAATTACTATTTCTTGGGTCGACCTGTATTTATCCGAAAATGGCGTCTCAGCCAATTAAGGAAGAATATTTATTAACTGGTCCTTTGGAAGAAACAAACGAATGGTATGCGATTGCAAAAATTGCAGGGCTAAAGATGTGTGCGGCCTATAGACGACAATATAATTTTGATGCAATTTCAGTAATGCCTACTAATCTTTACGGCACGGGTGATAATTTTGGCTTGGTCAACTCGCATGTGTTACCAGCATTAATGCGCCGATTCCATGAGGCGAAAGTAAACTGTGACGATAGTGTTACGGTGTGGGGCACAGGTAGCCCCCGTCGTGAATTTTTGCATGTGGATGATCTTGCCGGTGCGGTTTTGTTTTTGATGGAAAACTATTCAGATGAAGAGATAGTTAACATTGGTATTGGTGATGATATACAAATTAAAGTTGCAGCCGAAATGGTGAAAGAGGTTGTTGGTTTTGAGGGTGATTTAATATTTGATAGTTCAAAACCAGATGGGACACCAAGAAAATTACTGGATGTTTCTAAGCTAACCAGTCTTGGTTGGAAGGCGAAAATATCTTTTGAAGATGGATTACGGGATACGTATCAGTGGTTTTTAGATCATCAGGATAATTTCAGGGATGTATAAGAGTTAGGTTAGTCTCTTAAAACCTGGCGGCGTTCAATTGTGCCACGTTCACTTAGAAAATTTATAATCTCATCAACACAGTCTTCTAGTGAGTCTTCACCAGTACGAACTAATATCTCAGGTTTTTGCGGTTCTTCATAAGGTGACGATATACCCGTAAATTCTTTTATCACACCTTCGCGTGCTTTTTTATATAAGCCCTTAACATCACGTTGTTCGCAAACCGTTATGTCTGTTTTACAGAAAATTTCTATGAATTCTCCATGTGGCATCATGTTTCTGACCAGTTCGCGGTCAGATCTGAAAGGAGATATGAATGCGGTCAGGACGATAACGCCAGATTCCATCATGAGTTTGGCAACATTACCAATGCGACGGATATTTTCTTTTCTATCTTCATCTGAAAAACTGAGGTCGCCACAAAGTCCGTGTCTGACATTGTCACCATCGAGTACATATGTAGAACATCCCATCTGGTGGAGTTTTTCTTCTGTGGCGTGAGCGAGTGTTGATTTACCAGCACCTGACAGGCCGGTGAACCAGAGTACAACACTTTTGTGACCATGTTGTTCTTCGCGTCTTTCACGTGTGACGGTGGCATGATGCCAGACGACGTTAGTGCTTTTATTATCAATTTCGCTCATGTTATTATCTTGGGGTTCCCTGGTACTATATTGATGTCACTATGTCAGGTAGGATAGCATTGATTTATTGTGAAATATAGATAGATATCGGTTGGTACTATTAGTTTTGTTGTAGTAACACATAAAATTATGAGTAATAAATAATGGCAATAATAGATGTTTTCAATGGAGATGCAGACGGGATTTGCGCCTTGCATCAACTTCGTCTGGTCAATCCTGTAGATAGTGTTTTAGTGACTGGAGTCAAACGTGATATTAGTCTACTGAAACAGGTTGAAGCAGTTGCGGGTGACAAGGTAACGGTGCTTGATATCTCCCTGGATAAGAATCGCGAATCATTACAGAATTTGCTCAATACAGGCGTGACTATTCAGTATTTTGATCATCACTTTGCTGGGGATATTCCACAACACGATAAACTTGATGCGCATATCGACACCTCTGCAGATGTTTGTACCAGTTTATTAGTTAATGACTATCTGGGTGGCCAGTTTCTACCATGGGCGGTTACAGCGGCCTTTGGGGATAATATGTTTGAAAGCGCTAAGGTCGCGGCCAAGCCAATGGATTTGACTGATGGTAAGTTAGATCAATTAAAATTACTTGGAACGTATATTAATTATAATGGCTATGGTTCATCGCTTGATGATTTATACTACCCTCCAGCAGAATTGTATAAATTAATTAAACCCTATGAAGACCCCTTTGCTTTTATAGGTGAAGCCCCAGCATATACTGTTTTAGATCAAGGTTATGCATCTGATATGGATAATGCAAATACGATGAAACCTGAAATAGAAAAAAGTGGGTTTGCTGTGTCTATATTGCCAAATGAAAAGTGGTCACGTCGGGTCAGTGGCGTTTATGCAAATCAACTTGCACGTCAAAACCCGGATCGTGCGCATGCTATTTTGTCCCGGCAAGCAGATAATACATTTGTTGTTAGCGTGCGTGCACCTTTATCGAATAAAACTGGTGCTGATGATGTCTGTCGACAGTTTGAAACTGGCGGTGGGCGAAAGGCAGCTGCGGGTATTAACAAGCTTCCCGAGCATGAATATGATCATTTTGTTTCGGTAATGGATGAAGTGTTTTAAGCTTCAATGTCAAGCTGGAATATAAACCACCTGGTTTTATCTGTGGCGAACCTGATTACTGGATGCACACGGGAAATCATCATGTTTTCTGTCTGGAACGGCCCCGGAAAAATTAAACAAGCATTTTGTAAATAGTAGCGTCAGTGTTAAGATACCTATTCTCTATATGCGCCCGTAGCTCAGCTGGATAGAGCAACAGGCTTCGAACCTGTGGGTCGGGAGTTCGAATCTCTCCGGGCGCGCCATATAAATAGTTACTGGTAGTTGGCAGCAAGTAACCAGAGAAGTAAGAATACCTGTGATTCGAACTCCCGACTTATAATAAAGCCGAGTTCGACGAGCAGCAGAGCTGCGAACGACTGCAGGGATGCAGGAGGTAGGGCAACGCATGGAGCAGTTGCCGAGAACGTTGACGCAAAGCGACAACGACCCCCCGATCTGGTCACTACCAGTCGTAATTTTCCCCCGCATAGCGCGAATAATCTCTCTGGGTGAGCAGAGTGCTTTACGTAAAGCACTGCTTTGTACGATGCGAACGCCCGAGAACTATGTTCGAGGGCTGGAACGCGCCATATAAATAAAATAATGAATGATGGCTGGAATATGCCGTTTTGATCAAAGGTCCCGATGAGGGGCCTTTATTTGTTTCGATCAAAAGCTCAGATTTCTGATTACCGATATAAATATTTCTGGCCCCAGAGCACCCATTCCCAAGTCAGTTTTGACTAATAATCATTACAGCCATAATTACCTACTCGATTTTTATAGTAATTTACCAATAACCATAAAAAATATATTGGATATATGACTGCATATATATTAATCGCGTTTGTCTACAGAGTTTCACCATTTTCTGGGTTAATTACTTAAAGAGTTCCATTAAAGTGACGATAATGATTAAATCAGTGAAAATGACGAAAGTGACGATCATACATATGATCAGATAAAACAATCACTTAAGAGGTGTTAATGTCAGATAAACAGAAAGGCTATTTCTCAACCCGCGAGGCAGCTGAGCGACTGGGAGTCGCAGTGAGCACCATCCAGTTGTGGACCAATAATGGTTTATTACGTGCATGGAGGACAAGCGGGGGTCATCGTCGTATTGAACGAAGTTCAGTAGAAGAAGTGTTAAATCAAGGGCAGGGAGTTTCTCATGAACAAACTCAGGAGAAACCCTTGTCGATTGTCGTAGTTGAAGATAATGGGCAACAATTAAGATTATACGAAAAACAATTTATTGCGTGGCGCGTGAATGCCCGTGTCGTAGTCGCGAAGGATGGTTATGAAGGGTTGATCAGAATTGGTCGTACTTTACCCGATGTTATTATCACCGATCTAAACATGCCTAATATGGACGGTTTTGAGTTGATCAAGGCATTAAAATCTATACCCGAACTGGAACATAGTCTGATTATTGTGGTGACAGGACTGACAGACGAAGAGATAAAAGAAAGAGGCAGCCTGCCACCAGAAGTACATTTGTTCACTAAACCGATCCCATTTGATGAACTGGAAGCCTTGTTACGTCAAAAAGTGAATTCACTTGCCGCGTAATGCATTACTCATTTGCTGAAGTATCAATTAAAAAGAGATAGCACACATGACGGATGTAGCATTAAAACTGGCATCATTGCAGGCAGAGTTCAAGCAGCAGCTTCCTGCAAAGATAGCTGACATCGAGCAGTTATGGAAACTCATTTCAACAGAAGGTGCGAATAACACTAGGTTGCAAGAATTCCACCAGATGGTTTACAGCCTTGCTAATTCTGGTGGTATCTATTGTGCTGTAGTTGTTAGTAAAGTTGCTCGTGATTTGGAGCAGACACTCAAATTTATGATGTTGGAATATTCACAGGAATCTTCTTTGAGCAAGATGAAACAGCGGCAGGTAAACAGTGAATTAGCAGGATTAAAACTAGCCATCAATAATTGGCAACCATCCGTTGTCAAGCATGTTAATTTACCGGATCAAAAAGAACAGGTTTCAGGTAATCTGGTATATCTAATTGCAAAAGATGAAATATTGGCATCGTGTTTGGTAATAAATCTTGAAGAGGCGGGTTACAGAGTCAGGCATTTTATTGAATCACATGAGATTGTCACAGCGTGTGAGCTGGAAATGCCAGCAGTTATTATTATGGATGTGGCTTCTGAAGGAGATGACTTTAATTCAAATGAGGTGAAAATACTCAAGCGTGACATTCAAAATTGCCCTCCTGTTGTTTTGATTTCGGTGCGTGATGAAATGAAATTTCGACTCAAGGCCGTTCGTGCTGGTGCAAACAAGTATTTATGCAAACCACTTGATATGGATAAATTGAATCAGATTCTGGCTGGATTAACAGTACATGAAATCATGAACCCCTATCGGGTATTGTTGATCGATAACGATATCCCCTTTCTGGAATGTTACGCTACTGCAATGCGCGAAGCAGGGATAGTTGTTGAAACACTATCTAATCCTATAGAAGGTCTAAATGTGCTGTCGGTATTCAAGCCCGATGTAATTATCATGGATGTGTACATGCCAGAATGTTCAGGGCCCGAATTGGTGCAAGTAATAAGACACGACGATGATTGGGCACTAACACCTATTATTTTCTTGTCTGCAGAGTCAAATATTAACAGTCAGTTAACGGCCATGGAATATGGGGCAGATGATTTTCTTGAAAAACCGGTTAAAACAAGAAAGTTGGTAGCAACTATTACTGCGATGGCAAAACGTGCTCGCAAGAATATCCAGCTTATTAAGGATCTGCATAATGTAAAACGGGAGAGTGAATTCCAACTGGTTACCATGGATCAACATGCTATCGTCAGTATCACTGATGTAACAGGCCGAATAACCAGTGTAAACGATAAATTTTGTGAAGTGAGTGGATATACCAGGGAGGAATTAATAGGGCAGAATCATCGTCTACTCAAATCAAGTTTTCATACAGATGAGTTTTACAAGGAACTGTGGGAGACAATCTCTCAGGGAAAAGTATGGCATGGCACACTCTGTAACCGCAGCAAGCAGGGCGATGAATATTGGGTTGAATCCACTATTGTTCCATTTCTGGATGAGAAGGGTAAACCCTATAAATATGTATCTGCTCGTACTGATATAACAGCTCTCAGGCAGAGTGAAGAGCGCCTGAATCGTAGTCAGATGTTTGCCAAAATAGGTACTTGGGACTGGAATATAAGCACAGGTGAGTTGTTCTGGTCAGATCGTATCTGGCCTTTGTTTGGTTATAACAAGGAGTCTACTGAAACGACCTATGAGAATTTCCTTGATGCCGTTCATCCGGATGATCGGAGTATGGTGATGCAGGCAGTGGAGGACTGTGTTGAGCACGGTGGTGATTACAATATCGAACATCGTGTGGTATGGCCAGATGGAAGTACACATTGGGTACAGGAAAGTGGCGATGTAGTACGGAGTGATGATGGTAAGCCTTTGCATATGCTCGGAGTCGTACAGGATATTGATGTTCGGAAGATTGCTGAGCTGGAACTTAAGAAGAGTGAGAGTCAACTGCATGAGGCGCAGGCATTGTCACATATAGGTAATTGGCAGGCGGACATGATTAGCGGCAAACTATATTGGTCAGATGAAATATATCGTATCTTTGGTTATGAGCCGGGTAGTATTGAGCCGAGTGTTGACCTGTTTAGAAATGCAGTACACACGGATGACCTGGACTTAGTGCTAAAAAGCGAGAGGCAGGCTAGTAAAACGGGTGTTCATGATGTAATTCATCGCATTAAACAACCTGAGGGTGGTATCCGTTATGTGCATGAACTGGCACATGCTGAAACTGATGACAACGGAAACATGATTTCTTTGATCGGTACCGTGCAAGATATTACAAATGAAATGGATATCAAAAATGATTTAATCGATGCACGAGAAGAAGCAGAGAAAGCCAGTAAGGCCAAATCGCAATTTCTTTCAAGTATGAGTCATGAGTTACGTACGCCGATGAATGCGATTATGGGCTTTAGTCAACTTCTCAAGATTGACCCGGAGCAACCTCTAAGTGAAATACAACAGGACAATATAAATGAGATACTTGGCGCAGGTAATCATCTACTGGATCTTATAAATGAAGTGCTCGATCTAACTCGTATAGAGGCAGGTAGAATTGATCTCTCGATTGAGTCGGTTGTCGTCGGTAAGGTTGTCACCGAGTCTTTGCAACTGATTACTCCTTTAGCACAAAAGCGCGGAATTGAAATCAGCCTGGTTTGTAATCGTGATGAGATTTCCTTTGATCAGTTATTGGATCAATCGACTGCTGTGCGGGCAGATCAAACCAGACTTAAACAGGTTCTGTTAAATCTGTTAAGTAATGCCGTTAAATATAATTGTGAAAAAGGAAAGATCATTATTTCCTGTCAAGATGCAGAAGATAATATGACGCGTTTCTGTATTACCGATACTGGTTACGGTTTAACGCAAGATCAGCGCTCACAATTATTTATTCCTTTTAATCGGCTTGGTGTAGAACAAACTGAAGTGGATGGTGTTGGGATCGGGTTGGTGATCACTAAAAATATTGTAGAGCTAATGGGTGGAAAAATAGGTGTGGAAAGCCAGTCAGGTGAAGGCAGCACCTTCTGGTTTGAATTACCGACAGATGTAAATTCATCTATACAAAATAATAAGGCTGATGAAATGGAAACAACACAATCTCAATCAAGTGATAGTAAAAACCAGCAACGTACCGTTCTTTATATCGAAGATAATCCCGCAAACCTGCGTCTGGTTAGTCAAATACTGGCTCGTATCCCTAATATAAATTTATTAAGTGCGCACGAGCCGGTGTTAGGGCTAGAACTGGTAAGTGAGCATAATCCTGATTTGATTCTGCTGGATATTAATTTACCAGGTATGGATGGGTATGAGGTTCTGGGTAAGCTTCGTGAAAGAGAATTAATCAGTAACACACCTGTAATAGCCATTAGTGCTAATGCCATGCAAAAAGATATTACGAGAGGGATGAAAGCCGGTTTTGATGATTATATAACGAAACCGATTGATGTAACGGCGCTATTATTAGCAGTAGAAGATAGATTATCAGATAAGATTGATTGATATGATAATCATAATAAATCGATTCGAGATAATGTTATTTTGCTTGACAATGAGTCGTAATATTTCACTTGTTTGTTTGGTGTTGTTGATGATGACAGCAAAGGTGCTAGCTCAGTCAGAAGTATTAGAGTTAACTGAGGTAGAACAGCGTTGGATTAACGACCATCCAGTGGTTAAATTTACTGGTGATCCTAACTGGTTGCCGTATGAGGCATTTAAAGCCGATGGTGCCTATATAGGGATAGTTGCTGAGCATTTGCACCTTATCGAAAAGCTAACGGGTTTAAAATTTCAACCCATTCCTGTTAAAAGCTGGACAGAGTCACTGAAAATAGCAACGGCTGGAAAGGTAGCTGTCATTTCAGGAGACGCAGCTGATGCCATATTAAATAAACATTTCTCGCCCGTGGATAGTTATAGCCATAATCCTATCGTTATCATAATGAATATGCATCAACATTATGTTGAGACGCTGGACGAAGTTAAGAAAAGAAAAATAGCTATTATAAAAGATTATGGTTATACCACTGACATTTACAAGCAATATCCTGATTTTCATTTTATTGAAATTAGTAATATTCAAGAAGGTTTGGCTGGAGTGGCAGAAGGCCGCTTTGATGCCATGCTTGCAACGATGGCGTTAGCCAGTTATACCATCGCAGAAATGGGGCTTCATAATATCAAGGTTGTCGGTAAGACTCCTATTGTAATGGATCTGACATTGTTTATAGACAAGAGGCAGCCAGAATTACATTCCATTATCAATAAATCACTAAAGTTGATATCAACAACTGATACGAATAATATTTTACAAGGATGGATCAAGTATAATTATATTGAGAAAACAGATTACACGTTGGCTATCCTGGTGTCGATTCTTTCTGTTGCATTTCTGGGGCTATATGCATACAGAAATAATCGATTATCTCGTGAAGTAAATTTGAGAATTAAAACTGTTAAGGATTTGAAAAAGGCAGATGAAATATTAAAGCTTTCACTTCAGCGTCTTTTGTCACATCGTGAGCATACTCCTTTGGGTGTTATTGAATGGAGTGCTGATTTTGAAGTGTTGGATTGGAATCAAGCGGCAGAAAGAATATTCGGTTTTACAAAGCAAGAAATGATGGAGTCCCGTGCAACGGAAAAAATATTACCGGCCAGAAATCGGACTGCCGTAGATGAAGTATGGAATGATCTTATCAGGAATCAGGTTGGTGTGATTAGTGTAAATGAAAACCTGACGAAAGACGGCCGCACTATACTTTGTGAGTGGTATAACACACCACTGACAGATTTGGATGGTACAGTTATCGGTGTGGCATCTCTGGTAGATGATATTACTGTACGTATGCAAACCGAGCAGACATTACAGTCACAAGCAATGATAATTAATCAGATACATGATTCTGTTGTGTCACTTGATTTGGATGGAGTGGTTGCAAGCTGGAATAAAGGTGCGGAAAAATTGTTTGGCTATGCAGCTGATGAAATACAGGGAAAACATATCAATAATGTTTTACCAGAAAAAGAACAAAACTTTTTGTTGAGTGAAATAATTACTAATTTAAATGCCAAAGGAACTTATGAAACTGAGGTAAATCTACGAAAAAAATCGGGGGATGATTTTGTCACACATTTATCAGCATCCATGATTTATGATGAGAATGATCAAGCATCAGGCATGGTGTTTTATTCCCTGGATGTGACTAAACAAAAACGGCTTGAAAAAGAGATAGAGCAGAGTCAGGCAAGGTTTGAGGCTATATTTGAATCCATTCCTGACGCTATAGTTTATGCTAGTCCGGATAAAAAGGTTCTAATGATAAATAATGCTACCATCGAGATGTTTGGTTATGGGAAGCCAGAATTAATGGGTGAACTGACCAGTATACTTTATGCCTCATCCGAGGATTTTGAAAAACAGGCTGGGAAGCGTTTTAGTATTGATGGGGTAAGTACACGCATACCTTACGAAGTTAATTATAAACGTGGGAACGGGGAAGTATTCCCTGGTGAAACCTTGGGTGTGCATGTAAAATCAGCAAAAGGCGATTTATTAGGATACCTTGGAATTGTTCGCGATGTAACAAAGCGTAAACAGGCGGAAGATAAATTAAAGCAATTTCAGTATGTATTAGATAAAACGCTTGATTGCGTATTTATGTTTGATGCAGATAGTATGAATTTTATTTATGTGAATGAAGGGGCTATCCAACAAATTGGCTATACGCGTAAAGAATTACTAAAAATGCACCCCTATGATATCAAACCAAATTATACGGAAGGTCAATTTCGTGAATTAATTATTCCTCTGATATCGTTGCAAGAAAAAACGCTAAATTTTGAGACTGTGCACCAGAATAAATCTGGGAAGAATATCGATGTAGAAATATTTCTTCAATATATTAAATCGCAGGACAATCAGTCGATATTTATAGCTATAGTTCGTGATATCACTGAAAGAAAACGGATTGAAAATGAATTGCATCAGCATAGAGAGCATCTTGAAGAGCTGGTGCGTGAACGTACGTCAGGCTTGTATGCAGCACGTGATGAGGCGGAGAGAGCTAATGCTGCTAAATCAGAATTTCTATCACGCATGAGTCATGAGTTGCGTACACCCATGAATGCTATCCTTGGCTTCGGGCAGTTACTGGAACTGGATGGGGAAGATCTTAAAGCAGAACAAAGAGGGAATGTTCGCGAAATTCTTGATGCTGGTCAGCATTTGTTAACACTGATAAATGATGTACTGGATCTTTCCAAGGTCGAATCTGGCAAGTTTGCTATAAGTATGAAGGATGTAAAGGTTAGCGAAGTACTTAAACAGTGTATTACTCTTATCAACAAAGATATAAATGTTCAACAATTAGAATTAGTTGATCATATAAGTAAATACGACTATCGGGTTCAGGCTGATTTCACTCGGCTTAAGCAGGTAATGATTAATATTTTAATCAATGCTGTTAAATACAATCATGATTACGGAAAAATTGTCCTTGAGGCTGAAGTCATTGATGGTCACTATTTGCGTATTAGTGTTACCGATACGGGTGTCGGACTAAGTGAAGATGAAATATCAGGATTGTTTATTGCTTTTGAACGATTTGACAAATTACATAATACCGAGGGTGTAGGTATTGGCCTGAATATTACCAAACATCTGGTTGAATTAATGGGAGGCCGTGTGGGTGTTGATAGTAGAAAAGGAGAAGGTAGTACATTCTGGTTTGAATTGGTTCTATCAGAGCAAGTTTCATGAAGACGATGCACTTATCGAAACTGCCATTTAAATCGAATATCCTAAACAAATATATTTTTAAACTATAAAATACCATCGGTGAAAAAATTATGAGCGTAGAAAGCAAGTACTCTGAAGATAAATCGGTTTTAACTATTAGTATTAAAGGCATGTTTAACTTTAAGTTGTTAAATGAATTTCGTCAGGCTTATACAGATAAAGTTGTTAAATCAATAAAAATTATTATTGATCTGACAGATACAACTAGTCTGGATAGCTCTGCACTGGGCATGTTGCTAAGTATGCAAGAGTATTTGGGTAAATCAGACGGTGAGATCAAGATTGTAAATTGTCATGAAGGTGTGATGAAGGTTTTCAGAATAACCCGTTTCGATAAAAAATTTAGCATTGACTCAATTTGATGAGGTTATCTTTAAGCTTCACTTCACTTAATAAAGATGAACACTATATACAGCTTGTATGTGAATATTTCGTGAGTATTGATAAGGATTAACATGGTAGCAACTAATACAACTGATATATCAAAAAAGCTGAAAGCATTACAGCTATCATTTAAGCATCAGCTAGATGGTAGGTTAGAAGAGATAAACAAGCTATGGGAAGAATTTAATCTCGATAATTCTGATAGTCGTGTGTTTAATGAATTATATCGCATGATTCATAGTCTTGCAGGTTCAGGTGGTGCTTTTGGTGCTGTGGCTGTGAGTACGGATGCTAGTGAGTGTGAGCAAGTATTTAAAGAATTAATAGACCCGGTTGGTTGTATCTTGCCGTTAAGTAGTGAATTGCAACAGCAAATTAATGATTTGTTTATACAGCTAAAACAATCTGCGGATGCATGGGACCCTTCTGATATACCCTGTATTCAGTCTCCCGATATTACAGAACAAACTGAAGGTAATCTTATTTATCTTGCTGAAGATGATGAGCTTTTCGCTGCTGACCTTGTGGCAAGACTTGAATATGCCAATTATCGTATTAAGCATTTTGTTTCACTAAGTGATTTTGAGATGGCCTGTATAAATGAAAAGCCATCTGTTGTGATTATGGATATTGTCTTTAGTGAGGGTGATATTGCAGGTGCAGAGGTTATTGGTAATCTGAAATCCATGATCGAAGACTGTCCACCTGTCATATTTATCTCTGTACGTCAGGATATTGAAGCGCGTTTGGCTGCTGCACGCGCTGGTGCTAACCGTTATTTCTGTAAGCCTCTGGATTATAGGAAATTAATAAGCACATTGGATGGTTTGACAGCGAGAGTAGCATCTCAGCCTTATCGTGTATTGTTGGTTGATGATGATGAAATGTTATTAACCTATTATGAAACAATAGTACGTGATGCTGGAATGGATGTCGTTACGGTTTCACAGCCACTAAAATCACTGGAAGTCCTTTCTGAATTCAAACCCGATGTGATTGTAATGGATATGTACATGCCTGGATGTTCAGGTGCAGAATTAGCTCAGGTGATTCGTCAGGATGATACCTGGGCTATGATGCCGATCATGTTTTTATCAACCGAGACTGATATTTCACGGCAGTTAACTGTCATGAATCTGGGAGGTGACGATTTTCTGATCAAGCCAGTTGTGCCTGACCACCTCGTCGCGTCAATTGTCGCCAGAGCACAGCGGGCGCGTCGGACTAATCAGATCTATAAAGACATGAAGAATGTGGTAAGAGAAAGTGAATTTCAGTTGGTTACCATGGATCAGCATGACATCGTCAGCACTACAGATATCACAGGTAAAATCACTAACGTGAACAATCGTTTTTGTGATATTAGTGGTTACAGTCGAGCTGAACTAGTCGGACAGAATCACCGAATACTTAAATCAGGCATGCATCCTTCATCATTTTATGATGAATTGTGGAAGACAATTTCCAGTGGAAAAGTTTGGCACGGCACTATCTGTAATTGTAAAAAAGATGGTGGCGAATATTGGGTCGAATCGACCATTGTGCCTTTCCTTGATGAGAGAGGTAAGCCCTATAAATATGTTTCTGCTCGCACAGATGTCACTGCTCTTCGGCAGGGTGAAGAGCGTCTGAATCGTAGTCAGGAATTTGCCAATATTGGCACATGGGACTGGGATATTATGACCGGTATGCTTTATTGGTCTGACCGTATCTGGCCATTATTTGGTTATGAAAAGGAAGTGACTGAAACAACGTATGATAATTTCCTCGCGGCATTACATCCTGACGATAAAAATATGGTGGTTGATGCAGTGAATAACTGTATCGAGAATGGTGTTGATTATAATATAGAACATCGAGTGGTCTGGCCTGACGGGAGTGTGCACTGGGTACATGAAAGTGGTGACGTTGTGCGAAACACGATGGGTAAACCGTTGCATATGTTGGGTGTGGTTCAGGATATCTCCAAACGTAAACAAACTGAGCAGGCCATGATTGATGCTCGAAATGAGGCGGAAGCAGCTAATCGGGCCAAGTCACAATTTCTTTCCAGTATGAGTCATGAGTTACGTACGCCTATGAATGCAATATTGGGATTTAGCCAACTGTTGAAAATGGAATCAGACAAGGCATTGACAGTATCTCAAAGTGAAAATGTTGATGAGATTTATAAGGCAGGGAGTCATCTTCTGACGCTTATTAATGAGGTTTTGGATCTTGCTAAAATTGAAGCCGGACGTATTGATTTAGTTATTGAAAAGGTCGATTTCGTTAGCATTATTGTCGAGGCTTTACAATTAATTATGCCGCTGGCACAAAAGCGCAATATTGAAATCGTAATCATAAATAATGGTGTTGAAATATCGATTGATCAATTGTTAACGCAACATAATTCAGTAAGAGCTGATCGGATACGCCTTAAACAAGTGTTAATTAATTTATTAAGTAATGCAGTGAAATATAACATTGAAAATGGAAAAATTGTTATTGCTTGTCACTATGCGGCTAATAATTTGACCCGCATCGCAATTTCCGATACAGGTCCTGGGTTGGATAGAAAGCAACAAGGTAACTTGTTTAAGGCATTTGAGCGTATGGGGGCAGAGCATTCAGAGGTTGAGGGTACTGGAGTTGGCCTGGTTATTACAAAAAGTATTGTCGAATTGATGGGCGGCAGAATTGGTGTAGATAGTCAGCAAGGAGAAGGTAGTACCTTCTGGGTTGAATTGCCAACGGATGATACTGGTCAAATGCAAAAGAATGCAACTTGTGGGGTAGATGTTGAGTCGCTGGCAACAAATAATCGACAAGATTACGATTATACAGTTCTGTATATAGAGGATAATCCCGTGAATTTACGCTTGGTCAATCAGTTGCTTGCTCGTCGTGTGAATATTAATTTATTGAATGCACATGAGCCATTACTAGGCATAGATCTGGCTATTGAATACAAGCCGGATTTAATTTTACTTGATATTAATTTGCCGGGGATGAATGGTTATGATGTGTTTAAGCTGTTACGTGGACATGAAATAACTCACCATATACCTGTGATTGCAATCAGTGCTAATACCATGCAGCGAGATATAGAGAACGGACTTGAGGCAGGGTTTGATGATTATATTACCAAACCTATAGATGTGGATGTTCTGTTAAAAGCGGTTGACCTTAAGCTATTCAAGGTTGTCTGATGCCTAATTCTGTAATGCACATACTTTGATTGTGAGTAAATCTGTATGAAAACAATTCTGATCGTTGATGACATTGAAACGAATCGAAAATTACTCAGACAAATGCTGCGGATTATCGGTGGCGTTAATGTTATCGAAGCAGTTGATGGTAAGGAAGCAGTAACCATCTTTGAAAAAGAATTTCCTGATTTAATCCTGATGGATATCAACATGCCGGTGATGAGCGGTTATGAATCTACATCGATTATAAAATCCATGGCAGGTGAAAATTATACGCCGATTATTTTTGTGACTGCATTATCAGCGGAAGCATCACTTGCGCTTGCGCTTGCGCTTGCATCCGGCGGTGATGATTTTATTAGTAAGCCTTTTAATAAAGAGGTGTTGGAATCAAAAATGAACGCTCATCTGCGTATCAGAGAGCTTAATCAGCAGGTGAATGATAAAAATAATGATCTGACAGATATCAATAAATATTTGACACATGAGCAAAATCTTATTGAACATTTTTTTAATGGCGCGTTACAACAAAGTTTTCTCGACCAAAAATATATTAAATATCATATGTCGTCCATGTCATCTTTTAATGGAGATTTATTGCTTGTAACACGTAGTCAGAAGGGCGGCATCTATCTTGTTATGGGAGACTTTACCGGACATGGCTTGTCAGCCGCTATGGGTACACTTCCTGTTGCCATGATTTTTTTTAAAATGGCAGAAAAAGGTCTGGCTCTTGGTGATATTGCCCGTGAAGTCAATCGCCAGCTAAATAAATTCATGCCGTCAGGAATGTTTTTTGCTGCAACATTGCTTTTTCTGAATGATCGTGGCGATAAAATGTCAGTGTGGATGGGTGGCATGCCGGAAAGTTACTGGTTAGGTAAGGATGGTGAATTAAAAGGTGAAATATTCTCACAGCATATGCCACTGGGAATTTTACCTGACAGTGGTTTTGTTGAAACAGTGGAAGTTTTCAATGTTGAAAAGGGTGATAAAGTTTATCTTTACAGTGATGGCGTAAACGAAGCGCGCAATCCTGATGGTGAAATGTTTGGTAATGACCGCCTTAAAGAATTGTTGTGCAATCACGGTGATGATCGTTTTGATGAAGTCTTGAATAATTTACAAGCATTTACTACCTCCGGTAATCAGAATGACGATGTAACTCTAATAGAATTAACTTGTGATGAAAGCCTGGTTTTAAATAACGATGAAGAAAATGGAAATGAGGCATATGCATTACCTTGGCATATGTCGACTGCATTCTCGGCGACAGAGATGCGTGATGATGAGATTATTATTAAATTAGCTAATATGTTATGCACACACCCTGCTTTGGCAAGTCATAAAGGTATACTGCAGATACTCTTGTCAGAAATATATTCAAATATACTTGATCATAGTATTTTGGGGTTAAATAGTGATAAAAAAGAAAATGCTGAAGAGTTTTCAGAATATTACAAGAAACGTGAACAGAAACTTCAAAAGCTAGAAGACGCTCTCATTGAATTCGATTTTAGCTTGATGGCTGATTCGGAGAAGCAGTATCTGCAAATGATAATCAAGGATAATGGTGCGGGTTATAAGGGGCATGTTGTCAATGACTCGGATGTATTGCCGTATGGTCGTGGTTTGGAAATTATTCATGGCCTGAGTGAAAGCATCAGCTTTTCTGATGAAGGCAAAACACTGGAGGTTTTGTATTTACTACAATCAGGATGATTTTTCTGATGGACTGAAACAGGATATATACTATATTACTAATATTTATCATGATTTGAATGATGGATAAGATGGTGCCGAAGAGAGGACTTGAACCTCCACGGGGTTGCCCCCACTAGCACCTGAAGCTAGCGTGTCTACCAATTTCACCACTTCGGCATTATATGTGGTTGTTTCGGGCTGAGCATCCCGAGTGAGGCGAAATTTACCTTTAACGATGAAAAATGTCAATTTATTCCATACTATTCGAATGATTACTCCCAGTTTTGCATCAGACTCGTGTAAAATAGAATAATGTCAAAGAAATCAAAAAATGATGATCGCTTCATAGACGATCCACAGGCTGCCGCAGAGGCACAGAAATACGACAATCCTGTCCCGAGTCGTGAATATATCCTTCAGTGTCTTGAAGATCATGGTAAGTTGCTGAATCGTGAGCAATTGGGAGAGATATTTAATTTACAGGAAGACCCCGATCTGGTCGAGGGATTGCGGCGTCGTTTGCGCGCGATGGAGAGAGACGGTCAGATTATCTATACACGACGCGGATTTGCGCCGGTTAGTAAGCTGGACTTAATTCGTGGACGGGTTATAGGGCACCCGGATGGATTTGGTTTTTTGCAATCGGATGAGGGTGGTGATGACCTGTTTCTGTCGGCCAGGCAGATGTCTGCCGTGATGCATGGCGACCGCGTGGTTGCGCATATTGTTGGTTATAATCGACGTGGCAAGGCTGAAGGTTCGATTGTTGAGGTGCTGGAACATGCCAACAAGCAGTTGGTCGGACGATTCTATTCAGAAAGCGGTGCCTGCTTTCTGGTTGCTGATAATAAACGTATTAGTCAGGATATTATCATTCCTAATGACCAAACTGCATCGGCAAGTAATGGACAGTTTGTTGTTGTCGAAATTACGCAACAACCGGGTAAAAAACGTCAGGCCATTGGTCGCGTTAAGGAGATACTTGGCGATCATATGGCGCCAGGCATGGAAATTGATGTTGCAATTCGCTCTCATGGCCTGCCTTCTGATTGGCCTGCTTCTGTCTCAGGCGAAATAGCAGGTTTAAACCCCGAAGTGGCTGAAAGCGACAAGCAAGAGCGACTAGATCTTCGTGCTATGCCGCTGGTCACTATTGATGGTGAAGATGCACGCGATTTTGATGATGCGGTTTATTGCGAACCTCGCAAGAATGGTTGGCGCTTGATTGTTGCCATCGCAGATGTTTCACATTATGTATCACCAGGTTCAGAATTGGATATCGAAGCCAAAGACCGTGGAAACTCAGTGTACTTCCCTGAGCGTGTCGTGCCGATGTTGCCCGAGATTCTTTCGAATGGATTATGTTCACTCAACCCTCATGTCGATCGATTATGCATGGTGTGTGAAATGAATATTGACCTGGAAGGGAATATCACGCGTTCGCGTTTTCATGAGGCAGTGATGTGTTCGCATGCCCGTTTTACCTATAATAAAGTAGCCGCTATTCTAATCGATAAAGACAAAACCCTGCGTGAAGAATATGCCGAACTGGTGCCTCATCTTGAGAATTTGTACGATTTGTATAAAGTCTTCCGGCAGGAAAGAACTGACCGTGGAGCGATTGACTTTGAAACGCCGGAAACACGTATTGTTTTCAGCAGTGACAGGAAAATAGATGAAATTGTGCCCGTGCAACGTAATGAAGCGCATATGCTGATTGAAGAATGCATGATAGCCGCGAATGTATGTTCAGCGCGTTTTCTGTTGAAAAATAAAATACCGGGTCTGTTTCGTGTGCATGATAATCCCAGTAGTGAAAAAGTAGGGGATTTAAGAGAATTTCTTGGTGAGCTTGGTCTGCAGTTGAAGGGTGGAGAGGTTCCTGATGCCATACATTATGCTGAGTTGCTGGAGCAGGCAAAAGGCAGGGTAGATTTTCATTTGATCCAGACCGTATTACTTCGTTCACTCAAGCAAGCGCAGTATATCCCTGATAATGGCGGCCATTTTGGCCTTGCACTGGAGGCCTATTCTCACTTTACCTCACCCATTCGGCGTTACCCGGATTTGCTGACGCATCGTGCAATACGCCATATGCTGCGGCATAAAACTATAAAGAATTATCCTTATAATCACGAAGCCATGTTACAAATGGGCGAACATTGTTCGATGACAGATCGTCGTGCCGATGAGGCCACACGTGATGTGGTGAGCTGGCTAAAATGTGAATTCATGCGTGATAAGGTGGGAGATGAATTTAATGGCGTCATTTCATCTGTGACATCATTTGGGATATTCGTCGAGCTAGATGCTATTTATGTCGAAGGCCTGGTCCATGTTACGGAGTTGGATAATGATTATTATCATTTTGATGCCAGCGCCCATCGTTTGGTCGGTGAGCGAACTGCGCAAGTATTCCAGTTAGGTGACAGGGTGAGTATCAAGGTTGTACGCGTTGATCTTGATGAGCGTAAAATGGATTTCACCTTGTTAGAGCATGAGTCACTGAAGTCAGGAAAGACCAAAAAATCTAAAAATAAAAACACTAATAACAGGACAAAAACAAAGACAAAGAAAAAGGCTGTTACTAAAAAGAAAGCGGGTAAAAAGAAAACAAATAGCAAGAAAGCGGTGTCTAAAAAGACATCACACACCAAGCCGAAGAAAAAAACGACTGCGAAAAAGACACCGGTTAAAAAGCAAAATAGTGCAAAAAAGAAAGTTACCGCTAAAGTAAAACCGAAGAAAAAAGCTTCCTTAAAGAGCAGGATTTCATCTGCCATAAAGAAAATCGGTCGCAAAAAGAAAGCTTGAGTTAATGAAATCTGAAGCGGAGATTATTGTCGGTATACATGCACTGGAAGCGGCCCTGAAATATCAAGCTAGTGATATTCAGGAAATCTGGATCGATGCACACAGGCACGATGAACGTGTGCAAAAAATTATCAGTTTAATCAAAAAGGCTGGTTTAAAATTTAATAAAGTGTCGCGTGATTACCTGGATGATCAATTCAAAGGCCAAAGACATCAGGGTGTCGCAGCACATGTATTACCAGGCAAAGTAGGCACAGAGTCTGACTTACAGAATATTATTAAAAATTCTTCACAAGCCTTTATCCTTATACTGGATGGTGTGACCGATCCGCATAATCTGGGTGCTTGTCTGCGCAGCGCGGATGCCGCGGGCGTTGACGCCGTGATCGTGCCAAAAGACCGGGCGGTGGGTTTGACAGCAACCGTCAGGAAAGTTGCCAGTGGAGCTGCCGAACGTGTACCCCTCATACAAGTTACAAATCTCGCACGTGTTTTGCGAGACTTGAAAGATGCGGGACTCTGGACGGTGGGTCTGGCAGGCGAAAGTGACCAGAACCTGTATGAAAGCGATTTAAAAGGGCCGATAGCATTGGTGATGGGTGCCGAGGGTGAGGGCATGCGTCGTCTGACAAAAGAACATTGTGATTTCCTGGTTTATATCCCCATGGCAGGTAGTGTTGAAAGTTTGAATGTGTCGGTTGCTGCGGGGGTGAGTCTGTTTGAGGTTGTTCGGCAGAGGCAGTTAAAATAGTCTGTTGTTGTGTAGGTGTGAAATACGAACACTCTTGGGTCTGAGTAAATAATCTAGTGTGTATTTTAAGTGGTCATATTGTGAAGGGCCGGTATTCGCACCGGCGGGCGAGTTACTTTTCTTTGCTTGCCCAAAGAAAAGTAACCCAAAGAAAGGGCACCCCGATATCTGCGCCGGCGTTGCCGGTTCCCTGTGCGCAGACTATGGGCAAGGGGGTTTCCGAAGCCACTTCCTGTGGCTGCGGAAACGCATGCCATCCGTGGCATGCCCCTGTCGGGCCTGATCCTCACCCATAGTCTGTGCTCGGCTTGCTATAGGGGCATCAGGGAATACGAGGTTTTATTTGCATAAGTGCTTTGCGAATTGCAAAAAACCAATTATTCTGATGAATACTTATCGGAGTGACCAGTCCCGTTGGTGCAGCCGAGCATCGCAGTGAAAACCAGGTGGAGAGAGCCGCTTTGTTTGAGCTGTTAATTTAGTGTTGCCAAAGGCGACACTAAATTAGCTGCGAGTTCGGCGAGCGCTGGTTTTCGCGAGAAGCGCAGGGAACCCCTCATTGATAATGAGGGGCAAACCGTCGGGGGCCTTTTCTTTTGGGTACTTTTCTTTGGGCAAGCAAAGAAAAGTACCTCGGCTGCGGGGACGAGCCCCGGCCCTTTAAATTATGAACACTTAATTGAGCTAAATTATGGCTGATTCTGCCTCATACTACTAAGGTAATTATATATCATCTGTCATATCTGATTGAAAAATAAGAGAAATAAAAATCACCCATAGGAATAAATCCAGAATAGATCAAATTCGCGAAATACCCCCTTAATCTCATGATTGCATTAGTTTTTCCACTTCAGTACAATACGCGGTCTTGATATGCCCATATGGGGCGTTCAATTAACTCCTTGTCTTACTCGGTAGCCACATTGTTACTCGGGGAGACATGAACCCGTAGGGAGATACAATGAGACACTACGAAATTATATTTCTGGTTCATCCGGACCAGAGTGAGCAAGTTCCTGCAATGGTAGAACGTTACCGTTCAACTATCGAAACTAATGGTGGTGCGATTCATCGTCTGGAAGACTGGGGTCGTCGTCAATTAGCTTATCCAATTCAAAAGCTTCACAAAGCGCATTACATAATGATGAACGTCGAATGTAACGCTGAGACGTTGGAAGAAATAACCAGTGCATTTCGTTTTAATGATGCTGTTTTACGTAACATGGTTGTGAAAATGAAGGAAGCGGTTACTGAACCTTCATTTATGGCAAAAGCCAAGGAAGAAAAAGACAGCCGTAGTAGCTACCGTGATAATGCGTCAGCAGACAGGTTTGAGTCAGACGATACTGTAAAGGCCGAAGATACTGAAATTATTACAGAAGAACCTGCTGAAATTGTTACAGAAGAACCTGTAGCAGAAGACGTTAAGGCAGAATCAGTAGAAACGGCTCCAGAAGCATAAGACGGTTGAGTGAAGACAACCCAGAGAATAGCAACAGACTAAAGCTAACAGGTGAAGTGATCAATGAGTTTCAGACTCGAACATCACCAGCCGGTATACCGATAACCCGTTTTACGCTGCAACATTCATCGTTGCAATATGAAGCAGGGCATCAAAGAAAAGTTGAATGTCGTATTGTTGTTATTGCTTTAGGTGAAGTGCTTCAGGCTCAGTTGAATGGATTAGGTAAGGGCGTAGAAGTTAAGGTAGAAGGTTTTATCTGCTATGAAAGTAGCCAGCAGATGGAAACCAGATTAACACTTCATGCACTTAATATTGAAAGAATATAAGCATTAGGAATAAGAGGAAAATACAATGGCACGTTATTTCAGACGTAAAAGATTTTGCCGTTTTACAGCAGAAGGCATAGAACAGATTGATTATAAAGATCTGGCCACCCTGCGAAATTATGTAACTGAAACAGGTAAGATCGTTCCTAGCCGTATTACAGGAACAAAAGCAAAGTACCAGCGCCAGTTATCGACTGCGATCAAACGCGCTCGATATATTGCTTTATTGCCTTATACAGATCAGCACTAAGTTCTGTTTAAAGTCTTAGATATTATTTAGGGGTATCAGGATGCGAGTAGTTGCATCTTATATCTTGAAAAGCCCGATGCAGGCGGTATTGTCTGCATTGGTGCCTGCTGTACTTAGTCTCATTGCACCTTCTTTGTTGAAGCTGTTATTGATCTATTTTAGCGGTATTGTTGTTGCGTTGGTCACGCTTCGCATGGGCCCGAAACAAGGTCTTACAGTACTGTTAATTGCGTTAATTGCCACAGTATCTGTTGGGCAATTGCTGGGGCTAGATGATACCCGTGCGCTGGATCTATGGAGCAGCGTATATATATGGGTAATGATTTGGTTGGGTGCTGGTGTTTTGCACCAAACACGCTCATTAGCGCTAATGCTGGAAGTGGTTGGTCTGATTGCTATTCTGACCATACTGGCGTTCTTTGTATTGGTCGACGATCCAATACAAGTATGCTTGCAATTACTGCAACCAATGAGCGAGGTATTAAGTCGCCCTGATTCGGGTCTGAGTCCGGCTGAGGTGACAACTTTTACCAATAGCGTGGCAAAATACATGATTGGTGGTTTTGCGGCTTTTACCGTTATTAGTGCAGTTATTAGTTTGTTTATTGCACGTTCATGGCAAGCGAAGCTGTTTAACCCTGGTGGATTTAAGCAAGAGTTTATAGCCTTGCGTATTGGGCGGCAGGCTGGATTATTGGCAATTGCCATCATGCTAGCCTTGATGTTATCTGAAACGATATGGCAACAGACAAGTTTGGTGCTAGTTAATTTCAGTTTTATAGTCGTTTTTTTGTCTGTTGTTGTCGGCCTGGCTATTGTGCATGGTTTGGTTGCTCAACGTGATAATAAGGGTTATTGGTTGGTATGGGTCTATGCATTACTGATCATGTTAAGCACAATTATAGCGCCATTATTGATGACCCTGGCGTTAAGTGATATCTGGGTTGATTATCGAGCCCGGTTTCAAAAAAAGTAATGTCATCGTATGGTGACTGACGAAAGTCGGATTTAAGCGTAAGTAAATTTAATATTATAGATAGGGTGAGAACGATGGAAGTAATACTGCTAGAAAAGGTTGAAAACCTGGGTAACCTGGGTGACAAGGTCAATGTTAAGCCTGGTTACGGGCGTAATTTCCTGATCCCTGGTGGTATGGCGACAGCAGCTACAGAAGATAATCTGGCTGCATTTGAAGCACGCCGTGCTGAGCTGGAAAAAATAGCGGCCGATGCACAGGCATCTGCAGAAAGTCGAAAGACTGCATTGGAAGCGGTTAGCGTCACTATTACTGCGAAGGCAGGTGATGAAGGTAAACTGTTTGGTTCGGTTGGTGCGGCAGATATTGCCGATGCTGTTTCAGCAGCTGGTGTTGATGTACAGAAAAAAGAAGTCCGTATGCCAACAGGTCCTATTCGTGAAATAGGTACCTTTGATGTTGGGTTTCATTTGCACTCTGATGTTGATGTCACACTGCCAATTGTTGTCGAAGCGGAATAAGACTTCAGTCCGATTCTTGCCTGTGTGGTAAATAAAAAAGCCGGATAAAATTCCGGCTTTTTTTATTTTTGTGACTAAGATAATCGCACAGGTTAACTTTATTCAATAAGTCATTGATTAAGCGTTGATGGGCTCGAATAATCGAAAAACATTTAGTAAAAAAACAATTTTCGCTATTGAGTCTCACATATCATCAGGGCATGATAGATAGATCATTTAATAAAAAACGACAAATTATTTTTACACATTTAGCACTATGCCAGAACCCATACCTCATACAGCCATTATAGATAGTGAAACGGCTCGATTAAAAGTTCCCCCTCATTCATTGGAGGCTGAACAGGCCGTGTTAGGCGGTCTGATGCTCGATAATGAGGGTTGGGATCGTATCGCCGATATCGTCTCGGCTGAAGACTTCTATCGTCATGACCATCGTCTGATTCTGACTGCTATTGTTAGTCTGTCTGAGGCCAGTAAACCGTTTGATGCAGTCACGGTCTCACAGTGGTTGAAAAATAATGAAGAGCTGGACGATGCTGGCGGATTGGCCTATCTGGGAGAGCTTGCACGCGAAACGCCGAGTGCGGCTAACATCAAGGCCTATGCTGAGATTGTGCGTGAGCGGTCAATATTACGTCAACTGATTGCCGTCGGCACAAACATTGCCGATAGTGGTTACAGGACAGAAGGACGTGATAGTAAGGAGTTGCTTGATCATGCAGAAACGGCTGTATTCAAGATTGCCGAACAGGGTAGTCGTGGAAAACAGGGCATGCAGAGCATTAAATCCTTACTTGCCGCTGCTGTTGACCGTATTGATACCTTGTATCAGCAAGATGACGCGCTTACCGGTGTGCCGACCGGGTTTACTGACTTCGATGAGTCGACTTCCGGTTTACAGGGCTCAGATCTGGTTATCGTAGCGGGACGCCCGTCTATGGGTAAAACGACTTTTGCAATGAACATCGCTGAAAATGCGGCTATAAAACATAAAAAGCCGGTTGCCGTGTTTAGTATGGAAATGTCTGGTGAGCAACTGGCCATGCGATTAATGTCTTCTTTGGGGCGTATTGATCAGACCCGAATCAGGACAGGCAAACTGGATGATGACGATTGGCATCGTTTGACTTCTTCGATGGGCATATTGGCAGATGCACCCTTGTTTATTGATGATACACCGGCTTTAAGCCCGACTGAACTGCGTGCCAGGGCGCGACGTATGGCCAGGGAGCACGGTCTGGGAATGATTGTTATTGATTACCTGCAACTTATGCAATCTTCGAATGCAGGTGATAATCGTACAGCCGAGATCTCCGAGATCTCGCGTTCTCTTAAAGCGTTGGCAAAAGAGCTGCATGTGCCGGTGGTTGCCTTGTCGCAGCTAAATCGTAGCCTTGAGCAACGACCTAACAAACGCCCTGTCATGTCTGACTTGCGTGAGTCTGGGGCGATAGAGCAGGATGCGGATGTGATCGTCTTTATTTACCGAGATGAAGTCTATAACCCCGAGACCACTGACAAGGGTATTGCCGAAATTATCATCAGTAAGCAACGTAATGGCCCAATTGGTACCACGCGTCTGACCTTTCTTGGTCAGTACACTCGTTTTGAGAATTTTACGCCTGATTTTTATAGTCAGGATGGTCTGGAATAAAACTGTCTGTATTGTGACGATACGTGCCCACGCTCAAATCAGTCTAAAAGCACTTCAGCATAATCTGCAGCGTGTCAGGCAGCTTGCCAGTGGTGCCGAAATTATGTGCGTGATCAAGGCTAATGCCTATGGCCATGGATTATTACAGGTTGCAGAAGTTTTGGCAGATGCAGATGCCCTTGCCGTCGCGAATCTGGATGAGGCCAGTCGTTTACGTTCGCATTTGGCAAATAAAATACCCGATAAAAAAATTGTTATTCTCCAGGGTGTATTAACTCAGGATGAGTTAACGTTTGTGTGCAAACAAAATCTGGATATTGTTGTTCATAATGAGCAGCAACTACAGTTGATTGAAGATGCGCAGTTTTTATCATCAACACCTCTGTCAGTCTGGTTGAAGGTCGATACAGGCATGCACCGTCTAGGATTTAGCCCAGACAAGGTGGACGGCGTAGTGAGTCGTCTGCAGCAATGCTCCCATGATGTAACTATCCGTATGATGAGTCACTTTGCCAATGCCGATGACCCTTCGGACCCGCTGACAGAAAACCAGTTCATATTATTTTCACAGGTTACGGCTCAATACGAATTTCAAAAAAGTATTGCCAACTCAGCAGGTATTGCAGGAGTTATAGATTGCAGTATGGATTGGGTGCGACCGGGGATTATGCTTTATGGTGTTAATCCGTTTATTGGCATGGAACAGGAGAATATCGATCTATTGCCCGTTATGACACTGTCAGCCACAGTTATATCAATACAGCAACGAACAAAAGGTGATGCTATTGGTTATGGTGGGACATGGGTTTGTCCTGAAGATATGCCGATAGCAGTTATTTCGATTGGTTATGGCGATGGTTACCCCAGACATGCAGAAACCGATACCCCGGTACTGGTAAATGGTAATCGGTGTCCGCTGGTAGGTCGGGTGTCGATGGATATGATCTGTGTTGATGTACGAGAGGCAGGATTGGTTAAAATTGGTGATGAAGTCATCCTTTGGGGTAATGGATTGCCAGTTGAAGTGGTCGCTCATCATAGTAATACAATAGCTTATGAGTTGTTATGTAAGGTTACACCGCGCGTTCTGCGTGAATATACCTAATTCTTGTTCTCCTCAGTTTTTCCGATGTCCGGGTTATGTGAAGCAGTTCACATTTTTACGTTACCTGTTGACCTTTAAGAATCTCGCCGATCTGCCGATTATATAGATAGATCTATATAGTTAGTTTCGATAGTGAATTCATAGGGAAATAGCTATTTTTGATGCCCTCTGTATGTGGTCTCAGGACAGTCTGGAGGCTGGATATGGACGAGAGGTTCCGGAAAATAATGCCTATGTTAAATATTATGGTTATTTAAGCTTCATGCTATCAGTCTTATATAAACGCTATTTCAAAACAATTAGCACCAGGTTGGTGATATTTGTTTCGTTGCTGATGATATTGGCAATGTCAGTTTTTACCTCTTTGATAATCAATAAAAATGTCGATCACCAGCTCGACTCTTTTAAACAAGAAGCCAGTTTTTTTGCAAGAAGTCTTGTGGTAATCAGTCGTTACCCGTTGCGTGATATGGATTATAAAATGTTACATCGGCTGATGTCCCAGGCCGTTATGATGCCAGAAATTATTGAAATTCAGGTGACGGATGCAAAGGGTAATCGCATCATTGATTTGATCCAGCATCAAGTTGATGGTGTGAGAACTGTCAAAGGCCGAACGGCAATAAAGTTGCCAGTAGAACCGGTAGAAGTTGTGACAGTCACAGACAGTACACTGATGTTATGGAAGCCGATTGTGCTCGGTAAACGTCTTGGCTGGTTAAAAATCACACAGAATACAAAGAGCACCAGTTCAATCACAAGCGCGGTATGGAAGGAAAGTATTCCGACTATCGTTTTAATTTTATCAATTGCTATTATCCTGCTGTTGACTTATATACGAAGACCGGTTTTGTTATTAAAACAATACGCCTTGTTTGCCGATCATCTGGAAAGTTGTGATAGTCAGCAATTACAGATAGATGAAAGCACTGATGAGATGAAATCGCTGGGCTCATCACTTCAGCGGGCATCGAAAAGACTGGGCGAACAAAATGTAGCCATCTACCAGGCTATGTCTGATCTGAAAAGTCTGGCGGCCTTTCCGGCTAATAGTCCAACCATAGAAATATCAATGAACACTTCGGGTGATATTAAATACATTAATCCTGCAGGTCAGAATATACTACATGACCTGAATTTCAGTGCGGAGCAAATTTATGTTTTGATGCCCGCGGATATATTGGGTTTGATTAAACGATGCGTTGAAACACAGGCAGCAGAAGATGACGTCGAAGTCGAAGCAAATGGTCATACATTTCTGTGGACATTTACACCAGTGGCCGACGATGAGCTCGTGCACTGCTACGGCAAAGATATTACCTCTATCAAGCAGGCAGAGGCGCAGGCGCATGAAGCAGGTTTAGACAAACGAATGGCAGAACAGGCCAATCATGCCAAAAGTGAGTTTCTGGCAAATATGAGTCATGAAATTCGAACCCCATTAACTGCGATTGTCGGGTTTTCGGAATCATTGCTCGACAGTGATCAAAGCATGTCTGAACGCCATGATTCAATACAGACGATTATCAGTAGTGGTAAACACCTGACGTGTATTATTAATAATATTCTTGATTTGTCTAAAATTGAGGCAGGCAAGATTGAAATTGAAAGTATACCCTTTGAATTGTTTGGCATGCTTGATGATGTACAACGACTGGCGGAACTACAGGCGCAGGAAAAAGGTGTTATGTTTTTGATGGATTATGATTTTCCTCTGCCGGACCATATTGTAGGTGATTCTGTTCGCATGAAACAGATCCTGTTGAATCTTTGTAATAACGCTATTAAGTTTACTGAAAAGGGCAGTGTGCGGGTTCATGTGAAATACGACAAGATGCTATCTCGGTTGAGTTTTGATGTCAGGGATACTGGTGTAGGGTTAACGTCTGAACAGATGAGTCGCTTATTTGTAGCATTTAGTCAGGCTGACAGTTCAACCACACGGCAATATGGTGGGACAGGATTGGGATTGCATTTATCACGACAATTGGCTGAGCGTATGAACGGCGATATCGCGGTGCAGAGTGAAAGCGGCAAAGGGAGTTGTTTTTCCGTGAATTTTAAAGTTGAGCTGCCCGATATTACGCTTTATGTTGATAACCTGGATTCCATTCAAACAAGTGATGTGAAACCTGTCGAGCAGCAGACTGAGCGATACAGTGGCCATATACTGGTTGCAGAAGATAATTTTAATAATCAGCAATTGGTTAATCTTTTTTTACGCAAACTTGGAGTGCATGTTACTTTTGCCAATGATGGTCAAGTAGCAGTCGACCTGGCGAATGAGAATGATTACGATCTTATTCTAATGGATATGCAAATGCCGGTAATGGATGGACTTGAAGCAACGCGACAGTTGATGTCATCAGGCTGTGAAATACCGATTGTTGCATTAACTGCCAACGTCATGAAAGAAGACAGGGAAATATGCCGGCAGGCCGGCTGTGTGGATTTCCTTGCTAAACCAATTAATCGTGAGCAATTTAATGAAGTGGTTGCACGGTATCTGTGTCCCATGGAAGAAACATTGAATCCCTTGTATTCACTCTTACTGGACGAAGAGCCGGAAATGCAGGATTTGGTTGAAAATTTCCTGGCTAAATTACCTTTTATGTTTACCGAAATACAGAATGCCTGTGTAAACGAGAAATGGGCCAGGCTTTCTCATTTAGTACATGACATGAAATCGGTTGGTGGAGGTTATGGTTATCCGCAACTAACAGAAGTGAGTCAACGAATTGAACTGTCTTTGGCAAAGCAAAACCTCATGGAAGTCGTCGGTTTGGTTTCTGAGCTGGAATCAGTTTGTAAGCGGGTGCTGCTTGTTTCAAAATCGGACTTACCTCAACAACAAATGGCCTGAGCCTAAACTCAACTTCTAAGTCTCTAGTGCATAATCCTTCACTCTGCTAGACTAATCCAGCTCAATATCAGATAGTAGTGATCATGGCCAAGGAAAAAATTAATTACAGTTGTAAGCAGTGTGGTGCACTTTCTCCGAAATGGGCAGGGCAGTGTGGTGATTGTGGTGCCTGGAATTCCTTTTCTGAGGTAGTGGTTAATAAACCAGTTTCGCACCCACGTTTTGTCAGTTACTCGGGTGATAAATCAGGTGAGCAGATCGAACGACTGTCTGATGTTGTTTGTACCGATCAAGAGCGTATTCCCAGTGGTTTGCAGGAACTCGACCGTGTGTTGGGTGGTGGTCTGGTTCCGGGTTCGGTTACCCTGATCGGAGGCGATCCAGGCATCGGGAAATCTACGTTGTTGCTGCAGAGTCTCACGGCCCTGTCCGAAGAATTATCGGTATTATATGTAACAGGAGAAGAATCCAAACAGCAGGTGAGTATGCGAGCTCATCGTCTGGATTTACCAGGTGATGAATTACAGCTGCTAACCGAAACTTCAATCGAAAAAATGCTGACCATCGCCAGCAAGACCAAGCCCCAAATTATGGCCGTTGATTCCATTCAAACCGTCTATACGGATGCAATACAATCCGCGCCAGGTTCAGTCAGTCAGGTCAGGGAAAGTGCGGCACAGTTAGTGCGTTATGCCAAACAAACCAATACATCTTTATTTCTCGTCGGGCACGTTACAAAAGAAGGTACATTAGCAGGCCCGCGCGTTCTTGAACATATGGTTGATACTGTGTTGTATTTTGAGGGTGAATCGAGTAGTCGCTATCGTGTCATTCGTGCAATTAAAAATCGTTTTGGCGCAGTGAATGAATTAGGTGTATTCGCCATGACTGAAAAAGGGTTGCGTGAAGTAAGCAATCCTTCGGCAATTTTTCTGTCACGGCATGATGAGCCGGTTCCGGGCAGTATTATTCTTGTTACATGGGAAGGAAGTCGGCCGATGCTGGTAGAGGTGCAGGCGCTGGTGGACGAAAGTCATATGGCTAACCCTAAACGTGTAACCCTCGGGCTGGAACAAAATAGATTGTCCATGTTGCTGGCTGTATTACACCGTCATGGTGGGGTAGCTATGTATGATCAAGATGTGTTTGCCAACGTTGTTGGTGGCGTCAGAGTGAGTGAGACGGCTTCGGACTTGCCGGTATTGTTGTCGATATTATCGAGTTTTCGTGATAAAAATCTGCCTCAGGATCTGATCAGCTTTGGCGAAGTAGGTCTGGCAGGTGAGATACGTCCCGTTCCAAACGGACAGGAACGCCTGCGTGAGGCGGCCAAACATGGGTTTAAAAAAGCGATAGTTCCAGCGGCCAATGTGAGCAAAAAGGATAAAATTGAGGGAATGGAAATCATTCCTGTACTCCGTCTGAGCGAAGCGATTGAACATATCTAATTGAGTGATAACAGGAGTGGCATTGTTTGTCGGTGATATTGAAAAATGGCTGAAAGACATGTATGCGCTATGAACGATGGCAGTTACCATTTTGAAAACAAGGGTTTATCTTTTATGCCGATATACCGATTGTTGAAAAGTATGATGAACATAGTTTGCCGTTTAAACCCCTGTTTCGGCGTATAAATGAAACACATCGATATGGCCTGGAAATAGAAGATTGACTCAGATCAAAATTTTTTTCCGCCAATAGATTACACTATCCGTGTTTTTTCAATAGGAATTATCTATGCAAGTCGAGTTTAATCTGGAGCTTATCAAGCGTTATGATAAATCTGGCCCCCGTTATACGTCCTATCCTACGGCAGTACAGTTTCATGACGGTTTTGGCGAGCAGGAATATAAAACATGTGCTGAGCAGAGCAATCTGAAAAATCCGAACGGCCCCTTGTCTCTTTATTTTCATATTCCTTTTTGTGATACCGTTTGTTTTTACTGTGGTTGCAATAAGGTTGTCACTAAAGATCGTAGCAAGGCAGATGCCTATTTACAGCATATTTATGCTGAAATGGCCATGCAATCATCATTGTTTAGCGATGATAGAATGGTCGACCAGTTACACTGGGGTGGTGGTACACCCACATTCATCAGTCATAAGCAGATGTCCCAACTCATGGGAGAAACGCGAAAATATTTCAATTTGCATGATGATGATCGTGGTGAATATTCTATTGAAATAGATCCTCGCGAAGCAGGCACAGATACAATTGCTTTATTGCGTAGCCTGGGATTTAACCGCCTGAGTCTTGGCGTGCAGGACTTTGACCCTGCTGTACAAAAGGCAGTCAACCGCATTCAGTCAGAAGCAGAAACGATGGCTGTAATGGATGCTGCTCGTCGTGAGGGTTTCAAATCCATTAGTCTTGATCTGATATATGGATTACCGAAGCAGAGTGTATCCAGCTTTGCCGTGACATTGGAAAAGATTATTACTGCCAGACCGGATCGACTGTCTGTTTTTAACTATGCGCACTTACCCGAGATGTTCAAACCGCAACGCAGAATTAATATTGATGAATTACCTGATTCGAGTGAAAAACTGGATATTCTTCAGTTTATTATTCAGCGTCTGACAGATGCTGGTTATGTTTATATTGGCATGGATCATTTTGCCTTGCCCGATGATGAACTCGCGATTGCACAGCGTGAAGGCAGTCTTTATCGTAATTTTCAGGGTTATTCAACTCATGATGACTGTGATTTGGTGGCACTTGGTATCACCGGCCTGGGTCAAGTGGGTGATTGTTACAGTCAGAACGTAAAGACATTGGATGAATACTACCAAATTATTGATGATGGTCATTTGCCCATTTTTCGTGGTATTAAAATGAATGCGGATGATCACTTGCGTCGATATGTTATTAATCGCCTGATGTGTGATTTTGCACTGGACTGGGATAAAGTTTCAAGTCACTTTTCTATAGATGCAGTCGAATACTTTTCAGCTGAAATAGCGGTACTTAGGCTTATGCAGGCAGATGGGCTGTTGCAGCAAGTTGAAAATCGAGTAAACGTGACGCCAGCTGGCAGGTTATTGATTCGAAACATTTGTATGGTTTTTGATCGTTATTTACAAGGGCAAGATAGTCAGCGTTTTTCGAAGGTGATTTAAGTGCTGGTTTGCCGGTAACACCATAAGGGTGTTACCGGGCTCGAATATTATTAATTGGTATATTTGTAGTTGTTAGGGTTACCCTTCGTAAAGGATTTGTATTCGTATATCCTGATTTTTTTACCGTTGTCTTTTATTTTGTATTTATAAATAATCCCGTCTTCTTTCTCTATCATCAGGCAAAAGACTTTGCCATTAATGTGCGTTATGCAAATGGTATTATCATCTTTGACGGACCATTTTCCCTGGAAAATAGAGTCATCACGTAAACCATAGAATTGTCCGTTCGGGTCATAATAGACAGAGGATTCAAAGTCTTTTTTCAGGTGGGTGGATTCAATCGTTACGCCCGAAAATAAGGTTTTTATATCTTCTGCGTTCAATTGCCCAGAGTATGCGGGCAGGAAAGCTAACAGGCCAAGCAGGGTGATAATGGTTATGAGTAGATTTTTTTTCATGTCGAGATTTCCTTATAATGTTTCCCGTCAGGGTGTGTTGTTTTTTTATAAGCGTCAACATGCTAGCACATTTAAATTAATGTTTTAATAAGTGTTTGGAATTGTGTGCTCCCGGGCAGCTAAGTATGCCCGGGGATCAGGGAAGGATTCGATAATGTTTTGTCAGGATTAACTTGCCTGGCGGTAAATTAACCCAGGTTCAAATAATACTTCATTTTTTCTCAGTTGGTTCAATGGGTATCCATCATCATCGCCTTCGGCAATACGATCAAAGATATATTTGTGACTATCTTCTTCGACGGTCTCGAATATTTCCTTACCTAGGTGTGAACCAAGTACTGGCCCGTATTTCTTGTTTCTCACGACCGTTATCCTCTTTATTCAGATTTTGTATCAAGTCTATAATAGAGCGGCACGAAATGATTTTTCTTTAATCAGAAAACGTGATCATGTTCTGGTATAGCTAATATTTCATGTCTTTCAATGAGAGATAATGAGAGATAATGAGAGATAATGAGAGATAATGATAGCTGGTTAATGTTGTCATTGATCAATGATTTTTCCAGGGTTGTTATTATTTAATTTATCCAGGTAAAGCAACTCTGGCAGATTCCATGATTTTAGTAATGCAGCATTGATGTAATTTTGATTGAATCCAGGCACTTCTTATCAGGCAGATAAAGAGAATGTCTGTGCCCGAGCGCTTACTGGTGTTTATGTTCAGTTTCGCGGATTGAAATATCATACGCATGATAGCGATTTTTTCCATCGTGTTTTGCCTGATACATGGCCTTATCGGCGTTCTTTAGTAGTTCTTCTGCATGGCTACCATGGTCGGGATACCAGGCAATGCCTATGCTGGCCGTGACAGTAAGTTCAGTGTTGTCTGTATTGATAGTGGCGCAGAGTTTCTTGCTAAGCCTGTCAGCGAGTGTGAATAGCTCTTCTGTGGATTTTAAATCGCTGGCAATAATACAGAATTCATCTCCACCCAGTCGGGCCACCGTATCATCTTCGCGTACCAACTCTTGCATTTTTCTGCTGAACGCGACCAGTATTTCATCACCGGCATCGTGCCCAAGTTTGTCATTAACTGGCTTGAAGCCATCAAGATCGATGTAATATAGCCCCATGATTGATTTACCGCGATGTGCGCGCCTGAGTGATGCACCCAGGCGATCGTTAAATAACATGCGGTTAGCGACGCCGGTTAACGGGTCGAAGTGTGCAAGCTGTTCAAGTTTTTTCTGGTTATCCTTAATGTTACTGATATCCAGGAATGTACCGATGTAGTTTGTGATATCGCCATTGTCATTCTTGACGGTGCCTATCGATAACATGACCGGAAATAAGTGGCCATCCTTGTGTTGATCCCATATTTCGCCTTGCCAGCGCCCGCTTGAGGTGATGCCGTGCCACATCGTTGTATAGAAATCCATTTCTTGTTGGCCGGACTGGAGGATTTTTGGTGTTCTGCCTAACAGTTCCTGCCTATTGTAACCACTAAGTCGTAAGAAGGATTCATTCACGTCGATGATTTTTTTATTGTTGTCTGTCACAAGGATGCCTTCAGACAAGTTTTCGTAAATTTCCTGAGTCAGTAATAATTTTTCCTGAGTCTTTTTGTATTCGGTTATATCACGAATATTTCCAACTATTCTTTCAGCTACACCGGTTTCATTATAAAATACACGGCCGTTTTGCTGCACGATGCGCTCTGTACCGTCAGCGCGCTGGATGCGGTGTTCAATATCAAGAGCGATGTGTTTGCTGGCAGTATCTTCAATTGACTGTTTCAATCGCTGTCTGTCTTCGGGCACAGTTTGCGCCAGCATGATATCCAGACTGGGGGTGACCTCATCTATATCGACCCCGAGAATATGCCTGCTTTCTTCCGACCAGTGCATGATATTTTGTTCAATGTTCCATTCCCACGTGCCCAGGTGTGCAATTTCCTGAGCCTGTTTCATCATCTTTTCGTTTCTTCTGAGTTCGGATTCCATTTGTATTCGTTCAGAAATGTCACGCAAGGATGTAATGGCAAGGGTTTGATTGTTCTGAATGCTAAAGCTTATATTGATATCTACCGGTATTTCACGTCCATCACGTGTCAGAGCAGTAAATGGCATCAGTTTATTCATGCTGTTCATTGGTCGTGAAGCCTGGCCGTTAAAACTATTGTTTCTTTTTTGCTTATGGCCTTGGCGAAAAGGCTCGGGCATCAAAGATTCAACTTTCCTGCCAGCTAACTCATTTCGTTTATATCCTAACAAGTATTCTGCCTGCATATTGGCCTGGAGTATTATGCCTTGTTCATCGATAATCAGCAGGGCATCGGGAATGGCATCCATTAATTCTTCGATATAACGTTTGGAGCTTTTCAGGTATGTGTTGCTGGCATGTGATTTTTGCAGAAACAGGAAGATAGTAATGCCGAAAATGATAAAGAACGGGATGAGCAGATAACCCCATTGCATAAAATTAATGGTTTTATCCAGATGATGCCTGGTTTCAGAAGACATTAAATCATGATCTATTTTAGCATGTTCAGCTAGCAGGTTTAACGCAACCAGGGCTGGTGTGTCATTAATTTTTACACGGGCATCTATCTCAATAGGTGTCAGATCCTGCTGAATGAGTTTTTTAGCCAGTTCGAGCTTTGCCGCATAGAGATCTATAACAATTTTGATTTGCGTTACCGAATTTTGTGCCACCAGGTCGGGATCACTTTCTTTCACATGCTGGAGAGCAATATATGACTGTTTCAGGCTGTTTTCGATATAGGGGATCAGTGTCTTGTCTTTTCGTAACACGAGATTTTTAAAATGATGAATAAAACCACCATAACCAAAACTTCTGTCGAGTTCATGTAGTGATTTATTTATTGCAATAGCATGATGGTTATAATTGCTCCAGAGTGCATCATAATGGTTAACACGTTGTGTGACCATGCTGCCGAAAAGCAATAACAAGGCACATAGTGCAATGGTCAAGATGGCAATATTGATGGCCCATCGTCTGGATTTGAATTCATTCATTAGTCAGTTGCCTGGCAAGGTCCCGCCGAAATCGCAAATATGTGTTTATATCAATACTGTTATCGGTCTGTTTGTCATTTACTTTATAGGGTTATCTTTGTTTTTACCTCCTAGGTCATTGTAAAATCAGTTATATAAATAGAGGACTTGTGCAAAATATCCCGTTACAATACGTCCTATGTCTGGAAATACATTTGGAAAAATATTCACGGTAACCGGTTTTGGTGAAAGTCATGGCCTTGCATTGGGCTGTATAGTTGATGGCTGTCCGCCTGGCATGGAGTTGACCGAAACTGATCTTCAAACCGACCTGGACCGACGCAAGCCGGGCCAGTCACGCCATACGACCCAGCGTCGTGAGGGTGATGAGGTCAAGATTCTCTCTGGCGTGTTTGAGGGAAAAACGACTGGCACGCCAATTGGCCTGTTGATCGAGAATACTGATCAACGATCGAAAGACTATTCCGAGATCATGGATCGCTTCCGCCCGGGTCATGCCGACTATACCTATCAGCAAAAATATGGTTTCCGCGATTATCGTGGTGGCGGCCGTTCATCCGCACGAGAAACGGCCATGCGAGTTGCCGCGGGCGCGATAGCAAAGAAATACCTGAAAACACGCTATGGGATCGAAATCAGGGGATACCTCTCACAAATAGGCCCGATCAAGATTGAAAAGCTTGACTGGGATGTGATTGAAACTAATCCATTCTTCTGCCCGGATGCCGACAAGGTTCAGGAGCTGGAAGATTATATGGATGCCTTACGTAAGGAAGGTGATTCCATTGGTGCGCGTGTTAATGTGGTTGCGACCGGTGTTCCGCCAGGTCTGGGCGAGCCTATTTTTGACAGGCTGGATGCCGATATTGCGCATGCAATGATGTCCATCAATGCCGTTAAGGGCGTGGAAATAGGTGCAGGATTTGACTGCATCGAACAGAAAGGCACAGAACATCGTGACGAGATTACACCCGATGGTTTTATCGGTAACCATGCAGGCGGCGTGCTCGGGGGTATTTCAAGTGGGCAGGATATTGTTGCCTCTATTGCGCTCAAACCCACATCGAGTCTGCGTCTGCCGGGTAAGAGTGTGAACCTGCAAGGTGAGCCTATTGAAGTTGTCACCAAGGGTCGGCATGACCCCTGTGTTGGTATACGTGCAACACCCATTGCTGAAGCCATGCTGGCTATAGTATTGATGGATCATATGTTACGTCATCGTGCACAGAATATGGATGTTGATTCAGGAACGCCAATTATTCCTGCCGGAAATTAAGTATGCGCATGAAAGCATAAAGTGGCCACTTTTGTAGTCATAATGTGAACGCTAATCGCCATAAGCTACCATTAAGGAAATCTAATAGAGGTCTGCAAACGACCGAGGCTGTGTGAAAACTCAATGTCATTTTTTGGAGTGGTAAAAGAAGGACGTTATCATCCAGCAGCTTATTTAAAGTGGGTTTTGTTCAAGCTATTTCAATACAAGCTCGCTCATATTTGGGGTAATCTCCCACCAGCTAATAATTTTTTTTAATTTTCACACAACCTCGACCCAATGTAGTCTATTAGCTAAATTTAATGATGGTCTCAAGCTAGTCAGCGGCGGACTTGGCGATAATTAACTTGAATCTCTTAATTCATCTCAGAGCGGATATTTATTCCAAATATTATGGTTGTAAAGAAAGCGAACGTTTTCTTTACATGCAAACAGCTAGTATCGCCATCTTTAACGGTCATTCGATAAATGCGATTGAAAGTAATTAAGGGTATCCGATTTGCATCACCGCTTCACAAAAACGGGCTTTCGTGTTTCTTGTTACTTGCGGGCAACTTGTCGCGTTACTCGCAGGCCGACCGCCACCAACGGCAGTAGTCCGAGTACCGACACCACGGTAGCGCCGACCGGTAAATCTGCGCTGAAGGACAACCATAACCCGGCGACTGCGCCGGATAAGCCCAGACACCAACCCAAAAGCAGGCGACCAATGAATGAGTGGGCAACAAGCAAAGCACTGAACGCGGGTATAATCAGGAAAGCAAACACCAGCAACACCCCGGCGACATTGACTGCCAGGGTAATAACGATTGCAAACGACGCGAAGAACAGGAATTCCCACAGAAAACCAGGCTGCTGGGTTTTCTCCGTTACAAACGACAAGGCGTGAAAACGTTTGCGATAGAACCCGTGCAAAATAGCCAAGGCCAGATAGATCACAGCCACCACGATGATTTCCTGCCAGCGTATCCACAGAATATTGCCATTGAACAAGGATTTGAGCTCTTCCATACCCTGGGTCGAGCGGCTGAGGATGACGATGGAAAGAGCGGTAGCCACCACATACACACAGCCGATGATAACCTCGCGCGTGGTTTTACCTGGGATACGACGTAGACCGGCAAAGGCAAAAGCTGCAGTTAAGGTAGCGCCGAAGGCATAAAGCTGTGCTGTTAAACCATGTGGCTCCTCTCCCAGTAAAAAAGCGAAGCTAACACCCAAAGCCGCCACCTGGGCCAGTGCCAGGTCAACGAAGATGATGCCGCGCGCCAACACATGTAAACCCAGATAGGTATGGGTCAGGATCATCAAGGCGCTCATGACAAACGCTGGCAACAGGATTAACCAAGGTTCCATGTTATTTTCCTATTGTGTTATTCAGTGACGCCACAATGGCGTCAAATAAATCGAAATAGCTGTTGATATCGGGTTGCGCCCCCACCGATTGAGGCAGCACCGCCACGCGAATACCCGTTTGCTCGTTCAGGTAGCTTGCCGAGCGGCGCTCGTAATAAGGTTCCATGATGAGCAGGTGAATGTGTTTGGCCTTAATGCGTGCCACCAGTGCGCTCAGGGTGGCAGCGCTGGGGGCAATACCGGGCTTGGGTTCAACTTCATCGACGATTCGAAACCCGAAGGCATCCGCAAGATAAATAAACGACTTGTGATAGGCGATGACCGGCTTGCCTTTGAGTTGTGCAAGCTCGGCGTGCCAGGCTGGCAGCTTGTTGTCCATTGTTTGCGCAAAAGCCCTGAACCGGCGCTGGTAATCGTCCTTGTGGGAGGGATCCAACTTGCTCAACCGTGTAGCGATGGCCTGCGCCATATGTACCCCGTTACGCGGGTCTAGCCAGTAGTGGGGATTACCCTTGGCATGCACGTCACCCATAGCGCGTGACACAGGGCCACTGATTTTACCCAGCAGTGGAACACCATTTGAAAGATCCAGATAACCGGGGTTACCGGGCTGCACCTGGGTATTACGCGCCGATTGCAATAAGGGTGGCAGCCAGCCAATTTCCATGTCGGTACCAATTACCAGTAACAGATCGGCACGAAAAACCTTGCGGATCATGCTGGGTTTAGCGGTGGCAAAGTGTGGATCGCGGGTGCCAGGTGTCAGGCTCTGCACCTGCACCTGTTCGCCGCCCACCGCTTCAGCAATGGACGTCAAATCCTGAGTTGTCGTTACGACCCGTAACACCGCATGGTTGGTGAGGGAGGTCATCAACAACAGCAACCCGATCGAGATTCTAAATAATTTTTTCATACTGTCCTCCTAAAACACGTGAGCAGCATGGCTGCCGAGGTTGAATTCAAACTGCAGCCAAAGAGAGTCAGCGGTTTTACTTGGCAGGTGTTCTGTCCAGTCGCGGTTGTATTGCAAACGCACTTTGCTGTATTCACTGGGATACCAGGTCAAATTCGGCGATAAACGTTTGCGAGTATCACGCAATGGATCGGTCGAGGTATTGCCATCCGCGCTGGCGTATTCGGCGCGTAACCCTGCGACCCAACCGGGTTTGAAGCCCCACAGTGCCTGTGTAAACAGCCCCCGGTCCTTGAGGGTTTTACGGCTTGGATCGCCCGGATCACCCGCCTCATACCGGCGTTGCAATATCTCGGTATGCCAGGAGATGAAAGGGAAACCGCGCTGGCTATAGACGGGCTGCCATTTCAGATACAGATCCGCACCAACTATATTGGTATCGGTCGCCGTACCGCTGGCGTTGGGACCCCACAAGCCAGAGACACCCAGGTTCATGCTGAGGGTATCTGACAGATCGAAGCCATTGAGCCAGCGTGCCGTATACAGCAAGTCGCCAAAATTGCGCGTATCCCTGTCAATCAGGGTATGGCCACCGATGTCTTCTCCCGGGGCATTCAGGAAACTGGTGACCGTCTCACCCTTCGGGTTCTGAACGCCGAAATACAGTTCCGAGTACCAATCCGTCGGCATCAGCCAGGAAGCACGCACGCCCTGGCTACGCAAGCCATCACCACCGAAGAAGCGCGACAACACAACAGGCTGATCCATGAAGGCCCAGGTGTGAGGGTGTTGAGGGTTCTGGCGGCCGAACTCGGTGAAATATTGGCCGCCTTTGACTTGCAGGCCCCACGGCAAGCTGCGGGTGGTAAAAAAAGCTTCTTCCAGTTCCACCACCGTTTCGCCGTCGGCATCGATCTGAAAAATGATATTGGCCTGGGCATCAAAGTAAGGACCCACTGTACCGCCCATAGACAACTCCACGTTCTGCACCGTGAAGCCGTTCTGATTGGGATCATGAGCACCGCCCTGCAAGCCTTCCAGTGCATCGTTATCGACACTGGACCCACCGCCCGCGAACAGGCCGGACAGGCCGATCTTGAAGCCGCTATTACTTGTGGTTGTAGTAGACGGAGACGAAATAGCAGTGGAATTGACAGTTGTAGCACTATTATCTGATTTCGATTCCAGCCCCACGAGGCGTTGCTCCAATGCATTGATCTGCTGCGTATAGCTTTGTTGCATGTGCTGCATTTGTTGTCTGATTTCTGTTAATTGCCGGCGCAAGGCATCGGTATCTTCCTCGGCGAAAGTAACCGCCGGGTTTAGTAACATCACGCCAATAACGGCCGCTACTCGTTTCATACGAAAATAGGAATAATCCATAGTGAACTCCTGTTTTGATTCATCAGTTATACATTGCCGCTGATGCCACGCAGTAGGTTACTGTGTGGTGTAGTCGTCAGCTGTTAGTGAGAGATCAGAACAGGGGTGGGGCACGCGCTCGCTGAGTGTTGAGTTGAAGTGATAGTTGGTATTCAGTGTCTGCAATAGGAAGCACATACGCCAAAAGTTGCAGCGGGGCAAGCAGGGAAAGCAAAGGCAAAGAGGCTAACGGCACATGGTTTAGACGGCAGGCCTGGCATTGTTCGTGTTCATTCAGGCCGCCGCCCATGTCCAGATCATGCAGAGCAACATGTAGCGTGGCAAACGTTAATGCGAATACCAACACCAATCTAATGAGAGAGTTATCTTCTGAGTTCCGGTTGAATGCTTTTCTCAACATGACTATATGATCTCATAGTTCCATAGCGCATGAAACCAGGTCCATTCATTTTTTTATATTAGGCTTTTTTAGATACAAGGGTTCCTGAGAGAAGCACTGATTGCAGAACGTCGGATTTGTGACTCCCGGGCAACGTGAGATCCCTTGTCGCAAAACTCGTCTCAAAATCAAAACAGGATTTCAGTTGCAACAAGTTGTCTTTTTATACTTGTGCGACATATCCTCAAGTTAGTAATATGGATGGCCGGACTTGGCGGAAGTGGGAGTTCGCCGATGAATTACCGAATGGCTGTTTGAGGGTGGGAAGTTGCTGTTCATGTTAAAACTTTGACTGGCTGAATCCACCGCCGAAAGCGGAAACTCAAATTATTTGAGTCACTAATCCTGTATACAATGGAGTTGCGGCTACTTTATGATTGCATGCAACCATAAGCTGGCCGAAAAGGCCAAGTAATGCTTTCATGTACAGTTATGAGTGACTCATAGGCCATACCTTGGAACAAAATAAATAAACGGTCCCGGTAGTCGCTCCTACCAGCTTATTTGTTTATTCAATGTTATTTGTAGCGCTAAATACCTGCCACTTACTCTCTTTTATTTTCGCAAAGGCTTCCGTGAAACGTTGCTTGCCATTTTTGTTACCAACCTGGCGTATGAGAATACGTTTGATTTGTTTAGGATACTTGCGTGTTATCATGCCATATACTTCAGGGTCTTTCTCGCCTGAGTCACCGACCAGAATAAATTCTCTTAATGGGTAACGTTGTAAGATAGATTCAATGATTTTGATCTTGTATTCAATTGGGTCAGAAAACAGGTTGAAGAAACTCTTGTCTTTCCAGCGGAATGATTTCATATGAAACAGACCCGGTGGAAAATTATTTTTCTGCATAAATTCAGTCAGAACCGGATACAGTTGCCACGGGCTTGCAGATACATAATGGAACACGGCCTTGTCTTGCGTTTGCCACGTTTTATACAATGTGGTCATGCCTGGTGCTGCCGTGAAAGGTCGCAGGAAGGTATTGGCAAGTAGTTCCTGTTTGTTCGTGACATTGCTGACTTTAATTGTGTCATCGATATCCGAGATAACGCTGATGCCTTTAGCGGGGACCAGGTGTATTTGTCCGGAAAAGATACGTTCATCCTTTTTTGCTGTAATAGCGTTGAATGGAATGATAGGCTCAGCAAAGGATTTGCTTAATTGCTTAAAATAAGATGTGTTTATGTTGAGTGTGCTGTTGATGTGGCCATTTGAAGTAGATGGTTTTAATTCGAAAACCTGGCTACCCAGACGGATTTTAATACGTTTACCGCGCTCATTGTCGACAATAAACCAGTGGGCTCTTTTTTTGAACAGGTCTTTTGTTTCAGTGTCGTGATCAGATGCCAAGCCAAGTGATTGTCGGAACAAATCGCTGATTTCACCAAGTACTTCGGGTTCAAAAATCCAGCCATGTACGTCGATGTGCCAATTGCTGAGATTGGCATCATAATATGCTTCGGCAGGAAAAAAAATCAGTTGTTCATCTTGTTTGATCTGGTTGGGCCATGGCCAGCTGGCAGCGTGTACAGGTAAACTTGCCAGCACGAATAAAAGTGATATCAGAGTTTTCAACTTGCTTCCTTGTATTAACTGATTTATTGAGATTTATTCTGGCATAAACAGGATGGAAATAACATGCCTGGGCGACAAGAAATAATCTGTTTATAATTGATACTGATAGCGCATGGCTTTATGATGCGTTGATCTTATGAATACTCATCCAGAGAAAATCTCATCACCGACAGTGCCATACTGGCGACTGTCCGGGTTTTATTTTTTTTATTTTGCCAGTTTAGGTGCCTTGTTGCCGTACTGGAGCCCGTACCTGAAAACCCTGGGTTTCAGTAGTTTTCAGATCGGGTTTCTGATGGCGATCGTGATGGGCACTAAAATCATCGCGCCTAATATCTGGGGATGGATCGCGGACCATACTGGCAAGCGAATGGTAATTGTCAGGCTTGCGTCGTTATTGAGCGTTGTTAGTTTTGCTGGTGTGTTTATAAACTCGCATTTTGGCTGGTTGGTGATCGTTATGACGACATTCAGTTTTTTCTGGAATGCCTCGTTACCACAGTTCGAGGCTATTACCATGAATTACCTTGGTGGAGAGACACATCGCTATAATACGATACGAATGTGGGGTTCAATTGGTTTTATCATTGCTGCCGTTGGTCTTGGCTGGTTAGTTGAATGGCGTGATCTTTCATTAGTGCCACTTGTGATTCTGATATTGTTTGTGACAATCTGGTTCAGTAGTCTGGGCGTGCCTGAGCATGCTATCGGGCATATGCATATTGAAAGGCAACCGCTACGACAGGTGCTGATGCGTAAGGAAGTGTTAGCCTTGTTGCTGAGTTGCCTGCTAATTCAGGCCAGTCATGGGGCCTATTACACTTTTTATAGTATTTATCTCGAGGAGTTCGGGTATAAGAATAGCTTGATCGGTCAGTTATGGGCTCTGGGTGTGATTGCTGAGGTGGTGATATTTATTTTTATGTTTCATTTGTTACCACGTTTCGGTGCGCGCAATCTTTTTCTGTTTGCATTGTTACTCACGTCGATACGCTGGGTGTTGGTATCGCAGTGGCCTGAATCGTTAGTCTGGTTAATTATTGCCCAATGTTTACATGCGGCCAGCTTCGGCATCGTGCATGCAGTGGCGATCCATCTGATTCATCAGTTTTTCACAGGCAAGCATCAGGGGCGGGGGCAGGCCCTGTATAGCAGCATGAGTTTTGGTGTTGGTGGTGCCTTGGGTAGTTTTCTTAGTGGCGTTCTGTGGCAGGATATGGGTGGTCAAAACGTGTTTTTGATGTCGTCAGTCTTTGCTGTTCTGGCATTGATGGTTGCGATCTGGGGTGTTAGAGAAAAGGTAGTAGCTTAAAGAATGTTATTACTTAGCTGTGATTATCTCGATGTTGGCAATTATTACCCCCAGTTGAATTGTGAACTAACATAAACCAATACAGGTAAAAGGAGACTTGATTTCACCAGGTTCAGCTGCCATGCAGGGTGGATATCGGAATCTGGTTTATTTTTTTTGTACAAAAAAAGATAAACCAGAGCGACAGGTAGACACCACAGGCTAAAAAAGAACGCTTTAAACCAGAGGCCGTTGAAACTGTTTATTTTTGAATGTCCCGGGTTTTGTTTTTCATATTTAATCGTAACCCTTTCGCCAATATTATAATGACTGTTTTCGCTCGAGCTGATTGAAGATCTTATCGTGTGTCTTTGACCTTTGTGATCCTGAAAAGAAAACACAGGCGAGTAATACCAGTTACATTGTTCACGGTCGGTTTCCTGGTTTCGATGACATTGCCAACTTTTGTGTAAATCGTCAATACGTCCCTGGGCTGTATTGGCTGTGATGGCAAAAGTCATCGTCTTGAAATATTGAAATACACTGAAGCAAATAATCAACAGGATGGCATAGTGGACCAGTTTTTTTCTTGTTGAAGGCATACCCGTAGTTCTATCTATTATTAAATACTGGATGATTTAGTATTGAGAGTATCACCCTGTTCGGCATTTTTGCAAAGTAGCAATGAGCGCCTCTGCCGCATTGGACAGTGTGCGTTCTGTATGGGTTACGATACCCAGACGGCGTTCCATTCTGATTTTGGCAGTTTTTAATTCCTGTACCTCGGCATCAAGCATGGCGCGTGGCAGAATACTCCAGCCAAGACCAACCGAAACAAGCATCTTGATGGTTTCCAGGTAATTGGTCGACATGCCTACCTGTAAGTTGATATCCAGCGGTTTTAATGTTTGTTCGAGAACCTCTCGGGTAAATGTGCCAGTCGCAGGCAGGATTGCATTATGCTCGGCCAGTTGTTCAAGTTGAAAGTTTTTTTTCTGTGTCAATGGATGGCCAACAGGGGCAACCAAAACCAGTGGGTCATGCCATATGGACGTTAAATTCAATTCAGGATCAGGTGACAGGGGTAAGGTGACAATGCCGACTTCCAGCTCGCCATGCAACACCGCCTGGCATGCCTCTTCTGAATCCATAAATTGTATATTCAGTTGTACTTCAGGAAAGTCATGGGTAAATTCTCGTAGCACAGGTGGTAGACGGTGCAGTCCGATATGATGACTGGTGCCAATGGCTAATGGGCCACTCACCGAATCGCTGAGATTAGCCACAGCACGCTTGCTATCTTCGACATCCAGCAGGATATTACGCGCCCTTGGCAACAGCGCATTACCGGCAGCGGTCAAGACGATTTTATGGCCAATGCGATCAAACAGATTGGTGTTGAGCTCTCTTTCCAGGCTGGCAATGCGTTTGCTAACGGCAGGTTGGGTGATAAACAGGGATTCAGCTGCACGTGAAAAAGAGCCGCGTGCAGCGACATGCAGGAAGGCTTTGAGGTTATCGAGATCCATATATTCATCATTATAGTATAACTAACAGGAATAGTTTATATGAAAATAATGAATTTGTGTAATAGATATTCGTCATCTAATATCATATTCAGGTAAAGAATAGATATGAGATGCGACATTTAAAAGGTGAACACAATGGCAAAAACGCTTTATGACAAACTTTGGGAAGATCATGTTGTCAGGATGGATGAAGATGGTACAGCGTTGTTGTATATCGATCGCCATCTGGTGCATGAAGTGACCTCGCCACAGGCATTTGAAGGCTTACGCATAGCCGGACGTAAACCCTGGCGTGTCGATACCATTATGGCTTCACCGGATCATAATGTGCCGACGACTGATCGTAGTAAAGGTATTACCGAAGAAATTTCACGCATACAAGTAGAAACGCTGGATAAGAATTGTGACGATTTTGGTATCAATGAATTCAAGATGGATGATATCCGTCAGGGCATCGTGCATGTAATCGGACCGGAAGAAGGGGCAAGTTTACCTGGTATGACCGTGGTCTGTGGTGATTCACATACGTCAACACACGGTGCGTTTGGTGCATTAGCATTTGGTATCGGTACATCTGAGGTTGAACATGTATTGGCAACCCAGTGCCTGATTCAGAAAAAATCGAAGAATATGTTGATCAAGGTTAATGGTGCTATTCCTGCGGGCATTACCGGCAAGGATATCGTCCTGGCTATTATCGGCAAGATCGGCACGGCTGGCGGAACTGGTTATGCAATCGAATTTGGCGGACAGGCCATTCAGGAGTTGTCAATCGAAGGTCGCATGAGTTTGTGTAATATGGCCATAGAAGCAGGAGCACGTGCGGGAATGGTGGCAGTCGATGACACTACTATAGAGTATGTTAAAGGCCGACCCTATTCACCAAAAAATGAAAATTGGGATAAGGCTGTAACAGTTTGGAAGACCTTGCGTTCGGATGATGACGCAAAGTTTGATGCAAAAATCGAAATGGATGTAACTGATATTCTGCCACAGGTCACCTGGGGAACATCGCCAGAAATGGTAGTAACAGTTACTGACAAGGTGCCTGATCCTGCCAATGAGCCAGATCCGGTGAAACAGGAAGGGATGAAACGTGCGCTTGAATATATGGGATTGGAAGCGAATAAGCCGATAACTGAAATATACCCGGACAAGGTTTTTATTGGATCATGCACGAACTCACGTATTGAAGATCTGCGTGCAGCTGCTGATATTGCCAAAGGTCGTAAGGTAGCCAGTAACATTAAATTGGCCATGGTGGTGCCGGGTTCGGGTCTTGTCAAACAACAGGCTGAACAGGAAGGGTTAGACAGGATATTTATCGAAGCCGGCTTTGAATGGCGTGAGCCTGGTTGTTCCATGTGCCTGGCCATGAATGCTGATCGTCTTGAACCAGGTGAACGCTGTGCTTCGACTTCCAACAGAAATTTTGAAGGCAGGCAGGGGCAAGGTGGGCGCACACATCTGGTTAGTCCAGCAATGGCAGCCGCTGCAGCAGTAGCAGGGCATTTTGTTGATATTAGAGATTTGGGGTAATGAGTGATGGAAAAATTTAATAAAATTACAGGTATCGTTGTCCCAATGGACCGTGCCAATGTTGACACTGATGCGATTATTCCAAAGCAGTTTCTGAAATCGATCAAACGTTCAGGTTTTGGTCCCAATCTGTTTGATGAATGGCGTTATCTTGATCATGGTGAGCCTGGCATGGACAACAGTCAGCGCGAAATCAACCCTGATTTTGTGTTGAATTTTCCGCGTTATCAAGGTGGCCAGATTTTGATTGCGCGCAAAAATTTTGGTTGTGGTTCTTCACGCGAACATGCCCCCTGGGCATTGGAAGATTATGGTTTTCGTGTCATTATCGCGCCGAGTTATGCCGATATTTTTTTTAACAATTCGTTTAAGAATGGCATGTTGCCGATTGTTTTAAATGAAGCGATTGTTGATCAGTTATTTAATGAGGTAGAAGCCGTAGAGGGATACCGCCTGGTTATTGATCTTGAGCAACAAACCATCACTAAACCGGATGGGTGTGTAATTGAGTTCGAGGTAGATGAATTTCGTAAGCATTGTTTGCTGAATGGTCTGGATGATATTGGTTTGACCTTGCAGCAGGTCGATGAGATCAAGGCGTATGAGGAAAAACGTAAACAAGAAGCGCCCTGGTTGTTTGAATGAGAAATTTTATCACCTGGTGAGCTTTCCGTTATAAGTAGTAAATTAAAAATGTGGAATAAAATATGACAAATAAAATTCTGGTTCTGCCCGGTGATGGTATTGGCATCGAAATCGTAGCCGAAGCCGTTAAGGTTCTCGGATTCCTGCAAAAGGAACTTGGTCTTAATGTGGAAATTGAAAACGGACTGATTGGTGGTAGTGCTTATGACGTACATGGGTCGCCTTTACCCGATATGACTATGGATCTTGCAAAAGAATCTGACGCAATCCTGTTAGGTGCGGTGGGTGGTACCAGGTGGGAGTCGCTGGATATCTCAGTACGCCCTGAAAAAGGGTTGTTGGGTATTCGTGCAGGACTGGAGCTGTTTGCAAATTTACGCCCGGCTATTTTATATCCGCAATTGGCTGATGCCTCAACATTGAAACCCGATGTGGTTTCAGGGCTTGATATCATGATTGTGCGTGAATTGACCGGGGGTATTTATTTTGGTCAGCCGCGTGGTGTACGCATACTCGAAAATGGTGAACGACAGGGTTTTAATACACTCGTCTACAGCGAGTCAGAGATTGAACGTATTGGCCGTGTTGCATTTGAAACTGCTATGAAACGTGATAAACGTTTATGTTCTGTCGATAAGGCCAATGTCCTTGAAGTGACAGAGTTATGGCGTGAGGTCATGAATAGCCTTTCAAAAGATTATCCTGAAGTTGAACTGTCGCATATGTATGTTGATAACGCAGCCATGCAACTCGTGCGTGCACCGAAGCAATTTGACGTTATGGTAACAACGAATATGTTTGGTGACATTTTGTCGGATTGTGCTGCTATGCTCACGGGCTCTATTGGTATGCTGCCTTCAGCCTCGTTGGATATCAATAGCAAAGGTATGTATGAACCGATTCATGGTTCAGCTCCGGATATAGCAGGCAAAGGTATTGCGAATCCACTGGCAACCATTTTGTCCGTAGCCATGATGTTACGTTACAGTCTTGATGAAGCTGAAATGGCTGAAAAGATTGAACAGGCCGTTAATGTTGTACTGGATCAGGGTCTGCGAACGGCCGACATTATGTCCGCCGGAGCCACTGAAGTAGGCACGGTAGCAATGGGTGATGCAGTTGTTGCAGCGTTGTCAAAAGCAAATTAGAAGCAAATGCTGCTCCAGCAGTGAAGAATAACAGGAAAAGATATGAAAAAAGTAGGACTGGTAGGTTGGCGTGGTATGGTCGGTTCGGTTCTGATGCAACGCATGCAGGTAGAAAACGATTTTGATTTGATTGAACCGGTTTTGTTTACCACTTCACAGAAAGGCCAACAGGGCCCGGATATCGGCAAGGATATTCCACCGCTAAAAGATGCCATGGATATTGATGAACTCAAGGTCATGGATGTCATTATTACTTGTCAGGGTGGTGGATACACCAGTGATATTTATCCTGCGTTGCGTAACAGTGGTTGGCAGGGGTACTGGATTGATGCGGCATCAACGTTACGTATGGAATCCGATAGCATCATCATTCTGGACCCGGTGAATCAGGATGTAATCAAAGTTGCCTTGCACAAAGGTGGTAAAACATTCGTTGGCGGTAACTGTACTGTTAGTCTTATGCTGATGGGTTTGGGTGGCTTGTTTCAACAAGACGAGGTTGAATGGTTGACTGCCATGACCTACCAGGCCGCCTCCGGTGCCGGCGCGCAAAATATGCGTGAACTGGTCAGGCAAATGGGTAGTGTGCGCGATTCAGTGGCAGGATTGCTTGATGATCCCGCGAGCGCAATTCTGGATCTTGATAGACAAGTGGCAGAACATATTCGTAGTGAATCCTACCCAAGTGAATATTTTGGTGTGCCATTGGCTGGTAGCCTTATCCCCTATATAGATAAGCAGTTGGAAAATGGTCAGAGCAAGGAAGAATGGAAGGCGCAAGCCGAAACAAACAAGATCCTTGGACGAAGTGATAATCCGGTTAAAATCGATGGTACTTGTGTCCGAATCGGTGCTATGCGTTGTCATAGCCAGGCCCTGACTATCAAACTCAAGCGAAATATCCCGCTGGATGAGATTTATGACATGCTAGATCAGGCCAATGACTGGTCGAAAGTCATCCCGAATGACCGAGATATCACTATGGCGGAACTGACACCGGCCAAAATAACCGGGACATTAACCGTTCCTGTGGGGCGACTCAGGAAAATGTCGATGGGCGAAAAATACCTGAATGCATTTACTGTAGGTGATCAGTTATTATGGGGTGCCGCAGAGCCGCTTCGTAGAATGCTGAGAATACTTTTAGAAATATAATAATATCAATATGTTACAATATGCATGTAACTTTTAATATAAATTATTACTGATGACCTGGTATAACTGGTGGCCGGGTAATATCAATTATTGAGTCAATCTTATTTCCGATTGACTCAATAATTATTGTTTTTATTACGTTAATACCATTATTTTGTTATAGATTTGATACTTCCTGCCGTTAAGCCTGAAGAATCACTATCACTAATAAATAGTGTTCAAAACGATTAATTTTTGGTAAAACAGTATGCCTAAACTATAGTTTAGTCATGGTTTAGTCGCATATTGTTAAAGATTATTCTAGAATAGAGTTTGCAAGGTATTATTATAACTATTAAATTCTAGAAAAAATGACCACATAAGGGAGTAAGCATGGTGCGTAAACTGGCTTTTGTCTTGGTTTGGCTGGCAGCTATTTTACCAGGATGGGCGCAAGCCCTGGGTTTAGGTGAAATTCAACTGAATTCATTTTTGAATCAGCCACTCGACGCAGAGATTGAAATCATTTCTTCGCAACGCGGGGAAACGGATGGTATCAAGATACTACTTGCTTCACCGGAAGCGTTTGAACGTGCCGGTCTGGAATACAGCAACGTCCTCAGAAAATTAAAATTCAAACTCATTACCAAGAGTAATGGTAGTCAGGCAATCATGGTTACAACCGTTAAGGGATACCGTGAACCTTTTCTTAATTTTCTGCTTGAAGTTAACTGGTCAAATGGTCGTGTCCTGCGCGAATATGCAGCATTGGTTGATCCACCCAGTCTCGTAAAAGCGACACCGGCACGGACAACATCGCCAACCAGCACGCGCGCGTCCAGTAGCGTTGCTCAAACCAGCAAAGCACCGGCACAGCCTCTATTCGGCGCACCCGATACACCTGATAGCAGTTTTGCTGATAGTGGTGGTTTTATAGGTGATACGTATACAACGAAACGTAATGATACAGCCTGGAAAATTGCTGAACAGGTACGCCCTGATGCGGATGTTTCTGTAGAGCAATCCATGATGGCCCTCCTGAGGGCTAACCCTCAGGCATTTATAAAACAAAATATCAATCGATTGAAAGCCGGTTATGTTCTGAATATTCCTGATAAAGATAGCATGCTGAGTCAGTCGCAAACTGATTCGCGCGCGGAGATTAGACAGCAAACCCAGGCCTGGCGAAACCGAGGTACTTCGGTTGCAGCGGCACCAAAGGGGCATCTGGAAATATTACCACCAAAATCAAGCTCGGGTGGTTCTCAGGCATCGGGTTCTTCTACTTCGGCTAGTGGTGGTAGCGATGATTTACATCGTGATGCGATGTTAGCCAGAGAAGCGGCGGAAGCACAACGTCAGGAAAATGCGGAACTTCGATTGCGTATTTCTGAACTTGAAGAATTGATTAACAGTGGTCGGCTTGAAGCGCGATTGAAGTCAGACAAGATGGCCGCGCTGGAGAAAAAACTGGCTGAGTTAAATGCTGCCAGAGGTCAACCAACGGCTGATGCGCCACCAGCTACTGATACAATGTCACCAGCTACACCTGAACCAACAGCTGTTGAGCCGCCGCCTGCAGTCGTAGATGACACGCAAGCAGCAGCTCCTGAGACACCTGCTAAACCCAAGGATGTTGTACCGGCTACACCTGCTGCACCGGGTACGCCAATTAATCAGCATACTGTTGGTGGTTTTGAACCGGTGGATGTTTCAAAATTACCTAAATCAGGTTTACCTGATCAACCATTCAAAACAGGTGGTGATGCTCCGGCGCCTGCACCAGTAGCGGATAAAGGTTTACTGGATGATGTGAGTAGTTACTTTAATAATAATCCGATGACGCTCTGGATTGTTATTGCTGCAGCCGGTATTTTGATTCTGCTTATTATTGTAATGGTTATCAGGGGCCGTCGTGGTAACGATGATTTTGAAGAGAGCATTTTGCAAGAACAGGCAATTTCAGAAGCGACAGCTTTTGAAGATGAGACGACGATAGTTGAGGAAACTGAGTTAGCAACAGAAACCGAGAACTTCTTTGAAACTGTCGATGTCGATAGCGCCGCTGATGATGATGCGCCAACAGAAGTAACCGATACATCGTTCCTGAGCGATATGGTTATGAGTGACATGAGTGATCTTGAAGGTGGCTCAGGTGAGTCAGATCCTCTGACAGAAGCAGATGTATTCCTCGCGTATGGACGTTTTGGACCGGCTGAAACCATGATCAAGGATGCGATTGCCAAAGAGCCGGAAAGAAATGATTTACGCTTGAAGTTACTTGAAATTTATTATTCGGCAAAAAACAAGGATGCATTTGAAAGTGAGGCAATGGCTTTTAATGAAGATCTAGCCAGTAATCCTGATCCGGATGCATGGGAAAAAGTAGTTGAAATGGGCGGAGATCTTTGTCCTGATCAGGCTTTATTCGGTTCCGATGCTATGCCCACAGAAGATATGTCTGAAACTTCTCAGGGAGACGACGAAGATACCGCGATCATGGATTTCGATCTGGGAGAATTCGAAGATCAGCTTGAAAGTCTTGGTGTCGAAGATGAAACCGAAGTACCGACAGGTGCTGAAACGGGTGGGCTTGATCTGGATCTGGGTGAATTAACCGGTGAAGCGACTGAGTTAGAAGATCCTACCATGGAGATCACTGCGGAGCTTGAAGGTATTGCTGATGTTTTGAGTGATGAGATAGAAGCAACCGAAGCAACCGAAGCAACCGAAGCAACCGAAGCATTGGAGACAACTCAGGAACTGGATGCCGGCGATGGCCTGGATATAACTCAGGAACTGGATGCAGGTGATGGCCTGGATATAACTCAGGAATTGGATGCGACTGGCTCAGCGGTTACCAATGAAATTACACAGGAAATCGAAGTTCCGGATTTAGCAGATGAAATGGATCTGGATGATACAGCAGCTTCAAGTTTTGCAATTGATAGTGTGGATCTGGATGAAGATGCGCTGACCGATATCGATGAGGTGGGTACCAAACTCGATCTGGCGCGCGCCTATATTGATATGGGTGATCCGGAAGGCGCCAAGAGTATCCTCAATGAAGTAATAGAAGAAGGGAATGACAGTCAGAAGGGTGAAGCTGAAGGTCTGATGGGGCAGTTATAAGTCAGGCAATTTACTCGTCGAATTACTAAGCCGCCTACGGGCGGCTTTTTTGATGAAGTTTAACCGGTAGAGTTATTGTATGCGTATAGCACTTGGTGTTGAGTATGATGGAACGGAGTTCAGTGGCTGGCAGTCGCAGGATCATTGCCGTACTGTGCAGGCTGATGTTGAAAAAGCCATTTCAGTTGTTGCTGATCAGAAGATACAGGTGACATGTGCCGGGCGCACGGACACTGGCGTACACGCGCTTGGCCAGGTAATTCATTTTGATACTGATGCAATTCGTCAGGAACGCCAGTGGGTATTAGGTTGTAATGCGAACCTGCCCAGAGATATTAATATCAACTGGGCACGCGAGGTTAGTGATGACTTTCATGCGCGTTTTGGTGCAGTAGCGCGTAGCTACCGTTATGTCATCATGAATCGTATGACACGGTCTGCAATTCATCAGCACAGGGTATGCTGGCATCATCAGCCATTGAATGAGTCACGCATGCATGAGGCAGCACAATATTTTATCGGTGAGCATGATTTCACATCCTTTCGTGCATTGGCTTGTCAGGCCAAACATGCTGTGCGCACAATGCATAGTATCGAAATAAAGCGAGCCGGTGAGTACATTACAATTGATGTGAAAGCGAATGCCTTTTTGCATCATATGGTGAGAAATATTGCAGGCACCTTACTGGCCATTGGTGAGGGAGGGCAGAAGCCTTATTGGGTTAAAGAGTTGCTTGAAGCGAAGGATCGTTCAATAGCCGGTATTACTGCCTCAGCACAGGGATTATATCTGGTATCAGTTGATTACCCGGATGAATTTAACCTGCCGGATACGCCCCGCGCTCCCGTATTTGGATAATTTCCACATAATCGTGATTTCTTGATACAATTCACTGTCTTATAGTATTTTTTGGCCTGTAACACTGCGCCAGGAGCAGTCATTGAGAACACGTGTTAAAATCTGCGGGATTACCCGACCTGAGGACGGCGAAATGGCCGCATCCCATGGTGCAGATGCTATCGGACTGGTTTTTTACCCAAAAAGTCCACGTGCCATTACAATACAACAGGCTCAGGTAATTGTTAGTCGCTTACCGGCCTTTGTGACGGTGGTGGCGCTTTTCGTTGATGCTGGCTCAGATGAGGTTGCACAGGTACTCGATCAGGTTGATATAGACCTGATTCAATTTCATGGCAATGAAACAGCCGAGGAATGTGAGCGTTATCATCGACGCTATATAAAAGCCGTACGCATGTCGGATGACATCGATCTGAATGCGGTATTCAATCAGTACAACAGTGCAACAGCTATTCTGGTGGACAGTTATCATAAGGGAATACCAGGTGGAACAGGTGAAAGTTTTGACTGGCAAAGAATTCCACAGTCGCTCGCTGGCAAGATCATTCTTGCTGGGGGATTGGATAGTTCGAATATTACGACAGCAGTATCAACAGTACGTCCCTATGCCGTTGACGTGAGTAGTGGTGTTGAGCGTGAGAAAGGGTTTAAAGATGAAGGCAAGATCGAAGCCTTCATGCGAGGAGTGAAAAGTGTCTAAAGTAAATGAGTCAATTGATTCTGTTAACAGTTATACCAATATGCCGGATGACCGCGGTCATTTTGGTATTTATGGTGGTATTTTTGTAGCAGAAACCCTGATGGAGCCTTTGCAGGAACTGCGTGAAGCCTATGAGAAATATCGAAATGATCCTGAGTTTATCGCAGAACTGGAATATGACCTGAAGCATTTTGTTGGGCGTCCGTCACCACTTTATTTTGCTAAACATTGGACAGAGCAACTAGGCGGCGCAAAAATATATCTCAAGCGTGAAGATCTCAATCACACAGGTGCTCATAAAGTTAATAACACGGTTGGACAGGCATTGCTTGCTAAACGTATGGGTAAAAAACGTGTGATTGCCGAAACCGGTGCTGGTCAGCATGGTGTGGCCACTGCCACCGTGGCTGCGCGTTTGGGGATGGAATGTGTCGTTTATATGGGCGCAGAAGATATTAAACGCCAGGCGATTAATGTTTATAGAATGCGATTATTGGGTGCAGAAGTAATATCTGTCGAGTCAGGTTCCAAAACACTCAAAGATGCCCTGAATGAAGCGATGCGTGATTGGGTTACAAACGTTGATGATACCTTTTACATTATTGGTACGGTAGCAGGGCCGCATCCCTATCCAGCCATGGTGCGCGATTTTCAGACTATTTTGGGACGCGAGGCACGTGAGCAAATCCAGGAAGCTGAAGGGCGTCTACCCGATGCCCTGGTTGCCTGTGTTGGTGGCGGTTCCAATGCAATCGGTTTGTTTCATCCGTTTCTGGATGACAAGGATGTCGCTATTATTGGTGTGGAAGCGGCTGGTAATGGCTTGGAAACGGGGCAACATGCCGCGCCACTATGCGCAGGTAAACCAGGTGTATTACATGGCAATCGAACTTATTTGATGGAAGATGCGGATGGCCAGATTATCGAAACCCATTCTATCTCTGCGGGCCTTGATTATCCTGGTGTTGGTCCTGAACACAGTTGGTTGAAAGATACAGGTCGAGCGCAATATGTAGCTGTGACAGATGATGAAGCACTCGCAGCTTTTCATTCATTAACCCGAAGAGAAGGGATTATGCCCGCGCTGGAATCAAGTCATGCATTGGCTTATGCCATGAAACTTGCACCCACCATGGATAAAGAGCAGATTATAATCGTTAATTTGTCCGGTCGAGGTGATAAAGATATTCACACAGTTGCGGCACTTGAAGGAATTGAAGTATGAGTCGTATCGCCTCCTGTTTTGAAAATCTTAAGTCACGCAAGCGATCGGCGCTGATACCTTATGTTACGGCCGGTGACCCTGATCCTTCTGTGACGGTGCCACTGATGCATGCCATGGTGGATGCCGGTGCTGACCTGCTTGAGCTTGGTGTGCCATTTTCAGACCCAATGGCTGACGGGCCAATTATTCAGGCAGCCAGTGAGCGCGCCCTGGAACACCACGTTAGCTTGACTGATGTGATGGCTATGGTTGCAGAATTTCGTCAGAAAAATAATGATACGCCAGTGATATTAATGGGTTACCTGAATCCTATTGAAGTGATGGGTTATGAAAAATTTGCCAGCGATGCCGCGCAGGCTGGTGTTGATGGTGTGCTGACGGTGGATATTCCGCCTGAGGAATCTCATGATCTGGTGCAGGCGATGAAAAGTAATAATCTGGATACTATTTATCTGATTGCCCCCACGAGCACTGAAGAAAGAATCAAAACGATATGTTCAAATGCAAGTGGATTCGTCTATTATGTATCTGTGAAGGGCGTGACGGGTGCTGCAAATTTGCAGGTCTCATCAGTTGGAGAAAAAGTCGCTGAAATTCGCCGTTTTACTGATTTACCTGTTGGTGTTGGTTTCGGCATCAGTGACGCAGAACGTGCAGCACAAGTGGCAGAGGTGGCTGATGCAGTTGTGGTTGGTAGTGCAATTGTTAAACGTGTTGCCAGTCATGCCGGTGATTTTGAGAAAATTGCCGGATCAGTGACGGAATTACTGAAATCCATGCGTATAGCAATGGATAATTAAACAATAATTTTTTGATAGAAGTGGTTGAGTTATGAGCTGGTTTACTAAAATAATGCCATCCCGCATCAGCAAGGATGGAATGAATGACAAACGCAGTGTGCCTGAAGGTCTATGGACGAAATGTGATATTTGTAGCGCCATCCTTTATCGGGCAGAACTGGAACGAAATCTGGATGTGTGCCCGAAATGTAACCATCACATGCGTATCGGTGCACGTCGTCGACTGGATATTTTTCTGGATACCGAAGGTCGAGAAGAGATTGGTTCTGAAATAGAACCGGTCGACATACTCAAATTTAAAGACAGCAAAAAATACAAAGACAGGATTAGTCAGGCACAGAAAAAAACGGGTGAAAAAGACGCGCTTGTCGTTATGAAGGGTAGCCTGAAATTACGACCTATTGTCGCAGCTGCATTTGAATTTGGTTACATGGGCGGTTCAATGGGGTCGGTTGTAGGTGAGCGTTTTGTTCGCGCTGCTAATGTTTGTATTGAAGAAAAAATCCCCTTGATCTGTTTTTCTGCCAGTGGTGGTGCGCGTATGCAGGAAGCCTTGACTTCACTCATGCAAATGTCAAAAACCAGTGCGGTTTTGGCACGAATGTCATCATTAGGTATTCCGTTTATTTCAGTGATGACAGATCCCACTATGGGCGGCGTGTCCGCCAGTCTTGCGATGCTCGGTGATATCAACACCGCTGAACCGAATGCATTAATCGGATTTGCAGGCCCCCGTGTTATTGAACAGACTGTTCGTGAAACCCTGCCGGAAGGTTTTCAGCGGAGTGAATTTTTACTGGAGCACGGCGCCATCGACATGATTATCGCAAGATCAGAGTTACGCGATAAAATAGCCAATATTTTGTCCATGTTGCAAAAACAACCTGTTTGAAAAATAGTAATCGATTATTAGTGACAGGAAGGCTCATGTAGCGGTGAATTTATTGTCACACATCCGCTGCACAAATAATGCGTTTCGATAATTTACAAGCGTGGCTGGGCTGGCAAGAGACGCTTCATCCGAGCGACATAGAGCTTGGGTTGGAGCGGATCCAGCAAGTCTGGCATTATCTGCATCCATCAGAATTTAAACCTGTCGTGATTACAGTGTCCGGCACGAACGGCAAAGGTTCGTCTTGTGCCATGCTGGAGTCAATTTATCTTGCCGCCGGTTACAAGGTGGGTTGTTACACTTCTCCTCATTTTCTTCGTTATACCGAGCGTATTAAACTACTGGGAAAAGAGGCTAATGAAAATGCGTTATGTCATGCTTTTGAGGTTATTGACCAGGCCCGAGGTAATCAATCATTAACCTATTTTGAATTTGGAACGCTGGCGGCTTTATTTTTGTTTGCCCAGGCGGACCTCGATGTTGTGATACTTGAAGTCGGTTTGGGTGGTCGGCTGGATGCAGTGAATATAATTGATGCCGATGTTGCCTTATTGACTTCAGTCGGGCTCGATCATATGGATTGGTTGGGAACTGATCGTGAAAGCATTGGTAAGGAAAAGGCGGGTATTTTTCGTCAGAGTCGGCCCGCTATTTGTGCGGAGTCTGCCCCCCCGGATAGCGTCCTCCAGTATGCAAGTGAAATCGGAGCTCAGTGTCTGGTGCAAGACAGGGATTTTAAAGCCACACGTGTCGATACTAGCTGGTCATGGTGCGGGCCGGATAAGCGATCTCGATACAGCCTGCCTGTTCCTGCACTTCGCGGTGATATACAAATCAGGAATGCGTCTGCAGTGCTTATGGTTCTGCAGGTTTTAGAGGATCGCTTGCCCGTTAATCAAAATCATCTGAGACAGGGTTTGTTAGGCGCTACGATTCCGGGGCGCTTTCAGGTGGTTGCAGGTGATGTACCTATTATTCTGGATGTGGCTCATAACCCGGATGCAGCTAAAGTATTGCTTGCAAACCTCACAGAACGGCATTGTCAGGGCAGAACCTATGCCATATGCGGCATGTTGGCAGATAAAGACAGTCAATCTGTGATTAATGTCATGGCTGATGTTATTTCACGTTGGTATCTTGTCCCTGTTCAGGCATCCAGGGGTGCGCCTGCTGAGCAGTTATCAGAGCATTTAGTCACGCTTGGTATCACGGATAGTCGACTGATGGCTAATGTACCGCAAGCAATAGAGCAGGCTCGACTACAGTCGCGACCAGGTGACCAGATTATCGTGTTTGGATCATTCTATGTTGTTGCAGATGCTCTTGAATGGTTACAAACGTAAACTTGATGGCGAAGTCGATTATTTAAGGTAGAATAGTTGTGAATGCTTCATTACCAGCTAAAGTCTTTTTATCATAATCTGCTTTAGCGATGAAATCAGAAGGGTTTAATGTGGAAGTAGTATTAAAACAGCGATTAGTAGGTGCCGCGGTCATTATTGCCCTTGGTATTATCGTTATTCCTATAATCCTGGATGGGGCGGGTGAACGTCAACTCAGAAAAATGCCGGCGGCCCCTGAGCCTGGTCAAACACTAAAGCCTGGTTTTATCATTAAAAATAAACAGGAGATCAAATTACCAGCCGAGTCTGCCACTGTAATGATCGCTCCCCAGCCTGATAGCGATCCAGATACCGGCCCCGTTGTTTTGGTCAAGCCTGAGAAAACGATTGCAGTAAAAACACCTAAAACACGCCCTGAAAAAAAGCCAGTTAAACCAGTAAAAAAACCTGAACAGATTACTGTTAAAAAAGCTAAAAAAGTTGATAGCAAACCGGCTGCCATAGTGAAGCCGCAGCGTAAAATAGCAACGAACACTAAAAGCACTAGCCAGGTATCTAGCTGGGTTGTTCAGGTTGGCAGCTTTACTGATTCAAAGAAGGCATTTGGATTGCGTGATGATTTGCGCAAAAAGCACTATAAGGCTTTTGTTGAAAAGGTTAGTGGACGTACCGGCCAACGAATGTATCGCGTTAGAGTTGGCCCGGTGGTTAAAAGGACGCAGGCAGACACCTTGTCAATAAAATTAAAAACAGAGGGCGTTAAGAGTTTTATTACGCGTTACCCATGAAATCGTCTAATTTGATATTTTTTGGTCGGTCCAGGCCCTGATTTTCATTCCCGCGGCCCTAACTCTCTGGTAGAATACGGGCTCATTTAGCATTACTTTTTTTCGGTTAATAAGGATGTAGTCTTTCATATGAATTGGGTCGATATTGCTATACTGATTATTATCTCCTTATCAGCTGTAATCAGTCTTTTTAGAGGTTTTGTACGTGAAGCGCTCTCTCTTGCTACCTGGATTCTGGCATTCTGGGTTTCGATTGGTTTTGCCGACAAACTTGATCCCATGCTTGATGGCATGATTGCATCACCCACGGCACGATTATCAGTAGCCTTTGCAACACTTTTCCTGATAACCCTTATTGTTGGCGCATTGGTTAACTACCTGGTTGGTCAATTAGTACAAAAAACGGGTATGTCGGGTACAGACCGGGTGTTAGGAATACTTTTTGGTATAGGACGTGGTGTTGTGTTGGTAGCTGTTCTAGTATTGTTAGGAGGCTTGGCACAATTGTCGCGCGAGGTTTGGTGGCAGGAGTCCATGCTGATAGTGCATTTTCAGGAAATGGCGATATGGATGCGCGGGTTTTTACCTGCTGATGTGGCAAAGAATTTTGTATTTTAACCGGGTTATGCGGGCTTGGATGCAAGCAGATCTTTCTGAGACTGTATTATATATTTAGGGTTTTGATATGTGTGGGATTGTCGGTATTGTTTCTCAGAATCAGGTCAATCAAAGTATTTATGATGCCTTAACTGTATTGCAACATCGTGGGCAGGATGCGGCGGGTATCATGACCTGTGATGAAAATAATCATTTACACCTGCGCAAAGATAATGGCCTGGTGCGGGATGTATTTCATACCCGTCATATGTTCAAGCTTAAAGGTCAAATGGGAATAGGCCATGTCCGATATCCGACTGCTGGCTGTTCAAGTTCTGCTGAAGCGCAACCTTTTTATGTTAATTCTCCCTACGGTATTTCGCTTGCACACAATGGCAACCTGACCAACGCCATTGCACTCAAGCAGGATCTGTATCGTGATGATTTACGTCATATCAATACGCAATCTGACTCCGAAATACTGGTTAATATTTTTGCCCATGAGTTATATCAGGGAAAACACCCGATAGATGAGAATGATATTTTTAATGCCGTTGAATCTGTGCACCGACGTTGTAGTGGTGGTTATGCCGTAGTAGCTATGATTACTGGTCATGGTGTTGTCGGTTTCCGTGACCCTCACGGTATACGCCCCGTAGTGTTTGGTAAACGTGAAACGAGTAACGGCATCGAATACATGATTGCTTCTGAAAGTGTTGCGCTGGATACGCTGGGTTTTGAATTAATACGTGATATCGAGCCAGGAGAAGCGATTTATATCAGTCGGGATGGACAATTTTTTAGTCGCCAGTGTGCTGATAATCCAACCCATGCTCCGTGTTTATTTGAATTTGTCTACCTGGCACGACCAGACTCCATTATAGACAATATCTCAGTTTACAAGGCACGTTTGCGCATGGGTGAAGCATTGGCGGACAAGATATTACGTGAATTCCCAGATCATGATATTGATGTGGTGATTCCCATACCAGATACCAGTCGTACATCTGCGCTGCAGTTAGCGAATTCATTAGGCGTTAAATATCGAGAAGGTTTTATTAAAAACCGGTACATCGGTCGTACATTTATTATGCCCGGACAGAAAGAGCGCAAGAAGTCGGTACGTCAGAAACTGAATGCGATAGACCTGGAATTTAAGGGTAAAAACGTCTTGTTGGTTGATGACTCTATTGTGCGTGGAACAACGTCCCGTCAGATAGTGCAAATGGCCCGAGAAGCTGGCGCCAACAAAGTGTATTTTGCATCTGCAGCGCCGATGGTAAAGTACCCGAATGTTTATGGTATCGACATGCCTTCTGCTAAAGAACTGATTGCACACGATCGTAGTGTAGAAGAATTAAGTGATTTGATCGGTTCGGATTGGCTCCTGTTCCAGGATATTGATGCCTTGGAAGAATCAGTACAGCGTGGTAACCCTGATATCAAACAATTCGATGCTTCTGTATTTAATAATGTGTACATTACAGGTGATATTACCAAGGATTATCTGGATGAGCTTGAGGATGCACGAAATGACCATGCCAAAAATAATGAGATGCTTAACACCAATTCAAATCAGAATGATAATGAAGATGATCGTGATAATGATGAGGAATCGGCCTTACTCGATATGCATACTTCCCGATAATGCTTATTGACAAGTTACCCTGTATTATCTAACCTGTGATTATCAGCGCCGATTTGAGCATTCAGCTTGCGGGCGCTTAATAAATTCTGCTAAAGCGTACAGACCTGCTTTAGCATTGCTAACGCGGGTTTTTTTGCGCCCAAGGATGGGCGTATTACCGTTTATTGATTTTATGTAAGAATGGCACTTTGGCCGTGAAGCCCACGAAGGGCGAGAGCGGCGTATAACAGCGCCCATTAGTATGTAAATGCGCCACATAATGAATGTTGCTAATGCCAAGCATAGATCTGGGCGAAGGGCGAGAGCGGCGCCTAACAGTACGTGCCAAATGAGCATCAGATAACCGCGAAGCGAAGAACACGGTCTTGATAGAGGAAAGTAATATGTTCGACAATCCATATGATGATTATCAATTAGATACCCTGGCAGTCAGGGCCGGGCAGGTACGTACTGCTGAGGGCGAACATGCCGAACCGATCTTTTTGACATCCAGTTATGTATTCGAAAATGCAGCTGCCGCTGCAGCACGTTTTTCAGGTGATGAGCCAGGTAATATTTACTCGCGTTTTACCAATCCTACTGTGCGCACTTTCGAGCAGCGTTTAGCAGCCCTTGAAGGAGGTGAGCGATGTGTTGCGACAGCGTCTGGTATGTCAGCGATCTATGCAACGTGTGCCGGGATTTTGAAACAAGGGGACCATATTGTCTCTTCTCGTAGTATTTTTGGTAGTACGGTTATTCTGTTTAATAATTTTCTTGCCAAATTTGGTATTGAAGTCAGTTATGTTGATCAGACAGATATTGATTCCTGGCAGCAGGCGATCAATAGCAATACGCGATTATTATTTCTGGAAACGCCCTCAAATCCTTTGACCGATATAGCTGATATCAGTGTTTTGGCTGACCTTGCACACAAACATGATTGTTTGTTGGCAGTTGATAATTGTTTTTGTACACCCGCTTTGCAAAAACCGTTGGCACTGGGGGCCGATATTGTCATTCATTCAGCAACCAAATACCTTGATGGCCAGGGGCGCTGTATCGGTGGTGCTGTTGTTGGTTCTGAGGCTGTCGTTGGTCAGGATGTGTACGCTTTTTTAAGAACAGCAGGGCCAACCATGAGCCCATTCAATGCCTGGGTATTTCTGAAAGGTCTGGAAACACTCAGTCTTCGGATGGATCGGCATTGTCAGAGCGCTTTGACAATAGCAAGCTGGCTTGAACAGCAAGATAACGTCACACGAGTGTGGTATCCAGGACTGGCCTCGCATGAACAGCATGCACTGGCAAAACAGCAGATGAGTGCTTTTGGTGGTATTGTTTCATTCGAGGTTAAAGGTGGAAAAGAAGCCGCCTGGAATCTTATCGATGCAACCAGATTATTATCGATTACCGCTAATCTTGGTGATACAAAAACAACGATCACACATCCTGCGACGACAACGCATGGACGTTTGACACCCGAAGAACGTCAACAAGCGGGTATTAGTGATGGGTTGATACGAGTATCAGTCGGTTTGGAGGCTGTTCAGGATATACAGAATGATTTGGCCAGAGGACTATAGTGAAGATTGACACTGTCAGTTGGATTTTTTAAGTAATTGATGAAGCAGGGAAGTCAATAGACCATATTATGCACAAACAATTATCCATTATTGATCACGCCAAACGTTGTCTCGATTGTTGCGACCCAACGGAAAAAGTACGGTTAACGCATTTTTATGTGAGGCAGTGGAATGATGGGCTTTTGACACGCGAATCAGCGTTGCCAGTTGAGAAATTGCCGTCACCCGGGCGGCCGGAAAAACCAGAACTGGTGGCGCCTTCCAGAGTGTCGAAACGCTCGATGCATACTGAAGAGGGTAGGCAGGCATTGGTGCATGCGGTTTGTCATATTGAGTTTAATGCCATCAATCTTGCGTGGGATGCTGTATACCGGTTCAGGGACATGCCAGATAAATATGTTACCGATTGGCTCAAAGTTGCAGATGAAGAGGCATATCATTTTTCCCTGTTACGTGAGCGCTTGAATGAGTTGGGATGTGACTATGGCGATTTTGAAGCTCACAACGGATTATGGGAAATGGCATGTAAAACTGACCATGATGTAATGGTGCGTATGGCATTAGTCCCTCGTGTTTTAGAGGCTAGAGGGCTTGATGTGACACCAGGTATGATGAAAAAATTGCGTCAGGCAAAAGATTTTCGTACTTTATCAATATTGGAAGTTATTTTACGTGACGAGATTGGTCACGTCTCTATTGGTTCACATTGGTATCGTTATATGTGTGAACAACGTGGCCTGGATTATGAATCAACTTTTATAGATCTGCTGCAGGAATACATGAAAGGTTTTATCAAAGGGCCATTTTATGATGAGGCACGTCTGCAAGCAGGTTTTTCAGAACATGAACTAGAAATGTTAAAGAAACAAGCAGGAAAATATGAATAAATTAACAATACTATTTTTTACTTTTTTGACAGCATGGTTGACAATTGCTTGCAGTCAAGGTGAATCGGGAGCTGGCAAAGGTGACCTGATTGTGGTGTATGAAGATTCTGAACCTGGTGTTGATGCCTATCAGACCAGATTGCTCGTGAATGAAAAATTCCTGAGAATGGATGATGGGGTTGATGACAGTAGTTACACATTACTGGATCGCCAGAAAAAAATAGTTTATTCCGTTTCACATGCAAATCAAACTGTCCTTAAAATTGTAACAAAAAAAACAAGCGATCGAGTGGAGCGAAAGTTGGTCATGGACGCGACAAAGATTGAAGACGGGGCAATGCCTGAAGTTGGAGGTAAAAAACCAAATCATTACCAGTTAACAGTGAACGGAAATATCTGTGCGAACGTGATTGCAGTTAAAGGGTTGCATAAAGAGCTTGTACAGGCCTTGGGTGAATTTAAAAGAGTGCTGGTTGGTACACACATCGCCAATATGACGAACACGCCCAAAGAGTTACAGAATGAATGTTTCCTGGCACACAATATTGTCTCACCCTCAAGAACATTACAGTTTGGTTTGCCTATTTTTGAAGAGGATATTAGCGGTAAAAGGCGGTTGTTAATAGATTATAAAGTGAATGCAAATACAAATGAGACGCTCTATAAGTTGCCAGAAAAATATCGTATTGTAAATAAATAAGGCAATTAGACATATTGGTCAGGTAATTGGAAGTTATGACAATCAAGGTTTCAATCGATGTAAGGAAACAGCTAGTCACTCAGAAGATTAGTGATAAATTACAATTGGGTGAAATGTTGAATGCATTTGAAAACATGTATATGAGTTCTGATTTTAATTCCGATATGGCCATACTGGTGGATATTCAACCAGGTAGCACGTCTTTGATTACGGGTGATGAAGCACATAAACTCGTTACATTAATGCGTCAGTATGCAGGTATAAGAGGGCGGGGGAAATCCGCAATAATCGCACCTGATGCCTCCGATTTTGGCATGTCACACGCTATACAGTTTTTATTAAAAGATGAACTCAGGGAAGTCAGAGTTTTTGATAATGAAAATGATGCTAAACATTGGTTGGGTTTATAAATTAATCATCAGGAATGACAAAAAAATCAAATGTAGCAGTTCATATCTTACCTTACCTGTTAGCCATTACAAATGGGTTTCGATCTCACCTAGCAGTTGAACCTGCAGCGATAAGCTGGCATTGAGTTCTAGCTAACAATGTGGCGCTTTCTGCGAAGAGTGGATCATATAGTTTCTTTACTTTTAGGGATTATAAATAAATCAGTATCAGGTGGAGATCTTGTTTTTCACAGCAACTCACGAGAAAAAATCACCAGTCGAGTGGCATTTTTTGTTTTGAAGATTTGACATAGAATTAATATAGGTGTATATACACATACTATGACTATACAAACTACCAAGATTAATTTAAGTGACTGTCCTAGTTGTGTGAATTTTAATATACGCAAGGCTATGAGAGCTGTGTCTAAGCATTACGATAAAATTATGGCTCCATCGGGGTTGCGCGGTACACAATTTACGATTTTAACCGTACTGACCAGGGCGAATGATTTAACCATTACTGAATTGTCGGATTATCTTGTTATGGATAGAACCACGCTAACACGTAATTTTAAGCCCCTAGTAAATGAAGGTTATTTAAAGATTCTTACTGGGCTAGAAGACATGCGTTCAAGACGTATTAGACTAACCGATGCAGGGAAAAAAGCACAACAGACAGCCATGCCATATTGGCAGAAAGCACAAGATGAAATGGTGGCATTTATGGGCAAAACAACTGCCCGACAATTAATTAGTAACTTACAAATTGCAGCAATGAGCCTCGAAGAGCGTTAACATTTTTTTTACCAAATTGCGTGTATATACACTTATTAGGGAAGCCAGTCATGGATAATACAAGTAGTGAACTCAGTAACGAATCAGGCGCAGGCCGTTTCTTCCGGGCAATTACGACCTATCCGAAAACAATACTCATTGCAGGGATTATGCTGATTATCGGCACCGGTGTATTTATTCCACAGCTAAACAAAGACACGCGTTCTGATGCCTTTATGCCACTAGACCACCCTGCACTGGTTTACCGTGACAAGGTCAAAGATATCTTCGGTCTCAAAGACCCGATGGTTATCGCTGTCGTCAATGATGGTAAGACGGGTGTGTTCAATCCACGCACACTTGAGTTGGTTGACTGGCTGACTAAACGCGTTGAAGCGATGAACAACATCGATCCGGAACGGGTCACCAGCCTTGCTACGGAAAACGATATAATCGGTACAAATGATGGCATGTTGGTCGAGAAATTTTTTGAAATACCTCCTGCAACTCAACAGCAAGCAGATCGGGTACGCGATGCCGTTATGGACTTTCCTCTCTATCTTGGCAGCCTGGTATCACGTGAGGGCAATGCGACCTTGATCGTTGCCGAGCTTATTGATCAAAACCGGGCACAGGAAGTATATGCAGAATTACTGGCAATAGCAGAGCAAGCACCGATACAGCAAGGTGAAACCATTCACATTGCCGGTGAAGGAGCAGTAAGTGGCTACATGGGCGCTTACATTGATGCCGACGCAACACGATTGAATCCAATTGCTGGTTTGATTATCACACTGGTGTTGTTCATCGCCTTCCGTACCTTGCGTGGCACATTATTACCAAACTTTATTGTTGTCGCTACGGTTGCAAGTGCACTCGGCACAATGGCGATGTTTGATGTCAGTTTCTTTGTGATTACCAATGCATTGCCCGTCGTGTTGATCGGCATAGCCGTTGCGGATTCTATTCATATCCTGAGTCAATACTACGAAGAAATCGCTCAGTCTCCACAGGACTCTCCACGCCAGATAGTGATTCGAACCATGGTGCGCATATGGCGACCAGTTACCGTCACGACACTAACAACAATGGCTGGTTTTCTTGGATTGAGTTTGGCTTCAGTAATGCCGCCGATGAAATACTTTGGCCTGTTTGCCATGTTGGGAGTTGCTGTAGCCTGGTTGTTTTCTATTACAGTTATACCTGCCTGTCTCAGTATGCTCAAGCTCAAACCAAGTCGTGCTTATAGTAATCTGGAGCAAATTCAGGATCAGAAAAAACCGGGGAATAGAATTCTGGCAGAAACAGATCGTTTTGGTCTTGTAATGAAATCCCTGGGACGTTGGGTGGTCAGTCATCACGTCCTGGTATTGGTTATTGCAGCACTAATAACCACTTCAGGTATTGCGGGTGCCTTTAAGCTGGAGTTGAACGAGGCGCGCATCACTACTTTTCAAGAAGATGAACCTATCGTTAAAGCTGACAGTGTTATTAATCATCATTTTGATGGAGTGCACTACCTCGATATTGTTGTTGAAACACCTCAAGCAGAAGACATGTTCAAACCGGACAACCTGAAACGCATCGTTGCTCTGCAACGTTATGCCGAAACACTGCCCCATGTTAAAGGTTCTACCTCAATCGCGGATTACCTGAAGCAAATGAATCGTGCCTTGAATGAGGATCATAAGGATGCATATCAACTTCCTGATGATTCTAATCTCATCGCGCAGTATTTCCTGTTGTATTCGGCAAGTGGTGATCCTACCGATTTTGAAAAAGAGGTGGACTACGATTACCGGCTAGCAAATGTGCGTGTGCGCATGGATACCGGGGTTTACACGGATGAAAAAGTTGTGGTTGAAGCAATGCAAGCGTACATCACTGAACATTTCAATGCGGCTGGGATAAGTGCCAATCTCAGTGGTCGGGTAAACGTCGATTACCACTGGATAAAACGTCTTGGAGAAAGTCATTTCGGTAGTGTTGGCGTTGCATTATTGCTGGTATGGCTAATGGCGTCGTTCAGCTTGCGATCTATCGCCGCTGGCCTGATTACAGTTATTCCGGTTGCCATCTCCGTATTACTGATTTATGCCGTAATGGGTCTAACCGGGATATGGCTTGGCGTTGGTACTTCCATGTTTGCTGCTATTTCTATCGGACTTGGCGTGGACTTTGCGGTGCATACTCTTGAGCGTTTGCAGATATTAATCGGGAAACAGGGACATTCCTTTGATGAAGCTATTGAAGTTTTGTACCCCAGTACGGGACGTGCCTTGTTCTTCAATTTCGCTGCACTGGTATTGGGTTTTGGCGTTCTGGTTACGAGCGAAGTTGTACCCTTGGTTCGCTTTGGCAGTCTGGTGGCTGTGGGTGTATCCGCGAGCTTCCTGGCCAGTATGACAATATTACCAGCTCTTATTAAAGCGTTACGTCCGTCATTTCTGTTTCCCAGGGAATCTTCAGTAAGCACCGAGATTGTTACGGCAACAGCTGAATGAAAGTCATTAATTTTTTATATTGAATCGATAAGGAGAGAAAAGATGAAAACCGCACAAAATAAGTTCGGTAACTTACTGTTAAGTAGCATAAGTGTTGCGATATTCGTGAGCGTAGCTCCGCTTTCCTTTGCTGCCGATAAAGAGGGTCAACCCAGTGGTATGGAGATCGCGAAACGGATTAATGCACGCGACGAAGGTATTTCTGTATCGCGGAACCTGCGCATGGAAATGATAGATCGTCATAACAAGAAGCGGGTACGCGAGACGCGTGGTTTTCGCAAATATTATGGCGATGAGAAACGTACGGTAATCTTTTACCTGAAACCCAAAAACGTAAAGGAAACCGCATTTTTAACCTACGATTATGCGCAAGCGGAACAGGATGATGACCAGTGGCTTTATCTACCCGCCATGCGCAAAGTCAGGCGCATTTCGGCTTCGGATCGAGGTGATTACTTTCTGGGTACCGACTTTACCTACGAAGATATTAAAAAGGAAAGTAAAGTCAGCATCGAGGACTATACCTGGAAGAGCGTAGGCGAAGAAGTTATCGATGGTCATCACTGTTATATTGTTGAATCTATACCTGTTAATAAGCAAGTGGCAAAGGAGCTAGGTTATAGCAAGGTTCTTTCCTGGGTCGATAGCAAGATTTGGATGGCGCGTCAGTCCAGGCGCTGGGATATACGGGGTAATGAATTAAAAACTATCTATACCCGGGATATTCGTCAGGTGCAAAATATATGGACAGCGCACATCATTGAAATTAGTAATCACAAAACTGGACATACTACGCGTTTTCTTTTTAGTGATATAGATTACTCAAAAGGCGTAAAAGACAAGGTCTTTACCCAGCAGGCGTTACGACGAGGTTTGTAATGTCTGGATAAACAGAGGGATTGAACTATGCCAGCCTTCAATACTAAAAAGACGAACATACTCTGTGTTATTTCCACTTTGCTTGGCATGTGGTCTCTCGCTGCTAATGCTGCCGATACAGGCAGAGAAGGTCAAGACCTTAATATTGAATTTAGCGCATTGTTGGAAACCGAATGGGCCTATGGTACGGCTAAGGATAGCAATCAAAAACTGGAATTTATATTTGAACCCGAGATAAATATTGAACTGCAAAACAATAGCAAGCTAACCACCATAGGTCGCTTGCGTGGGGATATTGAGGATAGGCTCGAGCCGGGTGATCCTTCACAAGACGAAGTCTCGGAACTTTCACGTCGCGGATTGATTGGTAATGATGTAGATGTCGAACTACGGGAGTTTTATCTTGAGACAGAAATCGGTCAATCGTATTTCACTTTGGGAAAGCAACAAATTGTCTGGGGCAAGGCAGATGGTTTAAAAGTTCTAGATGTGGTAAACCCCCAGGACTTTCGTGAATTCATCCTTGATGACTTTGATGACTCGCGAATTCCATTATGGTCTGTCAATGCGGAGATTTCAATTGATGATTCCACCTTGCAGTTAATCTGGATCCCTGACCAAACGTATCATGTCCTGCCTGCGCTAGATTCACTTTATGCATTTACTTCACCTGCCCAGATCCCGGTTGCACCACTCGGGGTATCCGTAGATTTACGTTCGGTCAAAAAGCCCGATCGTTTTTTTTCTGATGCGGACTATGGTGTACGCCTAACCAGCTTTGTCGATGGTTGGGATGTGACATTAAATTATCTTTATCATTATAACGATACCCCGGTCCCGTTTCGCTCCTTAACATTGGGGTCGCAGCCAACCGTCACAGTGACACCAGAGTATGAGCGTACGCATTTAATCGGCGGCACCTTTAGTAATGCCTTTGGTGATTTTGTGTTGCGGGGTGAAATAGGCTATTCAACAGATCGTTATTTCCTGACTGATAATGCAAATGACAGCGATGGTGTAATTAAGAGTGATGAATTTGCCTATGTGCTCGGTCTGGACTGGTCGGGTATTGATGAAACGTTTTTAAGCGTGCAACTATTTCAGAGTCACGTACTGAATGAACAACCTGGTCTGGTGCGTGATAAAACAGATACCATAGTGACATTCCTGGCCCGGCGTGATTTCATGAACGATACAGTAATCGCGGAAGTATTATGGTTACATAATACCAATAACAATGATGGCCTGGTACGCCCCAATGTCAGTTATCAATGGCAGGAAAATACCAAGGTCTGGGTTAGCGTGGATGTATTCTATGGTGATGAAAACGGAGTGTTCGGTCAATTCGATGCCAATGATCGTGTTGTGCTTGGTGTGGAATGGGGATTTTAGTTAGCATTCAGATTAAATATAAAGCCATTTAGTAATGTGTCAGGTAAGGTTTCAACTACTATAATTCAAAATAGTATGGATGCCCTGGATATGGTTGTATCTAGCGGGCCAGGTTTTCAAGTTTGTATCCTTCTTTATTCCATCGCAATACACTTCCCTGATCATACCAGTCGCCCAGGACGATTCGGGTCGCTTGCATGTTGTTGTCATTAATTCGATGTATTGCGGGACGATGAGTATGTCCATGAATCATAAGCTGGCAATTATGCTGAGACAGCGTTTTAGCGACTGAATTCTGGTTGACATCCATTATGTCTTCGGCTTTTTGTTGTTTTTGTTGTTTGCTTTTACTGCGAATGTTTTCAGCAAGTTCTTTGCGTTTTGTTAACGATAATTCTAGTGTTCGGGCTTGCCATTCGGGGTCACGTACCATTTGTCTGTATTTTTGGTACTCAGTATCATCGGTGCAGAGCAGGTCGCCATGCATGATAAGAACATGGTCGCCATATAGATCAATTATTTTCAGTTCAGGTAACAAGGTTGTGCCACTGCGGTCTTGAAAGTCTTTGCCCAGCAGGAAGTCACGATTGCCGTGTTGTATGAAAATCGGTGTCCCTTGATCTGAGAGTGATTTTAATTTCTGAATAATGATCTGGTGATCAGGAGTATCATCATCATCACCGAGCCAGACTTCAAACAGATCACCCAGGATGTAAAGGGCATCGCTGCCCTTGGCATCCTGGTCGATGAACTGTAGAAACTGTTGCTGGATCTCTGGGTATTTTGAATCCAGATGCAAGTCAGATATAAACAGCGTTTCGCCTAACATGTATAACCCAGGTGTATTTGCACCTTATTCGCTGGCTTCGTTTGTAATAATGGTGACTTCTTCAATAATGACATCTTCAACAGGAACATCTTGATGTCCGCCTGATGACGAAGTAGCTGTTTTCTCAATGTTTTGCACAATATCCATGCCTTCTGTGACTTTACCAAATACACAATAACCCCAGCCCTGTGCAGTCGGTGCACTATAGTTCAGAAAGCCATTGTCCTTCGCATTGATAAAAAACTGGGAAGATGCCGAGTCGGGATCAGGTGTGCGTGCCATGGCAATGGTGCCAATATCATTAGACAGGCCGTTATCCGCTTCATTTTTAATGTTTGCTTTGGTTTCTTTTTGGGTCATGCCTGGTACGAAACCGCCACCCTGAATCATAAAACCTGGAATCACACGGTGGAAGATGGTGCCGTTAAAAAAACCATCTTCGATATAGGAAACAAAGTTTTTAACTGTGATGGGTGCTTTTTCCGGATAAAGCTCCAGAATAATAGTGCCGTGATTGGTTTTCATAGAAATATTCATGGTTTTTGTTCCTGTCGATGCTGGTTTGATGACTGTTTTGGTTGGTTTGCTTGGGTCTGTGGTTTTTGTTGTTGCCAGTACAGCAACAACTGCCAGAATCACCACAATTGCCAGACTTAGATAGCGCGCCATTTGTATTAATACCTCATATTATTTTAATTAGAGGGCATATAATATAGCTTTTCGCTTGTGGCTACAAAATCCTTTTGTAGCTGGGGGCTGTTTTCCGCTAAAATTGTCCTTTCGAGTCGTTATTTAATGAATACGGGGATATACCCGGTGCAGGAAGGTGTATGTTAGAGATCTATAACAATCTGGTTCGTCGAAAAGAAGTCTTTTCACCCATTGACCCGAAAAATGTACGTTTGTACGTTTGTGGTATGACTGTTTACGATCTGTGTCATCTTGGGCATGCACGTGTCCTGGTGGTTTTTGATGTTGTTTACCGTTATCTCTGTCATGTTTATGGTAAGGAGCATGTTACTTATGTGCGTAATATTACTGATATAGATGACAAGATTATCAAACGGGCCAACGATAATAATGAGCTGTTTTCTGATCTGACAACACGTTATATCAAGGAAATGCATCAAGATTCAGAGGCGCTGAATGTACTGCCTCCTAATCAAGAGCCCAAAGCCACAACGCATATGGATGAAATTATCCAGATGATACAAAGCCTCGTTGATAAAGCTTATGCCTATGCACCCGGTAATGGCGATGTCTATTACGATGTGAGTAAATTCGAGACCTATGGTCTGCTGTCAGGTAAAAAAATCGAGGACTTGCAAGCCGGTTCCCGAGTTGCAGTGGATGATTCAAAAGATGACCCGTTAGACTTTGTTTTATGGAAAGCGGCTAAACCGGATGAACCGCATTGGGATTCACCATGGGGTAAGGGGCGCCCTGGTTGGCATATAGAATGTTCTGCTATGTCTACTCATTGTCTCGGTAATCATTTCGATATACATGGTGGTGGTATGGATCTGCAATTCCCTCATCATGAGAATGAAATCGCGCAATCAGAAGGCGCGACAGGTGAAAAATTTGTTAATGTCTGGATGCATAATGGCTTTGTGCGCATCGACAATGAAAAGATGTCGAAATCTCTGGGTAACTTTTTCACCGTGCGTGAAATATTGCAACGTTATCGTCCCGAAGTGATTCGCTATTTTGTTCTGAATAGTCATTACCGCAGCCCACTGAACTATTCAGATGTTCAACTCGATAATGCCCACGCAGCTCTTGAAGGGTTTTACACAGCATTACGTGGATTATCGATTTCTACAGTTGATAATACAGGTGATTATGGCGAACGATTTTATGCAGCGCTGGATGATGATTTTAATACCGCAGAAGCAATTGCGGTATTGGCTGAATTACGTCGCGACATTAATCAGGCTAAATCTGAGGCTAACGATCAAGCTAATTATCTGGGTAGTGTTCTTGTCAGCTTGTCATCTATCCTGGGAATTTTACAGGATGATGCAGAGCACTTTTTACAACAAGGCGGCCGGCCTGCTAAGGATGATGATCTGACTGATGCTGAAATTGAAAGTCTTATTCAACAACGAGATGATGCACGTACAGCAAAAAACTGGGCTGAATCAGATCGAATACGTGACGTCTTTAAAGATAATGGTGTTATTGTTGAAGACAGTTCCAATGGCACCAGTTGGAGGCGCGAATAAACTTATTGATAATGGGTAGGTTACCGGTCTTGAGTTCTCATGACCGTCTTTTAGTCTCATAAGCATGTAAATGCTCCCAAAACCATAGTAAATAAGTGTTAGTAAGGGACACTTATGGTCCATTCGTCACATAATTTGTGAAAATATTCCCAAATAGCTTGCAATTTAATTAAAATGGGAAAATAATCCCAAACATAGGAAATAGATATGATCCAGGGAAGGATTTGTGACGTTAAGGCCGGTTGGCAGGAGTATGACAATGGAAATAATTAATCTTTCAAAATTCACATGGTCAGCAATGACGGGTGTATTGATTTTAAGCAGTTCAATATTACTGTCAGCATGTGGTGGTGGCGGTAGTAGTTCATCAAACAATAACAGCACTTTTTCCGGAACAGTGACAGGATTTGGTAGTGTTTTCGTGAATGGTGTCGAATTTGAAACGGCTGGTACGAGTTTTTCAGTGGATGATGATAATGGTACTGAAGATGATCTTAAGGTTGGTATGAAAGTTACCGTAGTGGGTAGTATTGATGGTAATGGAACAACCGGAACCGCTACTTTAATTAGTTATAATGATGAGCTGGAAGGTATTGTTATCAATAATGGTATCGGTGCAGGCCAGACGACTGGTGATATCAATATCATGGGTCAAACGGTTAGTATTACCTCAACGACTATTGTTGAAGGTGTTGCTACACCGGATTTGATTACAGCCGGTATGATTGTTGAAGTCAGTGGTCACTCTTCTGGTATGGGTGTTATCCAGGCAACACGGCTGGAAGTAAAAGCAACTGACCTTGCTACCTATCTTGCGACACATCCGGCAGGAATCGAGGTAAAGGGTATCGTAACTATGCATGATGCCGTGAATAGCAAATTTGATATCGGTGGTATCACTGTGGATTACTCGGGTGCAACACTGGATGATATGCCGACAGGGAGTTTTGACACCTTGTTTGTAGAGGTGAAAAGTACAGTGGGTATTGATAACGGATCAGGCGAACTGATTGCCAGTGTTGTTGAACTCGAAAGTAATGGTGATATGGGTCACGATGGAAATGATAATGATGAAATAGAAATTCGAGGCATGATAACAACGGCTATTAATGGCGACAGTTTTGCGGTTGATGGACAAACGCTAACCCTGAATGCACAGACTGACTATGAAGGTATTGCAAAAGCAGGATTACTGCTGGATGTTATGGTTAAGGTGGAAGGGTATTATCTTAATGGTGACTTGATTGTCGAGGAAGTGGAAGTCGAGAATGAATCAAGTAATGAAGTTAAGAATACGGTAACAAGTGTGACAACAACTGCAACTAATGCAGGTACAGTAACATTACAAAATGGCAGCGTGATTACGATTACGAGTGATACTCTTATGAAAGACAGTCGTGATAACGGTTTTATACCTGATCCTAAATTTAATCTATTATCCCTGTCGCAAGGAGATACTGTTGAAGTTCATTATTATATCGATAACGGGGTATTGATTGCGACCAAGCTTGAACGCGAAGATATCTAGATATTAAGTAAATAAAGCCACAAACGAAAAAGCCGCATCATTTGCGGCTTTTTTGTTTTTAAGCTGATAATAAGTCTTTAGATGTGATGATAAGGAACGAAATTACCTGATATGTGTCTATTTTGATATTGACTATTAATATATTATGATCGATATGCTGCAAGATACTTAATAATTTAACATTCAAATACAAATATAATAATGAGCCGAGAATATGTCAGATTTAGATAGCAGTACCCAGGCGTCTTTCAAGCAATTACGTTCACATCTTGAATCCATCATCGTTGGACAATCCGCTTTGTTGGATAGATTAATGGTAGCTTTATTGACAGGTGGTCATATCTTGCTTGAAGGTCCCCCCGGTCTTGCAAAGACAACGGCAGTGAACGCATTAGCCAGTGGGGTGCATGCCAATTCACAACGCATTCAATTTACGCCAGACCTCCTGCCAGGTGATTTAACCGGAACAGAAATTTATGATGCAAAACAAGGTGAATTTCGTTTTGTTAAAGGACCGGTATTTCATGAAATTGTTCTAGCAGATGAAATTAATAGAGCGCCACCCAAAGTACAGTCTGCATTACTCGAGGCCATGCAAGAACACCAGGTCACTGTGAATGGTGTAACACGACAATTACCAGAATTATTTATTGTTATGGCAACCCAGAATCCGTTAGAACAGTCGGGTACCTACCCGCTACCCGAAGCGCAATTGGATCGATTTTTGTTACATATTGAACTGCAATATCCGAATGAAGAAGATGAACTCGAGATACTACGACGCGATAGAAAAAAACATACGGGTGAAGATGGCATTGACCTTGAATCACCAATTCACCCTGATACCGTACTGCAAGCCAGGAAGGAAGTATCCAAAATTCATGTGGATGAGGCAATAGAAAAATATATAGTGCAGTTAGTGGGTTCAACGCGTGACCTGGGGTCTTATCTTCCTGATTGGGCAAGCTACATCGAGGTGGGTGCATCACCGCGCGCATCGTTAGCCTTGTTAAGAGCGGCTAGTGCAATGGCCTATTTGAATGGCCGTGATTTTGTTACGCCGGAAGATGTGATTGAAATGTTACCCGATGTCTTACGGCATCGAATTATTATCTCGTTTGCTGCACAGGCTGAAGGCTTCGATAAAAATCGTATTATCGAAGGCATTATCCAGAAAGTACCTATGCCATAGTGATGATGTTTGGCTGGCGAAAAAAATCTGTCGAAAAACGGTTCGCATCTGCACCTTTGATGACACAGGAGCAGGTGCTTTCTTATATGCAAATCGGGTTGTCTCAACAATCCTCTGCCGCAATTAATAATATTGATACCATGCAGAAAAGGAGTGGTGAAAAATTATCGCCTTTTCGCGGTAGTGGACTGGATTACGAAGAGAGTCGGCCTTATCAGGCTGGTGATGACCTGCGATATATCAATTGGCGTTTGATGGCACGTACTAATGAGCTTTATACAAAAATATTCAGGGAAGAACGAGAAACCAGTCGAATTATTGTTATTGACCGACGATCTGCCATGCGTTTTGGTACGCGCGCGAATTTGAAAATAACACGTGCTGTACAAATTGCGGCCTATATTGCTGGCCTGTCACTCAAGCAAGGTTATTCGGTTGGTGGCGTTGTTATGCAGGATGAAGCAATCTGGATTGACCCACAGCGATCCAGGTCTAAAGTGCGTGATTGGTTATTCAGTACCGTAGAACATTGTGAAGTATTGAATAGGGAGTCATCGCAGCCTGAATTGGGTAGCTTGTTGTCGCAACTACAGATGCATCTGGTTTCGGGCAGCCAGATTGTGTTTATTAGCGATTTCCATGACCTGAACGAATCGCATAAGGGCGTGTTATCGCAACTACGCCAGTCACATCAACTGCTTGCCGTACAGGTGCTTGACCCGGCAGAAGAGAAATTACCAGCCACAGGCGCCTGGCCAATAAATGCTTACGCCAGTGGTGATTATACAACGTTACATGCTAATGATGAATTATTACAAATGGCCTATGCACAACAGTCCAGCCAGGTTTTAAAGGATCTGGAAGCGTTATTGGCATCGCTACAGGTTCCTTTTATAAGTACCCGGACAAATCAGGATTTTGATAGCATCGTGGAGCAATTGATTTATGTCTGAGCAAAGCGGAGCGCTGGATGGAATTAAGGACATTGTTCAACCTGCAATGCCGCTGCTGACTGACTCGTCAATTTATTTTATAGCGGTAATGATTATTGTTGTTATCGGACTGCCGGGAGTATTGTTGATTTACTATCGACGACTACCCAGGGTGCGAGCGAAAAGACTTTATCGGTACCTTAAAAAGAGCTGGCCTGATCTACAAGCTCAGCAATGCGGCCAGATGGTCATGTCGATATTAAGGTTATCGCAAGGACAATATAATCTAAATGAAAAAAGTTACCCTGAGCAGGATATTACCTTGAGCAGAACTCAGTGGAGATGGCTCATGCAGCAATCAAATCAGTTGCGTTTTTCAGTCGGAAATAATAAATCAACGGATACCAAGGAAATATTGTTACTGCTGGAGCAGGTCTTATGGCCGGAACAGTAAACATACTGGATCAACAATGGCAATTTCATTTTGCTGTTTGGCAATGGTTGATGGCACCTATTATTCTGTTTGTTGTTTATTTGATGTTGAAGTGGCTGGTAAATTTACGATTAAACTGGCGTGTACTGGATTTTGCATCAACGAGTAGCCAGCATTACTTTCACTCTCAATATGCCATCATCAAACGATTGGTCGAATCCAGAATTACACAAACGATGAGTTATTCAAAATGGTTGAGTGGTTTATTAGCATGGTTGTGCGTAATTATGTTTTTTATTGCCATGGCACAACCCGAATGGATTAGAAAACAATTACAAGAACCAGAAAAATATCGTGACATTGTTTTTGTAGTAGATGCCTCTGTGAGCATGATACAACGGGATTATATCTTACAGGGGGAGCGAATAGATCGTATGACGCTACTGAAGGGGATGTTGTCACGTTTTATCGATCAACTAAAAGGTGACAATATTTCAATTATTGTCTATGCCGATGCAGTTTATACACTTGTGCCACTAACGCGTGATCATGAGCTGGCAAAAACCATGTTGTCTCGTGTGAAAGTAGGTATTGCAGGACGGACATCATCACTCGGTAATGCATTAACCCAGGCTGTGCATGAAACCACGCAGTCCGCCAACAGGCAGCGCGTGATTGTCTTGCTAACGGATGGTACGCGTCTGACTGGAAAGATAAATTCAGAAGTAGCGATGGAGCTGGCAAGACAGGCGGGTTTGCATATTTATACTGTTGCAATTGGTGCGCGCACAGCGTCGGCCTCAGAAAAAAAGATATCAGGTTTGATTTATGATCCAGCTGACATTCAAAAGCTTAAAACGATAGCAAAACATACAGATGGGAAGTTCTACTGGGCTGGTGATACAAACGCGTTATCCAGTGCTATTCAAGATATACAGCAGTCTGAGCGCAGTCAGGATAAACCCCAGATGCTATATGTCAAACAGCCATTGTATCAGTGGCCATTATTGATAGCGTTACTTATGTTATGCGGTTTGCAATTATTAGCCATGCGACAGAAGGCTCAGTTATGAGTGGTTTTGCCTGGGAGATATTGCAAATCAGGCAGCCTTGGTGGTTGCTGCTTGCTGCCCAGCCTCTCATTATTATGTTGTATATGCGGCTGCAAGCGCAGCGAAAGAATAATGAGTATGCAGATGAGGCATTATTACCCTGGCTTCTTGCCCGACCAGATGTCAATGTAAAACGACGATCACGTAAACATTTTTTTTTATTGCAGCTGGTCTGGGTATTATTTGCCATTGCCATGGCGGGGCCACGTTACCCTGATCCCCCTCAGGCTGTTGATCATTCCAATGGTGTGGATGTCATGGTGCTGTTAGATGTATCTCGTTCCATGAACGCGACGGATATCAAACCGAGTAGATTGAAAAGAGCAAAGGCAGAATTATTCCAGATACTGTCGCTAAACAAGTCTGACAGGTTAGGTATTATTTTGTTTGCCGGCCGTCCTCACGTTATGAGCCCACTTACCTGGGATCGTAATGCATTGGAATTTTATGCGAAAAGCATAAAAGAGGGCCTCATGCCAACCTCTGGCAGTGACCTTACAGCAGCTATCAAATTGGCGAATCAGCAACTGCAGCATTCGACCCATAAAGCTATATTGGTATTAACAGACGGTGATAATAAGTTTAAAGCGGAATCGGATAAATCCATATTGCAAACACCCTTGTTTATATTGGGTGTGGGAAGTTATGCGGGCGCATCAATTCCAGATGCAGAGTCAGGCTGGTTGATGCACGATCAGCAAGCAGTGCGAACGAAACTTGAGGATACGCTTCTCAAAAAACTGGCGAGGGATAGTGGTGGAGCCTATGTCGTCATGACACCTGATATGAGTGATTTGAATCAACTTTATTTGAATGGTATCAATCGTATTACAGATGATGCAATCATAGACGCTAATGACAAGCAGGCCTGGGTTGAACTTTATCCGTGGTTCTTGTTTCCTGCTGCATTGCTTTTGTTGTCGGCGATGATTGATTGGGTGCGTCTGTTTGCAGGTCAAGTCAGTGTGTTTCTGTTTGTTTTTTTATTAGGTGGCTTGTTGCCGATGAGTGATAGTTTTGCAGATATCATTTCAGTAAAGAATCAGTTGGAGGCCTATAGGCTTTATGATGGAAAAGATTATCAAGGTGCAATAGAGATATATTCTCGCTCTTCAGATTTTTCGTCCAGGATGGGTGAGGGAGCAAGTGCCTATCAACTTAAGGATTATGCCAGTGCAATTAATCAGTTTACCCAGGCTTTTCTGGTGGCAACAGTCGATCATGAGAGAGCAGATGCATTATATAACCTTGCCAATAGTTTCTTCCAAGTTGCGCGTTATAAAGATGCTTTAAGTACATATGAGGATGTATTGAGGTACAGGGAAAGTCACATTAACGCCGTAGCAAACAGGGATTTTGTTAAGTCAGTGCTCAAATCCCTGGTGGATGATCCGTTTTATGATCCAGGTAAAGGACGAAGGGCTGGTCGCGGTCCACGCAGTGCACGTGTTGATCAAAATGCGGGTGGCAGTGGTGACTTTAGTTTGGGTGAAGAAGAGAAAAAAGAACAGACCCTTTATACAAAAACAGAGCCTGAGGGTGATGCACTTACTACGCTTAGTCGAGGGGACAAGCAGGCCAGGGTGGCGGATGACAGCAATGCGCAGCAGGCTAAAATAAAACAGAAGACGGTTACTGCGGTCGACTTATTGGAAGCGCGACGCATTGTATTGCAAGCCGAACAAGATCAGTCATCTTTGTGGAAATCATTATTTGAAGATGAAGAAGGGTTTCCTGCGCCACTTGAGCAGCCTGTTGTTTTGCCAGGTGTGTTGCCATGGTGACGAATGCGATGTTTAGAAACATGATAATAAGTTTTGGTTTGGTGGTTATTTGTGTCGCCAGTACTGGCAGTGTGATGGCAAAGAGTCTACAGCCTGGTTTTGCTGACGCGAATAAAATTTACGTGCCGGAGGTAAATAAATATTTTGGCGCAAAAAACATTCGCGTTAGTTACAGTTTGTCAACTTATGAAACTTTTGCGCGTCAATTCTTGACAATACAATATCAGCTTGAGACTAATGACTCGTTTATTACGTTGGGTATTGATTATCAAAAAACGCCAGGCGAGGAAATGATTCCCTTGACGGTTAAAAAACAAACAACAGGACAATCAGAGTTTAAATATCGTTATCAGTTTAATGTGAAATATTACACAACCCGCACAGGTGAGAAAATATTATCAATTCCACCGCTGATCTATAGTGAAGGTGGAAAAATAAAATATTACTTCAGCTTCAAGCCTCAGCGTATCGTCAATACACCCTTGCCGCCTTATCTGCCACCCTATATTCCTGTGGGTGGTATTGAGCTTGAGTCTGACTTTCCGGAAAGCGAGTCGTGGTCGGGCTGGTATGAAAAAGATAAAATCTATTACTGGAATATTCATTTGCAAGCAGAGAATGTGACACCAGATGTGTTGCCGGAAATTAGGCAGCAGCTGAGAAGTAATAAGGGAATAAAATTTTTACCTGCTGAGACCAGCCACAAAACGGTGAAGGGCATTGATAATATAGTGCAAAAAATCCACTATAGTATTCCGTTTGTATTAACTGCAAGCGGTAAGGTTAAACTCCCTGAATTACGGCTACAATCATTTAACGCTCAAACACGGCGTTTGAATAACCAACAATTTTCATTTGGCTACGTAGTGGCATTTCATTCTTATGTACAATGGTTTATTGAAGGAGTGATTTTGTTATTGCTGCTTATATTTCTTCGTAAAATATGGCCGCTTGTAAAACGTGTCAGATATCATTTGGGTATTTTAATTCGTGCGCGTAAACAAATTAAAATGGCATCCACGATTGTGCAGCTGAGAGCTGCAATGCAATTGATGGCTAAAGCATTTTTCTGGCCAGAGAACCAATCGGTAGAGAAGTGTATGGAATGCTGGTTCCGGGATATCGAGAAAACTAACAACGCAGATGCCTTTATCAACCCGATTAATAGGGGTTTGTATTCCAGTTTACAGTTACAGTCGGATTCCTTTTACGATGTGAAACGATTTTTATATAAATCAGTTTTCAGGCAATATATGAAGTGTCTTATTTTGGCCTGGAAGCACGAAGAAGATTCGGATCACGTTGTCCTGGGAACCTTTACTGATAATATAAGTCATAATTAACAGGTTTACATTGAGCCTGACCTGGTTAAATTATAACAACAATGATCTGGAGACTCGTATGATGAGAACTACCCTGGTTTTTACTTTAATAGCATTGTTTCCACTGTTATCCCCATCTGTTTTTGCAGCAGATGATCAATCAAAAATGAAAGAAGATTCTGTGCAAGTAAAGTCCTGGAATCATTTTTCCAGTCTAGTCATGGATCTACACAAGAAACAGGTTAAGGATAAAAAAATTAAAAAAACTGAAAAAGTAGGTGGTTATAGTAATGACCCTGAATATTATCGTGAAGTGACCTATGTAGACCAGAAGACAGGTAATGTCTTGAGTCGGGTGCAATGGGAGGCCACTAATCCCGATGTTATGCATAATATCGAGGTTTATGTGCATGATGGTAAAGGGCGGGTCATTCGCGATTATGCTGCGGCATATCTGCCATATCAGCGCAATGCACCTGTGCAAACACTGGTTAATTTACATGCTTATAATGGCGGCTTGCATGCCTTCAGGCAATTCGATGGATCTAAAGATCTGATTTACGAATATTGCGAGGGTAACTACAAAGGCAAGACTCAGCTGATTCGTTTGTTCGAAGATGATCTTGTTTCGAATGACTATGAAATGCGTCAGTTATTTAAGTCGCCCGCATACAAGGCATGTTTTAAAGGGGTGCCTAAGCAATTGGGTAAATACATCCGTCCTCAATAAACAGAGCATGCCCCTTACAAGCTTATATTACGTCGTGACATTGCTGCTTCAATAGTATTAAGCATTAATGTCGCGACAGTCATGGGTCCTACTCCGCCGGGAACCGGTGTAATCCATGCTGCGTTTTGCCGCGCAATGTCAAAATTAACATCACCTGTCAGTTTCCCATCTTCAGTACGATTGATGCCGATATCGATAACTGTCGCACCTGGTTTGATCCATTCGCCTTTAACCAGTCCTGGTTTACCTGCAGCGACCACGACGATTTCTGAGCGTCTTACCCATGCTTCGAGGTCTTTCGTAAATCGATGGCTGATAGAGACCGTACAGCCAGCCAGTAATAATTCCAGCGCCATGGGTCGACCAACGTGATTAGATGCACCGACAATAAGCGCCTCGCGTCCAAAGAATTTCTCCCCCGTACTCTCTAGTAACTTAATGACGCCATACGGCGTGCAGGAGCGTAGCGCTGGCAATCGTACAGCCAGTCGACCTATATTATATGGGTGGAACCCATCAACATCCTTGCCAGGATGAATGGCCTCTATCACCGTTTCAGTGTCAATATGATCCGGGACAGGAAACTGAACCAGAATACCGTCAATCGCATCATCTTTATTGAGCTTGTCTATGAGACTCAGTAATTCTTCCTGCGAAGTTGTTACAGGCAAGTCATAACCGATTGATTTTATACCGGTTTCTTCACAGGCATTGCGCTTGTTTCTAACATAGACTTGAGATGCGGGGTCATCCCCTATAATGATAACGGCTAGTCCGGGTGAGATGGCATGCTTTTTCTGTAGTTGTTTGATTTTCAGGGCTAGATCATGACGTATTTCTGTCGCTATTTTTTTACCATCGATTATTTGAGCGCTCATTGAAGTTTATTACCCTTTTCACTAATCAGGTTATTTTCGCATGCTTGGGTTGCTTTAAACAAGGCAGTATAAGAAACTTAATTAACAGAATTGTTGAATGCCTGATTTTATTCAACGCAGGATATCTTTCTTATGGATTTAGGTAAAAGCAGCCAAAAAGATAAAAGAAACAGGTTTTTTTAATTTTTTATCGCCTAAATGGATCTGGGTAATTGACCTGAACCGAGTCAGGACGTATTATCCCTCCCCTTGCCAACTATGGCATATTTCGGGGTATAGCGCAGTCTGGTAGCGCGCCTGCTTTGGGAGCAGGATGTCGGGAGTTCGAATCTCTCTACCCCGACCAAATTTAGAAAATCTGGGCGAAATGGTGCCCAGGGTAGTGAGGTTCGAACTCCCGACGTATTAATCAGGCAGTTCGACGAG
>Ga0316206_1000190_pt1 | contig 115415 bp, 112 predicted proteins | sample 6monthpyrite_MG_FD_204942 | JGI IMG/M metagenome (GOLD analysis project Ga0316206, IMG submission 204942) | Microbial mat bacterial communities from mineral coupon in-situ incubated in ocean water Damariscotta River, Maine, United States -... | ecosystem: Environmental > Aquatic > Marine >...
GATGACTTAGAAGAAGAGATAGAAGTTGCAGAACCAGAAGAAGAATTAACTCTTGATGACTTAGAAGAAGAGATAGAAGTTGCAGAACCAGAAGAAGAATTAACTCTTGATGACTTAGAAGAAGAGACAGAAGTTGCAGAACCAGAAGAAGAATTAACTCTTGATGACTTAGAAGAAGAGATAGAAGTTGCAGAACCAGAAGAAGAATTAACTCTTGATGACTTAGAAGAAGAGATAGAAGTTGCAGAACCAGAAGAAGAATTAACTCTTGATGACTTAGAAGAAGAGACAGAAGTTGCAGAAGAGCTTGATATAGAAACACAAATTGAAAATGCTATGGATGAATTAAGTGAAGAAGAGTTAGAGAGCGAACTTGACAAAGAGACACTTTTAGAGATAGCTACAAGTGATATAGACTCTTTTGACACATTAAGTAGTAGAGATTTAAAAATAGCTATTGGAGAAGAGGTAGAATCTGCAGAAGAGCCTATGGAAATTGAAAAAGAGATAAGTGCACCGAAGTCACAAACTGAGTCTCCAAGCACAGATACTGGAGTAGAATCCTTAAAAACACTCTTAGAGGCACTTACTGATAAAAATGTTGCAGCATCCATGAAGGGTATGAAAATCAGTATAAATATAACTTTGGGTGATGATTCATGAGTTTTATAGACGGAGCGGTTTTAGTACTCTCCGGACCGAGTGGTGCTGGAAAAAGTTCTCTAATTGCAAAAATCTCTGATGATATTGGAGAGTGTTACTTCTCCATATCTACTACAACTCGTCCTATAAGAGAGGGCGAAGTAAATGGTGTCGACTACTATTTTGTAACACAAGAGGATTTTCAAAAAGATATAGAAGATGATCATTTCTTAGAGTATGCTATAGTTCATGGAAACTATTATGGTACATCTTTAAGACCCGTGAAAAAAGCATTGAGTGAAGGCAAACTAGTTATATTTGATATAGATGTGCAGGGAAATAGTGCTATTAAAAATCGTTTAGGTGAAATTACTACTTCAGTTTTTATATCACCTCCAACACTCTCAGAGCTTAAAATCCGTTTGGAAAATCGTTGTACTGATTCACAAGAAGTGATAGAAAGACGTTTGCAAATGGCAAAACGAGAAATTCAGAGGGTCTCAGAGTATGAGTTTTTATTAATCAATCACACTTTAGAAAAAGCTGCAAAAAAATTGCGTCTTATTGCAAAAACAGCAAGACTTAAAAAAGCAAGTGAAGAGATAAATATGTTTGTGCAAAATTGGGAAGATATATAATTATATTTTTTTGATAAGAGAATTTACAGCAAATTTGAGATATACTCATGAAATTAATTTTATAGAAGGAAATATACTATGGGCATGCCTAGTGGAACAGAATTACTGATAATCTTTGGAATTATCGTTTTATTATTTGGAGCAAAAAAAATACCTGATTTAGCAAAAGGTCTTGGTAAAGGAATTAAAAATTTTAAAGCCGAAATGAAAGAAGTTGATGAAGAGATAGTTCAAGAGACTCCTAAAGAAGTTGAAGGAAGCGAAGAAGTCGCATCTACAGAAGCTCCAAAAACCAAAATACAAGCATAAAAATTTGAAACAACGTGTAGCGGCACTTTTGTGCGAGAAACTAGGTCGCGAGGTTGTTTTAGAAAAACCACGTGAGCGTTCTTTTGGTCATTTTTCAACTCCTATTGCCTTTTCACTTGCTAAAGAACTTCGTAAATCTCCTATGCTTATTGCTGAAGAACTTGCATTATCTTTTGATGAAGTAGAAGAGTTTTCAAGTGTTAAACCTGTTAAAGGATACTTGAACTTTCATTTAAGTGAGAACTTTTTAGCTGAGTATGCAACTTGGGCATTAGAGAATCCAGTAGATTTCGCAAAACAAGAGAAAAATCAAAAAATACTTTTAGAATTTGTTTCAGCGAATCCAACAGGACCATTGCATATTGGTCATGCTCGTGGGGCTGTTTATGGTGATACTCTTTACCGTTTAGCAAAACACTTAGGCTATGACATTACGGCTGAGTATTATGTAAATGATGCTGGAAATCAGATTGATTTACTTGGTCTTTCTATTCAACTATATGCTCGCGAAAATATTCTTAAAGAAGCAAATATCGAGTATCCTGAGTCTTACTATAGGGGTGAGTACCTTGAAGCCTTAGCACAAGGTGCTGTGGAGCATTTTGGTATAGAAATACTCTCTGATGCATCTCGCCAAAAAGAACTTGCAATGTGGGCTAAAGACAAGGTAATGAAAATAGTTGTTGATACTTTATCTGATGCTAACATTCACTTTGATACTTTTGTACATGAGTCTACTTTATATGATGACTGGGATAGAGTCATGAAAAAAATGGGCACTAATGTTTACAAAAAAGAGAATAAACTTTGGATAAAATCAGAATCTAAAGGTGATGACCACGATAGAGTTGTTGTACGTGATGATGGTCGTCCAACATATCTTGCCGGTGATATTGTGTACCATAATCAAAAATTTGAACGTCAGTATGACCATTATATTAATATTTGGGGAGCAGATCACCATGGTTATATCCCTCGTGTAAATGCAGCTATTGATTTTCTAGGATATGACTCAAAAAAATTAGAAGTACTTCTTGCACAGATGGTAAGTCTGCTTAAAAATGGTGAACCATACAAAATGAGTAAACGTGCTGGTAATGTAATACTTATGAGCGATATCATTGATGAAATAGGTTCTGATGCACTGCGTTTTATCTTCGCTAGTAAAAAAAGTGATACGGCACTCGAGTTTGACCTTGCTGAGTTTAAAAAGCAAGATAGCTCAAATCCTATTTTTTACATCCAGTATGCACATGCTCGGATTCAAACACTTTTAAGTAAAGCAACTGTAACTCGTGAAGAGATAAATGCAGCAACTTTAAAAAACTTAGGAGAAAATGCAGATATCCTTCTTTTTGATGCACTTTTACTTCCTGAAATAGTTGAAGATGCATTTAATTCTCGTCAAGTACAAAAATTACCAGAATATCTCAAAGCTCTGGCAGCTTCTTTACATAAATTTTATTATGATGTCCGCATGATAGGTACCGAGGATGAAGCAAAATTGCTTAAACTTCTTTTAGTTGTCGCCTTAAGTATTAGAATTGGACTTGCTCTTATGGGAATAAAGGCTAAAAATAAGATGCTTAAAGAAGAAGAGTAGATTTTTTAAGTTCTGGATAAAGTTGTAAAATCTTCTCTTTATCTTTTTTAGGTATTTGAATTAAAATAGGTTCTTTTGTTTTATCAAGCCATAAACTTATGTTTTGAATATCTTTGTAACTCATTGAGGTACACCCTGCAGTTGGAGATTTTTCAGCTTTTTGTACATGTAAAAAAATACAAGAGCCTCTCTTGTCTTTGTTTCGTTTGTTATGTGCTACAACTATTCCAATTCTATATTGCTCATCATCTCTTTTCATATACTCAAAGCTTTTTTCATCTCCTTGCTGTTTAATGATTTTATTATAAAAAATAGAGTTACTATCATCTACACATATTAAATCTTTTGAGGCATATAGATAGGGTAAAGAAAAGTGTGAATTTTTTGTATAACCAAAAATATGTGTCAGTTTAAATATGCCAAGAGGTGCACGACCATCACCCTCATACTTTTTTAAAGCATTTGTGTTGCTAATAAAGTTTTTTTCACCAAGTCCTATTGCAAGACCATTACGCCCTATATTTACATTAATGGCTTTGAAAATGAGTTTAGAACCTTCAAAACACTCTAGTTTTGCTCTACTTGTATTTATATCATCAGCAACAACTAAGATGATTTGTTGAGAGGAATATAGCAAAATTGGTAGAATTGTAATAATTAAGAAACTTTTTATCATAAAGTATGGTACTATTACTCTTATATGATTTAAATTAATTTTCGGAAAAATATTATGAGTATTGAAATAAAACAGGCGACAGCCAAAGATGCCTCTTTTTTAGGACAGATGATTTTACAAAGTTCACGTGCTGGAAAAAAAGAGGGGCTTTATGACCTTATTTTTGAATGTAACGATGAGAAAACTCTTTTAGAAAAACTAGAAAAACTCACTCAAACAGAAGCAAAGAGTCGTTGCCATTATAAGAATTTTTTAATTGCTCAGGTTGATGGTAAATCGGTCGGAACACTTTGCAGTTATGAACCTCGTATATCCACAGAAGGTGTTTTTATAGAAGCTCTACAAGAAGTTGGTTGTTGTGATACAGTTGAAGAGTCTTTAAAAGTTTTTAATGAGTGTAATTTTGACTTGAATATCAGAACACTAATGTTTGACTTTATGGAAGAATTAGAAGGTTTCATTGATGTAGGTGTCCTCAAAGCACTAATGCAAAAGAGTCTTTTAGCTGCACGTTTAAAAGGATATAGAATCGCTAAAACCATTATAGAAATCGGTTCACTTGAAGCAGAACTTTATTACAACAAGCTGGGATTTAAAAAAGTTGATCAAAAAGAGTGTGAACTTTATAAAGAGAAGTTTGGACGTATCGGTCTTATGCTTTTAGAAATAGAATTCTAGGAAATTTTATAGAACCTTCATATTTATCAATCCTGCCCTCAATAATTGCAATTTTTTTAGCATTTAGCACAAAAAATGTTTTTATATCGCTTTTTAGCGGAACACTAGTAGGTATATTTATTTTACATCAGTTTTCTTTTTTAGAAACATTTGTTGCTACATATGAGTTATTTTATTCTCTATTGCATGAACCTTGGATTTTAAAAACCTTAGGTTTTGTAATTTTAGTAGGAAGTATTATGGAGCTTATACAAAAGAGTGGTGGTGTGAGTGGTTTTATAGAGTTTGCACTTCATAAAAAATCTTTTGTAAACTCGCCACGTTCTGCTTTAATGTTGAGTTACATTATAGGAGTTGTTATTTTTATAGAGACCTCTATCACCTCATTGATAGCAGGTGCTGTAGGAAAACCTTTTTGCCAAAAGTATAAGATTCCACAAGCAAAACTTGCTTTTGTATGTGATTCTACTTCTGCTCCAATAGGCTCACTTATTATCATTAATGGTTACGGAGCACTCTTGCTTGGACTCATTACTACACAAGTTGAGACTAATATGCTTCATGTGGACTCATTAGAACTTCTATTTGATTCTATAACATATAATTTTTATGCAATGAGTGCTTTAGTGGTGACATTTTTATATATTTGGTTTGATGTAGATATTGGGGCTATGAAGAAGACTCAATACAAAGTAATGAACTATAATATTTTAAAAAAACATGAGAGTATGTACCTGATGCTTGTACCAATTTTTCTGATGCTTGTGCTTATTTTTTTATTTTTATATTTAACAGGAAATGGTGATATACTCAAAGGAAGTGGTTCAAGTTCTATATTTTATACTATGCTAAGTGTTTTATTTTTCCTATTTTTTTATTATATAGGCACTAAAAATATGAGTGTTAAAGAGTGGATAGTGACATCATATAGTGGTGCTGGAAAACTTTTTTCCATTGCACTAATATTGGTTTTTGCTTTTTCCATTGGGAGTGTTACTTCAGAGTTACAAACGGGTGCTTATTTAGCTTCATTAACGAATGAGAGCATAAATATATTATTTTTAGGGGCTATAATTTTTTTACTCAGTGCTATTATCTCCTTTTCTACAGGAACATCATGGGGAACTTTTAGTATTATGATTCCTATCGCTGTACCTATGGCAGTTGGAATGGATGCAAATATAGCCTTATGCATAGGTGCAGTTATTAGTGGTGGTATTTTTGGTGATCACTGCTCACCTATCTCTGATACTACTATTATCACCTCTATGGCAACTGATTGTGAGATTATAGAACATGTGCAAACACAGCTGCCATATGCACTTATAAGTGCATCTATAGCCTTTGTATTGTTTATAACTTTTTCACTCTTAAGTTAAGTAATAGTTAATTGAGTATCTCATATCATCATCAAGGTTTTCCATAGAGCTAAGCATCCATCGAAGATACCCAGCATCTTCTTTTGCTACTTCTGCTAACTCTTTGCCTTTATGTTTTCCAAATTTAAATGTTTTGACTAAAATTGGGGTATTGGTTAAATCAACCATCTTTTCAACAGGATTTTCATTTGGGAATTGCTTTTGGACTAACACTCTTAACTTTGAGAGTAGTAGTTTTAAAACAAGTACATCACCTATTGCATCATGGGCTTTTACAACAATTCCTAATGCATCAGCTTCTTTTTTCTCTTCTTTATAAAGTTGCATTTGGTAGCGAAAATATTGCAATCTATGTGCTTCTTCGTCTGGAAGAAGATGTTTAGCTACTCTGAGTGTATCAATTACTTTCATTTGTGTAGAAAATCCCTCTTTTTCAAGCATTTTTATATCAAAAGGGGCATTATGAATAATAAGATAATTTTGAGGAATATTTAATTCCAACAATCTTTTATATGCTGTTGTTTGTATACAAGGTGGCCTGTTCTCAAGTATTTCTGGAGTAATACCATGCACTTCCATTGCTCCATAACTTATAGGAGTCTCAGAGGAGTTAAACTCATTATGAACTTCAACCTCTTTTGCTCCAAGGACAATATAGCCGAGTTGAATGACTTTATCATTTTCAGCTATTCCTGTTGTTTCTGTATCTAAAATTACATATTTTGCTGTCATAAATCTTCCTAAAAATAAGTTTCATATTATATTGAAAAATATATGATACACTTATAAAAAAATAGGAATATATTTGATTTTCACACCATCTCTATATCTTTTGAGCTTGTCTATACTCTGTGGCATATTTATTCTGTTGCAAAGAGTGACAAAGATGAAAATATTTCAATATGTTCCTGTAGTGGTGATGATTTATGCTTCAAGTATGCTCCTTTCTTCTTTGGGTTTTTTTGAGTTTAATGATGAAGTAAATGCTCTGTATAAAACTTTAAAATCAAATCTTCTTCCAGCTATGCTTTTTTTAATGCTCTTGCAAATTGATTTTACACATTTTGTAAAACTTGGAAAGAAGCTTCTTATTTCTTATGTTTTAGCAGTTGTATCTATTGCTATTAGTTTTATAATTGTAGTGTTTTTATTTCATTTCCCATCAGATATAAGAGCTGCTTTTGGTGCATTAGCTGGTTCGTGGATGGGTGGTACAGCAAATATGATAGCAGTAGGTTCTGCACTTGGTGTGAGTGAAAGTTCTTTTTCATATGCCCTCGTTGTAGATAGCATAAACTATACACTTTGGGTGATGTTTCTTCTGTTCCTGGTTCCATATGCTCATTTTTTTAATAGATTTACAAAAAGTGAAGAGCAATTTATGCAAATTGGTGAAATAGGGTGTGCTTGTAACATGGGAGTTAAGCGTTACTGGTTTTTTGTACTTCTCTCAATTATAGTTGCTCTATTTGTCAATACTGTTGCTTCATATTTTACTGTTGTAAGTCATACAACAACAATAGTACTGTTTGCTACACTTTTAGGTATTTTAGGTTCTTTAAGTAGAGTGAAAAATATAAATGGTTCTAGTGAAGTTGCAAATAGTATGCTTTATCTTATAATTGCTTTAATAGGTTCTAAGGCAGCAATAGAAAATTTCTCTACATTAGGTACTTATATAGCGGCAGGTTTTTTTATTTTGCTTGTACATGCACTGCTTATGGTACTTGGAGCAAAAATATTTAAACTTGATTTATTTAGTATTGGGGTTGCTTCTTTGGCAAATATAGGGGGTATTGCTTCTGCTCCTATACTTGCCGCAGCTTACGATAAATCTTTGGTAAGTATCGGCATATTAATGGCAGTAATGGGGTATCTCTTAGGTACTGTTGGTGGACTCTTTGTAGCCAATATTTTACTACACTTTTAAAAACTTAAATCTTTAAAATTTCCGATGTTTTCATAGCTAACAGGTTCACTTATATAATAACCTTGTAGATAGTCTACATCAAAATCTTGCATAATCCTCATAACATTTTCATCAAAAACAAATTCTGCTACTGTTTTCATTTTTGCAATTTTTGCAAAATTAACAATATTCTGTGTAACAAGTTGCATATTTTTGTCTTTATCTATATTTTTAATTAGGGAACCATCAATTTTAACATAGTCAGCATTAAGACGTAAAAGATATTCAAAGTTAGAATAACCTGTTCCAAAATCATCAATAGATATACCACATCCTAAAGATTTGATTTTATCAATAAACATATTTATAATATTGTAATTTTCAATATTTTCTGATTCAACAAGTTCGAGTATTATTTTCCCCCCTATATTATATTTACTAATTTGAGTGATAAAGTATTCGGTGACCTCTTGATTGAGTATGTCGTTAATTGTAAAGTTTATTGAGAAGTTTAAATCATGTTTACATGCAGCATAAATAACCTTGTCAATCATTATCATTGTAATTTTATGATAGAGTTTTGACTTAATAGCAACATCAAGGAAAAAGTATGGAGAGATAATAGAACCATCAATATCAACCATTCTAACAAGTGCCTCACATTTCTCAACTTTTTTTGTTTTTTGATTATATATTGGTTGAAAATAGGCTGTTATTCTATTGTCTTTGAGTGCTTGTTTAAGTTTTTTAGTCCATAAAAGGTTTTTTTCATACTCTTTTTCAATTTTAAACTCTTTAGAGTAGGTAACAAAGCTTTTATGCTCTTTTTTTGCTATTTTAAGTGCTAAGTCTGCATTAATATATAAATCATCTTCGTTGATAGCTATTCCTGTCGCTATTGCAATAGGTATGTCGTTGCCATCTAAAAAAATACTCTCTTGAACTATATTTGCGACAAGCTCTTTAATATTTTTCTCAAATTGTGTGACATTAATTATATTTTCAAATGAGAGAGCAAATTGGTCGGAATGGAGTCTATATATCTCTGAAATATTTGATTGGGTGTAAATTCTTAATCTATTGGCACATTCAAGTATAACCATATCGCCAATTTGATTACCATAAAAGTCATTTATTTCTTTAAAGTCAGCTATATCAAGAATGACAACAGCGGAACGTGAAGTGCACTCTAAATCATGAATAAGTTTTACACGATTTCCTAAACCTGTTAATGAGTCTGTCATATAGAGTTTTTCAAGACGATTTTTATGTTCTGTAAGAGATTTTTCAACCACTTTTCTTTTTTGTAATTCAAGATAAATAGAGTTATAGTTTTCATATAACTGAGATTCCATAGAGTTTATAGATGCTAAGAGCTCATCTAGCTCATCTTGATGATTTATAGAGGTGAATTTATCTAAAATCAAAGGCTCGCGTTTAGCTCCTAGTGTAAGAGATTTTGTATATGCAACTATTTTATCTATATGTCGAGTTAGAAGTCTCTGGAATAAAAAGAGTATAAAAAAGGCACTTAAAAATGTTTTTATAGCTTGTGAGATAAGTACAAGAATAATTTTTTTCTTTATTTGTGTGTAGAGATCATTTAAATCAGCCTGTGCTGAGAGAGTACCGAGTTGTATCTCCTGTCCATTATGAATATAACTCATCTGATATGTTTTCATTATAAAGTTTTGAGTAACTTTTTCTCCACTTTGAAATAGTGTTCCATCCGTAAGTTCTACTACAACATATTTAATATTTGGGAGATTTAAAATACCATCGAGTTGTATTTTTAACTGTTTACTGTCATAGACCCAAACACTTTGATTAAGGCTAATGAGATAACTCGATTTTACAAGATTTAACTGTTTATTTATATATTTGTAACCATCTTTATAATCAACATAAAGTTCTACAACAGTAATGACAAAAGCAATGAAAGCACTAAAAAGAAGTGTAAATATAAGAATTTTTGTTGATATCTTCCGCTCTAAAAAAATTTTGTAAAAAAGTTTTTTAATCATATGGAACAACCTTTATCGATTTAAGAAGCTCCTTATAAACTTCTTGATTAAATTTTTTGTGTATTTTTTTGAGTGTTCCATCTTTGAGCATCGATTTATATGCTTTTTCAAGTTTTGGGATTAAACTTTTGTTTTTAATATTAAGGTGTGTGTAGAGTTTAGGAGAGACAAGAGGTTTTTTCCTAAGATAAAATGTTGTGTTCTTAAATTTTTTTAAATCTGTAAAAGCACCTAGTTTATTGACAATGATAATTTCGACTCTATCAAGAACAAGCATTTTAATAAGACTTTTGTAGTTTGTAGCTTCAAATACAGGTTTGTTTGCTATTTTTTTGGCGATTTGTTCTGTTATCTTAACACCTCTAATTATACCTAAGTGATAATTTTTTAAATCAGACATTTTTTTTATTTTTATGTTCTTTTTGCTAATGACAACTATGTCTATTGTGTGAATAGGAACATCGACTTTTATAAGATTAGGATAAATTTTTGATATTGTTGAGATTCTTGCTGCTTCTCCATCATTAACACCAGTATTAGCATTAATTAAAGAGCGCTGGTTAGGTAAAATTTGAAAATTTAATTTGAAACCAGCTCTTTTACATCCCTTTTGAACTATTTCTTTGAGAAGTTGAGATTCTAGGGTATTAAAACCCGTACTTATGGTTAATGAAGCTTCTTGTGCTTGGAGTGAAAATGAAAACAATAAAAAAAACAACATCAGAAACTTAATCACTGGTTAACAACCTTGCAATGGTATAGTATAATTCAGAGATATTATAACATATTAATACATTTTTCATAAGTTTGAGAAATATTGTGAATTTATTTAATATAATAATATATTATTATATGCATTTGGAGAAATTTTGAAGATAAAAGACATAACAACTAAAGTGAAAACTATCGAATTAAAAAAAGCATTTATAACAGCTTTGCGAAGAGTAGAAAAGGTGGAGTTTGTAAGGGTTGAAATTCATCTATATAACGGTAATATAGGCATAGGTGAAGCACCATCTACTAAGATTATTACAGGTGAAGACAGTCAAAATATTGTAGAATCAATAGAAAAAATAAAAAATGAATTGATAGGTCTTGATGCTAAAGAAGCTTTAAAAAAAATAGATTCATTAGTGATGGGTTCAAGTGCTAAAGCCGCTTTAAATATAGGAATTTACACTCTCTTATTTCCTTTTAGCATAACAAATAAAAAACAAATAAAAACAGATATAACAATTAGTCTAAATGAAGAAAATAAGATGCTCAAAGATGCACAAGAGGCATATAAGTCTGGTATGAGTATTTTAAAAATAAAACTTGGTAAGAATATTTCTCATGCAATAAATATTACAAAAATTTTAGCACATAAACTTCCTCATGCAACACTTCTCATAGATGCAAATCAGGCTTGGAGTTTGCAGAACAGTTTAGAATATGTTAAAGCTGTAGAGGGTTTACAAATAAAATTGATAGAGCAGCCTGTTATTGCAAATGATTTAGAAAGTTTAAAAATAATAACCGAGACAACAAATATACCTATTTTAGCAGATGAGTCAGTTTTTAATTTAGAAGATGTTAAAAGAGTCATGGAGTCAAAATCTGCAGATATGATAAATATAAAATTAATGAAATGTGGTGGTGTGAGTAAAGCAATAGAAATATTGGAGTATGCAAGAAAAAAAAACATAATATGTATGTTAGGTTCTATGCTTGAGGGCCCATACTCAATAAATGCAGCACTCTATTTGGCCTTTAATTACAGAGATGTTATTAAGTATGTAGATTTAGATAGTCCTTTGCTTTATAAAGTTGCATCTGAGGAACTAGACTTTAAGTTTGATGGATGTACTATATCATATAAGGGTTAATTATTGGAGAGCATATCATGAAAAAAAGAACAAAAATACTTGCAACAATTGGACCAGCTTCTGACTCTTTAAAGACCATTAAAGAGCTTATTAAAGCAGGTGTAAATGTTTTTAGACTCAATTTTTCTCATGGGACACATGAGTATCATTATGAAACTCTGCAAAAAATTAAACAAGCAGAAGAAGAGAGCGGTATTTTAGTAGGAGTTCTTCAAGATATTAGTGGACCTAAAATAAGAGTAGGTATTCTTAAAGAGGCCTTTGAGTTAAAAGAAAAAGATATAATTAAATTTGTAAAAGAAGAGATTGTAGGAAAAAAAGTGACTGAAAATTCTTACATAACCTGTATAAATCAACCCTCGATTTTATCACAATTAAAACTTGGCGAGTTTATATATCTTTATGATGGCATCATTCGTACAAAAGTTGTCGAAGTCTCGGGTAGTTATGTGAAAGTAGAGGTACAAAACTCTGGGATTTTAAGCTCGAAAAAAGGCATGAATTTTCCAAATACTAGACTTAGCATAGAGGTCATAACACAAAAAGATAAAAAAGATATGCTTTGGGGTATTGAAAACGGTGTCGATTTTATGGCAATTTCTTTTGTTCAAAATGCCCAAGATATGAAAAATGCCCGTCAAATAATTAAGGAGTATAATGGAGATGTTGAGCTATATGCTAAGATAGAAAAATTTGATGCAGTAGAGAATATTGATGCGATTTTGGAGTACAGTGATGGTCTAATGGTAGCTCGTGGAGATTTAGGTATAGAAGTGCCTTTTTATGAGGTACCATCTCTACAAAAAATGCTCATTAAAAAAGCAAATAATGCTTCTAAGCCAGTTATAACAGCGACACAAATGCTACTATCTATGACAAAAAATGAGACAGCTACCCGTGCAGAGATTAGTGATGTTGCCAATGCAGTACTTGATGGGACTGATGCTGTAATGCTCTCAGAAGAGAGTGCTATAGGTTTGAACCCAAAACTTGTAGTTGAGACTATGGTAAAAACAATACAGGGAGCTGAGAAAATATATAATTACGATAGATGTGCTGATTATATACCTAAAGATGCGACAGACAGTATAAACTCTGCTGCCGTATCTCTTTGTCATGATGTTGATGCTTGGGGGCTTATATGTTTAAGTACTTCTGGCATGTCAGTTAAAAAAATAGCTCGATACCGTCCAAAACGCGATATTTATGCTGTGACACATAATCTCAAAGTAGCCCGTTCTTTAACAATGTGCTGGGGTGTTATACCTGCGTTTAATGTGAAAAAAGCTTCCCTTGGACAGATGATGTCACAAGTGATGAAAGATGGAATGAAAAGAGATATTTTACACTTAGATAAAAGTTATGTACTTACAGCAGGTGACCCTGTTGGAGTTGCTGGAAGTACAAATATGATTCGTATTCTTAGAGAACATGAGATGAAATTTTTTGCATCTCTTAAGAGTTAGTTATTTTAGAGTTTACTTCAGTGCTATTTACATCTTTATCTTGGTAGAGAGTTTCTTCTTCTAGCATGTTATCCATAAGGGTGAAAAACTTTTCTGAGGCCTCTTCCATTTGCATGAAGTTAACTTTGATATTTTTTTCATTCTTTAAGAAGTTGTCGTTTTTTAGAAGTTCAAAGGAATCAGATACTTTTTTATGAACAATTGCATGAGGCTCTTTAATGGCATGAAAACTTTTGGAATGTGCAAATTGTGATTCACCTTCACCATCATACCATTGTCCAAATTGGCATGTATGATGATTTGTAAACTCTTTATGAAGACCTTTTTCAATATGCGTTAAAGCATCAGCTTTAAAGAGTATATGGTCAATTTTTGCCAGTACTACAAAATTTTTGTTTTTCATTAACTTACTTGATGCTAAAACAGATTCACTTGTGGTATTAAACTGTTGAAGTGAAGAGAAGAGTGTTTCAACACTTGTGGTGGATTCATTTGCTATGTCATTCAATGCTTTTGAATTATCTAACATTCCATTGGCCTCTTGTTGAAGTGTTGAGATGGAAATGGTTATTTCATTGGTCGCTTTTTGTGTTCGCTCTGCAAGTTTTCTTACTTCATCTGCAACAACAGCAAAACCTCGACCATGCTCACCTGCACGTGCAGCTTCTATTGCAGCATTAAGTGCAAGAAGATTAGTCTGATCAGCGATATCTTTAATAAGGTCAATAACAGAAGTAATTTCCGAAGTTCTAGTAGAAACTCCTTCTATGGACTCATCATTTTGCGAAATAATTTCTGAGAGTTTTGTGAAGTTATTATTCATGGTATGTACAACATCATTATTGGAGCGAGCAAGAGAAGCACTCTCTTGAGATTCAATTGCTAAATTTGTTAGTGTATCACTCGTGACACTTATTTGCTCTTGAATACTTTGAAAGTTCTCTATCAAACCTTTGCCAGTTTTTGAGAGTTCAACTAAAAACCTTTCTCTTTCTTGTACTTTATATTCTGTATACATTGACTCAATACTACTATTTATAAGAGTGGACGTCTGTACAAAAGATGGATTTAGTCCTATGGAAGTGACTCTTCTAAAATATTTATTTCTACCTGCATACTCAATGGAGGTGTTAACCTCTCTCATAAAACTCTCTAACTGGTCAAAAAGATCATTAATATCAAAGGATAATTCTGTAAGTTCACCACCAGCAAGATCATTGTGTCTTCTGTTTTCAAAATTTCCACTTTTTGCATCAGAGACAACCTTTGAGGTTCTCGCAATACTATCAGTAGTAATATGAAGCTGTTTATAGGCATAAATAGCAATGGCAATATTTAAAAAATTGACTAAGACTGTAAGAATATGAAATTCATAAAATATAGCTGAAATAAGTATACCTGAAGCTACAACAATAATATGAGCATAATTTGCATAGTGAAGTTTAGAAAGAGAGGATAAATTCATCATACTCAACTCCTTGTTCTTGTAATAGTTTGTTTAAGATATCTTCACTCGCTTTCATACCAGATGTTTTTTCAGCATGAAGTAGTTTTTCATAAAGAGGTTTAATAATATTTAAAGCCTCTTGTGTTGGCTTTCTTCTTGCGGAATGGTACCCTACAACTTTGTTGTTGAGATGAGATGGTGTTACATTTGCCATAACCCAGTAAAACGAACCATCATAACATATGTTTTTGACATAAGCATGAATCTCTTTCCTTTCTTCTAGGTAAGACCAGAGATACTTAAAAATTATTTTTGGCATATCTGGATGACGGATAATACTGTGGGGTTTATTTACGAGCTCACTATCTGTGAATCCTACTATATTGCTAAAGGCACGATTTGCATAGGTAATAATGCCTTTGAGGTCTGTTTTTGTAACAAGTAGAACATTTTCATCAAATGTCTTCTCTTTATTTGTTGGGGATATTTTCATACTTAATGCTTACTCTCAAATTATAATTTCAAATAAAATTATAACATAAAATTATTTGAAAAAGCTTAATTCTAAGTTTTTTTAAGCCAAATGTATCCAAATAGTCCAGAAAAAATAGAAGCGGTTAAAATAGCAATTTTTGCTTGGAAAATAAAGACATCATTTCCTAAAAATGCCAAGTCAGCAACAAAGATACTCATGGTAAAACCTATACCGCCTAAGGCAGCAACACCAAAAATTTGACTCATTGTGCTGGCTTGTGGAAGTTTTGCTATACCGAGTTTAATAGCAATCCAAGCAACACCAAAAATTCCCAAAATTTTACCAAAAAGAAGACCAAAAATAATGCCAAGAGATACAGGTTGCAAGAGTGTGTCTCCTGCAGAAGAAAAGTTTATAGAAATACCAGCATTTGCGAGGGCAAAAAAGGGAATAACAAGAAGACTTACAGGCAGATGCAAATCGTGCTCTAATCTTGCAGATGGAGTACTAACAGAGTCTATAGTATCTTTGACATTTAAGAGTATAGCTTTTTGGTTTTCGTGCATAGTCATATCAGTGGATATAGGGTAGTTATCATACTCATCTAAGAGATTTCTGGTATGGTTAGTAAAAGACATTGGAGTAAGTTTTGGTTTTGATGGAATAGTCATAGCGGCAATTACACCTGCTATTGTGGCATGTACTCCCGATTCTAACATAAAAAACCACATAAGGAGTCCAACGATGAAGTAAGGCAAAATAGCATGAATACCAAATCTATTAAAAATAATAAGTACTATAAAAAGTAATAGTGATAGACTAAGAGGAAGAAAGGCTATCTGTTGTGTGTAAAAAATAGCAATAACAAGAACAGCACCCAAGTCATCTACAATAGCAAGTGCAACAAGAAAAGTAACAAGGGCAGGTGAGACACGTTTTCCCAAAAGAACAAGTGCAGATATGGCAAATGCAATGTCTGTTGCCATTGGAATTCCCCAACCATTTACTCCTTCTTTGCCATAATTTATGATTAAGTAAATGAGAGCAGGTAGTACCATGCCACCAATTGCTGAGAGTATAGGAAGTATTGCTATTTTAAAATTTGAGAGCTCTCCCACTAAAATTTCACGTTTAATTTCCAACCCTACCATAAAGAAAAAGGTTGCCATAAGTCCATCATTTATCCAATGATGTAAAGAGTGAGAGAGTTTCCAGTCTCCTACATTAAAATCAATATTTGTATGAAAAAAATGATTATATACATCATAAAATGGAGAGTTTGCCAAAGCTAAAGCTAAGATTGTCATAAACATAAGAACTAAACCTGTTGTAGTTTGAGAATGAATAAAGTGCTCAAATGGTGTACTAATTCTTTGAAAAACTTTCTCCCAAGGTGCATACAGTTTCATTGATTATTCCTTAAAATTATTTAAGCTAATTATAACTAAATAATGAAAATTGTAATTAAGGTGTATAATCCTTTTATGAATTTACAATCATTAAAAAAGATTTTATTATTTGGAAAGAGTCGAGCATTTTGCGAAGAAGAGTTCCATGCACAAATGAAGTTTCACAATATTGAAATAGTACGAGAATTTGATGCCGATATTTCTATGGTTATAGAGGGTAGAATGATGACTCCATATGAGCAAAATGAGTGTGATGCCCTCTATGAGAAAAAAAATGAGATTATCTCTATAGACGTTTTAGAAACAGCATTAGCTCAAGAAATAGATAACGACACACTTTTAATGAGTCTTACACTTTCTCATGATAAGGAGAGACTCAAAAGTTTTTTGCAAAACTCCTGTGTGAGTGATACACTATTTTTGAAACTTATAAAAATGTATAAATGGTCTGGAGAAGATTTTTTTGAAAATGATGATAACCGCGATGTGAGTGCAGCTTTTATAAGCCGTTTTTATAAAAACATAGAAAGAAACCATAATGTACAGTTCGCTACAACTGGTTTTATTCATCTTGTTTCTCAGGCAAAAAATTCTCAAATCTTGGGTACTATATTAGCATTAGAACCTTTGAAATTTCATCCAAAAATACAAATGGCAATTGCGATGAGTGAGTATTGTGATGCTACTTTACAAAAAAAAGTCCATAAAAAAAGAGATAAAAAAATAGATGAAGCACTCTCTTTTAATAAAAATTTAATTCCTAAGCTTGTTGAAGAGTTTATATTAGAACAACATTTAGGAAAAAATGTAGCAAAAAGTATACAACTGAATAGATCTCTTTTTGAAAAACTTATGCCTCTTTATAAAGTTTCATTAGCAGAAAATGAAACTTTAGATATATTCATGCAAAAAGAACTTTTTCAACTTAATGATAATGAAGTTAATTTTTCGTTGGCACAAAACATTACTTTAGAACAAGAGTTAATCATTAGTATGCTTAAGAATGAAGAGTTGAAAAATATGCTCTATGCTAATCCTGCTACAGAAGTCTCACTTCTGCGTGAGGCATATGAGGATGAGCAGTATCATAAAGCTCTTTCTCAAAATGAAAATACACCGATTGAGATTTTATATCAACTCAATTTAGATAGCAGATATGAACGTTTTGTTAAAATGAATGCAGGGTTTGGTAAATATATACAAAGTGAAAATATAGGATGGTTATAAGATGAGAGCACAAGAACTAAATGAAAGTCTGTATGCCTTAGTAAAACAAAAAGTGCCAACATTTGTTTGGGGAGCACCTGGAATAGGAAAATCTTCCATAGTTAAACAGATAGCAAAAGAGATGAGTGTAGAGTTTATTGACCTGCGTTTAGCATTAATGGATCCAACAGATTTAAAAGGAATACCATTTTATGATAAAAAGAGTCATACAGCACTTTGGGCACCTCCAGCTTTTTTACCAAAAACAGGAGAGGGCATACTTTTTTTAGATGAATTAAATTCTGCTCCTCCTGCTGTACAATCATCCGCTTACCAACTTATTCTTGAGAGACGTGTAGGTGAGTATGTATTACCTGATGGATGGGCAATTGTAGCTGCTGGAAATAGAGAAGGAGACCGAGGTGTAACTTACCGTATGCCTGCACCGCTTGCAAATAGGTTTGTACACTTTGAATTAGAGGTAGATGTAAACGACTGGCGAGATTGGGCATATAAAAATGGACTCAATGAGATGATAATTGCATATATATCCTATAAAAATGAGCATCTTTTTACCTTTGATGCAAAAAGTAGTACAAAAAGTTTTGCAACACCAAGAAGCTGGGAGTATGTAGGAGAGATATTAAAGAGTAAAATGAAAGAGTCTCTCCTTTTAGATGCGATAAGTGGAGCCGTAGGAAAAGAGGAGGGTGTTGGTTTTTTGAGTTTTTCTAAAGTACTTTACAAGTTACCAAATATTAACGATATTCTTTTAGGAAAATGTAGTGAGCACACGCAAGAACTAGATGTTTTATATGCACTAAGTTCTGGTTTAGTAAGTGCATATTTAAAAAAAGAAGACGAAAAACACCTTGATAATCTTCTCATGTACACCTTAGATATGAAAAGTGAATTTGCAGTGATGGTTGTTCAAGATTTACAGAGAAGAGGGGTAAATATGCAAAACTCAAAATTTTTTAAAAAATGGGTGCAAAAGTTCGCTTATCTTTTGACATAAAATTATGAATATTAACGATACAATATCTCAGGCCAAGGCAAAACTTCTTGTTCATTACCCATTTTTTGGAACATTGGCATCAAGACTTGAATTAGTAATAAATGATGATATAGAGTCTTTTAAAAGTGATGGAATTAAGTTAGAGTACAATAGTGAATATTTACAAAGTTTAGAACTATCTGAAATGGAATTTATATTTGCAAATGGAGCTATGCATGCCTCTTTAGCACATGAATCGCGTAAAAATAATCGCAGTGCTTGGCTTTGGCAGATGGCAACTGATATGGCTATAAACGATATGCTTGTTGAAAATGGTCTTAATATACCTTATGGGGCACAATATAGAAAAAGATTTCAGGGTATGTATGCAGAGGAAATATATGCTGAACTTAAGGCCGATATCTTGCGTGATGATGACGACTTAGAGTATGAAGCTGATGATGCAGGCGATGTAGAGCAAAAGAGTGATGAGAAAGAGAAAAAAGAGCAGCAAAACGAGGCTCTCACACAAGAGGAACTCCAAGAAGAAATACTTCAAGAACAACTTTTAGTAGAAGAAGCTATAGCTCTTTTAGAGTCTGAATTTAAAAAAGGTGAAGCTCCTCAGAGTATAAAAAGATTTTTTCAACTTGACCTTTATGGGAAAGTGGATTGGCGCGAGGAGCTAAAAATGGCTTTAGATAGATATTATCGAGATGATTATACACTTTTGCCTCCAAGCAAAAAATTACTTTACACAGGCATATATCTTCCCTCTTGTATAAGTCAAACTTTTCGTTTAGTAATAGCTGTTGATAGCTCAGGCTCAGTTGATGAGGTACTTTTAAATGAGTTTTTAGGAGAGATAAATTTTTTGATGAGTATGATACCAAATTATCAAATAGAACTACTTGTGTGCGATGAAAAGCTCCACTCTCATCAAACTTTTTATACAGGAGAAAGCCTAGAATTATTTGTCAAGGGTGGAAGTGGGACTGATTTTCGTCCTGTATTTAACTTTATAGATGAAAATTTTGATGATGTAAAATTACTTTTGTATTTTACAGATTTAGAAGGCATTTTTCCAAAAGAATCACCAAATTATGAAGTGAAGTGGGTAATACCAAAGTCTGGATTAGTTCCTTTTGGTGAAGTGGTCAATATGGAAACTTATTCTACTAGGACTTGATTCCTTCCACTAGTTTTAGCCTTATGAAGCATCATATCCGCTTGGTTTATAATCTCTTCTAGAGTATCATCCCCACTCATGGCTACTCCAATTGAGATTGTAAATTGGATAGGCTGCTTTTTATCTATTGCAAAAGAAAAATTTTGAACTTCTTTTCTAATCCTTTGAAAAACATCAATAGCACTATAACGGTTGATATTTTTTAAAACTATACAAAATTCTTCACCTCCAAAACGGGCAACAATATCGCGATGACTAGTTCCTGCACGAAGAATTTCAGAAATAGCAATGATGACTTTATCACCAGTATCATGACCATATGAGTCATTAATTTCTTTAAAGTGGTCTACATCAATCATAGCAAGTGCATACTTCTCCCCATTTTCATTTATATCATCTTTGTACTCTGACATTGAATGAAAAAAGTATCGATGATTATAAAGCCCTGTCAAATAGTCTCTATTTGCATGATTAGTGACAATTTGAATATTTTCAAGAGCTTCTATAGAGTTGTTAATACGACAGGAAAATTCCTCTTTTGAAAATGGTTTTTTGATGTAGTCATTGGCCCCGTGCTTTAAAAACAGTGCATTGATTTCGCTATCTTCATTAGAAGATAAGGCTAAGATACTTAAAGTGTTTTTATCATAATTTTTACGTATTTCATATGTTAATTCTAGTCCATCCATAACTGGCATATTATAATCTGTTAATATTAAAGAGATATTTTTATTACTATTTAGCATGCCTAAAGCTTCCTCTCCATGTGCAACAGTAATTACTTTAAAAAACAGATTCTCAAGGATACTGTGCATCTGTTTTCTGAAAATCATTGAGTCATCAACGACCATAACAGTATGCTTTTGATTTTTAAAAACACGTTTTATGGTTTGAATAATGTAGTTTATATCATTCATTCCACCTTTATTGACATAATCTATAACATTTTTTTTGAGTACCTTGTTGCGAAATTCTTTATCAATATTACCACTTAAAACGATAACACGATTTTTTGTTTTAAGCACATAATCTAATACTTCACCATTAGGAGCATCTGGAAGGTTGATATCTAAAATAGTAATGAAATATTTGTATCTTTTTAAAAAAAGTTTTGCTTCTGAGAGGGAGTAGGCAATATCCACTTGAAATTCTAAAGAAAGTTCAATTTTTTTTGCTATAAGTTTTACTAGTGTTTTATCGTCTTCTATTATTAATATTTTTTCACTCATGCTTTCTCCAAATTATTGCAAGATTTTACAATACTTTAGCTAATTTTATAGTAATTATAGATAATATCCTAAAATGAATTATTTGAGTGTTACAATAGATAAACTTCAAAATAAAAAAAATGTTTTTTTAACTGGCGGTGCTGGTGTTGGGAAAACAACTATCACAAAAGAAGTAATTCATGCATTTGAAAATGATGCAAAAAAAGTTGCAAAACTTGCCTCTACAGGTATGGCAGCAACCCTCATTGGGGGACAAACTCTTCATAGTTTTTTAGATCTTGGCATTGCTGCAAATAAAGATGAGTTAGTCCATAATGGTAAGTATGAGATAAAAAAGAAGATAAAAAAACTCATATTTAGTATGGATTTAATAGTTGTTGATGAAATATCTATGGTGAGTGACACTATTTTTGAGATGATATTACTCCGCTTACAGCAGGCGGCTTTTAAAGGTTCCTTTTTAGTTGTGGGTGATTTTTTACAACTTCCTCCAGTTGTCAGGGGTTCTGCAGAAGTGAAGTTTGCTTTTGAGTCACAAGCATGGTCTCATTTTGGGTTCCAAAAAATAGAACTTACACATATATATAGAACAGATGATGTAAAATTTATAGAGTTATTACATCATATACGTTTTGGATTTGTAAATGAAAAAGTACATAACTATTTGAATGAGTTTATAAAACCTTTACCTCATGAGTTAAATAAATTTACTTTTTTATTTGGAAAAAATATCTCAGCACATAAACATAATCAGACACAATTAGAACAAATTGATGGTGAGCTTTTTATCAAAGAGGTTCAAATTGTAAAACATCTCAAATCTATAAAAGAAAATGAGATAGATAGATTTATGAATGATGCGAGAATTGAAAAACAATTAGCCTTAAAAATAGGTGTTCCAGTCCTCTTTACACGTAATTCATGGAACTATTTTAATGGTGAAAAAGGTACTGTTATTAATGTAGATGAGAGTTATATATATGTTCAAAAAAATGATAAAAAAATTGTAAAAATAGAAAGTGTCGCACAGAGTAAAACTCTTTGGAAAGAAAAAAACATTAATGGAAAAAAAGAGCTCTTACAAGAGAACATATTTACCGTGTACCAGTTTCCCATAAAACTTGCTTTTGCTATAACTATACATAAGTCTCAGGGCATGAGTATAGAAGACCTTATAATACAAACAAATGAAATCTTTGCTCCTTCACAATTTTATGTAGCATTATCACGAAGTTCAAATCCAAAAAACTTGAATCTTATAGCTCCACATAAACAATGGTCTGCTCTGGCTTTTGTACATCAAAAAGCTATCAGTTTTGTAAAATTGGTCTCAGTTTAATCTCTTGATGGATATTTTTATTTAAAGTTAAATAAGCTATAATTATAAGATTTAAAATAATAACTTTTATATAAGGATAGAAATGAATAAAATATTAACTGGATTAATAGTAAGTAGCTTAATGGTATTAAGTGCAGAAGCAATAGAGACACACGAAGAAGTACATCACGATAAGAGTAGCTTTTATGTAGCAACAAAAGTTATGTATACATTAGGTGCATCAATCAAAGAAGAGACTTCAAGCTTAGATGGAGGTAAAGGTCAAGGACTTGGTATAGATCTTGGCTATAGAGTTGGTAATGGATTTTCAATAGAAATAGATGGTACATATGATCATGATACAATAACAGAAAAAAAGTCAAATGGAGAGCAACATGATGTTTCTGCTTCATATATTACAAGTTCATTAGATGTAGCATATACCGTTCATCCAACAGAAGAATTAGGTCTCTTCATTAAAGGTGGTTATGAGTATGAATTTGAAAAAATTGATGCTTTAAGTGTTCATACTCTTAATAAGGGGTTTATTTATGCTGCTGGTACAGAGTATGAGTTAAGTGAAACAGTAGCAATTATTGGAGAGTATGAAGTAGCAACTATTAAAGGACCTCGCGGAAATAGTATTTTTGCAGGGATGGTATATAGTTTCTACATTATTAATAGCAAGGATTAACTTTTGTGTAAAAGTCAATCCTTTTTTATATGTAAATCTAACTGAGGAAATGGTATGCTAATATTATTTTCATTGAGTGCATTGTAAATCAAGATTAAAAATCTTGATGTTGTTCTCTTTGGAAACAATATTTCAGAACCTTTTATCCAAACAAATAGCTCAAAATTTACACTGCTATTTCCCATATCGGTCATAAGAACTCTAGTAAACCTCTCTTTTGATGTGTAAATATCATTAAAATCACAATTATCTAATGCATTACTAACAACTACTATAACTTTATTTATGTCGGTACCATAGGCCACACTAAATGGGATTTCGAATCTTTTAATATTGTCATTCATTGTCCAGTTTACTACATTATTTTGTATAAAATTTTGATTAGGTACAATCACATCAATATTTGCATTTGTATTTATGACAGTCGAACGCATTCTTATGTCTACAATTTTCCCTCGTAAAGAATCTGAGAGTTCAACATAATCATCAACTTTAACACTCTTTTCAAACATCAAAATAACTCCAGAAACAAAATTTGATACAATATTTTGCAGTCCAAATCCTATACCTACTGAAAGTGCCCCAGCTACTAGGGTAATAGAAGAAAGATTAATTCCTAACATATTTAAGGAAATAAAAAATGAAATAACAACAATAAGATAATAACCTAAATTTGAAAGTAAAGTTCTTGTAGATGCACTTATTGATGTACTCTTAGAACTTAAATGTTTAATATAACGTTTGTATAAACCAGCAATAAAAAACCCTAAAAGAAATATTAAAAATGCAATTATTACCTTTATGGAGCTAATTTGAATTTTATTTATACTAAAAAGAGGTTTATTTAATATATCAAGAAGACTAGCTAAAGATGTTAATATACTTTGGCTGGTTGAAGCACTTATTGTTGTTAATATACCCATATGAGTAGATTCTATAGAATTGATAAAATTAAATAGATTATTTTTCAACTCTTCCGATACAGACATTTCTTTTAAAAGTAGTTTGATTTTTTCATGAATTGTAAAAACATTTTTATTCTTTTCTTGTAACATTACACTAAAATCTAAAAACTCTTTTCTTAATTTTATTTCAAATAAAGATTGAAGCTGTTTTTCTTGAACTTTAATCTTTGTGGCAAGTTCTTTTGTTTGTGTTACATCATCAAGCAAATAAAATTTCTCTACTTGTATTTTCATTTTTGTTATCAATCTTTTTATCTTTATTTCAGATGCAACTGTTTCATCTATTTGATTTTCTATAAGCTCTTTATCAAATTTTATTTTTATAATATTGTTGGAAATCAGTTCTTTTTGAGTATCTATTACTCTTTGTAGAACTGCAATTTTATTTTTACAAAAAAGTGACTTTTGCTTATAATAAGAGTATTGCAATTGCAAGGTCAACATTGATTGTTCCTTAGCATCACTATTTTCAATATTATTTTTGAGTAATTCTAATGTATGTTCTATATTTTTTAAAAGTTCCTGTGTATGAAATATCTCTTGCATATTTGAGATATAATTTTGAAATAACTTCTCATACTCTTGTTGTTTTGTAACAATTTTTGTAAAATTTTCATTGATTGTATAATTGATATCAAATGATTCTATTTTTTTAATAAGTATTTTTTGAAGAGCAGTGTCCGCACTTGTTTTTTTTTGACTTTGGATTTGTTTTAATAATGCTTCCATTACACTCTTATTTGCATCAGAAATTTTCGTATCCAACACTGTAGCATTAAGAGACAAAACAAATAAAGATATAAATAAAATAATTTTTTTTATCATATATTTCCTTTTTATTTCTGATGAAAGACTGGTTTTTTTATCTAAAAACCTCTAAATTTATTCTATAATCTCTTCATCATGGAGTTCGTTAAATTCACTTTGTTCTATTACTTCAGCACCAAAAAACTCTATTTTTTGGTCTGCTACCTCAAGATTCTTATAGTCTGCAATATGAAAGACAGCATCACCTTCTTGCACTAAAGGTATTTCTGATTTTCCTATAATAATACCGTCAAAGGGAGCTATGATTTCATAAACTAAATCATCAAGTGGTTCATCAATGTAAGCTATGACTTCTCCCTGTGAAACTGTTTCACCTAGCCCTTTTACAGTTCTAAGCATTCCACTCTCAATTGCACGTACCCACTTACTGAGTTTTGCAACAATTGGAGTTTTTTGATGCTTTTTTGTAAAACTTTTTGGTAACATTAGATTCTCACGCAGGACATTAATGAGCCCTTTAACACCAATACGGATACTCCCCTCATCAAAGCGAAGTGCTTCACCTGCTTCGTATAAGAGTATCGGTACACCCTTCTCCTGTGCAACAGCTCTCAATGAGCCATCTCTTAATTCTGAATGCAATACTACAGGAGCTTCAAAAGCTTTTGCAAGATTAAATGTATATTCATTATGTATGTTTGTACGTACTTGTGGTAAATTAGATTTGTGAATTGAAGCGGTATGTAAATCAATTCCCAAATCACATTTTTTTACAATTTCATCAAAAAAAACTTTTGCCACACGACCAGCTAAGGAGCCCTTAGCATTTCCTGGAAAACTTCTGTTTAAATCTCTTCTATCAGGTAAATATCTTGATAAATTGATAAGACCATAGACATTTACCATAGGTACAAGAATAAGTGTACCTTTTAGTTTTTTTAAAATACTAAGTTTTTGAAATCGTCTGATAATTTCTATTCCATTTAATTCATCACCATGGATAGCTGCACTTATAAAGACAACTGGTCCATCTTTTCTGCCTCTTATTACTCGAATTGGAAGTTGAGCAGGTACATGATATAGATTTGGAAGCTCAATATTTAAACGGATATTGGTTCCTCTTTTAACTTCTACACCTGCGATAATAAATGGTTCTTGTTGCATCTATGCTCCTATATTATCTTTTCTTCTTTTGCGTGGTTTTACGGTTGGATCAGATTCTAAAGTAACATTAGCTGCTATATAATCCATTATTTTTCCAGCGATATCTATGCCTGTTGCCTTTTCAATTCCCTCTAGTCCTGGAGATGAGTTAACTTCCATCACCAAAGGACCACGGGCAGATGGAATCATATCTACTCCACAAACACCTAATCCCATAGCTTTTGCGGCAGCAACTGCCATAGCTCTTTCTTTCGCACTTAGTTTATGAACTGTGGCACTTCCACCTTGGTGTAAATTTGATCTAAAATCACCTTCAGCACCTTGTCTACGCATTGCACCAACTACTTTTCCGCCAACTACGAATGCACGAATATCTGCACCTCCAGCTTCTTCTATAAACTCTTGTACAAGAAGGTTAACATCCATTCCATAAAATGCATCTAGAACTGATTTTGCAGCTTTTTCAGTATCTACAAGTACTACACCCACACCCTGTGTACCTTCTAAAATTTTTAATACTAAAGGAGCACCACCACTCAGTGCTATTACATCTTTTGCACTAGATTTATTTGAAGCAAAAACAGTTTTTGGCATATCTACATTGTGTTTTGAGAGAACTTGTAAACTTCTTAATTTATCTCTACTTCTTGCAATTGCTAAGTTTCCCGCAACACTAAAAGTATCCATCACTTCAAAATGTCGAACCATTGCAGTACCATAAAATGTTCTGCTAGCACCTATTCTTGGTATTATTGCATCAGGAGCTGGAAGGTCTTCGCCTAAATAATTGATTTGTAATTTCCCCTTTGATATTTCAATGGAACATTTAAGATAATCGATTATTCTAATCTCCCAACCTCTTGCTTCTCCAGCTTCAATCAATCTTTTTGTTGAGTACAATGTTTGATTTCTTGATAATATATAAACTCTCATTATTTCTCCTTATTTTTATGTAAATATTCTTGTGATACATCCACTACAAATTTACCACTTAAAAACCTTCTCCCTATTAACATAGGGTACTTCATATCTGCTCTATTTGTTAAAGAGATGATTGATTTATATTTTTTTCCAAAAAAATCAACAGAAACTTTAATGGATGGCCTCTCTTGAATGATGCCATTTGAACTCTTTACTTTTTTAAGTTTATATAAAGGCATACTCATTCGCCTACCGTGGTATGCTGCATGTACTTCATCAAGCAGAGTAAAGTGAACAAACCCATTTTTGATTTCTATGTCATCACAATGTAAAGCACTTGAATCAGCACCTGTATCAACTTTCGCATCCAAGTTAAAAAGTTCTAAATCTAAAATACTGATTAACTCTTTTTTTCCTATGGTTTTTTTCATTTTCTATTTTACCTTCAAATATTGTAGCAGAGTAATTCTAACATTTAAGTAGTAGCATATCATAAGTTAACCATAATATTTAAATAAAACACTCATATTTAAAGTGTAGCTAATTTAGAAACTACATCATTAATACTGTCGGTAAATAATTCATGCAAAAATGGTGCAATATCCTTGGAATTATATGATGGTGTAATCCATTTACTACTCTTTTGTTTAAAGTTGAAGGTTAGTACTTTTTGTCCTTCTTTAACAACTACTTGGACTACAATTTGACCCTTTAAATTTTCATCAAATGTTTCATTTGTATAGACTAATGTAATGTCTTTTATAAAAACTTCCACAATTATACTAGCATCATTTTTGGAAATATTAGTGTTAAATCCTGCAATGTTTAATGCATATCCTAATCCATTTTTATACTTTTGTTTAAAGTTGTCTTCACTGTAAAGAGTAACTGTTTTTTTAGAATCTTCTAAAACATAACCTATACTTCTTTGATCTTTTCTCATATCTTTAACTTCTGAGAGAAAAACTGTTGTTTTATTCTGCACATTCTTTCCAGCATAATCAGCTTTATATGGCTCTAATGCAATAGGATTGTTTTTATAACTACACCCTCCTAACATTAGTATTAGCATTAATAAATAATTTAATTTTTTCATATAAATTCCTTTTTAAAAATATGCAGCAATTATAGCATAAGAGACAAAAAACATTAAGTGAGAAATACCCTCAAAATAGTTAGTATGCCCCTCATCCGTTGTTTTCCAAACTAAAATAATTGTTAAAATTAATGCACCAATTTCAAGGGGATTAAAGTCAAGAGCCAAGGGAATGTCTGTAATAAATGCAAGTAGCATAAGTACCGGAACAGTTAACAATATTGAAACAGTTGATGCACCCATAGCAATATTTACAACCCTTTGAATTTCATCATTTTTTGCAGCTTTTATGGCTGTAACAATTTCTGGAGCCACAGCAATGATTGCAATAATTAAACCAGAAATACCTGCAGAAACTCCATACTCTTTTGCCAATTTAACACCATCACTTGCAAATACTTCTGCTCCTAAGGCAATAATAGTAATAAATATGAATATAGAGAAAATTAAACTAATGTTACTTAGTTTATCAAAAATATAATTGTCTTCCTCTTCCTCTGCATTTTCCATCATTTTTCTTTTCATTCTAAAAATTCTACTACGTGCCGTTTGCTTAAAAAAGTGTGTATGTGTTTTTGTTTGAAAAACTATAATAATGATATAAAATACAAAAAGAACGAGGGCAATAATCTGTGATGCCTGAATAACACGAGCAAGTTGATGCTCAGATGAACCAAGTAAACTTGGAACTAATAAAGCGACTGAAGCAACATAAAGTATAGTGGTGTAAGCACTTGAAGTCTCCTTGTTATGTTCTTGCTCAGTAAACTTCAATCCACCTAAAAATACAGCCAAACCAAGTAAGACATTCATATCGACAATCACTGCTGAAATAATACCACCCTTAACAGTATTTACAACCTCGGGTGACTGATGCACTTGTAATAAAATAATATAAAGTAAAATAATCTCGACAACAACAGCACTGATAGTCAATACAAAGCTCCCGTAAGGTTCTTGTAAACGCTCAGAGAGTATTTCAGCTACTTCAGACACTGTGAGTGACAAAGTGCCAATACCAGCTGCTGCAAAAAGAGTTGACATTAACTTTTGCCCATGTTCATGAAAGTAAAATGCTGTTATAATTGCAAGAATACCAATAAGTATATCCCAATAATCTTCTATAAAATACAAGATTTTTTCTTGTAATATACTATTTTTCATTTTGTATCCTTATAATCAAATGTATGTTCTTTAAAGATTGTTTTTAACTAAAAAAGTTGAAATAGCTCTTCTTAAGGGCATATAATATTATGATATAACTTAATAATAGACTAGATATAATATTAAATCTTCATTATTTTTAAAATGGATAAGTTTATTAGGAGGAAATTAAATTTTAATGAAATTAATTATAGTATTTCTTATTTGTTATATAATTGTATTGGCCGATCAAGGTAAGAATTATAATCATGCTACTGTTTTATTTACTGAAAATGAGTGTAATATTAAAGGTGGTATAAAGGAAGGTTGTTGGTTTAATAGTTATCTAAATAGTGATTTGTGGGCAAATGGTACCACTTTTGGTTTAGATAAAAATTTACATATGGATATATCTATTGCAGGAATGTTAAGTAAAGAACCAAGTGTAAATTATATTGGTGATTTTCATACTGCTTCAAACATTGAAGCACCTTCTCAACTTTTACTATATTCTGCATTTTTGAGCTATAAGTTTGAAAAAGTGTATGGTTTGGAATTATCTGCCGGACTTATAGATTTAAATAGTATTTATGATGTCACAGAGAGTGCATCTATCTTAATTAACAGTAGTTTTGGTATTAGTGCAGGACTCTCCGCAAATGGGGCTTATTCTATAAATGTATCTATAGAGAGTGGAAAAAATAATGTTGAACTTGGTGTTTTTGATGCTAATCCAACTAAACGTGCACAACCGTTTTTAGACGGATATTTTTCAATACTGCAGTGGGAAAAAAATAAAAAAAATAACTATAATATTTATATGGGTGTTTGGCAAAGTAACACCTCTCTAGGCCAAACATATGGATGTTACGGTAGTGTTGAAAAAAGGATTTCTAATGAAAGCACTGTTTTTTTGCGTTCTGCTATAGATAATGGTATTGTTACAGTAGTACCTTTTGCTTTTGAGGTAGGCATACTAAGAAATACACCATTTTTAAGCAGAAAAAATGATATATTTAGTGCAGGTATAGCACAAGCATGTTTTAAAGATAATAAGGCTGAAACAGCTTATGAAGTAACTTACCTATGGCAGCATAACAAATATATAGCCTTTCAGCCTGATTTACAGTATATACAACATTTATCGGGTTTATCAAATAATGCTATGATTGCGATATTTCGTGTTATCATTGCTTATGATAATTAATTTTAAAGTTAAGGTTAATATATGTTTAGTAAAGATTTTTTAGAAGCTTACAACAAAATATTTAGTGTATTGCACTATCCTTTATTTACAGTTAATAAAATTGATTTTAGTCTTTTATCTCTGATTGGTATTATTTTAATTTTTATGTTTGGCTTGTTTATTGCAAAATATTTTAAAAGATATATTAATACCCTTGTTGAGAATCCCAAACATCGACTTAAGCAAGAGACAGCTACGATGCTCTCTGTCCTTGGTTATTACAGTATTCTTGGAACAACTATTTTGTTTTCCATCAGTTATGCTGGTATTGACTTAACATCTCTGACTATCATAATGAGTGCTCTATCGGTTGGTATAGGGTTTGGTCTTCAGGCTTTAATATCCAATTTTGTTTCCGGTATTGTATTACTTTTTGAGCAATCTGTAAAAATAGGTGACTATATTGACATTTCTTCAAATGGACTTGTAGGAAAAGTAATCGATACGAAAATGCGTTATACAAGCATACTCACTTTTGACAATATAGAAGTCATTGTTCCAAATAAAACATTTATTGAAAATAATGTAATAAACTGGACTATGTCGGACAGAATCAAAAGATTAAAAGTTCCTTTCGGTGTTGCTTATGGTACAGATGCCCAAATAGTTGATGAAGTAATAGTCCCTGCTATCATGGAGCTTGACAAAGATTTTCTCAAGGATGATGAAGATAAAACACCTCGCTGTGTAATGACCTCCATGGGAGATAATAGTGTTAATTTTGAACTTTGGATTTGGATAAGGATTGGTGTACCAAATCAAACACCACCAGGAGTTACTATGAACGATCTATTAAGAACCATATATAAAACCTTGAATGATAACAATATACAAATTCCTTTTCCTCAACGAGATATTCATCTCGTTTCTGTACCGGAATCACTAAGTGGAGCCTTAAATGTATAAGGGAGTAACGCTTGTAGTTGCAAACCCAAAAGAGAGTAAGAAGTATGAAGAAATTGTTAGCTATATAGATGAAAAATATAAAATAAAATCTGATATTGTGTCTTATACTACTGTATTAAAAGAGGGCAGTGATTATTCAACAAACATCTATATGCTTTACATATCAGATGATGATATTAAATTATTTTTAAACAACAACCTAAAGTTCAATATAAACATTGCTATCTTACCTGAATCAACATCTGTGCATGCTCTTAAAGTCTATGATATTTCAACAGATATGCATGAAGCGATTGATGATGGACTAAATGAAGCTTTGCTTAGTAAGGTTGATATTTTAAAATGTAATGATTCTATAGTTCTTAATCGTGCCATTATTGGTGATATGCATGGTATGAATCGTTTTGATTTTAGTGAAAGCTCTCTCTTTAAAAAAATTCAAATTTTCTTTCACAATTTGAGAACTCTAGAATTTAAAAACTATACTCTATTATTGTCTGAAGATAAAAAAATACAAACAGTGGCTGCAGGTATAACTATCTTAGAACAGTCTTTTACCGATGTAAAGAGTAAAGTGGATGAACCACTCTCAATGCATGATGGTAAATTAAATGCTTTTATTCTAGCACCAACATCTCTTTTAGCTTACCTTTGGTACCTTGTACTTATGTTGGTGTATCAAAAAGTTTTAATGGGTGCTTTACCTGATGGTTTAGGATATATTAAAAGTTCAAAATTAATTATAAGCTCACCTGAGCCTATTGAACTTATGATTGATGATAATTTAGTCTGTGCTAAAGAGTTGGAGTTTATAGTTTATAAAGAAGCATTCAATTTGCATCTAGGACGGACACTGGAAGAAAAAATAAAAAAAGAAGGTGAAAATAATTCAGTTGAGGATATTGTAAGTGTAAAAACATTACCACAAAAAGATTTAGAAGATGTACTTATTGGAGGAAAACTTCCTTTTTTTAAAAGAGCAAGTGAAGATGAGTTTAAAGGTCTGTTTACAAATCTAAGAAATGATTCTAAAATTTCATCTGTTTTTGTTACATTAATGGTATTAAGCACACTTCTCTCAACAACAGGTCTTTTTGCAAACTCTTCACCTGTTATAATAGGTGCTATGATTCTAGCACCTCTAATGTCACCAATAGTATCATTTTCTATGGGTATTATTCGGTCAGATACATCATTAACAAATCAAAGTATTAAAACTTTATTTTTTGGGATATTAACAGCTATTTTATTCTCATCATTCTTTACATATTTAATGCCACTAAAAGAGATTACTCCAGAAATGACAAGCAGACTACATCCTAATTTATTAGATTTAATGGTTGCTATATTTTCAGGTATTGCAGGTGCCTATGCATCTTCTAAAGCAGAAGTGGCTAAATCTCTTGCCGGCGTTGCCATTGCTGTAGCTCTTGTACCTCCTCTTAGTGTGACTGGAATAGGGGTTGGTATGTTAAATCCAGATATTATTTATGGATCATTTTTACTTTTTATAACTAACTTGGTGGGTATTACTTTAAGTGCAGCATTTGCATTTATGGTTCTAGGTTATGCCCCTGTTCATAGAGCGACAAAAGCAATTGTTTATACTTCAATAATGCTTGTAATAATTTCTATTCCACTATACTTTTCCTTTATGAGTTTAATAGAAAAAAATGAGCACTTTAATCAGTTAAAAGCACTTAGTTTTGTAGAAGTTGACAATAACAAACTAGAACTTCAAATTTTAAATATTGACACTGATAATGAAAAAGTTAGTATTGAAATGAATGTTCTTTCTTCTAAAATAGTGACTGATAAGGAACTGCATAAACTTAAAAATATTTTGGAGAAAAAAGTACAAAAATCTGTAATTTTAAAAGCTAATACGGAAGTTATTATAAAATAAAAGGGAAGAAATGACTGAAAAGATTGGACTTGCCCCAGGTAGTGCCATATATACTGGTGATGTGACGAGTAAAGAGCCTTCTATAAGAGCTATAAGCTATGATACTATTGATTTAGCTAGAGAAGATAACCTTAATTTAAGTCAGCTTAACAATATGCTTGCATCTCACATAGATAAACTAGCATGGGTGCATATAGAACCTATTAGTGATCAGGAGAAGATTGCACAGCTTGGTGCAAACTTTGGACTTCACCCTCTTGTTATAGAAGATATTCTTTCGGTATCACATCGACCAAAAGCTGAAGAGTTTGATAACTATACTTTTGCTGTCATAAAAAGTGCAAAATATGAAGATCGAATTTTAAATTTTTCACAAGTTTCTTTTGTTTTGACACGAAATTACTTGCTGAGTTTTGCCGATGCAACAGATGATAAATTTGATACAATTGTTAAAAGGCTTGAGAAATCTGGTTCAAGAATCCGAAAATCTAATAGTGAATATCTTTTATTTGCATTGTTAGATTATATAATAGATGAATACTTTAAAGTTCTTGAAGATATAGGTGACGAAATAGAGGAGCTTGAAAACGAAATTCTTAACAATCCTACAAAAGAGAGTATAGAACATGTACATAGACTAAAACGAACTCTTATGGAATTAAAAAAGAATGTTTGGCCAATGAGAGAAATTATTAATACACTTATACGTTCAGAAGAAATCGATTCAAAATATCATATATACTTTAGAGATGTTTATGACCATATTATCAATATTATGGACATAATAGAAGGACATAGGGACTCTACAGCTGGCTTTTTAGATATTTATTTATCAACTTTAAGTAATAGAATGAATGAAATTATGAAAACACTCTCTATTATTTCAACTATTTTTATTCCTCTCTCCTTTATGACAGGATATTTTGGGATGAATTTTACAGCCATGGCTGACATAGTTTTAAAAACTGATCAATCTTACATGTATAGTAATTTGGTTATGGTTGCTATTCCAATAGCTTTATTGATATATTTTAAAATAAGAAAATGGTTTTAAATTCTAGTTTTATACCCTTTTATCATGCTTTTCCATCATGGATGGGCTATATTTCATTGAAAGAATTCTAAAAATAAATAGTGCTAAAATAATTCCCAGTATCGATGCAGCTTTATAAGCATCAAAACCATGGTTCATTACGAGCATAAGGTCACGAATAAAAAAGACAATAGTTGAATCAATCATAAAACGTAATTTAATCCTGTTGTCATCACTTAATATAAATTCAACTAACATTCGAACCAATTCTAAAATAATAATCAATTCTAAAAGAGCCACAACAAGGGTAGAAAATGAGTTTATATGACTGAAGTCTTCTACATAAATAAATAAATAAAATAAAAGTAATAAAAAGTTTTATAAATATAGGTGCTTTTTTCATTGTAAAATACTGTTGCATCATATTCCTTTTTTTGAACGAATTCTACTCATTTTTTTATTAACTATTTCTTTTATTTCTAATAAAATAAATAGTGTTCTTAAGGTATAAAATATAACTGTTTACCATATATAAACTTAATGGTGTGATAATATTTCATGGCAAGAGATTTTTGAATAAATATATATTAATAATTGTCTTAAAGTTCTCAAATCTTTTAAATTCTTGTTGCTAATAGCAGTATACTGAAAGTGCAAATTAGTTTATATCATAAAATTTTATCAAAAGGATGAATTATGGGATTGCAAGGTATAGAAAAAGGAAATTATATTGCTATTAATCAAGCAATAATAACAAATAAAGAAGGAACATTTGACAAAGTTTTTAATATAGCTCCGAAAGTCTGTGTAACAACTGCAAGTAACCCTGGATTTATAGGTTTTCATGCATTAGTTCAAACCGGAGCTCATAATATGGGTGGTCGTTTTGGTGCTGCTAAAATGGTAAATGCAAATAGCATACAAAATGTCCAAGAATCCTTACATAATCTAGAGTTGAACCCTGTTAATTTATGGCAATACACTGTCTGGGATTCTCCTGAATCTCATGAGCAGATGCATTATGATAATTTTGATCGTATGTTTGAATTTTGCACAGCTTGTTTAACAGAAATAGTAGAAGGCCCATATGAACCTGTTTACAAAGTTCTTGAGGCAGATATGCCGGCATTAATGGATTTTACAGATGTTCCAAAGGTATTGGGAGAAGTTATGATGAGACAAGAACCTATCCCAAAAATAAGACTTACTAACAATCGTACTGTTGTTGTAGGTATTCATAAGATTAAAGAAGGACATGAAGATGCTTTTGTTAAGGGGGCAACAGAAGTAATGAAAATGCTAAATGAGAATGTTCCAGGTATGGTTGGTTGGATGATTTTAGAAAAAATTGGTGAGAGTGCATATGGTCCTATGCAATTTGCTCCAGAACAATTTTGGGAATCATTAGAGACACTAGGAGCAAATCCACCTAAAAACAAGTTAACAATATATGGGGAATATGGCAAAGATTTCACATCTTGCCCAGGACCAGTAGGTAGTCCTAAAGAGTATCTTGTTCACATGGAATGGTCATCTCCTCAAACAGCACAATTTGGTGTAGCTATGGCTGCGGTTAATCCAAAGGTTCGCAAAGCACATGATGAAAAAGTTTTATCTCATCTTGCACAGATGCCACCATATTACAAAGTTTTTGCTCCAATTATGGAAGATATGGTCTTTTTTCATTAAAATATTTTCACAAAAAAATTACCGCTATTAGCTGGAAATAACAATATATGGTATTTCTCGAAGATAAAATTTTTATTTTATCTTCGATATGCTAATAATTTAATGCAAAGTTTCCTATGTAAATTAATGGTATAATTTTAAAAATTGAAAAAAGGGCATAAAATGCCAGAAGTAAATCATGACAATAATGATATCTACATTCGTGATGCACTTAAAGCTATTTCTGCTCCGCATGAAGAAAAAAAATCTAGGTCAAAATTTATTTTTATTACACTACTTATATTAGCATTTTTCTTAATTTTTCATCTTCTACTACAGACTTCTTTAGAGGTAATGAAACCATTTATCTCTTATAAAAATTTACTAGAAAAAGGAATGTTAATAATTGCACTAGTTTTAGGAATAATCCTCATAAACAATCTTGTGTCAATTTTTTTAGTGACTAGAATAACCGATCCTACCCCTCGATTTTATGTAGACAAAGTCATACATTTTTTAACTTGGTTACTAAGTATTGCAATAATTGTTTCTGCTTATTTTTCTAATTGGACTACACTGTTTACTTCGTTGGGTCTTATCTCTATTATTGTAGGTATTGCTTTGCAAGCTCCAGTTAGTAACTTTTTTGCTTGGATTATTTTAATTGTATCTCCTATCTACAGAGTTGGTGATAGAATTAAAATAAATGATTTTACCGGGGATGTGATAGATGTAGGATATTTTTATACTACTTTGTGGGAATTCGGTGGTGAATATATTAGTAATGATCTTCCGAGTGGCCGGATTATCATACTTCCAAACTCTTTAATATTTACAACCTCTGTATATAATTATTCATGGCCACTTTTTCCATATATTTGGACAGAAGTAGAATTTTATATCTCTTATGATTCTGATTTTGTATTTGTTGAAGAGCAAGCCAAAAAGATTGCAAATAGTAAAATAGGTATACAAATGAAGAATAATGTTTCAAAGTACCGAAAGGTACTGGCATCTACACCGGTTGACGATGTGGAAGTTAAAGATGAGCCTCGTGTCTTTTTTGTTGCGAATTCTAGTACATGGATAAAAGCGAGTGTACGCTTTTTGTGTAATCCTAAGGAGATTTCACAAATAAAAAAAGAGTTATTACTTGAAATTATGCAGACACTCTTAGCATCACCAGAAAAAGTTGGGTTCCCAGACTCAAATACTAGATAAACGAATGAAAAAGTGTAACAACCTCAATGTTTATCTAGGAAATTATTTGTTAAAATAAATGTATAAAATTTTGAATCTTATTGCTTATGCTTAAAATAACTATGGAGAAGCCAGCCAATAAAAATACCTGTTAAAAGCAAAATAAATATAAATATAGAACGTGACATTTGAGTCGACCAAAAAAGAAATTTTATCTCAACAACTGCAAGGTTTTGAACTATAAATAGAATAACAAACACAATAAGTGTAAATATTGAGTAGAGCTTGAGGTTCTTCATATGTATGCCTTTAGTTGATTTTTTTCATTTATGTAAAGTGATTATACACTTATAAGTATTTATTTATAATAACAGTTTTTTTCACTTTATAGATTAATTTAATGTAAAAGGTGTAAAATTATCCTTTTACAGGTATTAAAAGTCAAACAATATTAAATATATAATCGATACTTACATAAAGGATTTAAGAATGATTAGGTTCGTTTTTTTACAATTTTTGCTAGTTTGTTCTATACTTGCACTTGAAATAAAAGATAGTCCAATAGACTTTTCAAAGCTAAGGATAGAATTAACAAAAAGCTATATAAAAGAGCACTATCATTTAAAGCCAAAGGACATAGTTATAATTCCAAAAATTATAGTTATTCACTATACTGGTATTGATAATTTAAAAAAATCATTAGAACGCTTTATTCCTGCATTGCTTCTAACTGATAGACCAGATATATCTGGAGCTGGAGTTGTTAATGTATCTACCCATTTTTTAGTAGATAGAGATGGAACTATTTATCAATTAATGCCAGTTGATTATATGGCTAGGCATGTTATAGGTTTAAACTATAATTCTATTGGTATTGAGAATGTTGGTGGGGAAAAACAAAAGCAAAACCTAACAGTGAAACAATTGATTTCTAATATACAACTCATCAAATATTTAAAAAAAGAGTTTAATACAATAAAGTATGTAGTTGGTCATTATGAGTATAGATGTTTTGAAGGTAGTAAACTATGGCTAGAAAAAAGCAATGTATATAGAACAAAGAAGATAGATCCCGGAGAAATTTTTATGCGAGATTTAAAAGCAAACTTAAAAGGTTTTAAATTTGCTCCATGTGATAAAGTTAAATAGAATATATAACCAAATACACAAAAGAGAGTTTAAAAAGTTTTGAAAAAAATACATTTATATATACTGATGCAATGCATCTTCTTATGTGCTTTCTCATCATATCTATATGCAGAAAAAATACCTCTTCTTATTGAAGGGGAAAAAGAGTTTAATGAGCATGAACTTTATGATGCAATAAATCTTGAGAAGCCTTATTTTTATGAGTTTTACAAAAATGAACCAATAGTGGATGTTAAAAGTATAGGCCTGCTCACTCAGGTGATTAAGAACTACTATAGAACAAAAGGTTTTTACCATACAAAAGTTTCATATGCTATGAAAAAAGGTTTTATTGTTATCTCAATTGAAGAAAATAAAGCTATGCGCATTCAAAATATAGAGATTGATTCTAAACTCGATATAACTCCCGTTTTACATTTTGAGAAAAATGATCTGTTTGATGCAGATATTTTTACTAAAAGTAAAAAAAATATTAAATTTCTTTACTCAAAAGAGAGCTATTGTAATATTTCACTTGATGCAAAGGCTTATGTAGATACTCAAAAAAATAGTGCCAGACTTGTTTACAAAGTTTTGCCAAATGAACTGTGCTATTTCAATAATATTGATGTGAATACATCAAAAAACATCGAAAAAGGTATTGCCAAGTCACTTCTTTATTTTGAAAAAGGAGATTTATTTAGTACAGAAAATATTCAAAAAAGCTATAAAAATATTTATGCTTACGATGGTGTTTCAAAAGCTTTAATAGAGACTATAATTGATAAAAATTCGAGTGTAAATGTCAAATATCAAATAGATGAAAATAAAAATCCGATTCGTTTTTTAGTTGGATTTGGTATTAGCAGTGATGAGGGATTAATGGGTCAAATGAGTGTAAAGAATAGAAATTTTTATGGAAACCTAAAAAGCTTAAGCCTACAAACACGGGTTACACAAATAAAACAGACTCTCAAAACAAGCTTTAATATGCCCCTTATGCATAAAGATGCAACAGGCGTGGAAGTTGGTTTAGATAATGAACTATTTAGTGGTTTTACAGAGTATAGACTATTTGCTTCTACCTACTTAAAACAGCATTATATACCAAATAGTTTTAAAGAGAGTCTTGTCTTGGATCGTTCTAGTACTTATAATAGTAAGGATTTAATACTATTTCCTGAAAAAATTTTACTTATCCTCTCTCCAAAATTGGAGTGGAATTACGATGTAAGAGATTCTATGCTTGATCCTAAAAAGGGATATTTTGTAAGTAGTGATATTATGGGTTCGATGAAAAGTATTATTTCTGATGCTTCATATGTAAAAATGAAATTAGAAGGTGCTTATCTTTATCCTCTAAAATCATCTACACTTGGAGTAAAAGTAAGTCTTGGGTCTCTACATATATTTGATGGAAAAGTGCCGGCCTCTTATAGATTTTTTGCAGGAGGTTTGTATAGTAATCGTGCTTACACATATCGTAATTTAGGTCCTAAAAATAGTAATGCTCAACCCATTGGATTTAATTCAATTGCTGAGACTACATTAGAATATCGATTTGATTTATATGGAGATTTTCGAGCTATAATATTTAGTGATAATACTTTTATTGGAAAGAGTTATGTACCAAGTTTTGAACAAGGCTATTATGGTGGAGGTATAGGTCTTCGTTATCTTTCCCCCATCGGTCCTATTGCTTTTGATGTTGGTTGTGATTTAAACAATCCTAGTTCACAGTATGCCTTTCATTTTCATATAGGAGAGCTTTTTTGATTCGTTATTTCTATTTCTCACTTAGAAATATCATTTTATTTTCAATTACAATCCTTATTATACTTGTGACTTTACTCACTAATAAAGAGCTAGTCCCCTTTTTGGCACAGAAGTATGCAGCTAAATATGGAATAAAGTACTCACAAATTGAAGGTACACTTTTTTCTGGTATAAGAGTGCAAGGTTTAAGTTATAAAGGTTTTTTGAGTGCAAAATTCTTTTCGATTAATTATGATTTTCTCTCACTTTTACACCTTTCTCCAAGGATAAGTAAAATAAAAAGTGACTCATTATATATAAATATAGATCAAATTCCATCTACAGACTCAAATGAGAGTAGTGGTTTTCTGAATGCATTTACAATAAAAGAATTATTACTCAAAAATGTAGAAATAAAATATAATAAAGAGATTTATGACTTTGACATAAATGCTTCAAAGATTGATTCTCAAGAGGCACTGAGTGTAAAAAAAATAGCCCTTAGTTTTAAATCTTCTTATACTAATATTTTGTTAGATGGTTACATATCTTCTAATGTTCTTTTAGCTGATAGTACTATTAGTATCAATTCCTCAATTTCCGAGAAATATCTAGATTTTTTACAAATGCCTCCTCATAATTTTAAATGTAAACTCAAAGCCGATATCAAAAATATTAAACTCTCTACTGAATTGCCAACTCTTAAGATTAAAGCCCTACAAGAGTTGGAATTTCATAAGATAGTAGTAGGATTAAATTACTCTATAAAACATCAAAAATTAAGTGCAGGATTATCATATAAACTTAACTTTAATAAGTACTTTTTGCAAGCCAAGCAAGATATTGAATTGAGTTTGGATGGAAACTTTTCTTCTAATATAAATGCAAAGGTAATTGATACCCCTTTTGTACTACCATTTAAGAGGATAAATACAAAAATAGCAGGAAACTCTAAAAAAATAGTAATCAGTTTAGATGCAAATAGACTTCACTATAAACTAAAAAGTGATGATTACAATAATTTTTCCATTAAGGGTGAAGCTAAAAGTTTAGAACTTTCTTTTATAAAAGAGCTACCTGAACTTTTACAGCAAGACAGCATCTCTTTTAAGAATACAGTAAACCTGCAAGTATCTCCTTTTAGCTTAAGTTCAATATTAAAAGTAGACTCTCTGTATTATTCTCTTGATACAAATGCTACTTATAAAGATGGTAATATTTCAGCACTTTATACATTAAACCCAAAGAGAGAATCTGCTTTATATAAAGAATTTCCTGTTGAAAAATTTTCTCCTTTAAGTGGTAGTTATATTTTTAATGGTACTGATGAAAGAGCGGAAATTCAAGCGAATCTTTTAAAGATGAAACTTCTAAAAAAAGGTGCAAAAATTACGGGAGATGGTAGCCTTATTTCAAATAAATTTACTTTTTTCATAAACCTTAAAAAAGTCGTACCACTAGAGTTGAATCTAGATATGAAAGTGGCTTCACTCAAAAAAACACTCTCAGCACTTGAATTCAATAATTCAAGTTTGAATGATATCTCTGATATTATGCTTGATGCTAATAGTACTATAGTTTTTAGTGAGCCAATAATTATAAAGTCATCTCTTTATATACCAAACATAACATATAAGTCGGATGAACAAACAACACATCTTGTAAAAGACATTAGTATAAAAACAAGTTATACTCAAAATGCTTTAACACTTGAGCATTATGATTTAATATATAAAACATATTTTATTTATTCAAATAAAAACTCTCAAATTTTATTGCAGAATAACTCAGAGGTGTTTTTTAAAGAGTTTTGGATTTTTGATAATCTTCTTTTAAGCGGTGTTTATAAGATGCAAACGCAAGCTGGTAATTTTTCTCTCAAGAGTGATAATTTTCATTATAAAGATGAGAATGCTAATGTAAATGTTAAGATAGACTTAAATGCTAGTTTGGATGTTAATACAACTCAAGTGCAAGGCAAAGTCACACTGTTAGATGGTAATATTTCATATATGCCCAAGTCAGATTACACAATAAGTGATCCTGATATTATAATCATTCAAGATATTAAAAAGAAAAAAGAGTCTCAAGTTTTAATGGATATAAAAATTGACTCAAATAAAGATATTTCGTATATAAATAAAAATATAAATATCTCCTTACGACCAGATATTCATCTCCTTAAAACAGCTAAAAAAGATACATACATAGAAGGCAAAGTGAATATAAGTAAAGGTAAGGTTTATCTGAGTGACAAAGCATTTATATTTGACAAAAGTGAACTCTACTTTACAGGTTCTATACCTATAAATCCAAAATTAAATTTAAATTTGCACTACTATACACTTGATTATATAGATATTATGATTGATGTGACAAATACTTTAGAACAACCTGTATTTATATTTTCCTCTAATCCAGTCCTAAGTCAAAATGATATTATGTCTTACATTCTTTTTGGAGAGAGTTCTAGCTCTATGTTTAACTCCTCTAGAAATAGTTCTAAAACATCTTTGCTCTTGGGTAGTGGGATGAAGGAACTTTTTAACACTAACTCTCCTATACAGCTAGACACTTTAAATATATTGACAAACCAAGATGGAAGCCTGGGGTATGAGATTGGCTCACGTGTTAATAAAGATATGCGAATAATCTATAAAAATGACACTGTTTCAAGTGTTATACTACAGTATAATCTCAGCAAATCTACAAGAATAGATGTGGATGTTTACCAAGCAGGGCAAGGTGTAAGTTTTATCTACCTAAGAGATTTTAAATGAATAGTTTATAAGATAATAACCTATCTGTAAAAGATAGTTTGAGTATAAGCTGTGTGAAGGAGTAACCATTAAATAACCTCGCGAAAATAGTATTGTTGCAGGTATTGTATAGAGTTCTTAATCTCTTATAGGAAGAGAAAAAGTCGATGTTGATCCATGACCTAAACCTGCACTTGTAAGTACAATATCACCATGTAAAATATTTGCCATTTTTTTACTTAAAGAGAGTCCTAAACCTGTCCCTTTATGTTTTTTTTGCATAACATTTTCAACCTGAGTGAAATCACTAAAGAGTTTTTGCAAGTCATCTTTTGCTATGCCAATACCACTATCACTCACTTTAACGACAACAGATATATCGTCATTATATATCTCAAGATTGACAAAGCCCTCTTGTGTGAATTTAATAGAGTTTGAGAGAAGGTTGACAATTATCTGCTGAAACATTTTAGGGTCTGTTTGAAAGATTTCTAAGCTTAAGTTGTCACTTATGAGATTAAACTCCAATTTTTTGTCATTTGCAAGAGGTTTGAGCATATTGTAACTATTATTTACAAGATCTAATAAAGATGTTTCTTCTAAATGTGCTTCCATCTTTCCAGCTTCAATTTTTGCAATATCTAATATTTCATTAATCATATTAAGTAAATAATGAGCAGAAGATTCTATATTTGCAACGGTATCTTGCTGGTCCTCGGTAAGCTCTTCATATGTGATAAGAAACTGAGAAAAACCAATGATTGCATTTAATGGTGTACGTAGTTCATGAGACATATTTGAAATGAAAGCCGATTTAGCTTTTGACACTGCCATCGCCCGACTTATAAGATTAATTCTATCTAGCTGCAGTGATACCATTGTTGCAATAGAGTTATAAAAATCTTTTTCATTTTTATCTTTAAAATCATCTACTGAAAGAGAGATGGAGCCAAAGTAAATTTTTTTGTTATGCTCAAAGTCTGTTGTATAAACATCAACAGAGTTCTTATCACCTTCTTTGTGAAATGCTAAATCTTTTTTATTTGTGAGTTTCTTAATTTCTTGAATTGAAACTTCTATACACTCACTTTCACTCTGCGTTAGGATGATATTATTAAAAACTTCTATGAGACTAATGAAGCGTTTGAGTCTAAGTTTATTCTCCTCTTCAAGTTTTCCAAGTGCTGAGTTTATTGTTTTGAGCATATTATTAAAAGATTGTGTAAGAATGCCTATTTCATCTTGTGAATTGACAAGAAGTTCCATCGAATAATCACTTTCTTGTACGATATTATTGGTTGCATTTGTGAGATTTTCTATAGGCTTAACTATATCTTTGGAGTATTTGAGAGAGATATAGATAATTATAAGTAAAATAAATCCAGAAACATAATACATAAATCTCAAAAAATCATTTAAAAACTTGAGTGCTAAATCTTTTTCGACAGCATAAACGAAATAAAATTGTTTTAATTTTCCAGTAAATTTTTTATAAACTATAAAATAATTTTTTGTAATAATACTGTTTTTATCTCCTATGAGAGAAAAATCGAGATGCATATTATCTCCAATTTTAAAATTGGATTTTTTTAAAGTTATATAGGAGTGGAAACCATCTTCATGAATGAGGTAATGATTTATATTGCTTAAATTATATTTTAAGTAGATGAAACCAATAATCTTTTTTTTGTCAAAAGAGGCGTAAATAGGAGAGTAGAAGAAAATATTTTCTTTTATAAAATAGTAGTGTTCCTTATCTGCACCTTTTTTTTTTCTTATAAAGGTTTTGGCAATGCTGTTAATGTTAGAGGAGGAGATTATTTTAGATTTTTCGTTTACGACAAAAATTTCAACCTTTTCATCTAAATCATTTACTTTTTTATCTAAAAGTATGGAAATTCTGTTATCAATGTCATCGGCAAGTATATCATCCATCAAGTCCAAAGAGCTTAGAAAATTAATCTCTTTTGCTATAGAGTCGAGATGATTTTGTATAAGTGCGATAACTACATTGGCTCTATTAAACTGTTCCGCGGTTGTTTTTTTTACTATTTGTGTTTCACTTAAAAAAAGTGTATATAAAAAAAGGACTAAAAAAGGTAGAATCCCGACGGATAAAAAAGAGATTAAAAGTTTGTTTTTTAGAGATGTTTTTATGAAGTCAAACATCAGAAAGTCTTTTTCTAATCGCTAACATAGCATCAAGATTTGCTAAAAAAATATCTACAATCTTTGGATGAAAATGTGAGCCATTGCCCTCCTTTATGATTTCAATAGTTCTCTCCACACTAAAGGCTTCTTTGTAAGGTCTTTTACTTAAAAGCGCGTCAAAAACATCAACAAGTGCGACAATAGAGCCACTTAAAGGAATATCGTCAGCTTTAAGTGCTTGAGGGTAGCCACTTCCATCATATTTTTCATGGTGAGAGTGAGCAATCTCAGCTGCTAAATGCAGAAGTGGGGTACTCTTCTGAGAGAGTATTGTGAAACCTATTTCAGCATGTGTTTTCATAATAGTAAACTCTTCTGTTGTAAGTTTTGCAGGTTTAAGTAAAACATTATCAGGAATACCAACTTTTCCTATATCGTGCATTGGTGCTGCAAGACGCATCAACTCTACATCTTCATCATTCCAAGAAAAAAGTTGTGCCATAAGTGCTGCCATCTCACCAACTCTGAGTGTATGAGCAGATGTTTCATTGTCGCGATATTCAGCAGTTTTAGCAAGAATAAAAACTATCTCTTTTTCAGACTTTTGGTTTTGAAGTTTGCCCATATTTATAGCATTGGTAACGCGTAATTTAAACTCCATTAAATCAAAAGGTTTTGAGATGTACTCGTTTGCACCGAGCTTTAAACCCTTTGTTATAGCTTCTCTATCAGAGAGAGCTGATATAATTATAAGCGGAATAGTAGATGTTTTTTCATTTGATTTTATAATCTCTGTTGCTTCGTACCCATCCATCTCTGGCATCATCAAGTCCATAAGTATCAGATCTATATCATGGTTTTTAAGTAATTCTAAGGCTTCTAAACCATTCACAGCTTCTATAACATTAAAACCCTCTTTCTTGAGAATCTTAGAGGCAACTTTTCGGTTCATTAGCTCATCATCACAAAGTAGTACAGTAGCCATTAGTCACTCCATCTATATATAATTTTTAAATTTTTATCAACATTGCGAACATCCATATAGCCTATTGATACATCAACTTTTTTAATAAAAAGATTTACACTCTTTTGAGATTTCATGGTAATTGGTGGTCTATGTCCCAAATAGTGTTGTTTTGTCCAGTATGATTTTAATCGTGTAAAACTCATATGGAATATCTTTTTCTCAAAACTTTTTCGTATTTTATCACGTGAACTGAGATTAATGGGAACAATTTTTTTATCATTCATATAAGATAATTTTTTAAGATATATAGATTTTATATCAGCTTTAGATATCTTTTTAAAATTTTTATTGGCAACCACTGCATATTCACTGGCAACAAGTACTGATGTAAACATAATGAGCAGAATAATTTTTTTCATTAAAACATTACCGAAAACGAAAATAAAAATTTATTTTTTTTAGATTTTGAATGAACTTGATATTCTGATTTAATAGCAATAGGGTAAAGAGGTCTGTAGGTATACCCAAAAATTGCTATATTATCATTCCGTATTACACTTTTTTTTACAAGTTTTTCTTTATATGATTCTAACCTGAGAATGGCTGTATTTTTATCTGTGACATGATATACGAGTTGAGAATATCCTGCATATCTAGTATCCACATCTTCTGTAGAAAATTGAGAACCTATTTCTGTAGTTAATTGAAAATTATCATTTTCATATCGATTGCTTAAAAGAAAATAGTATCTTTTTTCTCTTTCATCTAAAATATCATGAAAGAGACCAGCATCTATTTTAAAACTAATATCATCTATGGAGTATTTTAGTCCAATACCATAATGCTCATCAGTTACATAATTATTATATGTTGAGTCTAAATCATCATTTTTTTGCAGTATAACATCTATTTTAAGCTCACTTCCTTCTCCTAGATAGGAGCTATATGAAATTTCACTACCCGTAGAGAAGGTTGGATATAAAATAGTATTACTTACAGGGGTTGAAGTGGTAGCTCTTAAAACATTAACAGGAAGAAGATTCCAATACCCTATAGGGGTATTATATTTACCAAATTTAAATAAAAAATTATCATTAAGTGTGTAATCAATATAAAGACGTTCCGTATGAAGACGTTCATCTTTTGTAATGGTTCTTTTATTGAGTGAGTCTTGTAATGTATAAAATTCTTTAAATTCAAATTCAAGCATATAGGAGATTTTTGAATAATCTCCGTAAGCTAACATTGCCACATCATCAACTCTATAGCGCGTGATTGTATCTGTTTTTTGATAATCAGTTGAGATATATCCACCTATATAAAGAGGAAGTGAAGCTACTTGAATACCATCTCCAAGTTGGTAAGTTCCATCATACTCATCTTCACAAAGGAGTGATGAAAACAATACTAAAAGGAGCATAATAATTTTATGCATATATGATTTCCTGAAATAAAATTACGATACAATAGCATTTAATAGTTTAATTATTTCTAATTATGAGAGGAATCTTCATTGAATCTTCATAAAAGTCTTTTAAACTTTCATCATCTAAAAGACTTTTAAGGAGTTTGAAAATGAAACAATTATATATAATAGGAATTGTAAGTGCAGTTGTGGCTTTAAGTGGATGTGGAAGTAGTAGTTCAAGTTCACAAGGAAGTGCGACATCTGTAGGACCAAATTCAAATGTTATCCAGGTTGTAAGGGGACCTATACTTGGAGCAATTGTAAAAGATACACAAGGTCAATTAGCAAAAGATTTAAAAGATGGTAAAGGAAGTTATAGTTTTAATGGAACAATAAATTATCCAATAACTGCAACAGGTGGTGTAATAGATATAGACAGAGACGGTAAAGTAAGTGTTGGCGATGTGAAAAATGACCTTAATTTAACGACTAACTCAGGAAATGTTATAACAATGTTAACAACTTATTCTTTAGACTCTACAACAAAAACTATGCTAGAGAATGTGGCTAAGGATTTTAATGTAAGTCTAACAGAGTTAGAGAGTAAAACACCACTTGACTCTAAAGAGGTGGAAGCTATTTCAAATATAATGTATAAATTTGCACAAGATAATAATATTACAAAAGATACAACTTCAGAGATAGAAAAAGAGATAAAATCAGAATATACTAAGTACAGTGAAACAAAATCTCATGATTCTGCACAAGTGGAAAAAGAATTGATGGATAGATTGTCACAAGAGAACAAAGTACAAACGTTAGAAATGAATGAAGTAGAAGATGAGGTAACTAACTTAGAAAATAAGTATAAAATAGAACTCAACAAATATGAAAAAGAGTATGGTGATTCAGAGTATGTCTCTAGTGGAAGCTACTCTTCACATCACCAAGGTGAAAGTTGTCTTAAATGTCATGGTATAGGTGGTATTGCAAACGAGGTTGGAGAAGCTGAGGAAGCAGGTGAAAATCAATTTACTTCTGGCGGAACAATTTTTGCCAAACTTAATGCAAAAAATAGTACAGGAATTGTATATGCAGATGGGTATACAATACGACTTGTTTTAGAGAATGTGGGTACAATTATGAGTTATAATCAAGGAAGAGGTACTGGTAATTCAAATGCATCTTTTAGTACAGGCACCATAAATAACTATACGGCAGAGGTTGTAAACCCTCAAGGTACTGTTGTAAATAAGTCTTTGAAAAATTCACATGATGTGACAAGACTTGATTGTAATAAGTGTCATACATCTGCTGGTGCCAATGGGGCTCCTGGTAGAATTGTAACTTTTAACTACTATGATACTCCGGTGATAACGACACCAACAAATACTTCTTCCGCAAGTACAACAGGAACGAGTACCCCAAATAGCACGGGTTCTTCCATAAGTACGCCACCAGCGATACCAACTACTACAACAGTTGTAAAAAAATCATTTGCATCAGATATTTTACCTATCTTGAACAACAAATGTAAAGCTTGTCATGGTTCATCTGGAAGATTTACTATAACAAACTCAGCATCACCTTATAACGGAGTGAAAGCTTTTGTAAATAATGCAAATGCGACATCTTCTCGTCTCTTACAAAAAGCAAGTCAAACAATAAGTCATGGAGGAGGTATTGTAATCGCTACAACTTCGAGTGAGTATGTGACTATAAGAGATTGGATTTCAGAGGGTGCAAACAATAATTAGGATAGAAATAATGAAAAGAAATTTTATACTTTTTATAGCAATAAGCATAACACTTTTGATAGTTGGATGTGGTGAAGATAAATCAGGGGGAGCTTCTCCTCTTGCAAGCGTCACGCAAGGTTGGCATAATCAAGGAAAAAACTGCTTAGCTTGTCATAATTATGACCTGCAAGATGAAAGAAAGTTACTTTTTGCCGGAACAGTTTATAAAAAAGAAGATACAACTAATTTGGATGATCTCAATGGTATTTGTGGTGGTGATTTAAACGTTAATTTTTGGAATGCTTCTCGTACAAAGCTTATGTTTGCTTCTAAGGACTACATTGACCCTAACTCAAAAGGAAATAGAGGTAAAGGTAACATTTTTATTCTTCAAAGATTACTTTTGAATATACCAAAACAATCCACGAAGGATGAAAGATATTTTTTAGAAATAACAGATGGTAAAGGAAATATTTTAACTTCGTATATTCATCAGTTTTCAGGTTTAGCATATGACATAAAGACTCCTACAGATTTTTCAAATAGAATCTCTTGTAATGCATGTCACACTAAAGGTGGTGTGAGATCACCTATATATGTTGATTCTGATAAAGAACAATTTTGTAAATAATAGAAGGGATTACAGATGAAAAAAATACTTATTGTACTGTTTATGTATGTCAATATTTTTGCTGCAAGTCATGCAGGAGATAAGGCTGTAGGTTTTACTTTACCAAATTTATATAATGCAAATGTAAAAAGCACACTCAGTCATTATAAAGGTAAAGTTGTTTTACTTAATCTTTGGGCTAGTTGGTGTGGTGGCTGTCAAGAGGAAATGCCCCTTTTTGTGAAATTGCAAAATGAATTTAAAGGAAGAGCTTTTCATATTGTGCTCTCTAGTATAGATAAAGACCCACAAAATGCTATTGATTTTTTACATTCAATAGACTCAAAAAGAGTTTTAGAAGCACTTTACGATGAGACAAAAATACTTCCTAAAGCATACAGTTGTATAGGTATGCCATCATCTTACCTTATTGATAAAAATGGAAAAATTGTTCAAGTTTATGTTGGTAGTATGGATGATGAGAGTATGAATAAGCTTAAGCAAAAGATAAAATCATTACTTGGAGAATAAGTATGTGGCAATTATTATTTATAGTAAATTTTTTCTTTTTTACTGCTTGTAGTGAGCATCTTGTAAGAGTAATGCCTTATGAAAAAGAGTATTTAGCACAAGACAAAATGAAACTCTCCCCTATAGATGCAAGAGCAGAACAGGAGGGTCATATATTTTTGATTCGTGAAGCAAGTGCTGGTGGTGAAAGTACATTTCAAGGAGGCTGTGGATGCAGATAAAATATATCATATCACTTTTTTTATCATTACTTATTTTAGAATTAACATCTTTAGCTTCTGATTTAAAAGATAGTGTCTCCTTTGGTATTGACACTTACACAGATAATGCAGATGTACAAGTTTACTCACCGACACTCTCACTCTTTAAGAAAGTCTCAAACCAATGGATGTTAGGTTTTAAAATGCGAATAGATGCAATAACTGCAGCGAGTATCACAAATGGAAGTAATGCAAATCATGTAGATGCTGTAACAGGAGCATCTTCAAATGGAAAACTTTTCGGTGATGTGAGATATGCTCCAACTCTTCTTGCTACATATGAAAATGGAGATAATATGCTTTCATTTGGTGCTTATTATTCACAAGAAGTTGACTATATTGGAAAAGCTGTTTTTGTTAACTATGTAAGACAATTAAATGAACAAAACACAGCTATAGGTATAGGTATTTCACAATCTTTTGACAAATGGAGTCCTGTTTTTAAAAGAAACTTACCTAAAGATAATCGAAATGAAGGAAAAATTGACCTCTCAATAAATCAACTTATTTCACCAACTTCGTCATTTCAAATGGTATACTCCCATATGTTGAGTGAGGGTTTTTTATCTTCTCCCTATCATTTTGTATCACAAACAACTTTTGCAAGGTTTGAGAATTATCCAGATAGAAGAGTAGGGGATGCTTTTGCACTTAAGGGTGTTTATATGTTTAATGAAAACAATAGCATGAATCTTTCTTATAGATATTATTTAGATAATTGGGGTATTCATTCGCATACTATTAATGGTGAATGGCTACATGATATATCAAAAAACATGACAACTGGTTTAAGACTAAGGTATTACTCACAAACTAAATCAAATTTTACAAAATCTGTTGGAGCTTATAATTTAAATGATAAATACTTTGTAGTTGATTATAGAATGAGTGCATTTGACTCTTACACAGTAGGTGTACCTTTTATTTATAAAATGAAACACAACTCTAAGGTGACTCTTAGCCTTGATTATTATCAAACATCTAGTAATGCTTATATTAAGCAATGGTATGGTGTAGATAGTCTTAGTGCACTCTTTAGTACTTGTACTTATAGTTTTTCATACTGATGGCATTTTTTCAAAAGGGTTTAAAAGCGACTGTTATGACAACAGAACTTTTAATTAATGCAGATGTTTCTAAAAAAATACTTTATGAGTGTTTAGAAATTGCAACAAATTTTGAAAAAAAATATTCTGCTTATCAAGAGAATTCTCTTTTGAGTCAAATCAATAGAGCATCTGGTGTGAAATCAGTAGTATGTACTCCTCAAGAGATAGAAATATTTCAAAAAGCATTGGAGATTGCAAAACTCTCTGATGGAAAATTTGATCCAACCATAGGAGCACTCACGCAGGGGCTTTATGGTTTCGGCATGAAAGATTCAAAAATGCCATCTGAATCTCAATTGCAAACGAGAAAAAAGTTAGTAAGTTATAAGTTTATTGAAATTAATAAGAGTGAAATTTATCTTAAACATAAAGGCATGCAATTAGATTTAGGAGCGATAGGAAAAGGATATGTTGCCGATAAAATTATAGAACATCTTATAGATAGAGGTGCCTCAAAGGCTTTAGTATGTGTAGGTGGAGAAATTTGTACATTTGGGAAAAAGTATAAAATTGCGATTAGAGACCCTTTTTCGCATAATAACATCTCTCTTGTAACAACATCAAAAACACCACTGACACTCTCCACAAGTGGTGATTATGAAAGATTTATAGGTTCTAGAAAAAATCACCATATCTTAGATACACAGAGTGCAAAACAGCAACACTTTTATAGCAGTGTGACACTTTTAAAAAATGGCATAGATGCAACGACTCTTGATGCTATCGCAACCATAGTTTTTAATTCACGAGTAGAAGAATTAGGAAGTTTGGCAGAGAAGTTTCAGCTTACTCTCATTGCTATAAGTCCTCAAAAAAGTATTATAATTGAGAATTTTGCAAATTTACAGATTGAGAGTTTTAAGCTTTATCCTTTTGAGTTTTAAAAGTTAATTAGTCTGTTTATTGACTTTATAACCAACACCACGAACATTTTGAATAAAATCCTTTTTACCTAATTTTTTTCTTAAGTTTTTTATGTGCACATCAACAATATTACTATGTTTAATAGAATAGTTGTCTTTGTTAATATGTTCGCTAAGTTGGTATCTTGTGAGTATTTGATTTGGATTTTGCATAAAAAGTTCTAGTAAATCAAATTCTGAAGTTGTTAAAATTTTTAACTCATCATCTACATAGGATTCTCTTTTTGTTGTGTCGAGTTTTACGGAATTTATCGCAATTACTGAAATTTTTTCTCCTGATTCACGTCGTAAAAGTGCGCGCATACGAGCAAGCAGCTCTACAGATGAGTATGGTTTGCAGAGGTAATCATCAGCTCCGCTGTCAAGAGCAACGACTCTATCATTTATCTCCGTATTCGCAGAGAGCATAAGAACTGGTGTTTTTATATCTAGGTTTCTCATCTCTTTGAGTAAAATAAGACCATTGCCATCACCTAAATTCCAATCTAGTAAGATGAGAGCATAACTATTTTTATCTATATACTTGCTTGCTTCTTTATAACCATATGCAATATCACAATTATACTTTTCATTGTTTAGCAGTTTAGAGAGTTGTTTTGCCGTGAGCATGTCATCTTCAACAATTAAAATATGCAAATATAGTTCCTAAGAGTAATCTTTTGGTGCTATTATATCAAATAAGGAGATAGTGTCAAGAGTGAAGTTACATAGAGCAAAAGACCTCACAGAGTGTGGGTCTTAAGAGTTAAAAAAGGATTATAAGTCACCCTCATGTTTACTAAGGTATTCAGCGACACCATCAGTTGTAGCAGTCATACCTTCGTCACCTTTTTGCCAACCAGCAGCACATACTTCACCATGTTCTTTATGAAATTGCATTGCATCTACCATACGAATCATCTCATCAATGTTACGACCAAGTGGTAAGTCATTTACTACTGCATGACGAACTACACCTTCACCATCTATAAGAAATGAACCACGAAGAGCTACTGCTTCACCAAAAAGCACATCGTAATCTTTAGAAATTTGTTTAGTAAGGTCAGCTACAAGAGGGTAACCAACTTTTCCAATACCACCCTTATTTATTGGAGTTTCTCTCCATGCAAAGTGAGAAAATTGACTATCTACTGAACAACCAATAACTTCGACACCACGATCTTTAAACTCTTTAAGTCTGTGGTCAAATGCGATAAGTTCTGATGGACAAACGAAAGTAAAATCTAGTGGATAAAAAAATAAAACTGTACCTTTCTCACCTCTATTTTCTGATAATTTAAAATCTTCAACGATTGAACCGTCACCTAAAACTGTTGTTGCTGTAAAGTCTGGAGCTTGATTTGTTACTAACATATATATCCTTCTGTTTTATTATAATTGTAAGTTTATCCTAAAATGGTTAATACTATCTAAAAGAAAAAAGCTTTATATTTTAGTTAATCATAGCTTGGGTATAATTCTTTCGATTTATAGGACTAGATTCTATATTTTAATAAGGAAAATCGATGACTAAAGAGTATATATTTACTTCAGAGTCTGTAACAGAAGGGCACCCTGATAAGATGGCAGATCAAATCAGTGATGCAATTCTGGATTATATTATTGAACATGATCCAAAGGCACATGTTGCGTGTGAAACTTTGGTATCCAATGGTTTTTGTGTAATTGCAGGCGAACTGAAAACAACGGCTTATGCCCCTATGCAAGAGATTGCTAGAAAAGTTATTCAAGAGATTGGATATACAGATGCTAATTATGGTTTTGACTATAGAGCGGCAGCAGTTTTAAACGGAATTGGTGAACAATCGCCAGATATAAATCAAGGTGTTGATCAAGCCAGTGGTGAGATTGGTGCAGGTGATCAAGGTTTGATGTTTGGGTATGCCTGTCGTGAGACAGATGTTCTTATGCCTCTTCCTATTCACTTGGCACATCGCCTTACCCAAAGACTTGCATTAGTACGTAAAGAGGGGATTGTTCCTTATTTACGTCCTGATGGAAAAGCACAAATTAGTGTTCGTTATGTAGATGATAAACCGGTTTCGATAGACACTGTTGTAATCTCTACACAACATCATGAAGGTATCTCTCAAGAACAAATTTATAAAGATATGATAGAAGAAGTTATAAAAGAAGTAATTCCAGCAGATATGATGGACGAAAATACTATTTTTCATATTAATCCAACAGGTAAATTTGTAATTGGTGGTCCTCAAGGTGATGCTGGTCTTACAGGACGTAAGATAATTGTAGATACTTATGGTGGCTCATGCCCTCATGGTGGTGGAGCATTTTCAGGAAAAGATCCAACTAAGGTTGACCGTTCAGCTGCTTATGCTGCACGCTGGGTTGCTAAAAATCTTGTAGCTGCAGGTGCTTGTGATAAAGTCACCTTACAAGTAGCATATGCTATTGGTGTTGTCAAACCTGTATCTATTATGGTAGATACTCATGGTACAGGAAAAGTGCCAGAAAATAAAATAGAAGAGTGTGTAAAAGAATTATTTGATTTAAGTCCAGCAGGGATTATTAAATCACTTGATTTACTAAAACCAATTTACAGAAAAACTGCTGCTTATGGTCATTTTGGCCGTGAAGAAGAGGGTTTTACATGGGAAGTAACAGATAAAGCGGATGCTATAAAAGAGTATTTATCTCTGTAATAGAGTATAAGAAAGTACCATTTTTTTATATATTTTAACAAGAGTGATATTTTTAGCTGTATTTAAAAAACTAAAGTGTATAGTACACTATTAAATTTAAGAGGAGAGAATAATGGCAGTAATAATTAATGACACATGTATCAACTGTGGTGCTTGTATTGATGAATGTCCAGTAGAAGCAATTGTAGATGAGGATGATAACCCATCAGGTGAAGAAATTTATTATGTTTATGGTGATAAATGTGTAGAGTGTGTTGGTCATCATGATGAACCAGCTTGTGCTACTGCATGTCCTACTGAGGGTTGTATCACTTGGGATGCTATTGGAGAGTCTCCAGAACATCGTGAAGAGATTACTGAAGAACAACGTTCTAACCATGAGAATATTGTAGACTAGTCCTCGATTTTAGAAGTACCATGAGGTACTTCTAAAACAAGTAAAATATCTTCTATTTTACATATAAATTTACAAAATTATTTTTTTCAACTAAAAACAATCTTTTTTTAGGTATAATCCCACTCTAATTTTATATTTTCAGAGGAGATTTGATGGAACGTACACTATCGATAATCAAGCCAGATGCAGTTGCAAAAGGTGTAATAGGCAAAATTTTAGACAGATTTGAGAGTAATGGTCTTAAAATAGCAGCAACCAGAAAGATGCAACTTTCTCGTGCAGATGCAGAAGCATTTTATGCAGTTCATGCAGAACGTCCTTTTTTTAACGATCTTGTTGATTTTATGATCAGTGGTCCCGTTGTAGTTTCAGTTTTAGAAGGTGAAAATGCAATGCAGATTAATCGTGATTTAATGGGTGCAACAAACCCTAAAGAGGCAGAAGCTGGTACAATCCGTGCAGACTTTGCTGAAAACATAGATGCAAATGCAGTTCATGGAAGTGACTCAGTTGAAAATGCAGCTATAGAAATAGCATTCTTTTTCTCAGAAAGAGAACTTTCATAAGTTAACTTTGTGAAAGTTACATTAAGACGTGTTAATAAAACACCATTAGACTTTGAAATAAAATCTGATGAAATAACTTTTAAAGGTTATTTAGAGTATCATGCGGGCAAATTAATTTTGCTTAAAGCAAATCTTTGTGGTTTTATAAAAAAACCGTGTGACATTTGTGCAGAAGAGTTTCAGCTCTCAGCTGATGAAGATATAGAATTTTTTATCTCTGATGGTCTTTTTGAAGATGATGACAATATTGAACTTGATGTTGTTGAATCTTTTGATGGTAATGCAAATATTGAGGAGCTTTTAGCTTCTGAGATTGAGTTAATCAAAAGCGACTATCATAGTTGCAATAATTGTAAATAAAATAAATTAAAGGAAAAATAAGATGGCAGTACCTAAGAGAAGAGTATCCCACTCTCGTTCAGCAAAGCGTAGAACACATTATAAAATCACTTTAGCTAAACCAGTTAAATGTGAAGATGGAACTTATAAATTACCACACCATATTAACCCAACTACTGGTGAGTATAAATAGTCAATGGTAAAGATTGCTATTGATGCAATGGGCGGGGACTTTGGTCCTGAGCCAATTGTTAAAGGTTGTATAAAAGCTCTTAAGAAAAAACAATTCACACCTATTTTAGTAGGGAATAAATCAGAAATTTTATCTTTGTTACCAAAAAGTTATAGAGATAAGATTTTAGTAATTGAAAGTGACGATGTTATTTCAATGAGTGATGCAGCAACTGATGCAATCAAACGTAAAGATAGTTCTATATATAAAGCAGTTGAACTTGTCAGAAATTGTGAAGCTGATGGTATAGTCTCTGCTGGTCATAGCGGTGCAACGATGACTTTAGCTACACTGCGTTTAGGTCGCCTAGAAGGTGTTTCACGTCCTGCACTTGTTACTCTTATGCCAACAAAAAGAACTGGTCGGCGTACAGTACTTCTTGATGTCGGTGCAAATGTAGACTCCAAACCAGAACATTTAATGGAATTTGCTGTTATGGGTGGCTGTTATGCAGAAGATGTTTTAGGCATAAAAGAGCCAAGTATAGGTCTTCTTGCTAATGGTGAGGAACCGAGTAAGGGTAACGAAGTAACAAAAGAGGCTTTTAAAATGCTTGACGGCTATAGAGGCTTTATAGGAAATGTTGAAGGTGGCGATATATTTAATGGTTCTTGTGATGTAGTTACCTGTGATGGTTTTATAGGAAATTTAGTACTTAAAACAAGTGAAGGTGTAGCATCAACAATCAGTATCCTCATAAAAGAGTATATTAGAAAATCTCCTGTTGCAATTACAGGTGCACTTTTAATGCGTAAAGTATTTAAATTACTTAAAAAAGAGATTGATTATGCTGAAATCGGTGGTGCACCACTTATAGGCATAAAAGGTTGTGCCATTGTAAGCCATGGGAAAAGTAACTCAAAAGCTATTGAAAATGCAATATACCAAGCTATCTCTTATGTTGACACTGGTGTAAATAAGCATATTATAGCACGACTTGAAGAGTTAAAACAGAAGGAAAATTAATGGCTTATGCAGCATTTCGCTCAATTGGAGCCTATGTCCCAGAAAAAATATTAACTAACGATGATTTAGCGAAGATGGTTGATACTACAGATGAATGGATTACAAAACGTACAGGTATAAAAGAGCGCCACATTGCAGCAGGAAATGAGTTTACTTCAGATTTAGGTGTCAAAGCGGCACAAAAAGCTATACAAAGAAGTGCTGTACCCTTAGCTGAGATTGATATGCTCATTTGTGCCACAATCTCTCCTGATTATTTTTGTATGCCTTCAACTGCAACTATTATCTCTACAAAACTTGGACTTAAAAATGTGACAGCATTTGATGTATCTGCTGCATGTACTGGGTTTGTTTATATCTTATCTATAGCAAAAGCATTTATAGAGTCTGGTATGAAAAAAAATGTACTCATAGTTGGTGCTGAAAAACTTTCAGCAATTACAGATTATACAGACCGAGGCACTTGTATACTTTTTGGTGATGGTGCAGGTGCAGCTATGATTTGTGCAACTGATGATAAAAATGAAGCTATTATAGATGTTCATACTGGGGCTGATGGTGAATATGCTGACCTTCTTATGACACCAAATGGTGGAAGTGGCTCAGCACATGACTCTTTAAATAGAGAAGCAAATAGCTGTTTTATGCAGATGAAGGGTAATGAAACTTTTAAAGTAGCAGTACGAACACTTACAAAGGATGTCAAAGAAATTCTTTGTGATAATAATATTACTGCACAAAATATTAAACATTTTATACCACATCAGGCAAATTACAGAATTATAAAAGCAGTTGGTGATGCTCTTGAGATGCGAGAGGAACAAGTTGTTCTTACTGTTGCAAAATATGGAAACACTTCTGGAGCTTCCATTCCTATGGCGATTAATGATATTTATGAATTAGGTGAACTTAAAGCTGGTGAGTTGATGCTACTTGATGCTTTTGGTGGTGGACTTACTTGGGGATCTGCTTTAGTCCCATTCTCACCACAAAAGTAATTTTTATAATTTTATTGAATATGTTTACTTTGTAAGGCATGAAAAACATGTTTATGAAACTCTTCCTCTGAGGGAAGGTTTAACCTTGCCTCTCTCTGCTTTTCTCCCCATACTGGTTCTGGAAAATAACTATCTTCTTTAAATCTAGCCATAACATGGATATGTACACGAGAAAGTTTATTTGCGAAAGATGCCATATTGATTTTTTCTGGTTTGTAGTAGTGAATCATCTCATACTCTATGAGATCGTAAGTTTCCCATAATTTTACTCGAAGCCCTTTAGGTACATCACTGAGTTCTTTATAAGGCTCTTTAGTAAAAATTTTTAACCAAGGAATCTCGCCATTCATTTTTTCTACATAGAGACTGAAGTCTTCATATATAATCATATTTTGCATAATTTGAGCCTTTATAGTGTATATAACTCAAATTATAGCAAAATTATATGGTAGATGTGTGTTAGTCTCTATTTCTGTTTTTATTCCCACGGTAACCACCACTATCACGACTACCACCACTTTCGCGATTTCCACGGTAACCACCACTAGCACCAGCACCGCCAGACCGGTTTTTATTTCCACGGTAACCACCACCACTTCTTCCACGTCCACGGCTATTACCACCACCGCGTTGTGCTGCACGAGCAAGTATTGCGTCAATGCGATCAGCAGGTATACCAATGTTGCTTGGTCCTTTAATGTCTTGTTTATCTAAAATCATAGAGATGAGTTTGTACATAATTGTCTCTTCATCTATATCTTCTTTTAGTCTATCCAGAACTTTATGTGCTTCATCATAAATTTTTTGCTCTTCTATAGTCTTTACCATATTATCAAGAGTAGTACTTCTAAGGTCATTTTTAGTTGGTACAAAAGCATGGTTCATTGAAGTACCAACTTTTTGTTTAATGCGTTGTAGCTCTTTGAACTCTAATGGTGTGAGTAATGTAATTGCCTTGCCTTTTGTCCCTGCACGGCCAGTACGACCAATACGGTGTACATAAGATTCAGGGTCAAATGGAATATGATAATTAAAAACATGACTGATATTGTTTACATGAATACCACGAGCAGCAACATCCGTTGCAACTAAAACCTGTACAGAATTGTTTTTAAAACCTTTAATAACATTCTCACGCTGTCTTTGCTCCATATCTCCATGTAAACCATTGGCTAAGTATCCAGCATTCGAGAGTACATTTGAGAGTCTATCCACTTCAGATTTTGTTCTACAAAATACTACAGATTTTGTACTCTCTTCAGAGTCCATAAGTCTGATAATAGCATCATCACGTTCATGCTCATCAATAACATAATATGATTGCTCAATATCTGTGTTTGTAGTTTCACCTTTGGTGATAGAAATAAACTCAGGATTTTTAAGAATTTTACTTGCTAATGTTTTAATTGGTGCAGGCATTGTTGCTGAGAAGAGGAGTGTTTGACGGTTTGATGGTAAGTAAGAAAAAATTTCATTTATATCATCTAAAAATCCCATATCTAGCATCTCATCTGCTTCATCAAGTACAACAATGTTTGGTGCAAAGTTATTAAGCATATTTCGTTTTAGTATGTCTAACATACGTCCAGGTGTTGCTACAACTACAGAAGCACCACGTGCGATTAAATCAAGTTGACGTTTGTATGAGCTTCCACCATAAACAGTTACAGTTTTAGCACCTAAATTACGACCATACTTAAATATTTCATCACTTACTTGTGTTGCAAGTTCACGGGTTGGTGTGATTACTAACATCTCAACTGAACCATCAATTTTCATGTTATGAAGTGCTGGAAGTGAAAAAGCTGCAGTTTTTCCCGTTCCTGTATGTGCTTGGCCAACCATATCACATCCAGCGATGACAACAGGAATAGCCTGTGCTTGAATTGGTGAAGGTGTTGTAAATCCTGCATACTTGACACTTTTAAGTAGTTCTTGTTTTAAACCTAACTCATCAAAGGTTATTGTTTTTTCTTCTTCTTTTACTATTATCTCTTGTGTTTGTGCATTTTCTTGCATCATTATCCTTTAAAGTAAGGAGATGATACAAGTTGCATTTGCTGTTTAAACTTTAGCAGGCATCTTCCCCTTAAATATTTGGCGAATTATACCCAAATTTACCTATATTACAATTAAAGTAATCTATATTATTAATTAGTTAAGTTTATAATGCTACTAAAAGAGTATATAAATTGAAATAGTGTATAATGATTGTACACAAGCATTTGGATAAGATAAATGGAATTAAATATATACTTGATAGTAGCATTACTGAGTTTGACTCTTTTTGTGGTGATACTTTTTTTATACCTAAAACAAAAAAATATAATAGAGAGCTATGAATTAAACAGAGTGAAGCTTCAAGAGTCACAAAAAGCTTTAGAAGTGAAATATGCAGTTATTAATGCACGTTATGAAGATGAATTACACTCTTCTGCAGAGAAGTTACAAGTTTTGCAAGATGCAAAAGATGAACTCTCTACAGAATTTAAGCTTTTAGCAAATAAAATATTTGAAGATAAATCAAAACAGTTTAGCTCTTCAAATAAAGAGCAGTTAGAGTTACTCTTAAAACCATTTCGTGAACAAATTACAAATTTTTCAAAAGAGGCACGAAATCAGTTTGAGAGTGAATTAAAAGATAGACATCTTTTAAAAGACGAGTTGCTCCGTCTCAAAAGTATGAATGAACAGCTCTCACAAGATGCAATAAACTTAACAAAAGCACTTAAGGGTGAAAATAAGACTCAAGGAAACTGGGGAGAACTTGTTTTAGAGAACATTTTAGAACAATCTGGATTGCGTGAGGGTGTAGAATATGAACTTCAAGCAACTCTCAAAGCAGAAAATGGCAAAAGTTATCGCCCCGATGTTATTGTACATATGCCACAACAAAGAGACATTATTATAGACTCCAAGGTCTCTTTAAATGCTTACGAATGTTTTATGAGTAGTGAAGATGAACAGGAAAAAGCAGTGGCTCTTAAGGACCATATAGTAAGTATTGCAACACATATAAAAGGTTTGAGTCAAAAACAGTATGAAAAACTTGAGGGTGTGAATACTCTTGATTTTGTACTGCTTTTTATGCCTATAGAGGGGGCATTTTTACTCGCTTTAGAAGAAGATGGAGAGTTCTTTAAAAATGCTTATGAGAAGAATATACTCGTAGTGTCACCTTCGACATTACTTGTAACTTTAAGAACAATAGAGCATATATGGAGAACACAAAGACAAGAAGAACATGCTCAAAAAATAGCAAGTGAAGCAGAGGCAATGTACGATAAACTTGTTGGTTTTGTAGATGAGATGAAACTTGTAGGAACTCATATCCAAAGAACACAAGACTCTTATGAAACGGCAATGAATAGACTCTCCACTGGTAGAGGTAATGTTATAAAACGAGCAGAAAATATGAAAGCCTTAGGTCTAAAACCAAAAAAAGAGTTGCCTATACAGAGTAGTGATGATGTGTAATATAGAGACACAATATAGTTATGAAAAGGTATGGCATCAGACAAAAGAGGAAGAGTTACTTAAAATTATAGTGGAAGAATTAGGTGATGCAGATCCTATGGGTGTACTACTTTATGTAAAAGAGGCTATTAAAAACTCAAAGATCATTACTGTTGGTAAGTGTAGATTTCGAAATAAAATAACGGATATATAATAGTGAAGCTAGCGACGAGACAAAACGAAAATGCAAAAGTACCATGGTATAAATCATTTTTATTTACCATTATTATCTGGTTTTTCCCACTTGCACTCATACCCATATTAGTAATCATTTATGATAGTAATAAAACCATTATAAAAAATATAGAAGAGTCATATTATAATGATATTAAACAAGTATCTTCTTTGGAAAGTAGATTTATTAACAATTGGTTTAAATATCGTGAGATTGATATAAAAGCTTGGGCAGAAGTAAAATCAACTAAAGAATTACTCAAAGAGCTAATTATAAATTTTCAAGACAGTTCGCAGGATTTAACTACATTTGTTAAGAGTGGCATATATAGAAAGAGTATTATTGTATTAGGAGGAGATTTTTATAGTCTTTCACATAGATATGATTATATTGAAGATATTTTTTTAATAGATACTCATGGAAATATCCTTTTTAGTGTTGAAAAAAAATCTGATTTAAGCACAAATATTTTAGAGGGTGCAAATAGAACAAGTAAGTTTGCAGAGGCAGTAAAAAAGACACTTAAAGATAAAAATGCACATTTTTCTGATTTAGAACACTATAAACCCGCTAGTAATGCAATAACAGGTTTTTTACAGTACCTGTTTTTAACGATGTAAGAGAGAACATAGGAGTAATTGCTGTAGGAATAAAATTAAATATAATTTATGCACTCTTTGAAAATCATAATGAGTTCGGAGCAGCCTTTCACTACTATTTAGTAGGTAGTGACTCTCTCTTACGAAGTAAAATAGTTTCAGACAAAGAAATTTTGAATTTAAAAATTACAAAAGAGCAGTTTAATCTTTTACATGAGAGTCATAAAGAAGTAAATACATATATTAATCCTATTGGTTCAGAGGTTTTTGGCATACATAAAGATATTTATATTTTGGGTATTCATTGGGTATTAATAAGTGAGGCAGATCGACAGCCCATAGAAGCTGCAACACAAAAAATTATTATAAAAGGTTTTATATATCTTCTTATTACTTTGTGTATTATGTTTATTGTTGCTTTTTTTATCTCTAAAAAAATAGCAAAACCAGTTTTACAACTTTCAGAATTGATGTTGAAATTTTCTTCAGGAGAGAGAGACTTAAAAGTTGATATATCTGTTGGGAATGAGATAGGAACACTCGCTAATAGATTTAAAGAGATGATGAAAATTTTAAAAAGTAGTGAAAAAGATTTACGAGAGCAAAAAGATGAAGCAAAAAGAGCATTACAAGAGTTGGAAGTACAAAAACATGTATTAGATTTACACACTATTGTTGCTATTACAGATGTAAAAGGGAGTATCACTTTTGTGAATGATAAATTTGTAGATATTAGTGGATATTCAAGAGAGGAGTTGATAGGACAAAATCACAGACTTCTTAATTCTAATTTTCAAAATAAAGCTTACTGGGCTAATATGTATAAAGATATATCTAGTGGAAAAGTTTGGCATGGCGAGGTTCGTAATGTTACAAAGCATGGCACTTTTTATTGGGTTAATACCACAATAGTACCATATATGAATGAGCAAGGTAAACCAAAGAGTTATATAGCTATTCGTACAGATGTAACAGATAGAAAAAAAGCAGAGATAAAATTGCTTGAAGCAAAAGAGTTAGCAGAAGAGAGTGTCAAAGCTAAGTCTGAGTTTTTAGCAAGTATGTCACATGAGATAAGGACTCCCATGAATGGAGTTATAGGAATGCTTGGTCTGTTAATGCATACAGAGCTTAACGAGTCTCAACGTCACCAAGCTTATCTAGCACAAAGTAGTGCAACAGCACTTTTAACACTCATTAATGATATTTTAGATTTTTCAAAAGTTGAAGCAGGAAAATTAGAACTTGATAGCATTGATTTTAACATTCACAAAGAACTTGGAGATTTTGCTGAAGCCATAGCATTTGGTGCTCAAGAAAAAGGTGTTGAAGTTGTTTTAGATATATCTAAAATTGATATAGACTTTATACATGCAGATGTGGGAAGGATACGTCAAATTCTCAATAATATTGTAGGAAATTCAATTAAGTTTACCTCAAAAGGATATATAGCAATAGAGGCTTTATTACATGATAAAAATGAGTCTAATACAAGACTTATAGTAAATGTAAAAGACACAGGTATTGGGATACCTACAGATAAAATAGCAAAACTATTTGACTCTTTTTCTCAGGTAGATACTTCAACAACAAGAAAATATGGTGGAACAGGACTTGGCCTAGCTATAGTAAAAAAACTCTGTAAACTTATGGATGGTGAGGTACGAGTCTCTAGTACACTTGGAGAAGGAAGTACTTTTACAATAGATATACATGTTGAAGTAAGTAAAAAGGCATCAATAGTACAACCTTCTATCTCAGTTAATGGTAAAAAAGCGATGATTGTTGATGCAAGTGATATAAGTACACAAACTTTACAAAGTCAACTAGAAAATTTGGGTATGCAAGTGTACCATGTGAAAAGCTCACAAGAGGCACTTATACTGGAGGATGAAAGTTTTGACATCGCCTTTATAGATAAAGATATAAAAGAGATAAGTGCGGAAAATTTAGCTATTGAACTAAAAAATAATAGTTCTTCAAAGAGCATTAAACTTGTTATTATGACATCAGTGAGTGATAGAAGAGACATTAATGTTTATAGAGAACATGGGTATGATGCCTATTTTCCAAAACCTGCGACTACTAGTGATATCTTTAACTCACTAAATGTTTTATCATATAATGCTCTTGGCTTGCAAGATACACAAGAAGTTATGCAAGTGAAAGAGAGTAAAACATATGAGTGGCCAGAGAATGTACGAATACTTTTAGTAGATGATAATAAGGTAAATCAACTCGTTGCAAATGGATTACTTGAGGAGTTTAAACTTGAAGCAGATGTAGTTAACAATGGAGCAGAAGCTATTGAAGCATTAAAAAATTCTGTAGGCAACCCTTATTCCATTGTACTTATGGATTGTCAAATGCCTATTATGGATGGGTATGAGGCATCAACAAAAATCAAAGCTGGAAGTGCTGGTGTAGAAAATGCTCAAATTCCAATAGTTGCCATGACGGCAAATGCTATGGATGGAGATAAAGAAAAGTGTTTTATTGCTGGGATGGATGATTATATTAGTAAACCTATTAATCCAGATATTTTAGAAGAAAAATTGAGAAAGTATCTTTTGAAATCTAACTAAGGATGTCTTACTTTAATCTGAGAGTTTAAACTCCACCCAACAAGAACCATCAAAAAAATCACTCCAATAGCTGGTAAAATTTCATAATGGTTCAGTAAATACACAAGCCAAAGTAAAATAGCACCTAGTGGTGTGGGGACACCTGTAAAATAGTTGTCTAATTCTCCTGCATCTGTGTTAAGATTAAAATGAATCAAACGACGAAGACCAGAAATAACGTAGTATATGCTAGTTATTGCAGCAAGAATTAGTAAACCTCCATTGAGTGTTGTCACATAAGAAGATTGAAAGATTAAAAAAACAGGAACAAGAACAAAACTTAAAAAGTCTGCGAAACTATCTAGTTGGACACCAAACTCATTGCTAAGTTGATATTTTCTAGCAATTTTTCCATCAAAAATATCAAAAGCACCCCCAATCCAGGCAAGTATAATAGCCACAAAAAAGTTGTTTTGTGTAATAAAATAAGTTGCCATAAGACCAGCTGTAATATTTACAAAGGTAAAAAGGTTTGCTAAATTAAAGTGTGAAGAAGATGTCCATAAAAATTTCATATACTGCCTTGTGAATTGATGCTATAATTATAGCAAAATTATGAATATTAGACTCTATAGGAAAGTTAAGCAACTCTTTAATTGATAATGATTATAATTTTAAAAAAGAAATATAAAGAATATGAAATTATGAAAACATTATTAGATTGCGAGAAGGGTTGTATTGCACAAATACTAAAGCTTAATGCAAAAGATGATTTAAAACAAAGACTTATTTCATTCGGTATTATGAAAGGAAGTATTATAGAAGTTTTAGAGTATGCTCCACGTAAGAGCACAATAGAGGTGAAAATAGGAAGTATGAGAATAGCATTACGCGCACAAGAAGCACTCCTTATTGAGGTAGCTATAGTATGAGTGAAGAGAAAAAAAATTGTCCTATTACTGCAAAACATATTAAAGTAGCACTTGTTGGTCAACCAAATGTTGGAAAAAGCATGCTTATCAACTCTGTATCTAACTCGCATCTGCATGTAGGCAATTTTTCAGGGGTTACTGTTGACAAAACAGAAGTACTTTTTGATTATAAAGATTATCATTTTACTGTTGTTGATTTACCTGGAACATATGCTTTTACTGATTATACTATTGAAGAGAGAGTAACACATGATTATTTGTGTGCTGAAGAGTATGACATCATTATCAATGTTATAGATTCAACGAATATAGAAAAAAACTTACAACTTACTTCTGAACTATTAACAATGAGCAAAAAAATTGTTATTGCACTCAATATGAGCGATGAGGCAGAAAAAGAAGGAATAAAAATAGATGTAGAGTATATGTCAGAACTTTTAGGTGTTTCTTGTGTAAAGGTTTCAGCTGTAACAAAAGAGGGTATAGAAGAGTTGATAGATACAGTAATACTTCGTCATGAAGATACTAAGTGCAAACCAAAACTTGTCTTTAGTGAGGCTGTTGAAGAGGAAATAGCAACAATAGTCACTTATCTTAGTAGACATAAATATCAAGCAGCAAATACTTACAGAAACATAGCCATTAATCTTCTTAAAAACAATAAAAAAACTTATGAAAAATTACATGACAATCCTATATGGACAGAACTACAACCTATCTTGATTGAGGCAAGTAAACATATAGAACTCCATCATGATAGTGACGATATTAAAGAGTCTTTTGCTGAAGAGTATGCGGCATTTAACAGAGGAATTGTGGCGGAAGTTGTCAAGCAAAAGCAGCAAATACACAAAAAAACTCTCACAGAAAATATTGACTCAGTTTTAATACATAAGTATTTTGGCATTCCTATCTTTCTTTTTTTCATGTGGATGTTATTTCAATTAACCTTTGAGATAGGTGCTATTCCTATGGATTATATAGATGCTTTTTTCTCATGGTTTGGGGACACTATAGGAGCAACTATCGCAAATGATGATATCCGTTCACTCATAGTAGATGGAATTATTGCGGGTGTCGGTGCAGTTGTTTTATTTGTACCAAATATTATCATTTTATTTATAGGTATAGCACTTCTTGAGAGTACAGGGTACATGTCACGTGTAGCTTTTTTGCTTGATGGATTTTTTCATAAGTTTGGTCTGCATGGTCAGAGCTTTATACCTTTAGTAACTGGTTTTGGGTGTTCTATCCCTGCATATATGTCTGCAAGAATTCTTAAAAATGATAGAGATAGACTACTCACACTGTTTATTATAGGGTTTATGTCTTGTGGTGCTAGGCTCCCTGTATATGTTCTTTTTGCTGGAGCATTTTTCTCAGCTCAAATGGCAGGGAATATTCTTTTTATTATCTATATTAGTGGGGCTATCTTAGGTCTTATTGCTGCAAAAATATTGAAATTAACAGCTTTTAAAGGTGTAGATGAACCTTTTGTCATGGAAATGCCAAAATATAGACTTCCTTCTGTTAAACTGATTTGGCACACAGTTATTACAAGAACTATGATGTATCTTAAAAAAGCAGGAACATATATAGCAGCAGCTTCTATGATTGTATGGTTTTTAAGTAACTATCCTCACAATGAAGAGATAGAAAAAAAATATGATACTCAAATAACAAAAGTTACAGATATAAAAGTAAAAACAAAGCTTCAAAATAAGTTAGCAGAGGAGTTGTTGGGAGTGAGTTATCTTGGACAAATTGGTAAATTTTCAGAACCAATTTTTGCACCTTTAGGTTTTGATTGGAAGATGAGTGTTGCCTTGCAAACTGGTCTTGCTGCTAAAGAAGTTGTGGTTTCAACTTTAGGAGTTTTATACTCATTGGGGAATAATGTTTCTACTAATAATAACTCGCTTGTAAATGCCATTAGTAAAAATATTTCTTTTGCTTCTGCTGTAGCTTTTATAGTTGTTATTATGATTTATTTACCTTGTTTAGCGGCATCTATTGTCTTTACTCGTGAAGCTGGACACATAAAATACTTTTTTTATCTATTCTTTTTCACTTCAATAATTGCATATATAATGGCATTTATTGCCTACCATATTGTATTAATATTTGTTTCGGTATAATACTCATAGTGACTCAATTTCTAAGAGGATATAGATTATGTCAAAACTTTTAGTTGTACAAGAAAGTGTCATTGTAAGAGCTGAACTTAAAAAACTTTTAGATGAATGTGGAGTTTTTAATTATGATTTAGTCTCTTCATATGAAGAGGCTAAAATCCTTCTTGGCACAAGGCGTTATAAATATGCTCTTGTGGATAGAATTTTAAAAGATGCACCTCACGGAGAGATTATTGCTCTTTTTAATAAACATCACCTCGCCCCTTTGGTGTTTACAAATGAGATTGATGAAGATTTTTTCGATGATTTTGAGGGTGCAAATATTGTTGATTATATTAAAAAAATAAAATATAATGATGAAAAATTTGCAGTTAATAAGCTACTTCAGTTACGAGACAATAGAAAAACTACCGTTTTAGTTGTTAGTGATTCAGCAATGTATAGTCATTTTTTAAAACAAAACCTGACTCTGCATAATTTCAAGGTCATCAATGCAACAAATAATGAAAATTGCTATGAAAAACTAGAGTTGCACCCTGAAATCTCTCTAGTTCTTCTTGACTCGAGTGAACCTTATGTTTATAGTTTAGAGATTGTTGAGTATATTAGAAAACACCATAAAAAGCAAGAAATAAAAATTATTGTCCTTGCACAGAAGAGTGCTTCTTACGAAACAAGTCAACTCTTAACAAGTGGAGCGGATGATTATCTCATTAAAGAATTCTCAAGAGATGAATTTTATGTTAGGGTTTACCAAAATATTAATAAAGTTGGATAAAATTTAAGTATGAATAAAATATTAATGATTGAAGATGATTTAGAATTAGCGGAGATACTCACTGAGTATCTTGAACAATTTGATTTTGAAGTGATTACAGAAGATGACCCTTTTAAGGCGGTGAGTATTTTAAAACTTGAGCCTTTTAACTTAGTGATTTTAGATTTAACACTACCTGGTATGGATGGCTTAGAAGTCTGCGAGGCTATTCGAGAGCGTCAAGATATTCCTATTATTATATCTTCTGCGAGAAGTGATGTAACTGACAAAATAAAAGCATTAGAACTTGGTGCAGATGATTACCTGCCAAAACCTTACGATCCGCGAGAACTAGAAGCTAGAATTCACTCTGTACTACGAAGATATGAAGCCAAAAGTGAAGAAAAAGCTGAGTCTAAAAGTGATTTTAAATGTGATAAAGCGACAATGGTTATTACCTATAAAGGGAGAAATATAGATCTTACAAATGCTGAATTTGGTATACTCTCTTATATGATAAGCAAACAAGGTTTAGTTGTCTCACGCGAAGATCTCATACATAATGTGAATGCAATAAATGAAGATTCTTCAAATAAAAGCATAGATGTAATGGTAGGACGTATAAGAAATAAACTTGGTGATAAATCGCTTATAGAATCTGTTCGTGGAGTAGGGTATAAGTTATTAAAATAATGAAAAAACATGCCGTTTTAATTACTGTACTTTTTGCACTTTGGGTATCACTTGTGAGTATTAGTATGATTTTTTGGGAGTTTTATAAACTCAATAAAGAACAGTATATTAACCATATTTTTACAAAATACTCTGTTATAACACAAATTTATAAAGAGCATGAACAACGTCAAAACTCTGATATAATGCTTGATGCAAATTTGGCTGTTTACAAGATGCAAGTTGTTAAAAAAGCTACTGAACAAAAGAGAGTAATATCTCAAGGAAAAACTCTTAAAAAAGAGGGATTTCAAAGTGTTAAGTCTATGTTAATGCTTAATAAAACTGGACTTTATACAAAAAATACTATTACAAAACTGCGTGCAACAATGATTAAGTATAAAAAACACATTTACTTTTATATGCAGAGTAAACACTCAGCTATTTTAATTAAAGATGAAGATTTACAACCCTATAGTTATTTAAATATGCTTTATGCCTATAGCACTATTTTTGCAATAATTAGTATGTCTTTTATCCTTGTTTTACATAAACTTCGCCCCCTTATACGGCTTAGACGCAAGATAGCAATTTATGGAGATGGTAATATGAATATCTCTTTTAAGACTAACAGTTGCGATGAGATAGGCTTGGTCTCAAATGAACTAGAAGCTACAAGAGGCAAAATAAATACAATATTAGAATCACGCACACTTTTTTTACGTAACTTAATGCATGAACTTAAAACACCAATTGCCAAAGGGACTATAGCAACTCAAATGTTGGACTCACAAAAGCAGCGTGAAAGATTTACATCCATTTTTCATCGTCTAGAGAGTTTAGTAACAGAGTTTGCATTAATTGAAGAAGTGACAAGTCTAAATAATACGAGTGACTTTAACACTTATAGATTAGTGGATGTTATTGATGGTGCTATTGATATGGCTATGGTAGAGAGAAATTCCGTAAGTATTGATGTGAGCTGTGATGTAAAAGTTCATGTAAACTATAGACTCTATACAACAGCGATAAAAAATATGATAGATAATGCAATGAAATACTCGACAGATGCACATTTAAACATAGTGATTATAAATAGTGAGCTCTGTTTTGAGAGTAAAGGAGAGTGCTTATCACACCCTCTACAGTATTATATAGAACCATTTACTAAGGATAATCCATCTAAAAATAGTTTTGGCTTAGGGCTCTACTTAGTAGATTCAATTCTAAAAGCACATTCTCAAGTTTTGGCACATGAGTATGAGAGTGGGGTGAATAGATTTATTTTTGCATAAGTTTAAAAATGTAAACTATTGTAATGAATAAATTTTTTTATACACTTTTAGCAATATTTTTTTCAATGTCATGTTTTATGTTTGGATGGTTAAGCCACTCTGCATATATGCCAGAAAAAAAAATAAAAAAACGTTCTCTTCTGAGTAAAATTAAAGAGAGAAAAGTACTTAATGTTGTGCTTTTAAACTCTCCCTCAACATATTATATAGGTGTGGATGGTCCACAAGGTTTTGAGTATGATTTACTCAAAGCTTACTCAGAACATTTAGGTGTTGATTTAAATATTACAGCAGCACATACAGTGCAAGAAGCCCTACAATTAAGTAAAAATGTAAATATTGATATTACTTCTGCCTCTTTAGCTAAAACACCATTAAGAGAAAAAAATTATAATTTTGGACCATCATATTTTGAAGTACAAGAGCAGGTTGTGTGTAACAGAGCAATGCTAAGAGGTTCAAAATTTCCAAGAGATATTGAAGATTTAACTGGATTAAAAATAACAGTCGGTGAAGATACAAGTTATAGTGAGAGCATTCAGGCTCTTATAAGTGATGGTTTTGATATTAATGTAACACTTACATCAGATTTTTCAACAGAAGAGTTATTTGACATGGTATCTAAGCATGAAATAGATTGTACGGTTGCTGATTCAAATGTATATGCCTTAAACCTACGCTATTTCCCTGAAATTGCTATGGCATTTTCTATCAGTGGAAGAGAGCAATTAGCATGGCTTTTACCAGAGCACACAGATAAACTTGAAGCAGATATGTATGCTTGGCTCAATAGTTTTAATCAACAAGGCAAGATTATAGAGTTAAAAGATCATTACTACTCATATGTGAGATTTTTTGATTATTACAATACAAAAATGTTTTATAAACGCATTAGAAGTAGACTACCAAAGTACAAAAAAACTTTTAAAAAAGTGGCTACAAGATTTGAGTTACCATGGACATTACTTGCGAGTGTATCATACCAAGAGTCTCATTGGAATCCAAAGGCAAAAAGTTTTACGGGTGTAAGAGGATTGATGATGCTCACAAAAAATACAGCAAATATTTTAGGAGTAAAAAATAGACTAGACCCAAAACAGAGCATAATAGGTGGAACGAGACATATTAAGCAAATGTTGAAATTTGTGCCAGAGGGAGTTGAAGGTGAAAATAGATTGAAATTTGCTCTTGCAGCTTACAATATAGGGCTTGGCCATATAAAGGATGCACAAAAACTTGTAAAACAAATGGGACTAAATCAAAATATTTGGAGTGATTTAAAAATAGTTCTGCCTCTCTTATCGCAAAAAAAATACTATAGATACTTACAGTATGGTTATGCAAGAGGTTCAGAACCTGTGAAATATGTAGAAGCGATTTATAATTATAAAGATATTTTAGAAAATATCGATACTACACCCTAGCAGTTGAAGAGAGTTCACTTAAAAAATTCTCCATGTCATATTTAATTCTATACTCAGGAGTCATAATATGTATGAGAATATCTCCTAAATCTATTACAACCCAGTCTCCACTCTCATCTACATTGTTAAAATTTTCTTCTGGTTTTAATGCCGCTTTTAAATGGTCTAAAAGTGCTGTTGTATGTTTAATGCCCAGTGATGAAGCTATTATTGCATAATCTACAAAATAATTTTTTTCACGTAGGTCGAAAACCTCTATAGCTTCTGCTTTATTTATATCTAAAGTATCAGTTATCTTATTTATTCTATCGTTCATTTATATCCTTATAATATTGTATTATTGACTCTGCAACTACAGTTGGAAGTCTATTTTTATCCATTTTTTCTCTTAATGTTGATGATGATACATCACAATCAACATTAAGAGTCAGGTAAGTATCTGGAACTTTGATACCATTTCTTTGTGCAACTATAAAGCTTACTTTTGAGTGTAACTCTTCGGTCTTATACCAACTCTTCAAAGAGTTTAGATTATCAGCACCTATAACAAAATAAATCTTTTTATAACTTTTTAAAAGATATTCCACACTTTCGATGCTTGGAACTTTTCTTTTAAGATCTACTTCAAAGGAACTAACTTTTACTCTAGGAGACTCTTTAAACATTTTTTGCAACCATGCTAAACGTAAGCTCGCTGGTGCAAATGATCCCTCTTTAAATGGATTTAAAAATGTAGGCATTATAAGAACTTCATCTATTTGTTTATAAGACAAAAGTTCCTGAACTACAGCTTCATGACCAATATGAGGAGGGTCGAAAGAACCACCGTAAAGAGCAATTGTATTTGATTTTTTTTTAAACATATACACTACTTTTAGGAAGCATGTTTAATTGAGATTCCTATTTAATGCGAATTATAGCTAAAAGAAGCTAAAATAACTCAATTAAAAATTATAGGAAATATAATGGCACTAAAAATAGCAATTAATGGATTTGGTAGAATTGGTCGTTGTGTCGCTCGTATAGCTGCTTCAAGAAATGATGTAGAAATAGTAGCAATCAATGATATGGCAAGTATGGATATGATGCTTTACCTTTTGAAAAATGACTCTGTTCATGGAATATTTCAGAGCAAGGTAGAACAAATAGATGATGAAAATATTAACATTGATGGACAAAATATTAGAGTTTTTTCAGATCGTGACCCTAAAAATTTAAAATTTGCAGATTGTGGTGCAGATATGGTTTTAGAATGTACTGGTGTATTTTTAACACAAGAGACAGCTCAGGTCCATATTGACAACGGCATTGAAAAGGTTCTTTTTTCAGCTCCATCAAAAGACAAAGTGACACCAACATTTGTTATGGGTGTAAATGAAGGACTTTATGCTGGTCAAAAAATAGTTTCAAATGCAAGCTGTACAACAAACTGTTTAGGTCCTGTTGCTCGTGTTTTAGATGATGCTTTTGGAATTGAGAAAGGTTTAATGACAACTATTCACTCTTATACAAATGATCAAAATATTTTGGATGTAAAACACTCAAAAGATAAGCGTCGTGCTCGTGCCGGTGCTATTAACATGATACCAACAACAACAGGTGCTGCAAAAGCCATTAGTCTTGTTATGCCACAGCTTGAAGGCCGTCTTCATGGACAATCTGTACGTGTACCAACACCTGATGTTTCAATGGTTGATTTAAATGTTGTTGTAAAAAAAGGGACAACAAAAGAGGAAGTGACAGCAGTCTTTAATAAGGCCGCAGATGGTCATCTTAAAGGTCTTTTACTGATGGACAAAGAGATGCGTGTCTCTCAAGATTTTGTTGGATGTGAGTATAGTTCTATTGTCGCTGAGGATTTAACACAAGTTATTGGTGGTGATATGGTGAAAATTATGGCTTGGTATGATAATGAGTGGGGTTACTCAATGCGTCTGATAGATATGGCACTTCACATAAGTAAATAGGAACTTTTATTGGAACTATTAAATATAAAAAGATTAAATCTAGAAAAGAAAAAAGTATTTATCAGATGTGATTTTAATGTTCCAATGGATGAGTTTGGGAATATCTCTGATGATAGACGCATTCGTTCTGCAATTGCTACAATTAATTACTGTTTAGATCAAGATTGTGCAATTATTTTGGCATCACATTTAGGACGTCCTAAGGGAGAAGTGAATGAAAAGTACTCTCTTATACCCATTGCTAGAAGACTGCATCATATGCTAAAGAGAAAAATAATTTTAGCAGAAGATGTAGTTGGTGAAGATGCCATGGCTAAAGTTGAATCAATGAAATGTTGTGACATTATTCTTCTAGAAAATCTTCGTTTTGAAGCAGGTGAAACTGCTAATGATGAAGAGTTGTCAAAAAAATTGGCATCAATGGCAGATATTTACATTAATGATGCTTTTGGTGTGAGTCATCGTGCGCATGCTTCTGTTGAAGGTATTACACACTATTTTGATGAAGATTGTAAAGCAGCTGGATTTTTACTTGAGCATGAGATAAAGTTTTTTGGTAAACTAATTAATGAACCCGTGAGACCTTTTGCTGCAATTATTGGTGGCAGTAAAGTTTCAGGAAAATTAGAAGCCCTCGTAAATCTTTTACCAAAGGTTGATAAAGTTTTTATTGGCGGTGGTATGGCTTTTACATTTTTGAAACAAATTGGTTATGATATTGGTGCTTCATTAGTTGAAAATAATCTCTTAGCTGAAGCACAAAATATTATGGATGAGGCAAAAAAATTAGGTGTTAAATTTTACTTACCAGTAGATGTTGTTGCTGCAGAGAAATTTTCTGAAGATTCTGCGAGTAAGATCGTAACTTCACAAGAGATTCCAAATAATTGGATGGGGTTAGATATTGGTCCGGCAACTGTAAGACTTTACAGAGAAGGTTTATCTGATGTACAAACTGTTTTATGGAATGGTCCAATGGGTGTTTATGAGATGGATAAATTTGCTCGTGGAAGTTCTAAGATAGCACACTTTGTAGCAGACTCTTATGCCACAACTGTAGTAGGCGGTGGCGATACAGCTGACCTTGTACAGAGAATAGGCCTTGATGAAGAGATGAGTTTTATATCAACAGGAGGCGGAGCATCTTTAGAACTCTTAGAGGGTAAAATTTTACCAGGAGTTGCACCATTGATGTTACATAAGGAGCCTTAGATGATTATAGCGGCAAACTTAAAAACGAATTTCACTAGAAAAGAGACACAAAAATATATAAAGAAAATTGAGGAGTATATAAAAAACTCGAACACTACCCAAGAAGTTTTAATTTTCCCTGCTATGTCGTCTTTAGATACTCATGAAGGTAGTATACTTGTCGGTGCACAGAATGCTTACCCAACATATGATGGTGCTTTTACTGGTGAAATAGGAAAAGTACACTTAGATGAGTTTGCGATTAAAACAGTTTTAATAGGGCATAGTGAACGTCGTCATATTTTAGCTGAAACACAAGATTCAATTGTTGCAAAATTTAATTTTTTTAAAGAGTTAGGTTTTAAAATAGTTTATTGTGTGGGAGAGCCACTTTCCATGCGTGAGGCAGGAAAAGAGAAGATGATGGAGTATATTGCATCACAATATACAGGAATTGACACAGATTATGAAAATTTGATTATCGCTTATGAACCTGTATGGGCGATAGGGACAGGGTTGACACCTTCTTTAGGTGATATACAAGAGATTCACACAGCACTAAAAACAAAATCTTGTGCACCACTTCTTTATGGCGGTAGTGTGAAAGTGACAAATGCTAAAGAAGTGCTAGCCTTGAGTAATGTTGATGGAGTGTTAGTTGGGAGTGCGGCTTTGTATGTAGAACACTTTTTAAGCATGATAGCTTTTGCACAAGAATTAAACAAAGATTAAGGAATAAAAAACGATGTTAATGAAAGGAAAACGAGGTCTTATAGTTGGACTTGCCAATAATAAATCTATAGCTTATGGTATAGCCAAATCATGTGCCGAGCAAGGTGCTGAACTTGCATTTACATACCTAAATGATGCATTAAAAAAGAGAGTTGAACCAATAGCAAAAGAGTTTGCCAGTGATAAAGTGTATGAGTTAGATGTATCTAATGAAGAGCATATGTCATCAATTGCGAAGCTTGTAGAGAAAGATTTTGGAAAGATAGACTTTCTAGTACACTCTGTTGCCTTTGCTCCAAAAGAGGCATTAAGTGAACCCTTTATAAAAACAACTAAAGAGGCATTTCAAATTGCTATGGATATTTCCGTTTACTCTCTTATTGATTTAACAAATAGATTAGAATCTGTTTTGAGTGATGATGCCTCAATTTTAACACTCTCTTACCTTGGTGGACCAAAATATATAGTAAATTATAATGTAATGGGTGTAGCCAAGGCAGCCTTAGAGTCTACGGTAAGATATATGGCAGTAGATTTAGGTAAAAAAGGACAGCGTGTAAATGCTATTTCAGCGGGACCAATCCGTACACTTGCCGCGGCAGGAATAGGTGATTTTAAACAAATTTTAAATTGGAGTGAAGTAAATGCTCCTTTGAAAAAAAATGTAAGTATTGAACAGGTTGGAAATTCTGCAATGTATCTGTTGAGTGATTTAGCAAGTGGTGTGACAGGTGAGATACATTATGTAGATAGTGGTTATAACATTATGGGAATGGCTGCTGCTGAGACTTCAAAAGAAGGAAAAACAATTCTCTCTTGGGATGTTAAATAGATAAGATTTTATCTATCCACTCTCTATTCTTAAAATTTTCTTACTAAAAATAATTCATTAATAATGACATATTTGTAATAAAAGCCCATATATTATGGGCTTTTAAATTAAATAGTTACACAAAAGTTACAATTAAAGAAGAAAAAGTGGACATATTTGTAGTTTATGAGAAAATGCCTATTTTTTAAACAAACTTTAAGACAGGGTTGTGGTATACTTTATTTGAAATTTGTAAGAAATAAGGAGAATATATGAAATTTACAAAAATGAGTTTAGTGGCGACACTATTAGTTGGTTCGAGTGCATTTGCATTTGAAAACACAAAAGTTACAGGTGATGCAAATCTTTTTTATCAGACAACTGATGCAAATAGTGGAGAATTACTAAGAGCTAAAGATTCATCAGCTGACTTTGGTGTAAACTTAAATGTAACAACAGATGTACTCAAAAACGAGAGTGTAGAGATTACAGCTGGTGTTGGTTATACAGTTCTTTCAACTTTAGGTGTAGAAAATAACTTAGTAGGAAATGTATGGGGTGGTGCACATACAGCTTCTGCTGGAACAGGTGCTACATATCAATCTGGACTTGGTGGAGCAAAGGTAGAAGATGCCAATTGGTTCAATGAAGCATGGGTAGCAGCAAAAGCTGGTAATACTACTGCAAAACTTGGTCGTATGGAATTAGATACTCCATTAGCATTTACTGAAGCATGGACCATTGAAAGAAATACTTTTGAAGCGGCACTTTTAGTAAATACGGATATTCCAGATACTGTAATCGCTGCTGGATTTGTTGGTAATGGAAATGGTACAGAATCTTTTGGTCAAAATTTACAGAGTAATGTTTATGCACTAGGTTTAGCAACTGGTGGTGTTACTAATGGAAATGGAACTTTTGGAACTTTCGGTACTAATGGTGCTTATGTATTAGGTGTTATAAATAATTCATATAAACCTTTAACTGCACAACTGTGGTACTATGATGTAACAAGAGTTGCTACTGCTTTGTGGTTACAAGCTGATTTTGCAAAAGATGGTATTCTTTTAGGTGCACAATACAATACAATGAGTGCTGCATCAGCAAACTCGAAAGAAGACAATGTATTTGCTTTAATGGCTGGTTATGCAGTAGAAGATAGCATCAGTGTTAAGCTCTCATTCTCTGAAGTAAATGACAATGGAACTTTAGGTCGTGCAGGTTTTAACCTTGCAACAAATGCTTCTACCTCACAAACTCAACTTTATACTGAAGCATGGTGGAACTATGGACAGAATACAATAGCTGGTACTTCTACAATCAACTTAACTGTTGAAGCTCCAACTTCTATTGTTGATTTAGGTCTTTTTGTGACAAGTATAGATCATAAAGCTGCTAATAGTGATTTACTAGAAATTGCTCTTAGTGCATCAAAATCTTTTGGTCCTTTAGATACATCTTTAGTATTCATAAATACAAAAGTTGATGGATCAGATGCTACAAATATACTACAAGCATATTTAACATTAAATTTCTAAAATGTAACTCCCTTTAGGGAGTTACTCTCTCTTATGCTATAATCTCCTTATGACTCTTTTTATAAAAAAAACATCTTATATAATTTTTATGTTGTTGTTAATATCTATAATCTCCTTTTTAGCAATACATTCCGCACCAAATAGTTTTTTTGGAGCAGGCGAATTAAATCCAAATATGACACCAGAATCTATAAAAAAACTTCAAGCAGTATACGGACTTGATAAATCTCTGAGTTTGCAATATGTTGATTGGGTAAAAAATATAATGACATTTAATTTTGGTATCTCTTTTGTGACGGGAAATGATGTGAGTTCAGAAATACTCAAGCGCTTACCAGTAACACTTTTTATGAATGTGGTGGCATTAGTATCTGTTTTTAGTATCTCTTTAAAATTAGGTATAGCATCAGCACTGCATTATGAAAAAAAGTTAGATTATTTGATACGTCAAATTTCTCTGTTCTCTTTTTCTATGCCATCTTTTTATCTGGCTTTGATAGTTATTATATTTTTTTCTATAAGTTTAGAGCTATTTCCTATCGCTGGACTACACTCCCTAGAACCAAAAGAGGGAGTGTTAAATTATGTAGATATGGCATGGCACCTAACTTTGCCAATATTTGTTATGGTATTTGTTGGTTTAGGAAGTATGATAATTTATATTCGTTCTTTAAGTTTAGAAATCCTCAAAAGTGATTATTACTATTTTGCACTTTCCCGCGGAGTTGACAAAAAAACTTTATTAAAAGTTTATCTTTTACCAAATCTTTTGCCACCTATTATTACTCTGCTTGGTTTATCTCTTCCTGGACTCATAGGTGGAAGTGTGATTATAGAGTCTATATTTGGAATTGAGGGAATGGGCCAACTCTTTTTTATGTCAGCGATGAGCAGAGATTACCCAATAATCATGGGTACTCTTATGATTACTGCATTTTTAACACTACTTGGAAACATGTTAGCAGATTTACTTTTACTAAAAATAAATCCATATATGAAAGGAAGATAAGGGGATTTATTCCTTTATCGGACTATTAACTTTAGTGGTCACAGCGGCCGAAGCGAAGATAAGGGGATTTATTCCTTTATCGGACTATTAATCGAATAGTGCCTCTAGTGTATCTACACCATCTTTAGGCTCTTCAGATTCGTCAGCTTCATTTGTAGTACCACTTTCAACAAGCTCTATTTGCAAACCTGTAAGCATTGAAGCAAGACGAATATTGATACCACTCTTTCCAATAGCTTTAGATTTTTGATCAGCGGGAAGAGTTATAATTGCTCTTTCATTCTCTCCCTCTTCATTTTTTACAATTTCTACATGCGAGATTATAGCTGGACTCATTGTTCGAGATACAAAAAGTTCGGGAATTGTGGTGTATTCAATACAGTCTATATTTTCACCTATTAGCTCTTCACTTACAGCATTTATACGCACACCTTTTACACCAACAGTCGCACCAACAGCATCAACTTGTGGATGTGTACTTAAAATTGCAATTTTTGCTCTTTCTCCAGGGATTCTAGCAGCTTTTTCGATTAGAACTGTTCCCTCTGCAATTTCAGGAACTTCAAGTGCTAAAAGCTCCTCTAAAAATTTTGGAGATGTACGAGAAAGCTCGATTTGAATACCATTTTCTTTATCCATATTAACACGACGTACGACAGCTTTGATATGGTCCCCGACATCAAAATATTCACCTTTGATACGACTCTTCATTGGTAAAACGGCACGTATTTCATCTACCTCTATATATGTTGCATTATTAGCATCGACACGTGTTACACGACCACTTACAAGTGTTCCAATTTTTGATTTATATTTGTTAAATATTTCATCTTCAACAAGTCTTTGTATATGGTACTCAATTTCACGATGAAGTTGAGATGCAGCTGTCCTCCCATACTCTTCTAAATCATGATCAATTTGAAGTTGGTCATCAAGTTCGACTTGGTCATCATACTCTCTGGCTTCACTTATAGAGATATATGCGGGAGCAATCTCTTCATCTTGAAGTTTTTTATCTTCATCAGCTACAACTGTAATGGTTTGAATAAGTTTAATACTTTTTGTTTCATTATCTACATTTGCTTCAAAAGCAAAATTTCTATTGATAACTCTTTTTGCTGTTTGTACAAATGCAGTTTTGAGTGCTTCTAAAACTTTCTCTGAAGACAAGCCTTTTTCATGTGCTATTGCCTCTGCAATATCTAATATTTTTTCCATAATTAAACCCTATTATTTTGTTTCCCAAAAAGTTTAACAGTTGTAAGTGATTTTTTGGGATTTCTTATTCGAAGTTTGTAATTATACTAAAAAATGTCTAAAAAACATCTTTAACCAAGTTTTTATGACTTTTTAACTATAATGCTGTCATTAAAATTCCCAAAGGAAATAGTATGGATTTAAAATTTGCAAGAACAGACATAGATGCAAAACCTAAAAAGGTTGATTTAGAGAAGTTAGAAGCTGCTGTTGAGAAAGATGATAGCCTCATTTTTTATTTTGATAGAGATAATTCACATAAAGATCTTTTGACTCTTCAAGAGCATTTTGAAGAAAAAGGTAAAAGTTTTTATATGAGTGAAGTAAAATTTGGTATGTCAGATAATGACTATATGTACCAAGTGCATATAATGAGTTAAAGAGAGAGTATGAGTAAAAAGTTATTTATCGAAACACTTGGCTGTGCGATGAACTCACGTGACTCTGAGCATATGATTGCAGAATTGCATGAAAAAGAGGGTTATGAAACAACCCAAGATTACCGTGATGCAGATCTGATTTTGATAAATACTTGTTCGGTTAGAGAACGTCCTGTGCATAAACTTTTTTCCGAACTTGGTGGCTTTAATAAAAATAAAAAAAAAGATGCGAAGATTGGTGTTTGTGGTTGTACTGCTTCACATCTTGGTGAAGAGATCATCAAACGTGCTCCTTATGTAAATTTTGTTTTAGGTGCTAGAAATGTCTCTAGGATTGCAGAAGTTTTACATAAAGACAAGGCAGTTGAGATAGATATTAATTATGATGAGAGTGAGTTTGCTTTTAAAGACTTTCGTTCTTCTCCTTATAAAGCATATATTAATATCTCAATAGGTTGCGATAAATCTTGTACCTTTTGTATTGTTCCAAAAACTCGTGGTGAGGAGATTTCTATTCCTGATGAACTTATCATTCAAGAGGCAAAACGTGCCGTAAGCAATGGTGCAAAAGAGATCTTCTTACTTGGACAAAATGTTAACAATTATGGACGTCGATTTTCTACAGAGCATGAAAAAATTAATTTTACAGAATTACTGCGACGACTCTCAAAAATAGAAGATTTAGTGCGAATACGCTTTACCTCTCCTCACCCTTTTCATATGGATGATGAGTTCATTGAAGAGTTTGCTAAAAATCCAAAAATATGTAAATCTATGCATATGCCACTCCAAAGTGGTTCTACAAAAGTTCTTAAAGACATGAAACGCGGTTATACAAAAGAGTGGTTTTTAAATCGTGTAAAAAAATTAAGAGATGAGTCTCCAGAGGTGACAATAAGCACCGATATTATTGTTGCTTTCCCTGGTGAGAGTGATGAAGATTTTTTAGATACCTTAAATATTATGAAAGAAGTTAAGTTTGATCAAATTTTTTCTTTTAAATATTCTGCTCGACCAGAGACAGAGGCTGAGCACTTTACAAATGTAGTTGATGAAGAGTTTGCTTCACAGAGGTTAAGCACTCTTCAATCTCTAAATAATGAGATTGTTGATTCAATAAATGCAAAATATATTGATAAAATATTTAGAGTCTATTTTGAAACTCTAAATCGAGAAGGTTTTGTCTCAGGGCGAAGTGACAATAACATAGTTATTAAAGTAAAAGGTTCAGAGGAACTCTTAGGCAAATTTAGAGATGTTAAGGTTATCCATATTGGAAGAACAATTTTAACAGGGGAGATTCTTGCTTAAGAAACTTCTTCGCTTTTTAGCATTGATTTTATTACCATTTTTTGGTTCTATCTTTATAAAACTTTTATTTTTAAGTCATAAAAAAATATATCACACTCCCAAAACAATTACTGATGAACCATTAATATTTGCTTGTTGGCACGGTGAGCTTCTTTTTCTTGCACCATTTTATACAAAATATAGAAAGATTGTTCATGCACAAGTTCTTATTTCTAATCATTTTGATGGTGCATTTATTTCAAAAACAATTCAATATTTTGGTTTAGGCACTTTAGCTGGTTCAAGTAATAAAAACGCAGTAAAAGTTTTAATCCAAGCTATTAAAGCACTTAAAAATGGGTATGATATTGGAATCACTCCTGATGGACCAAAAGGACCAAGACATGAAGTTGCAGATGGTATAATAGTTATGGCTCAAAAAACAAGAACAAAAATAGTTCTTATTGAAATAAAACCTACAGCATATTGGCAGGTTGATTCATGGGATAAGTTTATGATTCCAAAACCATTTGCAACTACGCATTTTTATGCTTCATCGGAAATCGATGTTTGTGATATGGAATTAGAAGAAGCAAGAGAACATATTAAAAAAGGACTCCTAAAACATGAAAACTAGATTTATCTTTCCTGGAATTGCACTTCTTCTTGTCACTATTATGGCAGTTTATTTTTTACTAAATCCATCATATGAAAAATCTATAGAAGCAAAATATTATTATGAGATGGGCGATTATAAAGAGGCTTATTCTCTTGCAACTGAAGCATTTAGTATGGATGTATATAATAGAATGGCTTCAACAATCATGGCACAATCAAAAACATCTATGAAATATACAAAGTATATTAAAGAAGCTAAGGCTTATTTAGAAATTATAAATAAGATAGCTGAAAAAGATGTTATATCTAATGCAGACAGAGCAAGAATCAGAATAATGAGTGAGATAGTTATAGATTCTTATATAAAACTAGCACCAAGCATTATAACAAACGAAAAATTGATTCACGAAGCAGCAAAATATTATAAAGATTTTGAGAGTTTACTTGAAAAAGTTAATAAATAAAAAGAAAAGCTCTTTTTTAAAATATCTTGAAGAGTTTAGAGGTTATTCTGATTTAACCATTAAAACATATGATGAAGCCTTGAGAGAAGCTCTTATGTATATTGAAATAATACAAGATGATACAGAAATAATCTTTAACCTAATGCCATATAGAATCCACATAAAACAACTCAATGCAAAAACAATCAGTAAAAAACTTAGTAGTGTGAGAAGTTTTGCAACTTACTTAAATGAAAATGGTATGAACATAGTGCTTAAGGCTGATGAGAGTGTAAAAGTAGCTAAAACACTCCCTAAGCCAATAACACATAAAAAGATTCTAGAAGCATTGCAAAAAGCGAGTTTAAAAGAGAAAACTGTTGTGGTAATGATTTATACCTTGGGTTTAAGAGTTTCAGAACTCTCTTCAATAGAGTTAACAGATATTAATGAAGAGTGGATTCGTGTTTTGGGAAAAGGGAAAAAACATAGAGATATACCTTTAATTGTTTCAACAAAACTTTTAATTGATGAATATTTATTATCTTTTAGCACAAAAAAATTTCTTTTTGAAAAAAAAGGCGAAAAATTAAGCGAAAATAGTCTAAGATATATGGTTAATAAAGTCTTTGAGTCAATCTCTTTAAAGGTAACACCACATCAACTTAGGCACTCTTTTGCCACAGCCCTTTTAAATGCAGGTGCACCAATAGTAGATGTGAGCGAGCTTTTGGGACATTCCTCTATGGCTACAACACAAATATATACTAAATTAGGCAGTGCATTGAAACAACAAAATTATAACAAAGCACATCCGCTCTGTGGAGCAGATGAGTAGTGTTAACTAGGTTTTTTGAATCTTTATATAATAAAGTATTTGTAAACATCATTGTAAACAATTCAAGTAGTGAAGTATATATAGAAGTCTGCTCTAAAAAAGGTGTGCTCAAGCACTATCAAAGTAGTTTTGAAACGACCACAATAAACAATGAGATGTTAGAGTTTATTACTTCATATACAAAAGAATCACCATACTATTATATAACTCTTTTAGATACTTCCAAGGAGCAAGGTGTTATTCCTACCTGTGATAAGCATCATCTTTCATTTTATCATGATATAAGCACTTCGGAGCATAAATGTGCTCATAAAAATTGGAGTTATTATACATCAAAAATTGATTTATATGATATTGAAAAAAGATATGCAGATATAGGAATGGATATGGTTTTTTCTCCATTTATTGTCTTGGCAAATTTTTTTAAAGATAAAATTGATTCTCATTTTGCTATGTATATTTTAATCACAGAAAGTGCACTCTGTGTGATTATTTTTGAAGAGTCTCAACTCCTCTATGGAAAATATATAAACATGAACTATAAGCAAGACAATGAAGAGTCTTTTTTATCTGATGAGATAGAAGAAATGGATATAAGTTTAGAAGATGAGAGCATAGATTTAGATGATATAGATGCTGATGATGATATTGAAGATATAGATGAACTTGAAGCTTTAGATGACTTGGATGACTTTGCGGATATAGAAGATTTAGACTCTATAAAAGATATAGATGAGTTTTCTAAAAACCGTGATGTAGAGGAGGAGTTTTTTGAGCGTGATGAAGTCTTTAGTGAGTCTACGAATGATAATTTTAATGAAGATTATGACCGTTTTACAAATATCAAGAACTCATTGGGGAACTTTTATAGTGATGAAAAATATGAAAGTAAATTTATAGAAAATGTGTATATTGCGGATGCTGTTGGAGTAACAAATGATTTAAAGCGTTATCTTGAAGAAGAGATGTTTTTAAATGTGTATGTACGACATATAGATTTAAATATAGAACTCTTAGAACTATCTAAAATGGAGGTTAAAGTATGAAATATAGCTACATTGCTCCACGAAAAAAAAGTGCTTTAACACAAGAAATGCAGTTGATGCTTAGTTTTTTTTCCATAACTATACTCATGCTTTTTTTTACATATACATTTTTACTCTACAAAAATTACTTTTTTACAAATGATAAGGAATTTATAAGTATACAAAAGAGTAAAATTGAGAGCGAACTCAGTAAAATAAAAGCAGATATAACACTTATAAACCAGCAAAAAGTCACCTCTGAAAAAATATTTACTCAAAATATGGTACTCAAAGACTCTATCACAAATCTTTTTGATTTAGTACCCGATAGAATTACACTTTCTGAAGCAAAATTATTAAAAAATGGCCTCATACTATATGGAGTGACTCCAAACAAAGATATATACAATTTTATGCTTGAAGCACCACTTCATTCAATTTTTCATAGAACTTATAGTAGTTTTTATCCAGCTAAAAATGGTTGGTTACGATTTGTTTCAACAAATTATATAGATGAAGATAAAGATAGGGATGTTAGAGATGAATAATATACCTCGTCAACATATATACTTAATAGGGATTGCACTATTTTTATTTATTTTTGTGCTCATATTTTCATTTTCACTCTTAATTCCAACAGGGAAAGAGTATAGAAATAAAAGATTAGAATTAAGAAAAGGAAATAAAGAGTTAAGAGAGTATAAACTTTTTCATGCGGATACCTTAGAGACTTTTAAAACAATGCAAGAAAAAAACAGAATGATTATTAGAGCATTTAATGCTACTTTTAATCCAAAAAGGTTTGAAAAAGAGAATAAAAATTATTTTTCTTCTTTGCATATTTCAAGATTAGATTTTAAAGAGTATGAGAGTTCTTTTGCTGTTTATGAAGTAAATACTACCTCAGAAATTAGTTCTCCTGCAAGTTTTTATGATTTTTTAGATGCTGTTAACAAGAGTGATTGGATTATAGGTATTAATTTTCCTATTCATTTTCAAAGAGAAAATAAATTAATAAAATCTTCATTTACGATGAAAGTTTATTGTAACAATAAAGAGAGCAACTCTACAGCTTCTAAGTCTGTGGATAAATAACCGCGGAGTTTTGGTTCTAGTTTGAGTAAACGAAGTCTCTCTTTGAGTTTTTTTTCTATTTTTAGATTTGGCATATAGGGTGCTATAAAGACAAATTGTTTATGGTAAGCAACTACATACTTACGAGCGATAAGAGTAGTTTCTTCTTTTTTTAAAAGCTCTCTCTCATTTGCACTAAGCATTTTACCAAGAGATTTAAAGTATCTATCGAGTGTGAGAATATTACTACGGTTTTGTGCAGCGATAAAGTAGGAAAAAGTATTAATCTTTTTTATCTTTAACTCTTTAGCAAGTAGATTTCTGTCTGCATCGAGATATTGAAAACTTCTTTCTATGCCACTACTATATTTATGTAATAGTGGGGTAGCATGATTTTGGCGAAAATAGTTTCTCTGATACTTCTCATCTGTATTGCTCGCATCTTCAAAGTACTTGATACTATTTTTTTTAAGATACTCTAAGAGTTGATTTTTTTCAAGGTGTAGTAAGGGTCGCAAAAGAGTAAAATGTTCTCTTTTCTCAAGAGCTTGCATGCCTGAAAGCTCAAGAGTTCCTGCACCCTTGCAAAATTGCATAAGCATCCACTCAAATCTGTCACCAAGATGGTGTGCTGTAAGTAGATTGTCATAGTGATGTTGTTTTATAAGAGAGCTAAAAAAATCATATCGTATTTTTCTGGCTTCTGCTTCAAAGTTATTTTCTATTTTTACTGCTTTATAAGTGTGGCAGACAAAATTGTATTTTTGGGAGAGCTCTTTGGCATATGCCAACTCTTCTTTGGATTGTTCACGCAGTCCATAATCAACAATGGCTATATCAAAAACTATTTTGTGTTCACGCAGTAAAAAGAGTAAGGCCGTGGAGTCGACTCCTGCAGAGAAAGCCAGAAGATTTTTAGACTTTTTTAAGAGCTCTTTATTCTGTAGCATTATTAACTGTTGCAGTTAAAATATCTCCAACAATGTCCGTGATTTTTGTTTTATAGATTTTTCCAAACTCTAATGGTTCATCAAGAGTTCTATCATTTACATAAATTTCACCATCTATTTCCGGTGCCCAGAGCAGTTTTTTTGCACTAAGGAGATACTCATGTTCATCACTCTGTGCATCTATAACAATTTCACACTCTTTACCTATCTCTTTTTGGAGTGATTTTAGTGTACATTCTCTTGCTATATCGCCTAAAATTTCTGCACGTTCAGATTTGAGAGTATCATCAATTTTGTGCTCATAATCATAAGCAGGAGTTGTTTGTTCATCAGAGTAAGAAAAGACATTGATACGGTCAAACCCAAAATTTGAAGCAAACTCACACATTTCTTCAAACATTTCATTTGTTTCATTTGGATGTCCGACAATAAAACTCGTACGCACAAAAGAGTCTGGTAGGCTTCTCATAAAATTGAGAAGTTCTATAGTTTTTTCTTTTCCAAAACCGCGTTTCATCATGCGAAGCATCTCATCGTTGATATGCTGTATAGGCATATCAAAATAATTATGAAAAATTTCACTTTTTGCAATGTTTTTAAGCAGAGCCATTGATGTTGTAGATGGGTAAAGGTAAAGAATTCTAGAAGACTTTACACCGTCAATGAGTTCAATTCTTTGAATGAGAAGAGATAAACCATCTTTAATATTTTTGTCACGCAGGTAGGAGCTAGAGTCTTGAGAGACAAAAGAGAAGTCAAAGTATCCTTTTTTAACTAGAGACTCTACTTCTATTGCAATAGAATCTAAATTGCGTGAGTTAAGTTTACCTTTAAAAGAGGGGATAGCACAAAAACTACAACTCTGATTGCACCCTTCTGAGAGCTTAATATAAGCATGGTATGTTGAACCAGTAACCACACGCTCTGCTCCATCTATGAGGTAGACTTGATCACTAAAACGACTCTTTTTCTCAACTAATAGCTCATCTATCTTGTCATAATCCCCTACACCTGTAAAGATATCAACTTCTGGAATTTGTTCTACAAGTTCATCTTGATAGCGTTCAGAGAGACACCCTGCCATAACAAGAAGTGAGTCATCTTTTCTTGCTTCATGCAAAGAGAGTACAGTATTGAGAGACTCCTCTTTTGCGGCATCTATAAAACCACAGGTGTTGACAATGATAACATCTGCTTCTTCGTTATTGTCTGTAAGTTCAAAATTTTGTAATTTTCCCATCATTACTTCGGTGTCAACTAAATTTTTAGTACACCCAAGTGAAACTATGTGGAGTTTGTTGCTCATATATCTCTTCTTTATTAAATCATTTATGTAATTATACCCTATAATACACCCATGAAAATATATGATGTTTTAATTCTTGGTGGAGGTGCGAGTGGGCTGATGTGTGCTGGCAATATCTCTACGAAAAAATTAGTTGGAATTATTGAGGGTAATGAAAAAATTGCACAAAAACTTAAAATTTCTGGTGGGGGGAAGTGTAACATTACCAATACAAGTGTTAAAGTTGATAATTTCGATGGAGACATAGAGTTGATAAAGGCAGCTCTAAAAAAGTTTTCTAAAGAGAGTCTATTACGATTTTTAGAACGAAACAGAGTTGAGTTGGAGATAAGAAAAGAACGATATTATTTTTGCAAAAAGAGTTCTGAGGATATTATAGATGTTTTAAAGACTCAAGCAAAATATGTAGAGTTTATTCTTGGATGTAAAATCAGTAAAGTTGAGAAAAAAGAGGAACTTTTTGAAGTTTTTACCGACCATGGAGTTTATAGAGCAAAAAATCTTGTTGTGGCTACAGGTGGCAAGAGTTTTGGTAGTCTCGGTGCCAGTGAAATAGGTCTGCAAATTGCAGAGAGTTTCGGTCTCAAAGTTAAAGAGTTTACTCCTGCTTTAGTAGGCTTGACCCTACAAAAAGAGCAGTTATGGATGAAAGAGCTAAGTGGTCTGAGTAGTTATGTGAAGATTAAAGTAGGCGATAAAGAGCTTGAAGAGGAGATGCTTTTTGCACATAAAGGTATTAGCGGACCTGCCATCTTGTCAACTTCCTTATACTGGAAGGAGGGAAAAATAAGTATAAATTTTCTTCCACATAATAATATAAAAGAGTTAGTTGAGGGAAGTAAAAAACTTTTAAGTTCACTTTTGCCCCTACCAAAAAGATTGGCCAAAAGTCTTTTAGATATAATAAATGTCGAAGATAAAGAGTGTGGACTGCTTAGTAAGAGTGATAAAGTGAAGCTGCAAATGCTTCATGGTTACAGTTTCGCTCCAGCGGGCAACTTCGGTTTTGCTAAGGCTGAGGTGTGTAGAGGGGGTGTAGAGGCTGATGAGTTAGGATTAAAATCCTTAGAGTCTAAAAGGATAAAAAATCTTTATTTCATTGGTGAAGTGGTTGATGTGACTGGAGAACTTGGTGGTTATAATTTTCAGTGGGCATTCTCAAGTGCATATCTTTGTGCAAAAGCGATAAAATAGTAGTGTTTAAAGATAACTTTATATGGCACCAGCTATAATTATCAACTATATGTAACAGTATTAAGGATTTATATGAAGTTAATGAAAATATTTACATTGTTCTCTCTTATGGTTTTAGCATTCTCCTGTATTGGCTGTCAAGGTAACAATAGTGATGTTATCAATGGAGGCTCTACTATACCAGTTGTCGTAGAAACCAACACGACAAATAATAAGGTTACTGTTATTTTGCCAGTTTCATCAAGTGTGCTCACAACTAATAATGAAGTTGTGAAGATTGATGTGAGAGTATTTAATGGTGCAAATAATCCTTATTCTACAGGTACTATCATTAAAGTGAATCCATCTGATGTATTATCAGGACGTGATATTGGTACCTTTGACAAAACAGCAGCAAAACTGGTAAATGGAATAGCAACATTCGTTTATACCGCACCTGCTAACCTTAAAGCAGATACCTCAAATATAGCTTTTGCTTTTTATCATAGTTCTGATCCTACTAATGTGAAAGTATATACAATGTCGATTGTTCCAAAAGCAAACCAAACTGTATTGACAAACTACAGTTTAGAGAGTAGTAGTTCAACAGATGTAAAGATGAACTTGAAAACGACTAAAACTGTTTCTTATGCTGTCTACGATGCAAAGAAAAAACAGTTGGACAATGCAAATATAATATCGATTACTGTCACATCTTTAAACCCGAGTTTAGGGGTACTGAGTGATACCTCTGGAAATACAGGAAATTCAATAACAGTAAATGGAAAAAATAACATTTCCATGAATGTCACATCCAATACCAAATCTGGATTGATTCCTTTAAAAGTTACGGCTGTCTTTAAAGACACAAATGCAAAAACTCAAACCTTAGAAGAGGTATTTAATCTTATTGTCCTCTCTGGTCCTCCAACTGCAATGAGCCTCTCCTATGCAGGTACAAGTCAAATTGCAACAAGGGCGAAGTTTGTGGAAGATTGGGTACTTACAGTTACCGACAAATATAACAATTTAGTTAATTCAAATCCATCAATATCATCAGGGATGTTGGCTGGTTTTACAAAAAGTTCCGCAGCAACAGCAAACATTGCGAGTTATTTATATTATCCTCCAAGTTTTGGTGGTACTTTAACCGCATCAACACCAGATAAATTTACTGCACCAACTGCTGCATTTTCAAATGTGGACCAAGTGAATGATGTGTTAGTGTTGTTTGGCAACGGGTATACATACAATGCTTCTGGAAAATGGGATATTAACACTAATTCATCAACATCTTTAGATTTAGTAGATGATTACAATGGCTTAAGTACATCAAGTCTAGGTTTTGCAGTTGGACACAATTATAGACAAGATAGATGCAGAGAAGGAATTGAGTGGATAGGTAATGTGTACCCAAAAAATAATAATTATACACTTGATAGTACAGGAAGTATGGTTTTACAGGTTGAATATGACTATTATTTAACAGGTAAAAGCGTTATGTTATGGGTGAATCTTGTAGGGCAACATAATGGAAATACAGTGAAAATAGGTGAGGCAAGAAAAGTCAACCTAAGAGGCATGGGCTTAACAGGAGAAACCTATAGTTATGCTAAGGGATACACAGGTACAAGAAGATTACGAATTTCTGTGTCAAATACTGTTGAGTGGTACTATAATGCAAATTTTGGATATGCAGTTGAAGTGAGCGGCGATGGCACCGTTTGGAGTGTAACAGGAACTTCAATGAATAATGGTATTACCTCATGTGCTAATAGTGGTGTAGCATATGTAGATGTAACAATAACATCAGCAGTAGAGTCAGGTGGAACAATCACATTAAAAAATTTGTTACCAAGTAGTGAATTTTAAAAAAAGGAAAAATATGATAGCAAGTAAATTAAAAAGATTTGTATTAAGCATAGCTATACTTACTACGTCATTGATGGCAGACTCATTATTTACAGGAACATCACTCATTGGTATTGAGGGCTCTTATGGTGCAATGAACTCTGAACTTTCAGATACAACAAATCCTGCTGCTTATACTCAAGATAGTACAGATTTAGCCAGTATTGGACTTAAGATAGGTTCAGAATCTGAAAACTACAGAGTTTTCTTAAGTGGAAGATATTATGCTGACATGCGAGATAAATATGAATATATAGCAACATATGGAGGGGAGTTACAGTATTTATTTCATCTCTCTGAAAAAAACAATATTTTTATTGGGGCAAGTGCAGGCATTATGAATGTTAAGTTTGCAATACCGGCAGAATCATTTTCAAGAACTCTTTCTGATCCATATATTGGTGGTGACATAGGTATGAATTTTCACATGAGAAAATTTCTTGACTTTGAACTTGGTGTCAGAATTTTAAGTGTTCAAGCTGTGAATGTTAGAAGTAATATAAAATATAGGTTAAATAGTATTTCAAATGCATATGCAACACTTATCTATAAATGGAAAACAGATTAAATTAACTACACTTCTACTATTATAGAAGGTTTTTTAAACCTTTTATGATTTCCTTTTTTTAAATCTTACTCTTACTATTAAAAAGTTATAATGGCAGATATAAATATACTAATTAGGAAATATATGTCATTTGATACACTAGGATTATCTGCTCCTCTACTCAAAGCAATTAAAGAACAAGGGTATGAAAAACCTACACCTGTACAAGAACAGTCTATCCCGATAATATTACAACGAAAAGACATATTAGCTGGTGCACAAACAGGAACTGGCAAAACTGCAGGTTTTACTCTTCCCATACTGGAATTATTACTAAATGCAAAGCCAGCTAAGGGAAAGAAAAAAATAAAAGCACTCATACTCACGCCTACACGTGAACTTGCTGCCCAAGTAGGAGAGAGTGTCTCCCTTTATGGAAAATATACTCCAATAAAATCAACAGTAATTTTTGGTGGTGTAAAAATAAACCCGCAACTTGTAGCTCTTCGTCAAGGTGTCGATATTGTAGTGGCAACGCCTGGACGTTTGCTTGATCATATTAATCAAAAAAGTATAGATTTAAGTGGGGTCGACTTTTTGATTCTTGATGAAGCAGACAGAATGCTCGATATGGGCTTTATAAACGACATAAAAAAAGTGATTGCAGTCATACCAAATCAGCGTCAAACACTTCTTTTCTCCGCAACTTATTCAGATGAGATTAAAAGACTATCAAATAAACTTCTAAAATCTCCTACTTTTATAGAAGTAGCAAGAGCAAATACTTCAAGTGAAATAGTACAACAAGCTATTTACCATGTAGATAAAACACGTAAAAGAGAGCTTCTTATTCATCTTATTAATGAGGGTAAATGGAAACAGGTACTCGTATTTACAAGAACCAAACATGGGGCAAACCATCTGACTGGACAACTTGATAAAGAGGGAATTACGGCTGCTGCCATTCATGGAAATAAGAGTCAAAATGCACGAACAAAAGCATTAGCAGATTTTAAAGATGGAGCTATTAGAGTATTGGTAGCGACAGATATTGCTGCACGAGGTATAGACATTGACCAACTCCCTCATGTTGTTAATTATGAATTGCCAAATGTCAGTGAAGATTATGTGCATCGCATAGGAAGAACAGGTCGTGCAGGAAATAATGGTGAGGCAGTTAGCCTTGTCTGTGTTGATGAAGATGAATTTTTAGCAAACATAGAAAAACTTATAAAAAAAGATATACCAAAAGTATGGGTAAAAGGTTTTGCTCCTGACCCAAGCATAAAAGCTGAACCAATTAACATGGGTGGAAACCGCGGAGGTAGAAATAAACCTAGAAACAATGCTAATCGCAATACAGGTAGAAGAAACCCCAACAATAGAAGATAAATTTATAAAAAATATATGCAGATGTAGCAAAAGAGAGAGAATTCAAGTTATATAGCATGAATTCCTTGTTATTACACAATTATTACACGAAAGAGTTATATAATCTTGTATAAAATTTTTTACAAGGTTATAGATATGAAAGCATCAGACTTATTTGTCAAAGCATTAGAGAATGAAGGAGTAGAGTACATCTTTGGTATTCCAGGAGAGGAAAACTTAGATATGCTCAACTCACTCAAAGACTCAAGTATCAAACTTGTATTAACCAGACATGAGCAGGGTGCAGGTTTCATGGCAGCTACATATGGACGCCTAACAGGTAAAGTTGGTGTTTGTATGTCAACTCTTGGGCCTGGAGCTACAAACCTAGTTACAGCTGCTGCATATGCAAACCTTGGTGGTATGCCTATGATGATGATTACGGGTCAAAAACCTATCAAAAAAAGCAAACAAGGGCGTTTTCAAATTGTAGACATAGTGCATATGATGAAACCACTCACAAAATACTCTCGCCAAATAGTCAACGGAGACAATATCGCCTCTATGGTAAGAGATAGTTTTAAACTAGCCAAAGAAGAACGCCCTGGTGCTGTTCACCTAGAACTCCCTGAAGATATAGCTAGAGAAGAGTGTGATGCGACTCTTTTTGAAGTTCATGCACATCGTTACCCAATTGCAGACGATATAAGTATTAATGCAACTATCAAAATGATAGAAGAGTCCACATATCCTCTTATACTCATAGGAGCAGGTGCAAATAGAACGCGCATTGGCTCGTCTTTAAAAGATTTTATTGACAAAACAGGTATACCATTTTTTATGACACAAATGGGAAAAGGTGTTGTTGATGAATTTCATCCTTTGTGTTTGGGAACAGCGGCACTTTCAGATAATGATTATCTTCATTGTGCCATTGAGCGGGCAGATCTCATCATAAATATAGGACACGATGTTATAGAAAAACCACCATTTTTTATGTATGAGGGAGGCACAAAAGTAATTCATATTAATTTTTCTGCTTCACAGGTAGATGATACTTATTTTCCCCAACTAGACCTAGTAGGGGATATAGCATGCAATATTATAGAACTTGCTTTATTAATTGAAAAACAAACACATTGGGATTTTACTTATGATATGCGTGTAATCAAAGAAGCACAAGAGCATATTACGAAGTACTTTAAGGATTGTCGTTTCCCAATTTTACCACAAAGAGTTGTAAAAACAGTTCGCGATATTATGCCTCGTGATGGTATCGTGACACTTGACAATGGCATTTACAAGATTTGGTTTGCTCGTAATTACAAATGTTTTGAACCAAATACTATGTTACTCGATAATGCCCTTGCTTCTATGGGTGCAGGTCTACCATCTGCCATGGCTGCAAAAATGGTACATCCTGAAAAAAAAGTTGTGGCAGTATGTGGTGATGGGGGCTTTATGATGAACTCTCAAGAGCTTGAGACAGCAGTGCGCCTTGAGCTAGACTTTGTAGTTATCATTCTAAATGATAGCTCATATGGGATGATAAAATGGAAACAAGCAGGTATGGGCTTTGATAATTTTGGTTTAGATTATAATAATCCAGACTTTGTGAAATATGCCGAAGCTTATGGTGCTATAGGACATAGACCAGATTCAACAGAGAGTTTTGCAGATATTCTTGAGAGTGCATTCCATACAAAAGGTGTTCATGTTATTGACTTAGCTGTGGATTATTCACTTAATCATACTATACTTAACGAATTACTTAAAAACAAAGCATGTCTTATTTAGAAGATGTATTTTAACAATGGAGATAAATATGGAAACAATTTCAGTTACTTCACCTTATGATAATCATCACTTAGCTGATGTAGTACTCTCATCTACAGAGGATGTTCAAAAAGCTCTTGATTTAGCACAAGATGCTTATAAAAACCAAGATAAGTGGCTTGCTAAATACGAAAGAGTTGCTATATTAGAGAAAACTGTTATTATTATGTCAGAAAGAATCGAAGAGTTAACATTAATAGCTGCTAATGAGGGTGGAAAACCTTATATAGATTCAAAAGTAGAAGTTGAACGTGCCATAAATGGTGTGAAACTTGCGATAGAGCATATGGGTGTTTTTGAAGGTAAAGAGATAGCAATGGGACATACAAAAAGTTCCGCAAATCGCATGGCTTTTACTATAAAAGAACCTATTGGTGTTGTTAGTGCTATTTCTGCGTTTAACCATCCTCTTAATCTCGCTGTTCATCAAACTGTACCAGCAATTGCAGTTGGTTCTCCCGTTATTATTAAACCCTCTGAAACAACTCCTATGTCTGCTATTAATTTCGTAAACATTTTATATGAGGCAGGTCTACCAAAAGAGTGGTGTCAGGTAATTGTGTGTAAACGTGAAGCTGCCGAACTTCTTGCTACAAGTCCAAAGTCTGACTATCTTACTTTTATTGGTTCTGCTAAAGTTGGTTGGTATTTAAACTCAAAAGTAGCAGATGGCACACGAGTTGGTTTAGAACACGGTGGAGTAGCACCTGTCATAGTTGAAGCAGATGCAGATTTAGAGGAACTCATACCAGCACTCATCAAGGGTGGTTTTTACCATGCTGGTCAAGTGTGTGTTTCTGTACAAAGAGTATATATACACAGTTCCATAATTGATACAGTCGCATCACGCTTAACAAAGGCAGCAACTCAGCTTATAGTAGGCGATCCAACAGACCCAAAAACAGAGGTTGGACCACTTATTACAGTACAAGAGTTAGAGCGTGTAGATAGTTGGGTTCAAAAAGCTATCTCATCGGGTGCTAGAGCACTTTGTGGAGCAAAAAAACAGGGAGAGAGTTGTTATGAACCAACTATCCTACTCAATCCTCCTAAGGATGCTATGGTAAGTACACATGAAGTCTTTGGCCCTGTTATATGTCTTTATACTTATGAAAATATAGAAGAGGCATTTAGTCAAGCAAATGCTCTGGAAGTCTCTTTTCAAGCAGCAATTTTTACAAAACACATAGATACAGCACTTTTAGCTGTTAAAAGACTCAATGCAACAGCTGTAATGATTAATGATCATACCGCTTTTAGAGTTGACTGGATGCCTTTTGGAGGAGCGAAAGCTTCAGGTTTAGGTATGGGGGGTATCCCTTATTCAATGCATGAGATGAGTAAAGAAAAACTGATGGTGATGAAGTCTCCCTCTATTTAAAAGTATGTGTTTATTGTTAACCTTTAAATAAAATGCATTGTTAAGAGTAGAGTTAAACATTTATGTTTAGCCCCCTCGAGCCAACAAGAAAATTACTATTTAATTTAATTTCTTTGTTTGCTGGTTTAAGTGTAGGTATACGACTCAAACCTTGCGATAACATTAATGAAACTACATTAGGATAATCGAGCTCATTGTCGATTTCATATGATTTTGGAAAATAACTTGAATCTTGAGTCATACCAGGAACTAGATTAACTTCCATAAAATAACACTCACCCATTTGGTTTGTTTTAATATCTATACGAGCATAATCTCGTATGCCTAAACCATAAAACACATCAGTAGCCATTTTTGTAAGCTTAGTTTTTAGTGCATTGTTTTTCACTTTTTTAAGTTGTTCAGAATTTTCTTTTTTGACTTTATGTCCTAAAATTTTAAGTCCATTTGTTGAACTTGGAGGTATGATTTCAATATGTGATGTAAGTAAAGAACCATTAGATAATTGGATAACAGCAACAGTGTACTCATTACCCGCTAGGTATTTTTCTACTAAGATAGGAAGTGAAAACTCATTATATAATGATAAAATTTTACTTTCAAATTGCTCAAAGTTAGTTACATAAGATAAATCATCAATGCCATTTCCATTTGCAGCATCTAAAGGTTTTAGAAATAGGGGAAAGGTAATTGGCAAATCATTTTTGGATTTATATTGTCCAGGAGTAGCTGTAAAATAATCTAGTGTTTTAATCCCTCTATTTTTTAGATGTTTTTTAGCAAGTACTTTATTTGAATCAAACTTTAGTACATCTCTTGGTGAACCTGTATAATTGATTTTATGAGTATTAAAATATTCAGATAGATAAATATCATCTTCATTTTCAAGTGAAATATATTTTACACCTAATATAACTAAGTCTGGTTTTCTCATTACAGAGTTTTGTAAATCATCTTTTGTTTCACAGACATTGAGTATAATAGTGTGTCCCATCTTTTTAACAGCTTCTAAAACACTGTTACAAGACTTTAGGTTTCCAAAACCACTCTCTTTTAATTCTTCATTTGGTGTTGTAATTATTTCTATATTCAATAGTGATTAGCCTCGGTAAGAATGCAACAGTTTGTAAGTAAAGATGCATTATGAAAAAGCCTAACAAAAATTTGTTAATGTTAATTCGAGTAGATCTAGGCTTTATGTGTAGTTATGTTGTTTTTAAAGGATTATAATAACGAAGTCACATACAGATCAAGTAGTATGAAATTGCATTGAGTATATCATAATTATAAGTAGTAGTTTAAAAAGATATGTAATTTAGGAAAGAGCATTAAATTTTATGCTAAAAATTGTTATAAAATCTATATAAAAGGATTTAGTTTTGGTTGCGGAAACAGGATTTGAACCTATGACCTTCGGGTTATGAGCCCGACGAGCTACCGAACTGCTCTATTCCGCGATATTTAATTAAAGAGAGTCAAGTAGCAAGAAGCTACTTAAGAGAAGGTTATAAACCTGTAACGTTTTCTGCTTGTGGACCTTTGTCGCCCTGACCAATTTCATATGAAACTTTTTGACCTTCATTAAGTGATACACGATCATATCCATTACTGTTTATTTGACGAAAATGTACAAATACATCTTTCCCACCATCTTCTTGTTCGATAAATCCGAAACCTTTGTCACTGTTGAACCATTTAACTGTTCCATTTAATAATGTTGCCATTGTAAATCCTTGTTTGTTTAAGTACACCAAATTGCTTAGGTGATAAAAATCTAATATGAAGTTTTCTTTTAGGATGAATGTACTGTAAACGAATAGTTATCAATATATAGCAGACTAAAGATGTAACTCGAATCATCTTTTATTAATGGAAGTATATCCTAAAAAAAGATAAAACCCTATAAATTAGTTAAAAGCTCATTAATATCTTCATATTGGAACTTAAATCCATTTTCAAGTAGTCGTTTTGGATAAACCTCTTTTGAAGCTGTCAAAACAGATGCACCCTCACCATATAGAAGTTTTAAAACAAATTTTGGTAGAGGAAACAATGTTGGCCGATGAAGTTGTTTTGCTAAAGTTTTTGTAAAAACCTTGTTACTGACTGGATTTGGTGCTGTAGCATTTAACATACCTGTAATATTATTTTGAAGTATATGCTCGTAAATATTGATTAAATCATCTATACTTATCCAAGACATTATCATTTTTCCATCTGCGATAGTACCACCAAGACCAAATTTAAAAGGTAAAAGCATTTGAGCAAGGGCACCACCATCCTTGCCAAGTACAACTCCAAAACGGATTATTGTTGTTGGTTTTATGCATTTTTTAGCTTCATCTTCCCATTGTTGGGTCAAATATCCAAGAAAATCATTTGCATAACCAGTAAAACTTTCATCAAATCCAGAACCATCAGGGTAAGCACCAATAGCTGATGTAGAAATAAAGTGTTTTACCTCACTTTTATTGATGGCATTAACTATCTTTTTAGTTGTTTCAATTCTACTTGAGAAGAGAACCTTTTTGTAAGACTCACTCCATCTCTTAATAATGGGAGCTCCTGCAAGATTAAATACTGCATCAACATTTTTAAGTTTTCTAAGTATTTCTTCTTCATTATCATTTCGTTTTAAAATTACATAATCTGCAAACTTGTTTTTTAAATGAGAAGCTACAAAACCATTTGATCCACTGATGGCAACTTTCATGTTATACCTCTACTATTTTTATTGTGTATCATTATTATCAGAAGTTTGCTTCCAACCTCCTCCAAATACTTTATAAAGTGTTGCTTCATTACTTAAAAGCTGTGCCTGTATCTTAACATATGAAAGTTTGGCACTCAATAAAGAGTTTTGTGCATTTAAAACATCTAAACTACTTACTGTACCCATATTAAATTTTTTCTTTGCTATCTCATAAGCATCGTTGTAGGCAGCAACTTCCTCTTTTACAGAATCTTGTTGCTCTTTTGAAATTTTTATGGTTTCTAATGCTTCGTAGACTTCAGTATATGCTATTTTTACCACTTTATCATAAGAAATAAGTGCTGCCTTTTGATCAGCTTTAGTTATTTTAACTGCTGCTGCAATACGTCCGAAATCAAAAAGAGGGAAACTGATAGTTGGTGCTACTCCCCATATTTGTGAGCCTGTTCCGAGTAAATTACTAAGCATTTGACTCTGGTATCCTAAGTTACCTGTAAGGGATATTGCTGGAAAATATGCTGCCTTGGCAACTCCGATAAGAGCTGTTTTAGACTTTAAAATCTCTTGGGCAGCTTGAACATCAGGACGATTTTGTAAAATATTTGCTGGAAGTCCTACTGGAATTTTAATTGACTCTGGAAATTTTGTAGAGGTTGTAAGTATATTTTTAAATATCTCTTTAGGTGTGCGTCCGAGTAACAAAACTAAAGTACTTTTCACTTTTATTTCATTTGCTTTGATAATGTTGAGCTGTGATTTTGCAGATGCTACTTGAGCTTTTACCTGTGCCACTACAAGTTTATCTATCACTCCATGTGTATATTGCATTTGGCGGTATTTATAAATCTCTTCATAACTTTTCAAAGTATTTTTTGTAATTTCAAGCTGTTTGGAAATGGCAATTAAGTTAAAATAATAAGTTGAAACATCTGTGATAAGCGAAATTTTTAAAGATTCCTTATTTTCATCAGTTGCTAAAAGTAAAGCTAAGTTTGCACGTTTTTGGTTGTATGCTTTTGCCCAAAAATCCAGTTCATATGCGACTGAAGCAGAAAGCGAAAAATCTTTGTATATTCCACCATATCTTCCAAGATAGGCATTGACACTTTTTCTTTGAACAGAACCAGCTGCGTTTAAATTTAACTGTGGGTACATGTCTGCTTTACTTATACCGTACTGTGCACGTGCTTTTTGTACATTTGCTACGGCCAGTTTCAAATCATCATTATTTTTGAGTGTTTCAACAATGAGTTTATTAAGATTTTCATCATTAAACTGTTTCCACCATTGTACATTAATAACAATATTTTTTTGTGATGCAGGTAGTTCACTTTTTGGTGTAGACATTTTTGGAGCAAGAGAACAACCACTTAATAATAATGAGGTAATGAGTACTGATACTAATTTAATCTGCATCAACTTCTCCTTTATAAAATTTTTCTTTAAACCTCATAATAAGGTAATAAAATAATGGAATGAAAAAGATGGCTATCATGGTTAATATAATCATTCCTCCTACAACTGTCGTACCAATAATATGGCGACTATTTGCACCTGCACCAATTGAGAGTGCTAATGGAAGTGATCCCATAATAAAAGCAAAAGAGGTCATGACAATTGGTCTAAAACGAATACGTGCTCCCTCTACTGTTGCTTCTAAAAGGGTATGTCCACTTTTTAGTTTTTGCATCGCAAACTCTACCATCAAAATAGCATTTTTTGCTGAAAGCCCAACTAGAGTAATAAGCCCGACTTGAAAATAGATGTCACTCTCTAAACCTCTGAGCCATAATCCCAAAACAGCACCAAAAAAGGCAAAAGGAACAGCTAAAATAACAGCAAATGGTATGCTCCAACTCTCATAAAGAGCTGCTAGGATTAAGAATACAAATACAATAGCATAAATAAATGCCATATTACCCGATTTTTCAAGTTTTTGCTCTTGGTAAGATGTTCCAGCCCAACTAATGGTATAACCCTGAGGAAGTACAGATTTAGATACTTGTTCTATTGCTTTGAGGGCATCTCCTGAACTATACCCTGGTTTTGCCATTCCTGATATTTTTGCCGCATCAAACATATTAAAACGCTGAATGATACTTGGTCCTACGACTCGTTTTATCTGTGCTAGTGCACTTATTGGAACTAAGGAGCCATTTGAAGATTTTACAAATACAGAATCATAATTACTGGTACCTTCACGATATTTTTCTTGAGACTGTAAGTTAACATGGTAAGTACGTCCAAAAAGGTTAAAATCGTTGACATAGCTATGCCCAAATGTCGCTTGTAACGTAGTGAAAATATCAGCCACTGTAATACCAAGTGCCTTTGCCTTATCTTTATCTATAGTTATCATATACTGTGGTACATTAGTATTAAGCGTTGTTCTTATACCCATCAGTTCCGGGCGCTGGTTTGCTTTTTTAATAATTTCTTGAACATATCCATTGAGTTTTGCAAGGTCAGCACCTGTACGATCTTGCACATACATTTCAAATCCACCAGTTGTACTCATCCCACGTATTGGTGGAGGAGTGATGGCAAATAGAAATGCCTCTTTATTTTGAGAGAATTTTTTCATATACTTATGTGCAATGGCAGAAGCAGCAAGTTGTGATGTACGACGTTCACTCCAATCTGTTAAATGAACAAAAGATATTGCTGAATCACTCTTATATGCAAATGTTGTTATGTCAAGACCTGAAAGACCTGCTACTTTCGTCACTTGTTTATCTGCTAAAAGTTGTGAGTTCATTTCATCTGTAACTGCTTTTGTTCTTTGCAATGATGTTCCTGGCATCATGTTCTGAATAACCATAATGACACCTTGATCTTCACCAGGCACAAGACCTGTTGGAAGGCGTAACATCAATACAAAAGTTGCTACAATCATTACTAAAAAAAGTAGTATGTTAAGGGCTCCAAATCTGATTACACGCTGTACTCCTGAACTAAAGTTATTTGTAGCATTTGCAAACATCTCATTAAATTTTCGAATCGGCCAAAATGGGGTAGGCTCTTCATGCTTTAAAAAGAGTACACAAAGTGAAGGTGTAAGTGTAAGGGCTACCATGCCAGAAATAGTTACTGACATCACAATGGTAATAGCGAACTGTTGATAAAGCTTTCCACTAAATCCACCCATAAAAGAAGCTGGAATAAAAACAGCACTCAGCACGAGTACAATTGCGATGACAGGACCTGTAATCTCACTCATTGCTTTGGTAGTCGCTTCTTTGACACTTATATGTGTATTTTCTTTGAGTATACGCTCTACATTCTCAATCACGACAATAGCATCATCAACTACCAAACCAATAGCAAGAGTCAACCCGAAAAGTGTGAGGAGATTTATAGAGAATCCTGCTATATAAAATCCTGCAAATGTTCCGATTATAGCGACTGGAATAGCAAGAACTGGAATGATTGTCGCCCGTAAGTTTCCAAGAAACATATATATAATGAACACGACTAAAAGAATGGATAATCCAAGTGTAAAAACAACTTCTTCGATGGACTGTTTAACAAACTCAGTAGGGTCATAGGGTACTCTTACTTTTATGTCTTGAGGAAATTTTTTAGCGAGTTTTGCCACTGTTTTATCTAAAGCCGCTGATACCGCCAAAGCATTTGCCCCCGGTGCTAAAAAAATACCTACAGGAATCATAGGCTCTTTATTGTATGTCGCTTTAAAAAAATATGACTCTGAACCAAGTTCCACTCGCGAAATATCTTTTAAACGTAAAGCGGAACCGTCGCTATTTGAACGCAAAATTATATTAGAGAACTCTTGTGGATTTTTAAGTCTTCCCTGTGCACGTACCGTATAGGTATAAACGGGATGACTAGCTATTGGCTCTTGTCCTAACTGACCCGCTGCATATTGATTATTTTGGCTTCTAATAACATTTATAACATCCGTTATAGTTAAATGATAATCAGCAAGTTTTTCAGGGTCTATCCACACACGAATGGAATAATCTTGATTTCCAAATATATGTGCATCTCCGACTCCTGGAATACGCTTGATAACATCTAAAATGTTTACAAGAACATAGTTAGAGAGGTATATAGTGTCGTGTTTTTGTTTTTGTGAAGTAAATGCAAGAACTTTGAGCATATCAGGAGAGCGTTTTCTAACACTGATTCCTTGACTACGGACAGCTTGTGGCAATTTACTAAGGGCAAGTTGCACACGATTGTTTACATCTACATTTGCCTGATCAGGGTTAGTTCCAACTTTAAAAAGTACACTAATACTAATAGTTCCACTTGGCGAAGCAGTAGAAGTCATATAAATCATATTATCAACGCCATTTATTGCTTCTTCCAATGGAGCTGCTACTGTTTTAGAAAGTGTTTGTGCATCTGCACCAGGATAGACAGCCTGTACATTTATTTGTACAGGGACAACACTAGGATATGCTTGAACTGGAAGCAATCGAATAGAGATAAAACCGACTATGATGACGACAATTGAAAGAACTGCCGAAAATATTGGTCTGTTGATAAAGAATCTAGAAAACATTATTATTCCTGTTTATTTATAATTTTATCTATACTAACCGGTGCACCTGGTTTGATTCGGAAAAAATTATTTATGACTACTTTTTCGCCTGCTTTTATGCCAGAGACTATAAAATTTTGTCCTATGGTATTGAGTATTTTTACTGGCTTAACACTTACCTTACCTTGATTAACAATAAAGACAATTGTTCCAAGAGGATTTTGTAAAACCGCTTTTTGTGGTACAACCAGTACATTTTTTGAAATAATACCAAACACTTTTATCTTAGTAAATTGTCCTGCTATAAGTTTTGCACTTTCATTCTCAAACACCGCACGCATTTTTAGTGTTGAAGTGTTTTGATTCACTTTAACATCAACAAAATTAACTTTTCCTTTTTTATCATACTCTTTACCATTAACCATAAGAACTGCCTTAAGGTTTGCTGCTTGCAGGTTCGCCCAGCTACCTTTAACAAGCATATATTTTTGTTTTAATGTATTAATATCGGGAATGGAAAACTCTGCATAGATAGGATTTGTTTGTGTAATTGTCAAAAGTGGTGTGCCTTCTTTTACATAATCACCTACATCTACTATTTTTATACCTGCTACTCCGCTTATAGTGGCATTTACATTTGTATAACCAAGTATCACCATCGATTTTTCAAGCTGTGCCTCTGCTGCATCTTTATTTGCTTTTGCACTTGTGAATGCAAAATATGCATCATCTTTATCTTGTTCACTTGTTGCTTTGTCGGTATAAAGTCCTTTAGCCCGTTCCCAATTTTTTTTAGTTTTTTCAAATTGAGAAGTTGCAAAGTTTAATGTAGCTTTGGCATTGTTTACATCTGCGGCATAGATACCTGGCTCAACTTTGTAAAGTATTTTTCCCTGTTGTACACTTGCACCTTCGGTAAAGTATTTCTTTTGCAAAATACCTGAAACTCTTGCTGTGATTGTAATGTCTTTCACCGGAGTGATACGTGCAGAGTACTCAAGATTTATAGGAATATCTTGAGGTTTTGCAACGATGTAAACATCAACTTTTTGTATATGAGCCACTTTTTTCATCTTTTGTTGTGCCATAAGTGGAGTTGCACTTAAAAGAACACCTAATAGTAATGTTTGGATTAATGTTTTCATATGTTTTCCTCTTTTTCTGTATTTATCTCTTTAGTCTCTTGAAGTATTATGTCTGTTATTTTAAAAAAAATATTTATTTCTTCTTGAGATAAGTGTTTTTTTATATTTTCATTAAATTTTTGTGCTATTGGCAAAGCTTTTTGAAGAATCTCTTCACCTTTTGGAGTAAGTGATATTTTGTTGACCCTTTTGTCACAACTTTCATATTTTTTATTTAACATTCCTTTTTTTATTAATGATTCAATTGATCTACCAACGGTGGTCTTGTCTTTTCCTAGTAACTCGGCAATACGTGTTTGTGTTATTTCACTATCATCGCTGATGATTTTTAAAGTTCCGAATTGCTCAGCTGCAATACCTAGTGAAGGTTGTAAAAGTTTTGTAAAATTTGTCTTTAAAGTAGTTGCTACAAGGTTGAATTTGTAGCCAATAGAGTCTTTTAGTTCATACATCACACTTACTCCAAAATAAAATAATTTATAAAATAGTAGCATATGCAACTTTAATGGAGTTTAAAAGAAAAAGATAGTTTTATTAGTGTTTTACTTTGTCTAGAATTTTTTGAAAGTTTTTAATATGAATTTGTTCTGCCCCTTAGGTGGCATATACTATACTTACCCTTATTGTAGATTAAGTTTATTTTTTAGCATAATGATGCATTAAATCAATGCTGTGAGTGTCATTAATTTAATTTACTTTGCAGGTTTGAGAGGATTAAATTCTTATTATAAAAATAAGAATGTTTTTGTTATTTCAACATTAAGTCCAGCTTTACTACAAGCTATTTCAATGTTTTCATGATTATCTAATAATCTTAAAAGTACTTTTACTTTTTCAGTCTGTTTTATATCTATGATTGACATTAATTTTCCTTTGGTTTTTAATTTTTGTTAAACCATTTACAATAGGGAAACAACAAGTTGGGAGGTTCTAAAAGTGTTTAATTTTGCTTAGCTTCGCGAGATATAAGGTTAGTTAAATTGTTTAAAAGTATTGTTATAAAATCTATATAAAAGGATTTAGTTTTGGTTGCGGAAACAGGATTTGAACCTGTGACCTTCGGGTTATGAGCCCGACGAGCTACCGAACTGCTCTATTCCGCGATATTTAATTAAAGAGAGTCAAGTAGCAAGAAGCTACTTGAGAGAAGGTTATAAACCTGTAACGTTTTCTGCTTGTGGACCTTTGTCGCCCTGACCAATTTCATATGAAACTTTTTGACCTTCATTAAGTGATACACGATCATATCCATTACTGTTTATTTGACGAAAATGTACAAATACATCTTTCCCACCATCTTCTTGTTCGATAAATCCGAAACCTTTGTCACTGTTGAACCATTTAACTGTTCCATTTAATAATGTTGCCATTGTAAATCCTTGTTTGTTTAAGTACACCAAATTGCTTAGGTGATAAAAATCTAATATGAAGTTTTCTTTTAGGATGAATGTACTGTAAACGAATAGTTATCAATATATAGCAGACTAAAGATGTAACTCGAATCATCTTTTATTAATGGAAGTATATCCTAAAAAAAGATAAAATACAATAAAATATGGTAATTAGTGGATATATTCTCAAAAGAGGAGTTAAAATATAGATAAATTTGTCTTGGTTGTAAACATTTCTAAGGCCTTAGTGCCAGCTAAAGAATTTCCCCAATTATTTAATCTAGGTGAAAACACTGCTACACTCATAACATTAGGTACAATAGCAACTATTCCACCACCTACACCACTCTTTCCAGGTAGTCCTACTTTATATGCAAAGTCTCCACTTGCATCGTAATGACCACATGTTAACATTACAGCATTAATTCTCTTTGCTTGAGAAGAAGTTACAAATTTTTTATTTGTAATAGGATCAGTACCATGATTTGCTAAAAACAACATTGCTCTGGACAACTCTTTTGTACTCATTGTTATTGAACAGTGTTTAAAATATGTTTTAACTACATCTTCCACATTGTTATCCAAGTTGTTAAAACTTTTCATAAGATTTGCTAAAGCCATATTTCTATGTCCATGTGCATATTCAGAAAAGCAAATATCCTCATCAAAATCTATGTTTTTATTATCACTAATCTCTTGAACAAAGTTTGAAATTTCATGATAAGTTGCATCTGTCGTTTTATATTTAGTAAGTAAAGTATCAGTGATAACAATAGCTCCAGCATTTATAAATGGATTTCTTGGAATTCCTTTCTCGTATTCTAATTGAACCAATGAATTAAATGGATTGCCAGATGGTTCTTTGCCAACTCTCGTGTATAGACCTTTTGAGTATATACTAAGAGACTTTGTAAAAGTGAAAACTTTTGAGATACTTTGAATCGAAAACTTTTCATCACTACATCCAATATGATAACTACTACCATCAAAAAGGGTGATACTCATAGCAAATTGATTAGGATTTACTTGGGCTAAGGCTGGAATATAGTCTGCTACTTTTCCATCATTTAAAAATGGATTTATTCTTTCATATATTTCATCTAAAACATTTTGATAATTAAGCATATTATTTATTTACTCGCTAAGTTGTTTATGAAGTGAATTTGAATCACTGTATATATTATATTGTAAATTTACCTATCTTTACATATAAACAACACAAAAATGTAAAAGAATTATGCCTATGCTAATGGAAGTGTTATAGTAAATTTTGCTCCTTTGCATGTATCTCCTTCATACTCAAAAACATCATTTTCTACTCTGATTGTGCCATGAAGGTTTTTTTCTATAATTGTATGTGTAATGTAGAGTCCAAGACCCGTTCCTCTATTTTGATCTTTTGTAGTAAAATAAGGCTCAAATATTCTATCGATTATATTTGCTGGTACACCACCTGCATTGTCTTTAATAACTATTATTAAATTGTTATTATTATCCTCTTTCGCAGTAATTATAAATATCATTTTTTTTCTTATTTTTTCTGCCTCTTTAAGAGCATCTTTTGAATTATTTAAAATATTTATTATAGCTTGTGTGAGTTGATTTGGATCGCCAAATGAGTTTATTTTCTTATCAATCTCTTTTATAGTTGTAATAGTACTTTCATCAAAAGATGCTTTTACCAACTCAATACATTTGTCAAGAAACTCTTTAATACTATAGATTTTATTTAATTTATGTGGTCTAAAAAAAGTTGTAAAGTCGTTTAGGGTGTCAGAGAGATAATTAACCTGACTTTCAATGACATTTGCATTTTCTATGAGATGATTTGTATCTATCTTATCAAGTGCAATCTTCATTTTAATATTATTGCCTACCATTGCTATGACAGATAAAGGTTGTCTCCATTGATGTATTATATTACCCAGCATTTCGCCCATTGCTGCGAGTTTTGATGTTTGAAGAAGCATCTTCTCTTTTTTAAGAAGTTCATTTTTTAGATGTATACCATCTATGATATTAAGTAGTTTTGTCTCCAGTGCATCAAGATTGACTGGTTTTAAGATATATCCATCGACCTGTAACTCGATAGCCTCTTTAAAAAATGAAACATCACTAAATGCTGTTGTAAAGACTATGTGCGCATTATTGTCAATTTCTTTAATTGCCTTAGACATATCAATTCCATTCATTATGGGCATTTTGATGTCAGAAACGATAATATCTGGATGATAGTTTTCAAACTCTTTTAGGCCTTGAAAACCATCATCAGCTAAATATAATTTATCACAGAAATTTTCTAAAACTTCGGCTAACTCTTCTTGAATGTTTTTTTCATCTTCTACATAAAGAATTGAACTAACTTTTGGCATCTTTATCATAATATTTTCCTTTAATTAAATCTTTGAATAAAATTTATTTTACTATCTCTAATAACAATATTAGGAGGGTGCTTCTCAAAAATTTCTATACACATTATGAATCTTTTAATAAGTTTATTGTAATTAAAGCACTATTATCGACATTTGTAGCTTTTATTTTACTATGCATATTGTCTTCAATAATCATCTTAGAGACATAAAGACCCATACCAGTTCCTTTACCTTGCTCTTTTGTAGTAAAATATGGTTCAAAAACTCTGCTTAAAAGATCTTTGGGAAAACCGCCACCATTATCGCGGATTTCTATTATATTTGTATGAATCTTTATTATAATTTCTGGTCCTGCTATTTTGTTTTCTATAAAATTATCTTTTGAGTTATTTATAACATTGATAATAACTTGCTGAAACTCTGTTTTAAAACCTTTAAATACAAAATCTTCACCCTCTAGAATGACATTTATATGGTGATCTTTAAGTTGTGCACTTTGAATGTTTAGCACTTCCATAATAGCAACCTTGACAAAAAAGTCTTTCTTCTCTTTGTCTATTCTGAAAAAGTTTCGAAAATCATCTATGGTAGTACTCATAAACTCTATTGTTTTTTTATTTTTTTCAATAAAATTAGTGATAAATTCTTGATTTATTTCCTCTTTTGCATAATTGTATTTTAATTTTTGAATTCTGATTGAAAGTTCGTTAAGCGGTTGTCTCCACTGATGTGCAATAGCCCCAATCATTTCACCCATTGAAGCAAGTTTAGACTGTTGAAGCAGCGCTTTTTCACGCTCTCTTCGTATAGATATCTCTCTTTGCACTTTCTTCTCGAGATTTTCTTGATAGTCTTGCGTCTCTTTGAGAAGTTTTTTTGTTGTTTTATTGATTTGCTTGTAATTATTTGCAGCTAAGATGAGTTTTCCCATTTCATCATCATGTTTATAGTTAGGGATTATTATCTCATCATCACCGTGTGAGAGCTTATCAAACATCAATGTCAGTCTTGTTAGAGGGCTAAGGGTTATTTTAATGATAAGTAAAAAACTTAAAAGTATTAAAATAACAAAGGTTATAGCGATAACCAAATTAACATCATTGTTTCTTGTAATATAGTACTCTATTTCTGCATTTCTATTATTAATCTCTTCAATAGTAATCTTCTTTAATTCATCTGAATAATGATGAATTTCAAAAACATCACCAGGCATTACAACTTTTGTGAGCATAGAATATGTTCTATAATGTTGGATAGTTTTATTTACTATAGTAGTAAAATCATTTAGTTGCTGTGGAAGTTCCTTTACAATGTTAAGATTCTTTATTAAGCTACTTTGTTGAATTTTATGTAATATTTTTTTTGTATTTTTAAGTTCTTTACGGATTATGCCTACATATTTAATATTGTCCGTTTCAAAGTAGCGCATACTTCCCTTTTCTATCTCCAGAATTGATTTACGAAAGAGTAATAATACATATAGTTCCTTATTACTAATAATTTTACTTTCGAGTAGATGTAGTTTGTCTTCAAGAAGTTCAGCTTGATTTTTCAATTTTTTTCTAAGTTCAAAATTCATTGGAATTTGCTTTTTTGCTATATCAAAATCGAGTTTGTATCGATTGATGTTTTCTATTAGTTTTGTATATTTATATGTGTACTCTTTGGAAATGTATAAAGATGATTTATCGAGATGTTTAAAGGATAAAAAAATTTTACTAATGGGTGTGATAAACATTTCATTACTCCCTATTGAGTACTCTAAAATATAGCGTTTAACTTTTTCTATGTCTGCTAGGAAAATAAGATTTTTTTGAAGTTCATTGTTTGTTTTTCTAAGATGTTCAATATTTTCAGATATACGTAGTAGACTGTAGTATGAAAAGACACTGATAAATATAAAAAACAGTATAATTCCAGATGTTATAGAGTATATTTTATGTTTAAGTTTTAGCCCATTCTTTAACATAATAATCGATTAATTTATCTGAAGAACAAGTTTGTGCCACTTTTGAAGTGTATAGTCAAAATTAGGCATCACAGTATTCCAAACAGCAATATTTTCAAACCTATTGATATATGAACCACCTCTTCTGGATTGACCCTTTCTTACAGAGATTTTCTTGTCTGTGCCTTTTAGGTCTATAGCTACAACTTTGCCACCATACCAATAGTCCCATTCTGCTTGGCTCATAAATGGTTTAGACCTTTGTGGATTGGAAATATAGTAACCTTGACGTGCTACAAATGCTCCAGCCCAGCCAGAGAGCCACCAATTCATATACTCATAGGCTGCATCTTTTTGTTCACTGCTTACTTCACTAGAGAGACTCATAACACCATACCAAGCACGGTATCCCTCTTTTGGTGCTGCATATAGACAAGGTACACCTTGCCCATTGAGTGTGCTTACAGCAGGAGAGAACATACTCTCTATGTCAACTTCGTGATTTCGCATCAACTCTACAGAATGAGGAACAGAGTTCCAAAATCCACGAAACTGCCCATTTTGTTTATATCTATAAATTATCTCAAAGAGCTGATCTATCTCTTGTATAGTTTGATTTCCAATATCTTTAAATTTAATAAGCCCTTTTCCTTGTGCTGCGAGTGCTAAATCAAATAGACCTATTGTAGGCTCATTAACGATTGCTACTTTACCTCTATTTCGCTCATCTAAAAGCCAAGCCCAACTTTCTGTTTCATAAGGTATACCAGGTTTAATTATAGAGGAGTTATAACCAAAGGAGTCGACATTGTGAACATAAGGCATAAAGGAAATTTTATCTGTAGGATTAGGGGAAAGGGTATTGTCGTTTTGCACATAAAGTATTTTGTTTGGAACATCTCCTTTGCCCACTTTCGCATTTTTAGAAATTTTTCCAAATTTAGGAAGATCATTTATCTCATCCCAATAAGTAAGTTTTTTAGTATCTAGTGCTTGAATACTTCCTGAGTCCCAAAGTAGTCTCGTACTATTAGACCACTGTTCATATATGTCAAAAGATTCAGGATTAGAGATGGCTTTTGTTAATATCTCTGAGCTGCCACCAGGGGAGAATTCTAAATTTATCTTTAAATCTTTTTGTGCTCTTTCTTTAATAGCCTGTTGGAGTGTTACATGAGTCCCAAGAACTCGTAGTGTAGGATACTTGTTTTTTGCAGTTAAAATAGCAGGAAAACCCAATGTTGTCACGGCTGCACCAACACTTTTTTTAATAAATTCTCTTCGTGGATAAGACACCATTTTAGCCCTTTAAATAATAGTTAAGTACAGTTTTCTAGTGTTTATTTTAACTATACTATAAAAAAAATCTTTTAACATAGCCATGGTAATTAGTGTAATAATAATACTAAAGATTTTATTAATAAAGGTACCTGGTGTTCACAAAAGAAATAGAATTACAAAAAAAGGATGGAAGGTTTTTAGCATTAATCGATGCATTGCCGGCTAGCCCAAAAGCAATTCTAACAACAGGGAGTCGAGTAGAGTCTTCTTATGATGGACTGCATTGGGAAGAGGTGCTCGTGTCTGAGCATCAATTCAGTGCTATAGAGGAAGGTAATGGCACCATTGTCGCAGTTGGATTTAATGCTCAGGTGGCAAGTTCAACAATATGATGGCAAGAGGTTCTTCGCTCCACTTAAAAAGGCATCTCAATTAACTGAAGTTATATATAAAAACCAATTTATGAGTTTAGACAAAGACGTCTTAGTCTCTGATGATGGAGTAACATGGACAAAAATATTAGACTCATAACGGTTTTATAGTCACTTCTCATTATTTGAACAAAGCATGTTTAACCTATTAATTGAATTGTTTAGTACTTCTAGCAGTTGATTTATCTCCACAGGTTTATAAATATAATCTATTAAATCAGCTGTCTCTCCTTGGTTTGTATACTCTGATTCTGTATGGGCTGACATTATTATGATCTCTTGTTGAAGGTTGTGTTTTCGAATATTACTTATTAACTCTAAGCCATTCATATTTGGCATTGATATATCTGTTATAACAATGTCATATTTATTATGAAGGTATTTATCTAATCCATCTTTGCCATCAACAGCAACTGCTACATTTTGGAACAGTTTACTTAACATAGAAGCTGTCGTATTACGTAGATGTTCCTCATCTTCAACATAAAGGAGAGAGATATTTTTTGCTTTTTCTTTTAATGATATGAGAGTTGTTGTTGTGCTACTTTTCATAATATTTTATCCTTGTTCTGTATATCTTTTAATAATTTAATGTTAAAACAAGCACCTTCATTACTGTTGTAAGCTTCAATAGTACCATTAAGATGTTCTTCAATAATGAGTTTACTCATATATAGTCCTAAACCTGTTCCTATCTTTTCATCTTTTGTAGAAAAATATGGGTCAAATATCTTTGGCAGTATGTCAATATCTATACCGCCTCCATTGTCGCATATCTCTATATTTATGTATTTTTCATCTTCATGCACCCTAATGTTTATTGAAGCATTATTTTGTTTATTCTGTACTAATATATCTTTTGAATTATTGATAATATTAACAAACACCTGCACTAACTCTCTTGGATAAGCTTTAACTTTTTTGTCTGTCTCAAAAGAGGTTATTAGTTCTATATTATTCTTTTCAAGACTATAATGTACAATAGACAAGGCATTTTCTACTGTTTCTTTTATGTCAACTTCTGAAATAACTTTATCTGGTTTAAAAAAGTTTCTAAAATCATCTATCGTCCTCGAGAGATGTTGTGTCTGCTCAATAATCCTGTTTGCATATTTTTCCGCATCAGCAGTATTAAAATCTCCAAGTGCTATATCAACTAGCATATTATTAGCATCCATACTAATTGTAGAAATCGGTTGACGCCATTGATGGGCTATCATGCCTATCATCTCTCCCATTGCTGCATAACGTGATTGATCTATTAACATTTCACTTTTATGTTTTAGTTCTGTAACATCCTCTGTAATACCTATGATTTTTGTCACATTTGCTTCATCGTCATATATTGGTGAATAGGTGACTTTCAAATAAATATCACCTTGCCCAAAATTGAGAATAAGGACATCTTTTACAACACATTTTTCATCTCTTGCTTTACAGATTAATGGAATGAACTTATCACATAAGTTGGGTGAAAAAAAATCAAAAGGTTTTTTTCCTACAGCTTCTTTACTACTTACTCCACTCATGGACTCACCCGCTTTATTGAAGTATAAGTAGCGTAATTCAGTGTCAAATAAACCTGTTGCATAAGGAAGTTGTTCAATAACTGAGAAGAGCTCACACTCATTCATTTGACTGAGGTCTGGTAAATCATGTAATTTGCGCATAATGTGTCCTCTCGTTCATGTATTGGAATGAATTATATCACATTATACACTAAATTTTATGTACGAATTCCCATGAGAATAAACAAACTATACCAAACACTAGAAGGTGTAACAGGTAGTGGTAAAACACACACTATGGCGAGAGTTATAGAGAATGTAAAAATGCCTACCATTGTTATGACACATAACAAAACTCTTGCAGCACAGTTGTACTCAGAGTTTAGACAATTCTTTCTAAACAATCATGTTGAGTACCTTTGTCTCTTACTATGATTATTATGAGCCAGAGGCTTACATTTCTCTCAGAAGTGTGCATAGCACGGTTAAAACTGTTTAAAATATTGTTGAATACGATTTTGAGTTTGTCTATAAAAACTTGACTAGGATATTATAAAGTTCATCTACATCAATAGGTTTAGTAACATAAGCATCCATTCCGGGAGTGTAATAAATTCTGTGTCAACACCTAATTGCTCCTAAAATTATACCAAGTTTAAAGCATCTTTCAATCTCTCCTTAAAATGAATATTAAGCTGGGAGATTGTGAGGCTCCAATTTCTAATA
>Ga0316206_1000192_pt1 | contig 114642 bp, 100 predicted proteins | sample 6monthpyrite_MG_FD_204942 | JGI IMG/M metagenome (GOLD analysis project Ga0316206, IMG submission 204942) | Microbial mat bacterial communities from mineral coupon in-situ incubated in ocean water Damariscotta River, Maine, United States -... | ecosystem: Environmental > Aquatic > Marine >...
GGATAGCAATGGGCTGCCCTGAGTTATAACGTTTATTGAAATCATCACGTTCTAACATACGAGCCACAGTATGCTTTGCTGCGAGTTGAATTAATTCAGCCGGACTCATTTTATTCATCCAAGTAGAATTGAACATAACGGTTGTTTTTTCTTTATCTAAAATTTTAAATATTTGTTGCTTATACGATTGAGAATTTTGCTCAACCTGTTCAACCGTTAATGCGGGACGCGTTGCGCTTTTACCGGTTGGATCGCCTATCATCCCTGTAAAATCACCAATTAAAAATAATACTTCGTGACCTAAATCTTGAAATTGACGCAATTTGTTAATGAGTACAGTGTGCCCAAGATGTAAGTCTGGTGCTGTTGGATCAAAACCGGCTTTTATTCTTAGTGGCTTGCCAGCTTTTAAACGCTCAACTAATTCGGCCTCTACTAATACTTCATCACAGCCACGTTTTAATTGGTCTAGTACTTCTGTTTGATTCATTTCGTCACTCAATTCTAAAATTTATTAAATAGGCCAATCTGATAATTACATAACTTTAAACATACGATTTGTGCACTACTCACTGGCGGCGAATTTTAGCATAGACTTTTTACTCAAATTAGAGTTTTTTAAAACTCCATTTTGGAAAATCCCCACTCAATTGTAGAAATACCTAAAATTAGCCCTCATTTTAAATATTTATCCCCGTAAAAATTTAACTGCTTAATAAATAAGCGGAAACTAGTATATAATTGCCTCAAATTTGACCAAAAGCAAAAATAAAGCTATCGTATAGTTACCTTATTAAAAAATGGAAAAAGTGAGTAAATTCCGTGAATTACAAGCCGTTCTTAACGCGAGATTTTAAGTCTATTAACCTTGAAGAATCTCAAAAATCGCCTCAGTGGAACAAACTTCACTGGTTAGTAATTGTTGCTGCACTTACCTCCATCACAACACTCCTTATTTTTGCCTCAAAAGATGTTGCTGCTAAGCGCAGTGATTTAATTGTTTCTGATAATATTGAAGCGGCGACAGCCCTTCTTGGTGCATCAGAGCAACAACAACCTCAAATAACATTACCATTAGCCATTCCCGGAATAGATACAGCAATAAATACGGGAATAGATACAGCAGACATTAAAACACCTGCAGTTCTAAATAATAAAGGCCATGAAAAGTTTAAAACAGAGAATGAAGAGATTGCTTTAATTCATTCCGAAGAACAACCCGTACTATCAACTACCTCAACAAAAACAACAGGCTCTTTAATTGAAGAAACAGTACCACTGTATGCCTGGCTTGATGAAAAAGTAAAAACTGGTGATTCTCTTGCTCATTTATTTAAACGTAATAAATTAAGCCCTCAAGATTTACACAAAATTATGAAGTTAGGTAAGAAAACACGAGCACTTAAATCGATCCAACCTGGACAATTATTTAAATTTCGCCTTAATGAAGATCAACAACTGCTTGAAATGGTTTATCAACAAAATCGTTTCCAGTCATTACACATTAAGCGCCAAAATGATAATTTTGCAGCAACAACGCTTTCCCGAACTGCACAAAAAAGAAAGCAACATATTTCAGGCAGTATTAACAGCTCTCTATTTGTTGATGCCAAAAATGCAGGCATGAATGCTCCTCTTATTATGGACTTAGTTTCAATTTTTGGTTGGGATATAGATTTCGCTCTCGACTTGCGAAAAGGTGACACTTTCTCTTTAATCTACGAAGAACATTTTTTAGATGGTCTAAAAATTAAAGATGGAGCGATTCTCGCAGCTTCATTTACAAACCAAGGCAAAACTTACCAAGCAATTCGCTACACCGATCCAGCAGGAAATAGTAATTACTACACACCTAAAGGACTCTCTATGCGCAAAGCTTTTTTACGCACGCCGGTAGATTTTAGACGAATAAGCTCTCGCTTTGGTAAACGCAAACATCCTGTCTTAAATCGTATGCGCTTACATAAAGGCGTTGATTACTCAGCATCTAGAGGAACACCTGTTAAGGCTTCAGGTGACGGTAAAATTATTTTTCGTGGTCGCAAAGGTGGTTATGGCAAAGCTATTATCATTCGTCATGGCGGCCGCTATACCACCCTATATGCTCACTTACATAACTACCGTCGTGGTTTATACAATGGAAAATTTGTTAAGCAGGGTCAAGTCATAGGTTACGTTGGAAGTACTGGACGTGCTACTGGCCCTCACCTTCATTATGAATTTAGAGTTAATGGCTCACATCGCAACCCATTAACAGTAAAACTACCGAATGCGGCTCCAATTAAGAAAAAGTATAAAATATTTTTTAATGAGCATGCATCAAACTTACTTGCTCAATTAAATTCTTTCAATTTCACAATTGCTGCTAATACTTATAGTAACTAGATTTAGTAAATGAGTGGGACCATCTGTCAATCTTAAAGTGCAAGGAATGTACATGGCTGTTTATTATATAGGACTAATGTCAGGCACAAGTATGGATGCTATTGATGCGGCATTAATTGACTGCAGTAACGATTCAATAAAGCTTATTGCTCACCACTCACAACCACTATCAAATCAGACTCAATATCGAATAAATGAATTGTGTATTGGCTGTGAAAATGAATTACAAAAAATGTTAGCCCTAGATATAGAACTGGCAACTCAATTTGCCGATTGCGCTAATGCTTTACTTATAAAAAATAACTTAAAGCCAGAAGATATTAAAGCGATCGGAAGCCATGGACAAACTATTCGGCATTATCCCGAGCCAGCTATTCATAATAGTTTACAACTAGCCGATCCAAATACGATTGCTCAAAACACGGGTATAACGACTATTGCAGACTTTCGTCGACGTGATATGGCTGCTGGCGGGCAGGGTGCTCCTCTCGTACCTGCTTTTCATTCTCAATTATTTAGCCACCCAACTCTAAATACCATCGTTTTAAATATTGGAGGCATAGCAAACATAACTTTTTTACCTTGCGATGAATCTGATACAGATGTAATCAATAAAAAAAATGTTACAGGCTTTGATACCGGCCCTGGTAATGGTTTATTAGATGCTTGGATAAAAACTCACAAGCTTCGTAACTATGACGATAAAGGGAAATGGGCCGCATCTGGCACGGTGCAAACAGATTTACTTAATGTGTTTTTAGATGAGTCCTATTTTAACTTAACAGCGCCCAAAAGCACTGGCAGAGAGCTCTTTAATATCAATTGGCTCAATAAAAAAATAAATAAAATTTCCAAATCGTTTAGCGCTGAAGATGTACAGGCAACGTTGTGTGAATTAACCGCTGTCAGTATCGCTAACGCCGTAAACAATTTATCTGATACAACACACCGAGTTTTAGTTTGTGGTGGTGGTGCTCGCAATGATTATTTAATGGCTCGATTACAAAAAAATCTAGCTAATATCAAAGTTTCAACGACTGAGGTTGAGTCCATTTCACCTGAATGGATAGAGGCAATGGCTTTTGCCTGGCTTGCTAAAAGAACTTTATCTCAACAATCTGGAAATATTACTTCGGTCACTGGGGCAACGCAGGAAGTAATACTCGGTGGAATATATAATGTGTAAAATTATAAATTTATTAGTGCATTTGCCCAATACTTTTTAAAGAACCGACCGAGGTCGAACTCTTACAAAAATAACCTAAATTTTCAGCTGAAAGTGGCTTACTAAAATAAAATCCCTGTATAACATCACAATGAAGTTGCGATAGTAATAACACCGTATCTGCATCTTCCACCCCTTCAGCTACAACACTTAACGATAAATTATGCCCCAGTTCAATAATAGAATGAACAATAGAGCGCTCCATGTTTTCTTTATTTAAGAGAAGCACAAATGAGCGATCAATTTTTACTTCATCAACAGGAAGCTTATGCAAATATGCTAATGATGAAAATCCCGTACCAAAATCGTCAATCGATAAATGAATTCCCATATTATGTAATGCTGTTAATGTTGCCATAGCCCGACTTTTATTAGCCATAATCATTGTCTCAGTTACTTCCAAGGTTAAATGATCAGCAGGTAAATTATATTTGTTAAGAAGCATTTTAATGTAAGAAACCAATTTTTCATCTTCAAGATTAAGCATGGATAAATTCACACTTACATTTAAATCAAGTCCGTCTCGATACCAGAGACTATTTTGCCTGATAGCCGAATCCAGAACCCAAGCTGTTAAAGGTTTTATTAAGCCGGTATTTTCTGCCAAACCAATGAATTCAAATGGAGGAATTATTCCTTGCTCTGGGTGCATCCACCTTACGAGCGCCTCTACACCCGATACAATACCCTTATTAATGTCTATTTTAGGTTGGTACTCTAAAAATAATTGTTCTTCTTCCAGACCTATTCGTAAGTCAGAAAATAAATCGATATGTCGTAATTTACTACTCTCAAGTTTTGAATGATAAATAGTGTATTCTACTTTTCTTTCTTTTGAATCATGCATAGCAATATCCGCACAACGAATAAGATCGTTCGGTGTTTGTGCATCAGTAGGATAAAGAGCAAGCCCCATGCTAGCGGTAGCAAAGAACTTGTTATCAGAAATAACTATTTCTGGCTGAATATTTTTAAGTACTTTTTCAGCCACTAAGATTAAATGCTCCAAATTAACATCATCGATTAGGATTACAAATTCATCACCACCAAAACGTCCGACACAATCATTGCCTCGTATTGATTCTCCTATACGATTAGCAATTGTAACTAAAATTTTATCGCCAACATCATGGCCTTTACTCTCATTTATTTCTTTGAATCGGTCCAGATTCAACATAAGCAATCCAATCGCTGTATTTTTTCTTTGCGCTTGATCTATCGACAAGCTCACTTCATGAAAGAAACCATCTCGATTTGGGAGTTGAGTAAGTGAGTCATGCATCGCGACATATTCGAGTTCTTTATTAATTTTAGATAACGCATCACTCCTTGCTTCAACATCTAATGCTAAGTCATTATTTAGATCTTCTAATTGAATTAACGCTGAATCTTTTTCGGATCGAGCTTGTAACAACTCATCAACCATACGGTTAAATGATCGCGTTAAACTTCCAAGTTCATTTTTATTATCTATATTGACATGGCAATCGAGTTCACCTTTTGATATATAACGGATACCTTCAATTAAACGACGGATAGGCTCAATGGTGCTAACTTTAAAAACAAAATAAATAGCAATACCTAATATTATGATTAAGGTTAATGTCTCAAATAATTTGTCGTAAAGTAACTCAGAAGATTGTTCAATAACACTATCGCGACTCATTCCAATCGCCACATGCCCCAGATTAAATTCTTTATAGGTAATTGGAAATTTAATATGCTCAACACTACCGCTATCACTCAAAAATTTAATTACATCCCCTATTTTCTGACTTCCTAATGTTGAAACGGCCGCACTAATAATCGGGTTTGAAGTGTCAATGAATTTTGTTAAATTTTCATTTTTAGCTGAGTAGATAACGGCGTAAACAATATCAGATTCTTTATTTAAATATGCAACCGGTTTTTCAAGCTCTTTCGAGTTAAAAGCTAAAACACCTTCAACGACGGCAAGAGATGTTAATCGAGCAAGCGATTCACCTTTAGCTCTCAATTCCAGACGGAGTTCTTTAGTTTCTTTATGGTAATCTGAATAGGCAAATAACCCCATGATTGAGGAAAGGAGGCAAACAATAATAACAATAAATTTAAAGCTTAAACTTTGGTGCCATACAGTCGCCATAGATTCTGATTCAACACTTTGTTGAATCAGCTTCGATGAAATTTGGCTGTCTTGTTTGGTTTCTGACGTCATACTCATACAACAACTCATTTAGCCTGCGGGTTTTACAGTACACAGAGTATATTTGTCGGCATGAAGTGCTGATTACTTGAGCAAAAAGCTTTGTAGACTATACAAATTACGCTAAATCAGCAAAATTAAGCGATATATCTAGTATTTAGCCTTTAACGTTTGCCAATATCGACGTAACGGCGATTCGGCTCACCAGTATAGACTTGAGTTGGACGGAAAATACGGTTATCTCCAAGCTGTTATCTCCAGTGAGCCAACCAGCCTGCTGAACGCGCAATGGCAAAAATGGTAGTAAATTGGTCTGCCGGAATACCCATTTCGGTGTAAAGAATGCCTGAATAAAAATCAGGTAAGACTTCTCAATGTTAATGGCGCTCTTCAAATGGAACCAGATTAAGATAGATTGAAATTAAATCGATTAAAAAAAACTAATTTTTATAATACTTCTTATTCCGTGGTTTAAACTTGCTTTTATTTGTTTTCCACCACAACTTATAGTCTGAAATGGATGTAAAGTTCTCTTGTGTTATTTCGACTAAAACATCTTTGGCTACCCCAGCAAGCAATGGATCAGAATACTTTTCATCCAGTATTTTTTGTAGTCCTTCTTTACTATTTGCTAACCAATAGCTTGCTGTTTTACAACTCTGATAAGCAGAAGGATATTGTTCGGTTCTTACCCTAGCATAAAGCGACGGGATAACTGCATCAACCGTTTGAAAACGAGGCTTTGAATAATAGCTAAAGACCCAGCAGGCTTCACCTTGCCCAACACTTATACTGCCGCGCATTGCTGCAATTAATGCAGGAATTGCAACATAACCATATTTAAAGTGACTTCGCTGAGCAAAACAGGAATAAAAGAACCCCGCATCAATATTTCGACTCACTTTATTAGCAACGTACAAATCAACAATTTGCTTTAGTCTTGCGGGATCCTCATGCGCCATACTACACATGGCTTGCTTTTCCCCACCAGCTCTATACCTGCTGCCACTCCCACTAAAATACCCTTTCACTAAATTATTGAAATAAACTTGCCTATTCTTAATGGCTTGCCCAATATTAAATTTTTCTCTGAGCTTAAGAACCTGACTGGCCGCAATAGGTGGTATTTTTTCTATCTTAATATTTTTAAGGAATGTTTTAAAGTCAGCTCCCGGTTCAGCATAACTTGCTAAATTATTGAGCAGGTGCAGAAATTCATATTGATGAACATGCTCTCTCCAATTATCTTCTTTGTATTTATATTTAAGTGCTTGCAGGTAAAAAGTGAATACATTTTTATGCTTATACAGCAAACCTTTTTTAGTCCCTTGAATATTACGCCATGCTTTGGAAAATCCATTCACGTCAGTAATGGGAAATGAAAGTAAATTAAAATTCAGCCAACGTTCATTATCAATGGGCTCTATTTTATCTAGAACAAACATCATATCATTGTCTGATTTCACTTCTAATTTAAAATATCTGGACTCAATTCTTTTATCTTTTAGTGAAATTTTATCGATACCTTTACTCGTAACAATCCACAAAAACTTATTATCAGGTGATATCACCATTGCTCTTATAAGCGGCGCGCTAAATACTTTACCTGAAACAATTTCTTTAATTTTTTCCCCCGCAAGGTCGTATCGAATGATACCTTCACCAGAATAAGGACCATACTCACCAGGATAATTCGTTGCAATCCAGACTTCATTTTTGATCACCGCAATATCAACAACACCGTTGCATTTAGGAATAGCCCCTTCGATTCTTGTAATTTTATTTGTTTGCCGACTATATCTAAAAAGTTGAGCCTGATCATTCTCACCCTCTGAACAATAACTTTCTGTAACAAACCAGATTTTATCCTCTCCACATTTTACAATTTTTTGCCTTTTTTGTACCTCAGGGAGACTCGATAATGCATCGATAGGAACTTTGCAGTTATTTTTATTCTTAAATGGGATTTTTTTATACTTGACTTTATTACTTAAAATGGGCGACTGCCATCCAGACCACAAACCTTTTGTTAACTGATAATTACTATTGAAGACAATATCATCTCCAACAAAATCTATATTTTGTAAATCTGGGTAATGATCTGTAGAAGTCGCTGAAGGTCCAGCGACTGCATTATTCACAATAGACAAACCATAGTAAATAACCAGTATTGAAAACTTGCTAAAACCTGTCATCATTAAAGGCAATGATCCTAACGTTTATTAATGTCCACATAACGGCGATTCGGCTCACCAGTATAAACTTGAGTCGGACGGAAAATACGGTTATCTCCAAGCTGTTCTCTCCAGTGAGCCAACCAGCCTGCTGAACGCGCAATGGCAAAAATGGTAGTAAATTGGTCTGCCGGAATACCCATTTCGGTGTAAAGAATGCCTGAATAAAAATCAACATTGGCATAAACACCCTTTTTGGATAAACGATCTTCGCAGATTTCTTCTACAGCTTTTGCTGTTTCAAAAGCAGGGCTTATATCTCCTCCCCTTGATTCCATTAGCTGATGAACCAATCCTTGTAAAATTGTGGCACGAGGATCTTTGGTCTTGTATTCACGATGCCCCATTCCCCAAATGACATCTTTATTTTTTAATTTATTATCAATATATTCTTCGGCTTTATCTGCAGAACCTATTTCGTCCAGCATTTGAACCACTCGTTGATTTGCTCCACCATGTAATGGTCCAGAAAGAGCCCCAATAGCAGCAGCTATAACACTATAAGGGTTTGCAAGTGTGGAAGCGTTCACTAACACAGCAAATGTGGAAGCGTTAATAGTATGTTCTGCATGTAATATCAGGCAAACATCCATAATTTTTGCCAGCATTGGATCAGGCTCTTTACCGGTCAACATATACAAGAAGTTCTCAGCATAAGACAGATCTGTACGAGGTTTAACGGGATCATAACCATTACGGATATGTTCCCACATCGCTACAATCCCAGACATACGTGAAATGATTTTAACGGTCGTGTTATGGATATAGTTTAGATCCTGGCATTCTGATCCACCTGTTAAACATTCTGAACCCGGATAAAACATACTTAAGCTCGCAACAACCGTTTGCAACATCTCCATTGGATGTCCACTCGCAGGTAAGTTCTTCATTAAACCCCGTGTATGAAATTTGATATCACGGTTATCAACGAGTTGTTGCTTAAATACATTGAGTTCAGTTTCAGTTGGCAAGCGTCCATCAAGCAACAAAAGAGTCGTTTCTTCAAAGCTACTATGTTTAGCAAGTTCTTCAATGGGATACCCACGATAGGCAAGGATCCCCTTGTCACCGTTGATATTTGAAATATTCGATTTTGTTGCAGGAACACCCGCTAAACCGGGAAGATAGTCACTCATTGTTCACTCCATGTCGCCAAATGTTTTTAATTAGGATAACAGATAAAAGCTAACTAGTTGACGGCCATTCAGCAGAAAAGTTAAGTCTATTTTTATGATTTAATGAAAAGGAAAAACAAGCTACAAGGTAAAGGCATCTAAACCCCAAGCAAAAACACTTTTGTCCTTAAAAGATACTACTGGTTAAATTGAGAAAGAAGAACCACAACCACAAGTCGTCGTCGCATTAGGGTTATTTATAACAAACATCGAACCCTCTAAGCTTTCCTTGTAGTCAACTTCGGCACCTAGTAAATATTGCAGGCTCATTGGGTCAACAACCATCTTGACTCCACTATTTTCAATTTGAGTATCGCCATCTTGAATATCTTCATCAAAATTAAAGCCGTACTGAAAACCAGAGCAACCGCCACCTGTGACATAGACACGCAAATTCAGGTTCTGGTTACCTTCTTCTTCAATAAGTACTTTAACTTTTTTAGCGGCGTTATCAGTAAATACAATTGAAGGATTTGCTTCTGCCATGGTACTGCTCCGAATAGAATATCAATAAGTACTTATATTATGGGGCAGTAGGCGATTTGATTCAACCTATAACCAAGTATTTCACTAGACTATTAATCAGGGTTTCAAGCTTAAATACTTGTAACCAATTGATATTCTTTAATTTTTAGAAGATTTCTCATCATTTGATGATTTGACACTTTCAGAACTTGGTTTTAGATGAACAACCGAGTCAGCCCGGTGAACAAGATTACCATTTACTTCAGCACCCATCGCCATCTCAATAAGACTGTAATACACATTACCATGTACACGTGCTTCAGAGGCGAGTTCAATATGTGTTAAAGCATGCACATCACCAATAACTGTTCCATTTATAACGACATTGGGTACTTTTACTTCGCCTTCAATCGTGCCTCGCTCACTGAGTGTAATCACCGATTCAGTCCCTTCTTCAGCTACCACGTTACCTTTAATTACACCATCAACGTGCAAGCCACCTTTAAAGACTACATCACCATGAATTTCAGAATTTTGTCCAATTAATGAATCAATCTGTGCTGTCTGCTTCGGTTTTCTCTTGTTCCCCCACATGGGTATCTTCCTCCGTTTTGGGCCAATCAAATGTCTTTTCTATCATATCTTGCTTCCTGCCACGCGGGAAAATTCTTAATATGATACGTGACGCAATAAAACCTTCAGGTATTTCTACATTGCCTGCAATATTTTGAAAATACTTAAATTTATAATTTAGTTCTTTAACGCGTTTATCGGTGACTTCTCGTAACGTTAAAACCTTGGATTGGCCATTAATTAAGCCATCAAAAGCCAATTGCATTTTTCCGTATGCAACGCGATCATTTTTTAAAACTTGTGAGAGCACAATTTTGTATCGGAAACTACGTGAATGACCATTTTCTACAAATGTAAATTTTTGCAAACGTAAACCACGAGAAGCATCTCGAGGCGAAACAATTCCACGATAAAAGGCCAACTCTTCTTTTAACTCAAGAATTTCAGATTGAAGTGCTTTTAATGTTGTATCAAGCTCATTATACGCTTGTCGCTCGATTTGAGCGGCACGCTTTAGAACCGCCTTTTCTTCACGTAAAGTTTCAATTTCGGTGCTTAAGGCATCACGAATTTCAACAAAACCATCTTCACTTTTACGTGCCTCGGCACTATCAAACTTTGCACTATAACGCCCATAATCGAAGGCTGACCAACCAGCAATCAGTAAGGCAAGTACACCTAAAATCAAGATCAGACGTGTAACCCAGGGACGGTGCGCTTTTACTACTAAATTCATACTAAATCTCTTGAGACGAACATTCGTCGAAATTACTTATGGCATTAAAGCCACGGCATTTAAACCCATGGTTTCATCTAAACCACACATTAGGTTCATATTATGAATCGCTTGCCCTGCAGCACCTTTTACTAAATTATCAATAACCGAAAGAACCACAACGGTATTACTTCCTTGAGGTTGATGCACTGCAATTCGGCATGTATTAACGCCACGTACAGAACGCGTTTCAGGATGTGAGCCTGCAGGCAATACGTCTACAAAAGGTTCGTCTTTATAACGCGTATCAAAAAGTGTTTGAAGATCACTCTTTGACGTTAATTCAGCATAACAAGTCGCATGTATCCCGCGAATCATTGGCGTTAAATGGGGAACAAAAGTTAATCCCACCTCGCTGTTATCAATAGCGGCATGAGCTAATTGTAAGCCTTGCTTTATTTCAGGCAGATGTCGATGACCATCTACAGCATAAGCTTTCATACTTTCGCTGCTTTCAGCCTGCAATGCAGCAACATTCGCACCACGACCTGCACCACTTACACCAGACTTAGCATCAGCAATCAAGCGTGAGGTATCAACAATGCCCACTTCAATTAACGGTAACAGAGCAAGTTGCACTGCTGTTGGGTAGCAACCGGGATTAGCAACCAATTGAGCTGTTTTGATCTTTTCTCGATTAACTTCAGGCAAACCATAAACGGCATGTTCAAGTAACTCAGGGCATGCATGCTTTCCTGTTTTAGAAGCATCTTTATACCAACTGGTCCACTCAGCTTCATCTTTCAAACGAAAATCTGCCGCCAAATCAATTAATTTTACACCTGCATCTAAAAGTTCAACCGCGTGCTGCATAGCAATACCATTAGGCGTTGCAAAAAAAACAACATCACACTCTTTTAAAGGTGCAGTCGCTGGATCTGAGAAAGCAATATCGATATGGCCACGTAAATTAGGGAATAAATCGGAGACAGCCAAGCCATTTTCAGAACGCGATGTAATACACGTTAGCTCGGCTTGTGGATGCATAGCAATTAAACGCAATAATTCTACGCCGGTATACCCTGTTCCACCAACAACACCAATTTTTAACATCAAATTACCTTTAAAAATAAATTATTACGATACATACATCATAATGCTTTTATATTAAACAACAATAAACGAATTAACAGTTTAACGCATTAAAATTATAGCTGTATATTTTTATTCTTGACGAGGGAATTGAACTAATGAAAAACAGGAAGGAAATCTCTTCTCACATTTTCATTCAATACAAACGAGTACTAGTCTCAGCTTGAAATACATTTCTTCATAAATATTCAGGCAAATAAAAAGCGGCCTAGGCCGCTTATAAATTAGTGAGTACATCTTATTATATTTATTATTATTCCTAAAATACTAAACGATTATGTTTTTTTAATATTATTTCGTTTAATAAAAAAGGTGCTCCTCTACCCTCACCCTTGTATTCATTCTTTAATCTAAAACTTGCGTTTGATTAAAGTAGAAGCACTTTACCTAGAGAACTTCGATAGGTCAAGTAAAAAAACCTTTATTAACATATGCTTATAGACTCAACTATAGAGATCGTCATTATTTTGTTATAGGGATTCATATAGTTAAATAATGTTAACTTCATGATAAAATAGCGTAATTATGCGTCATCACCTAATAAAAACTCGCCGACAGCTTTTTTCACCTAAGAAAATTAAATCACGCTTAGTTTTTCTTAGCAGTGCTTTAATTGTGGGTGCTGTCGCGGCATTTTTTGCAATTGCTGCCCAACAGGCTGATCACCATTACTTAAATTTATTTAAAAGTAACCCGATAATCGCTCTTTCAATACCTCCTTTCAGCTTAGCCCTCATTGCATGGCTAACCAAAAATATATTTCTTGGAACAGAAGGCAGTGGCATCCCGCAAACAATTGCAGCATTAGAATTAAAAACTCATGAGCTTCGCAAAAAAGTACTTTCGCTTAAAATAGCATTTGGCAAAATACTGCTGACCATTATGGGCTTATTCAGTGGAGCATCTATCGGACGAGAAGGACCAACCGTTCATGTTGGCGCTTCCATTATTTATTCTTTACATAGCCATCGCGGATTTAAACGTCAGCATATGGCTAAAGCTCTTATCATTGCTGGAGGAGCGGCTGGCATTGCTGCTGCATTTAATACCCCTTTAGCTGGAATATTATTTGCGATAGAAGAAATGTCTCGTAATTTTGAGCGACGTCTTGGTAATATTTTATTACTTGCCGTTATTCTAGCCGGACTCACTGCTATCGCCATTTTAGGTGAATACACTTACTTTGGGCACAGTGATGCAGTACTACCATTAAACAAACATGCTTGGATTGCTATTATTGCCTGTGGTGTCGGCGGTGGATTACTCGGAGGAATGTTTAGTATGGCTCTCATTCATGGTTCGCGTCGCATATTCAAATTTGCGAGCTCTCATCCAGTGTATCTCGCTTTTATTTGCGGCGTGCTTATTAGTATTCTCGGTTTTGCATCCAACGGTCTAACCTTTGGTACCGGTTATCATGAAGCAAAACATTTAATTGATGGTGGAGAAGCAACAACTGGTTTTCCTTTTCTAAAATTATTAGCAACCATTGCTTCTTATTTAAGTGGCATACCTGGAGGCATTTTTGCTCCGTCTCTATCCGTTGGTGCAGGTTTCGGTGCTAATTTGGCTGAGTTTATGCCTTACTTACCAGCAACATCTCTTGTTATTCTTGGCATGGTGGGATACTTTACCGGTGTTGTACAAACCCCTATCACTGCTTTTGTAATTGTTATGGAAATGACAACTAATTCGTCTCTTATTTTACCGTTAATGGCAACCGCATTAATCGCAAAAGGTATTTCCAAGTTGGTTTGTCCTACACCTATTTATCAAGCATTGTCCGAAGTATATTTATCACGTACTACATCAACTAAATAAATTTTAAAAGTCCTAACTTACTATGTCTACTGAATCAAAATTAAAAATAAAAGATAAAATTATCGCAGCCTTTATTATTGTATTTATAATATTACTTGCTTACGTATGGTTTTCTCCTGCAGGCTTAAAAGTTATACCTAATGTAGAGCTCACTACCATTACCGGTGAAAAATTAAATCTGGAATCACTTCGAGGCCGACCAGTGTTAATAACCTTTTGGGCAACCTCTTGCACAGGTTGCGTTAAAGAAATGCCTCACCTCATTAAATTACACAATACTTTTGCATCCCAAGGTTTAAAAATTATAGGCATCTCCATGCCCTATGATCGACCTGACCACGTAATGAAAATGGCGCAGCAAAAGAAACTACCTTATACAATTGCAATGGATATTAATAAGGAAGCGACTAAAGCTTTTGGCGGAGTAAGCTTAACGCCTACAACTTTTTTAATCTCACCAATGGGCACTATCGTCTGGCAGAAAATTGGTGAATTTAATACTCAAGCATTAACATCCCAAATAAAAGTTTTACTTAACGAGATGCAAAAGACTAAAACCAATGCAGCCTCTCAAACTATACAGCCAACGAATGCGGTTAGAAAATTAAAATGAACCATGCGAGACAGGAAGATAAATTATGTTATGGATAAAAGCCCTTCATCTTAGTTTTATGGTTACCTGGTTTGCCGGGCTTTTTTACCTTCCACGCTTATATGTTTATCACGCAATGAGTGCAGATGAGACTAGCAATGCACGTTTTAAAGTAATGGAACGAAAATTATATTTTGGCATCATGACGCCCGGAATGATTTTTACTTTTATATTTGGTCTATGGATGTTGTTTGACTATGGATGGCAAGCTTATGCCGACTCAGTATGGATGCAGATAAAACTAGCCAGTGTTGTTTTTCTTTTAGGCTATCATATTCACTGCGGTATATTACTCAAGGATTTTAAATATGATCGAAATAAATATAGTCATGTTTACTATCGTTGGTATAACGAAATACCGGTTGTGTTTTTATTTTTGATAATAATATTAGTTACGGTAAAACCATAGCGATTATGACTTAGGAAAATAAATAGATTTCATTTCATTTATTTTTTCATGGGCAATGCTTGTTGCTCGCTGAACATCAATCGGTTTAAGACCAGTCAACTCCCAACAAAAATCTTCAACATCCATTAAATCAGATTCATTGATATCCTCGTCATACGGCAATGATGCAACCGCATTCGCTATATGAATCAAAGCCGTTTCAAGTTTAAAATCTTTTGCTTTTTGAGGCTCATGATGAAACTCAATACATTCCACTAAATACGCAGGTAAATTCCAGACACGAGCTAACTCGGCACCCACTTGAGCATGGTCAAAACCTATTACCTCGCGCTCTTCTAAATACAAAGGCAAAGACTCACCCTGCACCGTACGCAATAAAGCATCTTGAAGTAATTCAGGAATTTTATTTAGCATTACAAGATGGCCAATATCATGCAATAGGCCAGCAACAAACATCGAATCACGTAATGGAGGGTTATGCTTACAGGATAATTCTTGTGCCAATAGTCCACAATACAAACTGTGGTACCAAAAATCGTCAACAGAAATAAGATCAATCGAAATCCCGGCAAATGCATTCGTTGTAGCCGTAGAAAGTACCACGTCAGTGAGTTGCTTTGTTCCCAGGACAGTTACGGCTCGAGAAATAGTACTAATTTCAGCTGAAAGGCCATAAAAAGGGCTATTTGCAATCGCAAGCACACGAATGGTTAGAGCTGGATCCTGGCTTATAAGTTTGCCAATATCATCAATACTCGTGTCGGGGTCATCGACCAAAGCATTAATTTTGAGCGCAACTTCAGGTAGAGAGACTAAGCCCTGAATATCATGAACCAAAGACTTTAAGTCAACGTTGTTTGAGACGGCCGATGTAGTAGACATATTATATAAATATTACCTAATATTTTAATGATTTCAATAACTTAATGGAAGACGAGCACCAACAAAGACTGATAATACTTCCTCCATAGTTGCTAGCGGCATATTTAGGGGTAACCTTTAAATATAAATTGGAATATTTGCCGATTTTTAATAAAAACGGTTATTTTGTGAACAGTGACCATCTAACCCTAATCTAGCACTCTCATTAATATAAACCGTCTCTCAGGCAATGATACAATTTGGCTATGTATAAACATTCCACTTCAGAACAAACAGCATCCAGCTCACACGATACCGTTTTGGTTTTCGCCGGACTTGATCCAACCGGTGGAGCAGGCATTCAAGCTGATATTGAGACCCTGGCAAGTTTAGGGATTCACACACTACCTATTGTCACCTGCCTAACCGTGCAAGACACTCAAAATGTAAAACTCGTTCAAAGTGTTAACGTTGAACTGTTACAAAACCAAATCCAAAGTCTCCTAAATGACATACACATAAATAGCATTAAATTAGGTTTATTATCAAACAATGAAATCATTAGTTTAGTATCAGAAACTTTGAAATCAAACCCGTCCATTCCTGTTGTATTTGATCCTATTCTTAAGGCCGGTGGCGGAGCTAATCTTAATAGCGCTGATGATATTAATAGCATTATAAAACTGATGCGTGAAAAAATAATTCCCTACTCCACCATTATTACTCCAAATAGTTTAGAAGCACGCTTATTAACCGGTGAGAAAAATTTAGATGATTGCGCTAACGCACTGTTAGCACTTGGTTGTAAAAATGTATTCATAACAGGCGAACATGAAAATAATCCTGCCCTTATTACAAATATTTTATACTCGCCAGAAAATAAACTTAGTTTTAATTGGCCTCGACAACCACATCAATACCACGGTTCAGGTTGCACCTTAGCGTCGGCTATATGTGCATTTATTGTAAAAGGCTCATCTATTGAAGAGGCTGTTCAACTCGCCCAAGATTTTACCGATACAGCACTTCAACATGCTATTAAGTTAGGACAACACCAATACCACCCTAATCGCCTTGTTAACAACACACTAATATAAAGTATAAATACAGCATGCATAATCTACACGGCTTATACGTTATCACCGATCCCAAACTATGCGGTGAAAATATAATACAAAAAGTTAACGATGCTATTTTAGGGGGCGCTCAAGTTATTCAGTATCGAAATAAAGTCGCAGATACGCTACGCCAACGAACAGAAGCTGCTGCATTACAGTCTCTTTGCAAACAACATGATCGTCTTTTTATTATCAATGATGATATCGCCTTGGCCATTGAAACAAATGCTGATGGGGTGCATCTAGGTCAAACAGATAGCAATATTATTAAAGCGAGAAAACAATTAGGGACAGAAAAAATTATTGGTATAACCTGCCATAGTGATTTAAGTCTCGCCATTAATGCTCAGGCACAAGCTGCCGACTATGTTGCCTTTGGTCGTTTTTACCCTTCAAAGACAAAACCTACAGCTCCGCCTGCCGATATTGAAATTTTACAACAAGCTAAATCACAGTTACAGATCCCCATAGTTGCAATTGGAGGAATAAGAGTTGAAAATGCACCTGCATTAATTAACGCAGGTGCCGATATGCTTGCCGTTATTGATGCAGTTTTTTCAAAAGAAAATACTCAATTAGCAGCAGCAGAATTTAAATCATTATTTTAAGTTACTTATAAATTAAATCAGGACTTTATTATGTCAGCCTCATTAAAAAATTCATCCAACCTTTTTGAACAAGCACAAAAATGTATACCCGGTGGCGTTAATTCACCAGTACGTGCCTTTAATGGTGTTGGTGGTACGCCAGTATTTTTTAAATCAGCAAAAGGTGCTTACGTATTTGATGAAGACAAAAATAAATATATTGACTACGTTGCTTCGTGGGGCCCAATGATTGTTGGCCATGCAAATCCTGATGTATTAACGGCTATAGAGGCCGTTATGGAAAATGGATTAAGTTTTGGTGCTCCTACAGAACTTGAAACTAAAATGGCCTGCCGTGTTTGTGAAATTATGGACTCAATTGATCTAGTCCGTATGGTTAGTTCAGGCACCGAAGCTACAATGAGCGCATTAAGACTTGCCCGTGGTTATACCGGTCGTGACAAAATTATTAAATTTGAAGGCTGTTATCATGGCCATTCAGATTCATTACTCGTAAAAGCAGGTTCAGGCGCTCTTACTATGGGCGTGCCAACTTCACCGGGTGTACCTGCTGCGCTTGCCGAGTTAACAATAACTCTAAGTTACAACGACATTGAACAAGTTAAACAAACCTTTAACGAAATTGGCTCAGAGATTGCAGCTGTTATTGTTGAACCTGTTGCAGGCAACATGAATTGCATTCCACCTATTCCAGGCTTTCTTGAAACATTAAGAGAAGAATGCACCAAACATAGTGCCGTATTAATTTTTGATGAAGTTATGACCGGTTTTCGAGTTGCTCTAGGCGGAGCACAACAGCACTATAACATTACTCCAGACTTAACTACGCTGGGAAAAGTTATTGGTGGTGGAATGCCAGTGGGAGCGTTTGGTGGTAAACGTGAAATCATGGAACAAATAGCACCTACGGGGCCAATATATCAAGCTGGAACATTATCAGGTAACCCGGTTGCAATGGCTGCCGGTTTGAAAAATTTAGAAATTATTAGTAGCACCGGTTTCTATGAACGACTCAATGAAAAAGTTGTAATACTCACCGAAGGTTTAAAAGAACGAGCAAAAGCTTGCGGCATTGGATTAACAACAAATGAAGTTGGCGGTATGTTTGGTGTATTTTTTACCGAAGCAGAAACCGTTTCTAATTTCGAGCAAGTATCACAATGCGATGTAGAGCGCTTTAAACGTTTTTATCATGGCATGTTAGAACAAGGTGTATACCTTGCTCCCTCTGCTTATGAAACAGGCTTTGTATCAAGTGCGCATACTAATGAAGATATTGAGAATACTTTAAAGGCTGCTGAAGTAGTATTTAAAACTCTTTAGTGCGCGTCTTTCGTACGCGCACTTATGCCTGAGTTTGCGCCAGCAAACTCGGCGTCTACCAAAATACCAACCAACTACTTAAAACACATATAACTAAACGAGCAAAGCTCGCTCGGTGTCTACAAACTATCCCGGCCTTACTTAACTAGACTATTTGTTATTGCGGATACATTTATATATTCACGATAAATACCTTTAAAGACTACCCTCCAAAGTAAAATCTTTATAAGCATGCAAATACAATCCATTAACCGTACTCACTGAAAAGACCGCATCACTTTGCCCTAGACTATTCACAGCCGAAGTTTCAACATCAAAATCAACGCCAGCTATATCAAGATGACTCCGCACTGTTTGAATCCCTATATTTGCTGAAACATTGCTACTACTTATTTCGAGACTAGAATCAAATATAACAATACCAATATCTTTTGACACTATCTGACTTGTTTCAATCTCGACATTAGAACTTCTGGCAACAATCGAGCCAATACTACTATTACGAATCAAAGCCATTTCACAATCGTTTAGTTCGATACGATGATAATTCCCTTCAAAGATCTTCTGCTCCCCCTTTTCACAGCGTCCAATTTTACTAGATCGTTTGAAATCAGCTTGCTTCCAAAATCTATTTTTTAATTCAGATTCAGAAGCCGTTAAATGCGATAAGACAAGCTTATTAAATTCTGTTGGTTGATCATTCATGGGGGAGTGAGCTGAACGTGACAACACCCTCATATATGAATTAGGCATACGTACTTGTAAAATCTTACCAGTACGCATCGGCGTTACTAAATCATAAGCACCCCATATAATAAGCGTTGGAATCTTATTATTACGTATCGTACCGCTTAGATTTTCAGTAGAAACAGCTGCACCGGCAATAGGGATTGAGTTACCGTTTAAAATAACAGCGCGTAATTCAGGTACACGCAATGCATCACGAATATCAACAGGCAACCACTCCAAACTTTGAAATACAACATTTGCCATCTCATCCACGCCGGGCATATCTTGTAGGCTAGGAATAGCCCAGAATGTCAAATCTTGTAAAATCTTCAACCACTTGAATGCAATACTTTTAGCATAAGAGTATTGATGCAATACGCCACCGACATCAGAGAGTATTAATTGCTTTACATCATCGGGATACATAGCACAATATCGTAACGAGATAGCACCACCCATCGAATGCCCAACTAAATAGAATGGCTTCGCAACTAACTTTGTAGTGATGTAATGAATAAATTTTGCATAATTAGTTGGTGAGTAAAGCTTATTAGCGCGTGAGGACTTCCCAAAGCCCGGTAAATCAAAACTTATTACGTGATATCTATCTTTTAATGCATCTATTTGTGAAATCCAACTTTCAGCTTGCGCATTTAACCCATGCACAAACACGATAGTTTGCTTCGCATTCTTATTTATTTCATAAACACACGCTTTACCACCAAAAACTGGTTCAGCTGAACAGTTTTCAGACATCCCCAAATCAACCAAACGATTAATCTGATTAACAGCTGGTGAAACAGTTTGATTTGAATCCGCAAACACATTATTTAAAAATATTACGGGATAAATTACCAGAAATAATAATACGTTTTTTTTCATAATTCTTACAACTTAACTAAATCAAATTTTGATGATTAGGGTCTTCACTATATGACATGAAACACGGTAACATGTTCCCATCATGTCAATTAACAGTCTAGAAATTTTTCTCAATTGGATGACCGAGCACACAGTTTGGGTCAATATACTAATATTCATTATTGCAATGAGTGAGTCTCTGCTTGTTGTTGGCTTAATCGTACCCGGCTTTCTTTTAATGGTTGGCTTTGGCGCGTTAATAGCAACCGGTCATCTTGCCTTCTGGCCAACAACACTAATCGCGATAGCCGGCGCTATTACAGGCGATGGTGTAAGCTACTGGCTCGGAACACATTATAAGCAACAACTTCAACGAATGTGGCCTTTATCTCGCTACCCATCTTTAATTAAACAAGGCACTGAATTTTTTACAAAGCATGGCAAAAAAAGTGTCGCACTCGGGCGTTTTTTTGGCCCCTTACGCGCAATCGTGCCAACAATTGCGGGTATATCAAATATGCCACCTCAACAATTTTATGTCTCCAATATTCTTTCTGCTATCGTTTGGGCACCATTGTATTTACTACCTGGAATACTCTTTGGCATGTCTTTACAACTTGCCAAAGAATTTGCAGGACAAATTGCATTTATCATAGTAATTACAATTGTACTCGTACTTGCTATCACTCAAGCGATTCGCATTCTCTACGGCTGGTTAGCGCCTCAAGCTGATGTCCTATCTTATCGATTGATTATTTGGGCGCGGAGTCACCCACTTCTTGGCTCTATTCCCGATAGCTTGGTTAACCCGAAAAAATCTGAAATAAGGGCTATCAGTAGTTTCGGATTTTTACTTGTCATAAGTGCATTAAGCTTAATCGTTTTCAACCACTACTTATTCAATACTTTGTTTTTAAATAATGTTGACAGTTTTATCTTAAAGCAATTTATTTTCTTACAGCATCCCTTTGCAACCTATCTTGCAGAATTATTAAACATTACCAGCCAACACAATATTGTATTCAGTACTGTTGTATTATTTTCTATTTGGAACTTTTATTTTAGAAACTACAAATCTATATTCTTCATGTCTGCAGCACTGTTACTACCATGGGCATTTATTTTACTTATTAATACGTTCAGTTTATCTTTCCGCGCTTTTTCTCAGCAAGATTACAGCGCGACAAGTTTATTTATAGTCGCTTTTTCAGTATATGGATTTCTTGTTATTTCAATCACGAAAAATCTATCGGATAAACTAAGCCGAACTTTTTATACGCTATTTTTTATTTTTATATCACTAACAGCCTTATCTAAACTTTATTTAGGTCAGCAAATATTTTCAAATTTAACAGGTCATTTTCTATTCGGCTGTATCTGGATGGCTATTTTGGGCATTGCCTATAGACGCCATCCAAGCAAGATTAACAACAATACTCACTCGACGCAGCTCTATACAAAAATAATTACCAGTGTATGCCTTGTTATATTTTTATTTGTATTTGAACTGAATGTGAAAGTTAAAAATAATTCCAAAATAAAGAGCAATACAAGTTTTCTTATTGGTTATGATGCATGGTTAGAGACAGGTTGGGATATACTCCCTCCTTTTAGAAATGATATTCGAGCCAATAAGCAACATCCATTAAATATACAATGGCATGCTAATAAAACATCAATAATAGAAACATTAAATATAAGTAATTGGCAGCAAAGATTGAATGTTTCTGATAAATATATCAATTGGTTTAGAGAAACATCAAATCCATCGGATTTACCTGTCGTAAAACACATTCACAATGGTCAGTACAATACGCTTACGTTTACTAAATCGATGTCAGAAAATCGCATAGCGGTTATCCGTTTATGGCCATCAGGTTATTACTTACAAAGTAAAGACTCAAAAGAAAAGTTGTGGACGGGGGAAATCGCATTTACAAAAATCACTCAGGCACCATACCTAAATTACTTAACGACTATTAATGATTTTAATCAAACATTGGATTTTCTAATAAATAATTTAAGCGCTACTTATGAAACTAGAACTAAAATGCTTGGTGCCAGATCGAAAAGCAATTGGAATGGGAGAATAATTTTAATCAAGTAAATTGGAGGTATTTACTCTGATATTTTTTAAATTTTAATGTCTAGCATCTTTTAATATCGAATCTATTATTGCTAAACGTTCTGATACTTTATTGCTTTCTAATAATGACTGCTTAATATCTAGCTCTGCCGGTAATAATTCAAGCAGACGCGCACTCAACCATTCGGCATCTTCAAGTTCTCGCTTCATCGTTTTAAACGGAGGGTCGAGTTGCTCGAGTATATTCTCCAAAATTGATACTAGATATTTATTATCTCCATCTAACGTAACCTCGTTAATATTTTCAATTAATTCAACATCGGCGGTAATCAGTTGAGACTTATTTATTTGAATATCTTGAATTTTAAATCGTTGGGTCCCTTTTAATGTTATCCCCAATAATCCATCCGTACGTTTATGCCAATACGAAATCTCTGACAGTGTTCCAATATCATAAACTTCAGGTGCAGGACCAACTTCGTTGCCCTTTTTGATCAAAACAACACCAATCAGCGTGTCTGTTCTCATTGCATTGCTGACCATATCTAAATATCGAGGCTCAAATACACGTAAAGGCAGTGGCCCACCCGGATACAAAACCGTGTTTAGAGGAAATAATGGAATATTCATTCTAAGCCCCAACGTGGTAGTAAGTTATGTTCAACTCCAATATGGTCTAAAATTCTTGCCACTACAAAATCAACCAGGTCTTCCAAACTTTTAGGGTTCTGATAAAAACCAGGGTTAGCGGGCATAATAGTAACACCAATATTCGCAAGTTTAAGCATGTTTTCCAAATGTATTGGAGATAAAGGCATTTCTCGAACAACTAACATTAATTTACGGTGCTCTTTAATCATTACATCGGCAGCGCGTTGCATCAAGTTGTTACTTGAACCCTGAGCGATGGATGATAACGTTCCTGTTGTACATGGGCATACAATCATGTGTTCGGCTTTATGAGAACCACTTGCGACAGGTGAACTCCATTGCTCTCTTCCATAAACAGCAATTTGTTCAGGCTTCGCATTAAAATGCTCCGTTAAATAGTTTTGCGCTTCTTGAGGACGAGATGGTACATCGAGTTCTGTTTCCATAGCAAAAACGGCTTGTGCTGCTTTCGATATTAACAGGTAAACCTGACGATCATCTTTAATCAGGCATTCTAATAAACGCAAACCATAGCAGGCACCCGAAGCACCTGTCATTGCTAATATTATGGGAGAAGATTTATTCATTAGGGAACTCTATTTTAAATCAAACTTAGTTTAGCATATCTAATAGTTTCTGATGAATACCACCAAAACCACCATTACTCATAATTAGAACATGGTCATTAGGTTTTAACACATTAATAAGTTTATTTAATATTCCATCAACACTACTTTCAACTTCGCTATGCTCTAATACCTGAAGAGCATTCGTTAAATCCCAACCTAGATTTTCAGGTTGCATTGCATAAACATAGTCTGCAAGTTTTAACGACTCAGCTAACGTTTCAGAATGAACACCTTGCTTCATTGTATTTGATCTGGGTTCTAAAATTGCAATAATTCTCGAATCTCCAACTTGGCGACGTAAGCCATCGAGTGTTGTTCGAATAGCGGTAGGATGATGTGCAAAATCATCATAAACCGTAATGTCATTCACCACACCACGGATTTCCATACGTCTTTTTATACCTTCAAAGTCAGCCAAACTTTCTATCGCATGCTCAGGAGTAATCCCAATGTTTCTAGCCGCTATAACTGCAGCCAAACCATTGAACATATTATGTTTACCAATAAGATCCCATTTTACAGTCCCGACAACTTCGCCATTATGTAAAATATTGAATTGTGAGTAATCTTTATCAACTGCTTCGCATTGCCATTCACTAGAATCATCATTAGAATCTTTGTCGCTCAAAAGAGCTGTCGGCGTCCAACAGCCTTGCCTGATAACGTCCGCTAAATACTTTTCATCATTTGGATAAATAACTAAACCATTACTTGGTACCGTACGCATTAAGTGATGAAACTGTGTTTTAATCGCATCAATATTTGGAAAAATATCAGCATGGTCAAATTCCAAATTATTAAGGACAACGGTTCGAGGGCGATAATGGACAAATTTAGAGCGCTTATCAAAAAAAGCGGTATCGTATTCATCCGCTTCAATCACAAAAAAATCAGATTCGCCAATACTGGCAGAAACACCAAAGTTTTTAGCAACCCCTCCAATTAAAAATCCAGGTTTCATTCCATTTGCTTGTAAAATCCAAGTCAACATACTGCTAGTTGTTGTTTTTCCATGTGTTCCGGCAACAGCAAGCACCCAACGTTGCTGTAATACGTTTTCAGCTAACCATTGTGGCCCTGAGGTATACGGAATATTTTGATTTAGGACATATTCAACAGCTGTATTTCCACGCGAAAGAGCGTTGCCAATAACAACAACATCCGGGGCAGGACTAAGTTGTGATTTGTCAAAGCCTTGAATAATTTCAATGCCCTGCTCTTCTAACATAGTACTCATTGGTGGATAAACATTAAGATCACTACCCGTCACTTTATGCCCTAAACTGCGTGCAATAGTGGCGATCCCCCCCATGAAGGTACCGCAGATACCCAATATATGAATGTGCATCAATCTTCCTGTATAAAACTAGAATAAATATGTGATAATTAACTATCTTACTGATTATTAATCACCATTAAAAGAAGCATTATGCCAACAACATACCAAACCAGTTCAAATCACAGCTTTGCGTATATCGATACCGATGATGACTTACAAGCTTATTGTGACTCCATTAAAGAATCCCAGAGATTATTTGTTGATACCGAGTTTATTCGTGAAAAAACCTATGCACCGGTTTTATGTTTAATTCAGGTAGCGACTGAAGACACGCTTGCTTGCATCGATCCACTCGCAATTTCAAATCTTGAGCCTTTTTTGGACTTAATCTTTAACGAATCCATTATCAAAATCTTTCACGCTGCTCGCCAAGACCTCGAAATATTTTATAATCTCCGTCAAACAGCTCCAAAGCCATTGTTTGACACTCAGATTGCCGCAACTTTACTTGGACATGCCGACCAGATTGGTTATGGCAATTTAGTAAATGCCTTACTAAAAATCCCTCTTGATAAAAAATATGCGCGTACTGACTGGACTCAACGTCCACTCAGTACCGAGCAACTCGAATATGCGATTAATGATGTTATATATTTACGCGAAATATATTCAATCATTATAAAGCGACTCACCGATAACAATCGTATAGTCTGGCTTCAAGATGATTTTAACTATCTTACATCTGATTCCACCTTTGAAGTCGCTCCAGACAAAATGTGGAGAAAGGTAAAAGGACACAACAAATTAGGTGGCCTACAACGTGCTGTTCTACAAGACTTAGCCGCTTGGCGAGAACAAAAAGCCGTTAACTCAGACAAACCGCGGAAGTGGATCCTTAGTGATGATGTATTATTAAGTCTTGCACAGCATCAACCCGACACCAAGCTAGCATTAAGCAAAACACGTGGACTCACCGATGGGATCCTAAATAAATCTGGCGATACTCTTATCAATATCATTAAAGAGTCGAAGCAACGACCTCAAGATACTTGGCCGGTACTCGTAAAGTTTGCCAAAACATCGGTACAGCAAGATGCATTAGTAGACTGCATGATGTCTATTATTCGACTATGTGCCGCAAAAGAAAACATTGCGACCACTATGTTATGTTCAAGAAAAGAACTAGAGCAATGGTTACTTACTGATGAGCCTATTTCATTAATGTCCGGCTGGAGAAAACAATTAGCAGGCAATCAAGTTGCCGACTTTTTAAATGGCGGAATTAATATTTCGTGTGATTCTCGTAAACTAGAATTCAGTTTAAAATAATTTTCAACTATGCCCAAACGGCTCATAAACTCAATAAAAAATCATAGCCAACGCTATATACATTACAAATATAACTACGCACCTAATAACAACAATACTTATCAATTATATACCGAAGGCAACGAATTTTATCCCGCCATGCTTGAAGCTATTAGTCAAGCTCGCTCCTATATATATTTAATTCAATATATATTTGAGACAAGCCTAACGTCAAACCAATTTACTAACGCTCTAATAAAAGCAAGCCAACGAGGCGTTAAAGTTTATTTGATTTTCGATGCCTATGGTTCTAAAAACCTGAGCATTCAAGAACGTCAACAATTAAAAAATGCCGGCATTCAAATAGAGTTATTTAACCCTTTACACAATCATCATTTAGTTAAATTTTTATATCGAGATCATCGAAAACTACTTGTTATTGATAGTTCAACTACCTTCATAGGTGGCGCAGGAATATGTGATGATTATAATTTCCCTATTGAGCAAGATAAAGGTTGGTTGGATGTTGTTATAAAAATATCAGGTTCACTCGCCCTCGATTGTGAAACTTTATTCCAAGAACAATTAAAGCTTGGAACATCGACTAATATTAAAAACAAGTCTCCAGCTAAACTTACAGAAAAAAATCCTATGTTGGAATCTTCACAAGTACGTTTATTAATATCAAAATCGTGGCATAAAAATGAGATACAACGTGCAATAATTCAAGCTATAAAAAAAGCAACGCATCGAATATGGATAACAACACCCTACTTTGTACCAACAAGAAAACTTCGCTCTCAATTAAAAGCCGCTGCACATCGAGGCTGTGATGTACGCTTACTCCTACCTGGCGAGGATTCAGATCACCCATGGGTAGGTCAGATCGCTCGGCACCGTTATACGCGTTTATTAAAAAACAATATTCATATTTTTGAATATCAACCAAGATTCACTCATGCAAAAATTATATTGTGTGATGACTGGATTTGCACCGGTTCAAGTAATTTTGATTTATGGAATCAGAAATTCAATCTAGAATTGAATGTCGAAATAAAATCAAAAACATTTTCACAACAACTTGAACATTTTTTTATTGAGAATTTTTCTCAGTCAAAACAAATAACCGCAGACATTTGGAAGTCCAGACCACCCATTCAACGTATAAGAGAGTGGTTTTGGAGTAAAGTTGCGATTTGGATCGAACGACTGATCCATAATATGCGCTAAAAATAAAAGGTTATAACTCCAGCTAAATTGGCTTTATATATTCTTGATAGCTCGGTTAAATTCCACCATGATTGACTCATACTTTACTTTTAAACTTGTTTTCAATGTATCTCTCTTTAATTTAGAGATGGACTGTTTAATTAACTCAAGTTGTAATCTTGTAGGAGGAGATGCAACCGATTCAGCCTTATTTATATTAATTATTGCATTCTCAAGTGAGTGAATCAGAGTATCTGGTTTCCATGCATTGCGATCCAACTCAGAAAGAGAAATTAGCTCTTTTATCCTTGTTATCAAGTTATTTACGTGTGGCTTTACTTTAGATCTTGCTAATGACTCTGCCTGAGTAAGATATTTAAGTGAACTCTTTAATTCGATGTTTGCGACGCTTGAATCATGACTGGAAAAGAGGTCATGATCAGCAGTATAAAAATGCATCTTTGCATCGAGCAGATATCTCAATATCTTATTGCTAGTTGATGACTCAGTATAACTATGTATCAGATGTTCTGATTCTCTTTTTATAAGTGATGTTGCCTGATGCCAAAATCGAGCCATCTCATTTTTTTCAGAAGATTTGTTTAACGTTGAACGGAAGCTGTCTATGCTTGCTGCTAACTTCTGAGCTTCACTTTTTACTATATCAGAGCGACTATGCTGTACTGCTTTGTATAACCAGTCACTTGCGTGCTTCAAATTTTTCTTTGATGCACTGATTTCGCCTTTATTGTAATTTTCAAAGGCAATATTTAATTGTGATCTAGCAACTTTTAAATATGTACTCTCATCTTTGCCCCGTTCATCTGCTAACAATGATTGGTAACACAATGATAATGACAGGATAAAAACATATTTAATTACAGAGTGCTTGAAAATATTCATAAGTCTCCAGCGATGCTGATTAAGCAGATTTACATACTACTATTAATATACGCGATAAAACAAATTATTTACCTTTTTTAATATACCTAATACTAAATTGAAAATGTTTCATAACGGCTAACTTTCACATCATCCTGCCACCAATTTTCCGGCAAGCCGGCTTTTATTTTTAGATGTTGAAAAAAATCATTTACATTAGGTAGTTGTTCCCAGACTGAGGGAAGAAATGTTCCACGATTATAACCATGCTCAAGAATTAAACCATCCACTCCGGGTCGAATTTTTTTCAATAAATCTTGTTCATTTTTAAAAACAATAGGTTCGGGTTTACCAAGAATCGATATATCAAGAGTAATATTATTATATTCATTCTCACTCAAAGCAGGAAATCGTGAATCTTTAAATGCAGCAGCATAAGCATGTTCGGCAATATCTTTAATTAATGGCTGATACGCTTCCAATGTACCGATACAACCTCGCAGTTGACCGTTTTTGTGTAAAGTGACAAAGCAAGCCAGCTGTTGTTGTAATGTAACAGCAAAATCTTTTGTGTTTACTTCCAAAGCGGAACCATGTTGTAGTCCGTTTAGTATTGATGCATTCGCAATGTTTAAACAAATTTTCTGATCGTCCACTGACAGATTAATGGAAGGCATAAGCACCATAGCCAACAACACGATTTTTACCACCCCAAGTATCGCCAGAATTTCTTAAATCAATAACATCGGCCACAAGTTTTTTTTGTTTAGCGACGACCATCATCCCTTTTAAACCATTTCTACCGCAGGCACTTTCATAACTTATAAGATCTGGTTTTAAATCTACGATCGCATTACTGGTAGCTCGGTCCATTTGATTGGCTATAGTATAATGGTGGTAATGACTAAGGTCGGTACTAATTACAATTAATGTATGCTCATCTCCCCAGAGTCGATTGATAACTTCCGCGACTTCATTTGGCTCTACATCTCCCACAACGATAGGGGTCAAGGTGAAATTATCTAGAGTTTCTTGTAAAAAAGGCAACTGTACTTCAAGACTATGTTCATCGCGGTGCGCAATATCGGATACCATTACTTGAGGTAGCTCAGATAAAAGTTGAATATTAACCTGATCAATTGGAATATTACCTAAGGGAGTATTAAACATCTCGACTTCAGGTACGGCCATGCCATTAAAAGCCACTTGATGGGATGGCCCAAGTAAGACGACACGATTAATCTGATGTTTAAGCGGAATTAAAAGCTTATAGGCAGAGGCTGCAATCGGCCCGGAATAAACATAGCCGGCATGTGGAACAACAATTACTTTTAGGTTATTTGTTGAAACATCATCCATATCGTCACTTTGAAACGGCTCTACAAGTTCTAAATAGTGTTGAATATCTTGCTTTAGCGTGTTGGCATCGGCTGAATAAAACATGCCTGCAACTGCCGGTTGACGAATCATACTCATGCCCTACTCCCTAGATAATGACATTTCTATTTTTTAAATTGCTTAATCTAAATGTTAATGTTTATCTTTCATTGAGTTAACTATTGTTCCCAACCCCATTACTATAATAGCCTTATTTCCCACACTTGCAATAGTGTTATTAAGACCCTATTTAGATAATATATAAATAATTAATATCGGTAAAAATATGACTGACTCTTCAATTGTTAAAACAAAATACTGGCATATGCTTGATGATGGGCGCGTGCAATGCGACTTGTGCCCACGTGAATGTAAATTACATGAAGGACAGCAGGGTTTATGTTTCGTTAGAGCTAATCAAAATAACGAACTGGTATTAACCACTTATGGTCGTTCCAGTGGCTTTTGTATTGATCCAATCGAAAAAAAACCATTAAACCATTTTTTACCGGGCACCCCTGTGTTTTCATTTGGAACAGCAGGATGCAACCTTGCTTGTAAGTTTTGTCAGAATTGGGACATTAGTAAGTCTCGTGAAATGGATACTTTAGCCGATGCTGCAAACCCTGAAGTCATTGCAAAAACGGCTGTAGATTATGGATGTCGGAGTGTCGCTTTTACCTATAATGACCCTGTTATTTTTCATGAATATGCGATTGATGTTGCTAAAGCCTGTCGGGAAAAAGAGATTAAATCCATTGCAGTAACAGCAGGCTATGTCAGCCCTGAACCACGCGCTGAATTTTATCAATGGATGGATGCTGCCAATGTTGATTTAAAAGCATTTACTGATCGCTTTTATCATAAGATAACAGGCGGACATCTTGAGCCTATACTCGATACGCTTAAATATATAAAACATGAAACCGATTGTTGGCTAGAAACCACCACTTTAATTATTCCAGGTGAAAACGATTCAGAAAAAGAATTAACCGAGATGTGCGAATGGGTGGTAGAAAATCTTGGCCCTGATATGCCGATGCACTTCAGTGCTTTCCATCCTGATTTTAAAATGAGAGGTATTCCATCGACGCCACCTTCAACCTTAACCATGGCTAGAGACATCGCAATGAAAGCCGGAGTTCGCTATGCGTATGTAGGAAATGTACATAACCGTGATGGTGATAGTACTTGGTGTCATCAATGTGGTGAGTTATTAATTGAACGTGATTGGTATGAACTCGGTCTATGGAATATTAATGCAGAAGGTGGTTGCAAATCATGCGACACCAAAGTTGCAGGAGTGTTTGAAGCTAAACCAGGTCACTGGGGAGCAAAAAGGTTACCTGTAAAAATGAACGCGAGTCCATAGCATAAAATTATAAGAACTGAGTCATTAAAAAACTAACTAAGACCAATAAGCCAATGACAGGTACTACCAATGGTACAGTGAATCCTGAATGTTTTTCTAGAATTGACGGGGCTTGATTTGATATTTTGGAAATTGATTTCTCTTTTAGTTTAACCACTATCAATGTCACATCCATTATTATAAAAATAACAACAACAATATAACTTGTTAACTTAGCCAAACTCTCCAGCTCGAATAATAAGGTTAACAATAATATACTTGCAGCAACTAATATGGTAGCTTTATGCGGCACTCTGGTGGTGGGATGAATGTCTGAAAGAAATCCCGGTAATACTTTATGCTTGGACATTCCATAAAATAACCTGGATGCCATAATTATCTGTATAAGTGCTCCATTAACAACTGCAAATAAACTGATTAAGGTAATAACCCAAATAGGCACATTACTATTAGTACTAACAATATCAGAGAACGGTGCGGTACTAACTAACAACCTATCCATTGGCATACCAAAGACGGCAACGACCGCGACCATCATATAAAATATCATCGATACCAGTAGAACGATAATAATTCCTTTCGGCATATTTTTTTTAGGTTCAACAACTTCTTCAGCTATATTCACCATATCTTCAAAACCAATAAAGGCATAAAAAGCCAAAAATGCACCTGCAAAAATTCCAGACCACATGGTTAAATCCAGATCGATAGTTGTTAGATCGATATTTGCTAGATCGATATTTTTTGGCTGAACTAAATTAAAATTCACATCATCAATCGAAACAAAAATAACGATAAACAAACCAATTATTTCAATAACCGTCATTAATGATGCTATTTTTACTGATTCTGATATACCCCAAAACGCTATGAAGCCCAGAACAATAACAAGCAACGTTTCTGCAATAATTGGATCAATATCAAAAAATACGTTTAGATACCCAGTGAAGCCACTTACAATTGTTGCCGAAGAAACGATACCCGTTGCAGCAATAAGCAAACCAATAACTAAAGTCACAAAGGGAATGTTAAAAGCTTGCGAAACATAGGCTGCTTCGCCGGCACTTTTCGGAAATCTACTTGAAAGTTCCGCATAAACAAAAGCAGTAAAAGCAACCACAACACCTGCAACTAAAAAGGACAGTGGAGTGTAAATATTAGCGTGAAAAGCTATTTTACTAATCAGTATGTAGATACCGGCACCTAAAATAGTGCCCAAACCATATAGCACTAGAAAAGGTAAAGTAACAACTCTTTTTAAACCTGCATTATTAGTTTTTGCAGCTTTCAAAAACACATCTCCCTAAATTAACCTTAAAGATAAGTGCCAGTAATATAAAAAGTCTAGCTCCAACCCTAAAGGATAAGTGCCAGTAACGATCGATAAACTGGCACTAAAAAAGCCGACCTACTACTAATAGGTCGGCTTCCTAAAACCCGTCATTAACGCTTCCGGGCTTTTTTCTTGGCCTTCTTCTTAGCCGCTTTCTTCTTGGCTACTTTTTTCTTGGCCTTTTTCTTAGTTACTTTCTTCTTCGCTTTCTTCTTAGCTACTTTCTTTTTAGCTACTTTTTTTCTGGCTTTCTTCTTAGCCACTTTCTTCTTCGCTTTCTTCTTAGCCACTTTCTTCTTGGCCTTCTTCTTAGCCACTTTCTTCTTAGCCACTTTCTTCTTAGCCACTTTCTTCTTCGCTTTCTTCTTAGCTACTTTTTTCTTCGCTTTCTTCTTAGTCACTTTTTTCTTGGCCTTCTTCTTAGTCACTTTTTTCTTGGCCTTCTTCTTAGTCACTTTTTTCTTGGCCTTCTTCTTAGCGACTTTTTTCTTGACTACTTTTTTCTTCGCTTTCTTCTTAGTCACTTTTTTCTTGGCTACTTTCTTTTTCGCGGCCTTTTTCTTAGTTGTAGATTTTTTCTTGGTAGACTTCTTCTTCGTTGTCGACTTTTTCTTAGTGGTAGATTTCTTTTTAGCTGTTGCTTTTTTCTTGGCCGCTTTCTTCTTGGCTTTTTTCTTAGCTGGCTTAGATTCGACAACTTCTACTTCATCTGCCATTTCTACTACAATTTCAACTGTTGTTTCTTCTGCGATATTTTTAGGAATCGTACTAAGAACGCGTTCAATAGAAGCGAAAATATCCTCTATTTCACCCACACCTTTTACTGTGCGCAATTTTCCTTGGCCACGATAGTAATCTATAAGTGGTGCTGTTTGCGCACCATATACTTCTAAGCGACTTTCAATCGTATCTTCATTGTCATCAGAGCGATGTTCAAGCGAACCACCGCATTTGTCACATTGTGACTCCATACGAGGAGGCGAAGTATAAATATTAAACATTTGACCACATGAACTGCAGGTACGACGACCTGTTAAGCGCTTCATTAAAATAGCAAAATCTACGTCGATTAATAATCCCGTTTGGAGTGGCTTACCCATTTCATGCAACATAATATCCAAAGCTTCTGCCTGGTTAATATTACGAGGGAAACCATCTAGAATAAAACCATTTTGAGCATCTGCCTGGTTTAAACGTTCTTGAATCATTCCAAGTACAATTCCATCGGATACTAATTCACCTGCATCCATTGCTGATTTGGCTTCTATGCCGAGAGCGGTTCCTTGAGCTACCGCAGCTCTTAATAAATCACCTGTTGATAATTGAGGAATATTGTATTTTTCAACAAGCAATTTTGCTTGTGTGCCTTTCCCGCCGCCGGGTGCTCCGATTAGTACTATTCTCATTGATAATTACTCCATAATGGCTTTATTTGATATTTGTTATTCATTTTAAAAGTGAGTTATAACGCAACATTTTTATGCTACTGAACGCTTTAAATTAGTCGCTGTGTTACGTTAAGTCAATGAGCTAAATCAAAAAATCACTATTAAGAAATATTTTGATTGGCCGATTAAGGGATGATATCTTGTTTTTTAAACAATGCTCTGGTTACACGTGGAGAAACCTTAGTATATTAGCGTTTCCTTTTATAGCTGATAATGTTAAAATCGCCCGCATTCGCCCCGGCTAAGAAAATTAATATCCATATATAGAGGCATACCATGAATTTAGATCGCGTGAGCACAGGAAGTAATGTTCCTGAAGAAATTAATGTTATTATTGAGATCCCTTCTCACAGTGACCCTGTTAAATACGAAGTAGACAAAGAAACGGGGGCAATGTTTGTTGACCGTTTTATGAATACTGCGATGTATTACCCTTGCAATTACGGCTATATCCCTCACACATTGTCTGATGATGGTGATCCTGCTGATGTGTTAGTTATTACTCCAATCCCTGTTATCAGTGGCTCTGTTGTTAAATGCCGCTTAATTGGTATGTTAGAAATGACGGATGAAGCCGGCGAAGATGCTAAGTTACTGGCTGTTCCTATTGATAAACTTTGTAAACTTTACAAAGATGTAAAAACGCATAAAGATGTACCCGGTATGTTATTAAACCAAATATCTCACTTCTTCGAGCATTATAAAGATTTAGAAGAAGGCAAATGGGTTAAAGTTGAAGGTTGGGTTGATGCAGATGCGGCTAAAGCTGAAGTATTAAAATCTGTCGAGCGCTACCAAAATGCTCCTGAGAAGCCTTGTTTCTGATCTAAGATATTTATTTTTAAGATATATAAATCTAAGATATTTAATTCTCAGATAAAACTCGAAGATTAATCAGCATTTAAATTATGAGTTGAATTCTAATGAAAGTTTGTATTGTATCGGATAGCCACGACAACCGCTTTTTACTTAAGAAGGCCGTTGAACATGCCATTACTCAAGGCGCAGAAGCTGTCTTACATTGTGGTGATATTGTTGCGCCTACAACACTCCGTATCTTGCTACCGCTAGGTATTGATGTGCATGTCATACACGGTAACAATACCGGCGATACTTTCAATCTGGCAATGCTTGCATCCAAGGATGATAACCAACTTCATTATCATGGCCAGGATGCAGGCATTACCTTAGCTGGTCGCAAGATTTTTTTAGTTCACTACCCGCATTATGCTGAAGCATTAAGCACAACGGGCGATTGGGATTTAGTTTGTTGTGGTCACGATCACACCGCTAGTGTAGCGATGGTAGAAACGATTAAACAAACCCAAACAACGATGGTGAATCCAGGAACGGTAGGTGGAGTGGGTGCCGAACCCACTTATATCATGGGAGATCTCAGCACAATGGAATTTATCATTAATCATGTCCCCGTTGATGACAAACTAGCCTATAACCAAACTCACGTTACGCCACACTAGCTTTATCTACAATAGGCTGAGGCTTACCAAGCGCGTAACCTTGTCCATAATCAATACCAATTTCTTTAATACACTCTAATATTTCTTCAGACTCTATAAATTCGGCAACGGTTTTAATTCCCATAAATTGCCCAATCTGATGAATAGAATTCACCAGGTTATAATCTTTCTTATCTTTTAAAATTCCGACTACAAAACTACCGTCAATTTTAAGATAATCAACCGACAAATCTTTTAAATAAGTAAATGAACTTAGACCGCTACCAAAATCATCTAAGCTAAATTTACAACCACGCTCACGTAATGTGGTAATAAAAGTTTGAGCCGTGGCAAAGTTACTAATAAGTGCAGTTTCAGTTATTTCAAAACAAACTTGAGAATAGCCAATTTTTGTTTCGGCAAACAAAACTAAAACTTCATCTAAAAATGCTTTGTCTCCTAAAGTTTGCCCTGACAAATTAATACTGCAATGAGCTTCTGCTGCTAAATCACAATCAGAATTTTTTATTAAAAAGAAGGTTTCTTTTACTACCCAGCGGTCAATAACCGGCATTAATTGATACTGTTCGGCGACAGGTAAGAATTCAGATGGAGGAATGATATTGCCAGATTTACCTATCATTCTAATAAGCACTTCACTATGATCGGCTCCACCACTTTCATCTAAACAAATAATAGGTTGGCGGTATAATACAAAACGTTCATCTTCGATGGCATTTTGTAATTGTTGCAATCGCATAATTTGTCCATCGCGTAATCCTGAAAGATTGTCTTCTTCAGAATAAATGTGCAATTGATTGCGACCGATATTTTTTGCTACATAGCAGGCTGATTCCGCATGGCTTAATACATTACTAATATTTTCAGTCTCTGCTGACAACATCGCAATACCAACACAAACATTCAGTTCATGAGAAGCTGCTTCCCATTTAAAACGATGTTCAATAAACTTGCTGATAATATCTTTTGCTGCCTTTTCTACATTGTTTAAACTTATATTTTCGATTAACAACCTGAAGTCCGTGTGATCAACCCGCGTAACACAATCTTTTTTTCCGATAATGGATTCTAATAAAGCAGAAACCTGTACAAGAACATCATCTCTAGCATCTAAACCACTCACGTCCGTTAATATATTTAACTGATCTAAATCGATGCTGATATTTAGGAGAGCATGGAACTCATTTGCTTCATTGACTGTATCGAATAACTCTGCAATTTTCTTTTCAAAATCATAACGGTTGATTAAGCTCGTTAATGGATCATGAGTAGACTTGTACGTTAATTCTTGCTCCATCCGACGTATTGCAGAAACATCTCTTAATACTAATACAGCACCTGTTATTACTTGATCACGATTCTTTAGTGGTGAAATAATAATATCAAAACACTGCTGTTCACCCGAAGCATTTTTAATATATTGGTCGGTAAAAGATAATGTTTGTTGTTGCTTAACACATTCTTTTACCAGAATATGAAGTGGTTTATCATTCTTATCAAATTGACCACAGTCTACACATAAGATACTTTTGAATTTTTTTCCATGCAGCTGCTTATTGGTTTTTCCTAACAAATTTTCAGCCGCTAGATTTGCAAATTGAATAATTCCTGTCTTATCCGTTGTTACAACACCATCTGCAATTGACTCTAATGTCACTTGCGCTCGTTCTTTTTGTTTGTGTAAACGGACTTCCATTTTTTCCCGTTCAGTTACATCTTTAATGAAAGCATAAACAAATTGTTCTCCATCAATGTCAATCAGCTCAGCATTTAATTCAAGCTTTAAGGGTAAGTCAGATGGTATATCAGAATGTTGGTAACTAAAAATATATTGATTCTGCTTCTCTTTTAATAGCTTACTCCAAGCTTCTGAAAAATCTTTATGCTCCGAAGGATCCAATAATTCACTAAAACTGACTCGAGAAGAATCCGATTGATAATCAAATAATTTTTGAAATGCTTTATTGACCTCACGAAGCCTGCCGCTAATATTCGTCAGCATAAAAGCATCAGGGGTGGTATTTAAAAATATTTGGTGATGTCGTACTTGCTCAAATAGCTTCCGCTCAGAACCAATGAGTCGTCTAAAGAGAGGTCCAATTGCAATTAGTCCAAGCAGCATGCTAACTGAAATGATTAAGGCAACTATCTCACTATCTAAAACTTGGGTGATATTAGGATAGGAGTCCATTGCATGATAAAGACTAATACTTCGGCGAATTGCCATTAAGAAAATCGCCACAGACAAGGCGACCCAAGCGAGCTTACCGCCAATTTCTTTTATTAAGCGTAAAGCAAAATAAACAGATATGAACTGGATACAAACCGATACCCAAAGCACTACAATAACTAACATAAACTTCCTATAGCTTAACCTTTTGGGGGTTGGTTAAGTTTCTAAAAGTATTATCCCTGTTATGTCCTTATTATTATTATCAAACCTAAAACTATCCCATTTCTAGACTTGTGTATTGATTCCATTCAAAACTGATATATTAGGTTATAGTTTTAACATAACTCACTAAAATTTAAAGCTATTTTAATAAAAAATCACGATTTATTTACAACAGTATTACTGTCGACCCATTTCGCACCATTATGAGTCAATTCCTTTTTCCAAAAAGGGGCTTTTGATTTTAAGGCTTCCATTATGTAACGATTTGCGTCATACGCTGCCCCTCGATGAGCCGACCAAACGGCAACAACAACGATCGAGTCATTAAGATTAATTTGGCCAACTCGATGAACAATAAGAGAATCAAGAATAGGCCATTTTGACTGTGCTTCCTGACAAATCACCTCGAGTACAGACTCGGTCATACCCGGATAGTGTTCTAAGGTCATTTCTGAGATTTTCTGATCGTCATTAAAATCTCTCATACTCCCAATAAAAATAGCCGTTGCGCCATATTTTGCAAAACCAGCGTTTTCCTCTAACAATTTCTGATGAGTTTGTACTTCTTGAAAGGGATCAAAGGCCTCTTTTTTAAGATAAATAGGCATTTGTTAGCCCCCTGTCACGGGTGGGAAAAAGGCAACTTCATCGTTTTCATTTACTTCTGATTCTGCAGCGGCATATTCTTGATTTACCGCGATTAATATTTTGGGTGGTAACGTTGATTGCTCTGTGGCTTTTTTCCAAACGTCAAAGGCCGTCATACCATCAGTCACGGTAATTTGTAATTCATCCAAATTCAGTTCTTCTCGTAAACGTGCAAAAAATTTAACAGTAATGGGCATAATGTTTCCTACACAACCCTATTCAACCCTAATCAACTTGGGGGGAGGGGTTAAAATTTAATATGGAAATGGGTAGTATAGGATCCTATCATGCATACTTACTTTTATTAATCGGAAATTCCTCTTTTTATTATGAGCAAATTGACACATTTTACCGCCAAAGGCGAAGCGCATATGGTCGATGTTGGCGACAAATCGATTACCTCCAGAGAAGCCATTGTCGAAGGTTATATCTCGATGCAACAAGAAACACTCGCGCTGATACTCGGTGGTGGCCATAAAAAAGGAGATGTTCTGGGCATTGCAAGAATTGCAGGAATTATGGCAGCAAAGAAAACATCCGACCTTATCCCTTTATGTCATCCATTGATGTTGAGTAAGGTTAATATTGATCTCACACCGGATGAATCGACTCTACGGGTTTACTGTCGCACAACCGTTGCTTGCAGCGGGCAAACAGGTGTTGAAATGGAGGCACTTACTGCCACCCAAGTGGCACTGCTCACCATTTATGATATGTGCAAAGCTGTTGATAGGGGGATGGTTATAAATGAAGTTCGTTTAATGGAGAAAAAAGGTGGAAAATCAGGACACTGGATTGCACCCACAAAAAAAGAATAAAGAATTAAACCGCAGCATTCCCTACGTAAATAGATCTTGTTTTACGCCTATCGTCCTTAAATCTACGCTCTTCGTTTACCAGCATATGTTCGCTATCGTAAAAAGGGAAAATTAATTTTTCTCGACTACGCCGTCTATCCAAAAATGCAACACGGCGTTGATTTGAGGTTCGACTCAACAAAAAATAGATAACAACCAACGTCGCAAAGAATAAAACCAGCGCGAGAATGATGAGTGAACCATCTAAAAGGCTAAAAAAAGATTCCATGTGTTATCCATAAACAGGTTAATAAAGAGGCCTGGTTTCCAACCTTCATGTTGAATCCAAACTCTCTTAGTGGCATTTCTTATCCCTGAAACTACTCATACTCTCAACGATAGCGCATAATAGTCGAACTGAAACTCAACTTACTGCGAAATATTTCACATTATGAGCACCCATTCTTCTAATACACCCATTTCTCAGCAAGAATTATTAAAAAAGTGCCAAGAATTGTCTGGTTTAACACTTATCGATCTCGCAACACAAACTCATTCTACCTTACCGACTTCTGCATCAAGTGGTAAAGGCTGGGTCGGACAACACGTTGAAAAATTTTTAGGAGCCACTGCCGGCTCAAAAGCAGAACCCGATTTTCCTCATCTTGGTATAGAACTAAAAACCTTACCCCTCTCAGCGAATGGACAAGTGCAAGAATCTACCTATGTCTGCCATATTCAACTAATGCAACTCAATCAACAATCTTGGGAACATGCCTGGGTTAACAAAAAGCTGCAGCGCGTATTATGGGTTCCCTATGAAGCCAGTAAAACAGTTGAATATGCTAAGCGTAGAATTGGTAATGCAATTTTGTGGCAACCATCTGCAGAGCAAAGTTTGCAATTGCAGCAAGATTGGGAGGAAATAATGGAAAAACTTTGCCTTGGTGAACAGCAGCAACTCAGCGCGCATTACGGTCAATATCTACAAGTTCGCCCGAAAGCAGCAAATGCTCAAACACTCACCAAAGCATATGATGAACAAGGAGACTTATGCCAAACCCTGCCACTTGGATTCTATTTGAGACCCAGCTTTACTCGTACAATTATTGAGCAAAACTACTTGCGCTAACAAGAAATAAACACTATTAAACAGTAATTTACCTCCAAAAAACTTAAATTTTCCAAAATACTGCCGATACACTATTTATCTATATTTAGTTGTTTTAATAAAGCTTAAGCACAGGATTGTAATAATTTTATGGGGGATTCAAAGTTACAACAATGGGTTAATCACCTAAGCCAAAGTGAATTACCGATTTTCAAATACTCTCTAATTGCAATTACCACAATAACAGCCCGTGAAGATACTTCTAGCAATGTACTCTCTGGCGCTATTCTAAAAGACATTAATTTAACAGCTCGTATACTACGTTTATCGAATAGTTACGTTTACAATCCCTCGAATACTAAAGTAAATACCATCACCCATGCGGTTATGTTATTAGGGTTTAATTTAGTTCGGGATATTAGTATATCTCTATCGATTATCGATACGTTGCTAAAAGGTAATAAAGAAAATCATGTCATGAAACTCATGGCGCGTACTTTCCATGCAGCCGTACAAGCAAGAGAAATTGCAGAAGCATGTGGAGACGACTCTCCAGAAGAAATATTTATAGCCGCACTATTACACAATATAGGTGAATTAACTTTTTTTTGTATCGATAGTCATGCAAGTGAGAAAATCATTGAAAGTCGACTACTTACGACTGACGAAAATTACCAAAAAATTCAAACGGATATTCTTGGCTTCAACTTTGACCAACTTTCTAACAAATTAACTCAAGACTGGCAATTAAGTGATTTACTAAGTGAAACACTCGATAAAAGACTAAAACCAAGCAAACGCAGCCAACACATAATACTCGGTAATGCGATTGCTGCAGCAGCAGAAAAAGGATGGCAAGCTCCAGAAACAGAAGAGCAACTTAAAAAATTAGCGAAGCATTTAGATAAAAGCTTCGAAGCAACAACCAAATTTGTATATAAAAATGTTGAAGCTGCAGTCCAGGTAGCGCAAGAATTTGGAGCAAGAGATGCAATAGAATTTATTCCTAGCTTAGATAAATCATACTTAAATAACTCTGCCCCACTTGAGTTAGAAGAACCTGACCAATATTTAATTCCAGATCATATGTTACAACTTTCCATCTTCAGAGAACTTTCCAGCATCATCAATCATAAGCCATCCTTAACAACTGTTTTGACAATGGTTTTAGAAGGAATATACCGAGGCATAGGAATGGATCGTGCCGCATTAATATTTTTTAATCCCTCTAAAACTGAAGCTAGAGCAAAAATTGCAGTGGGTATTGAGTGCATTGAATTCCAAAAAGCATTTGCCTTTAATATTGATATGAATTCTCCAAATTTAATGCAACAAATGCTAACTAAAAACATTAGCTTTTGGATTAAAGATAATGCAGAAGATCAAAATCTTATTGGGAAAAACATGAAAAACACTCTTGATGTTAAATCATTTTTTACATCACCGATTAGCATAGAGGGTAAAACTATTGGGTTTTTCTATGCCGACAGACATCCAAGTAGCCGTCCATTAGATGACGAAAGCTATAATAGCTTTAAGCATTTTGCACAAGAAGCATGCATTGCTTTAAAATTCATTAAAAATCAATAAGGGACTATTAGAGTTATGAGCGAAACTAAACTTGAAAAATGGGTCCACCATTTAAGTCAACGTGAGCTACCCATATTCAAGTACTCACTTATTGCTATTACGACTATCACTGCACGTGAAGATACTTCTAGCAGTGAACTTGCAGGAGCCATCTTAAAAGATATCAATCTTACTGCTCGTATTTTAAGAATTTCGAATAGCTACATATATAACCCATCGAACACCCATGTAAATACAATCACTCATGCAGTGATGTTATTAGGTTTCAATTTAGTTCGTGACCTTAGTATTTCTCTTGCTCTTATCGATACTTTGTTAAAAGGTAACCGGGAGGAACATGTTATGAAACTAATGGCTCGCACCTTTCATGCTGCAGTACAAGCAAGAGAGATTGCTTCACTTTGCAATGACGAATCACCTGAAGAAATTTTTATAGCTGCGCTTCTTTACAATATTGGCGAGTTAACATTTTGCTGTGTAAATAGCCAAGCAAGTGAAAAACTCATAACAAGTCGCTTACTTTCAAGTGATGAACATTACGAAAAAATGCAAAATGACGTACTCGGTTTTACATTTAAACAACTCACCGAAAAACTGACCCAAGATTGGCAATTAAGTGACTTACTGCGTGATACATTGCATGACAATACTAATGAAAGTAATCGTTGCCAACATATACTACGAGGTAACGCTCTCGCACTAGCAGCTGAACATGGCTGGCAATCACCGGAAACGGATCGTGAAATATCAAGCTTAGCAAAACATATCAATAAAGATTTTAAAGAAACAACGGAATTCATTCATAGAAATGTTGAGGATGCTGTGCAGGTAGCAGAAGAATTTGGAGCAAGAGATGCAGCAAAATATATCCCAATATTAAATAGAAATGTAAAAAAGCAAAACCTTCCAGAAGAGCTAGAGGAACAAGATCAATATTTATCCCCAGATCATATGCTTCAACTATCTATTCTTAGAGAGCTCTCTGGAATGCTAAATAAAAAGCCCGCATTAAATAATGTTTTAACCATGGTTTTGGAAGGTATTTATCGAGGCATAGGAATGGATCGCGCTGCATTAGTTTTTATTGATCCAAGAAGAACATCCGCTCGCGCAAAAATAACCGTTGGTGTTGATAATCAGTCTTTGCAGAAAGACTTTATTGTTGATGTCGATATGACAACACCAAACCTATTACAACAAGTACTACTTTATAATCGAAGCTATTGGATAAAAGATGATGATGAAGGTAAGCAACTTGTAAATCCTGCTCTAAAACAAGCAATAAAAGCTACGAACTTTTTTATCGCACCGATCACCATTGACGACTCTACTCTTGGAGTGTTTTACGCGGACAGGCTTCCAAGCGGTAGACCCTTAGATTCTGAAAGCTACGGAAGCTTCCAACACTTTGCCCAAGAAGCCTGTATTGCTTTGAAGTTTATTAAACAAAATAAATAAGCCACTATAAATAATCGGGTACAAGTAAACTGGCACAAATTATTTCTTCTGGTATAACTCTTCCATTGATATAGATAGACCCGATGTTGTCACTACTCGGGAATGAAAACGTTTTAGTGCTCGAGGTTCATGCACCCCACAGGAATGCGCAATAATACCTACTTCGTGATGCATATTTTCAATATAGTTTTGAACCCTAATTGATTTAATCGTTGGATCTAAGCCTCGTTGTAACTTTTTATTATGCGTCGTTATTCCTGTAGGACATGTGTTCTTACTGCACTGCAATGCTTGTATACACCCTAAAGAAAACATAAAACCTCGAGCTGAGTTGATAAAATCGGCTCCAACACATAATGCCCATGCAACATCCGTTGGCGTAACTAATTTACCGGATGCAATAACTTTTACACGTTCACGTAAGCCCGATTCTTTTAATTTATCTATTACCATGGCAAGGCTTTCACGTAATGGCAAACCTACATCATCCATTAATGACATTGGAGCTGCACCGGTTCCACCATCCGCACTATCAACGGTTATAAAATCTGGAGCCGAGTCTGCTCCGCGTTTATTAATAGTCTCAAATAATGTGTCGAGCCAACCATATGCGCCTATTACCGCTTTAAAACCCACTGGTTTTCCAGTTACTTTACGAATACGATCAATCATATCGAGCAAATCATCGACTGAATCAATATCAGGATGACGATTTGGACTAATAGAAGCTTTATTTTCTTTTATTCCTCGTATCGCCGCAATTTCCTTATTCACTTTTTCAGCAGGAAGAATTCCACCTTTACCAGGTTTAGCTCCCTGACTTAACTTCAACTCAAACATTTTAACTTGTTGGTGCTTCGCAACTTCTTTCAATTTATCATCATCTAGCTCACCCGCTAAATTCCGAACACCATATTTCGCGGTACCAATTTGATATACAAGATCTGCACCCCCTTCTAAGTGATAAGGTGACAAACCCCCTTCTCCTGTATTCATCCAACTCCCGGCTTTATATGCACCATGAGATAAAGCAAGTACTGCGGGCTTTGAGATTGCCCCAAAACTCATTGCTGAAATATTAAATATTGAATTCGTTGTATAAGGATGAGAACAATTCGAGCCAACCGTTATATCCGTTGCTTCAACCGCATCAACTTCTAATGTTGGGAAGGGACAATTAACAAATAATACGGTTCCTGTTGGTCTTAAATCACGTGTCGAACCAAAAGAAACCATATTACTAATATTTTTAGATGCACGATAAACCCAGCTTCGTTGCGCACGATTAAAGGGGAGCTCTTCGCGATCCATAGCAAAGAAGTATTGTCTAAAAAATTCACCAATCTTTTCAAAGAAATATCGAAACCGACCAATAACAGGATAATTTCGTTTTATTGCCTGCTCGGTTTGAGTGACATCAATAACATAGGTAATCCCAATGATTAAGATGATCAGACCTACTACAAAGATAAATAAAACCGACATTATCTCTATGCCAGCGATAACAATAGCGGGCAGTTCATTTAATCCCATCAGAATATCCTTAGTAATTGTAATAATTAATATATCTAGAGTAGTACAACAAAGTTTAGTTCAGTATTGTAGTCTAAATATCGTTAACCTTAAATTTTGGGTATACTTAATAACCATTTTATTATCTGTTCGAGATATTTATCAATGCCAACAAAACAACATAAGCAAGCAATCACCGACAACTTTAATCTCGTTGCGGCAGGTTACGACAACCCGGCTCAACGTTACTTCCCTATGTCAGCCGAGCGCATGGCAGAATATCTCAAACCCACGCCCGGTAGCCGAGTGTTAGATATTGCCACAGGCACCGGTATGGTTGCTACGGCCATGGCACAAGCCATATTACCTGATGGCCGAGTACAAGGTATTGACCTCTCTAGTAAGATGCTCGACAAAGCATTTGAAAATCTTACCAAATTAGGATTAAACAATATTGATTTGCACGAGATGGATGCCGACAATCTCGAATTTAAAAGTAATTATTTTGACTGTGCCAGCTGCGGCTTTGGTATTTTCTTTATGCCAGATATGCATGCTAGTTTAAAAGAATGGCGCCGTGTTCTTAAACCTGGAGCAAGTTTACTTTTCACAACGTTTGGCTCTAGCTCGTTTGGCGAATTAATCAGTTCATTTATCACTTTACTCCCTGAGTTCGGTATTACTTTCGATTCTAATCAAGAAAGGCTTACAGAAATGGATACCTGTGAGAAGTATTTATCAGATGCAGGTTATATAGATATTCAAATCCATAATGAACAAATAGGCTATCACTTAGTAAGTGAAAACGATTGGTGGGAAATAGTAATGAACAGCGGCTTAAGAAGTTTCGTAACCCCGTTAGATGCAATGCAATTTTCTAAATTTAGAGCAAAGCATTTAGCTGACGTTGTAAAACTTAAAACAGATAAAGGTATTTGGCTAGATATTAATGTTATTTATTCTACTGGAAGAAAACCAGTAGAATAAATAACCAGTGAAATAAATAACAAGCGTACTAGTCTCCGGTTGGGATAATACTAAATTCTTTAATCTTCTCGTTTTCCATTAATGCATTTGATAATTCATAGAAAGCATCAACATGATATGCAAATATAGTCATGTGGTATTCAAACAAATTAGTTCCGTTATCCAATTCAAAACTTATATTGGATTCCTTAACCTTGTACAGATGAATAAAATCTAAAAAAGCTTCACGCTCCATAATATCCGCACGTTTAAAACTTACTTTTAATTGTCCAAATCGACGTGTTGGCATTTTTCGTTCAATCAGACCAAAGGCACCGAGTATGGTTAAGGTCATAAAGGTTGCTATAAAGCCGGCGCTAAAGAAGCCCATTCCCACTAAGATACCAATTGCGGCTGTCATCCAGATAGAGGCTGCCGTGGTGAGCCCACGAACCGTTAATTTTTCGCGCATAATCACTCCTGCGCCAAGAAAACCAATACCCGTCATAATACCCTGAGCCATTCGAGTAGGATCCACTCGAATCGTGTCCACAGGTACTCCTTGCAATAATTCCCACTGAAATGCAGTCAGTAACATGAGTAAACTCGAAGAGACACAAACAAGACTATGTGTACGTAAGCCTGCTGGGCGACCGTGAAAGGCACGCTCAAGCCCAATAATTGCGCCAGCTAATAACGCTAAGCTAAGTCGAATGATAATTGTTTCGTAATCTGCCATGAAAATCCTATATATTGAGTATGTCTCTAAGGTACAACTAAATTATGGTTTATAACCTCATGATTATAAAGCGATCACAGCCTAAAGATCGAATAAAAGGTGATTAAATTTGTTGCTGAAATATACAAGACGTATAATAGACCGCTCTAACAATGACTTCAGGCTAAAAGCGTATGAGTACTCCACCAAAGACACCAAACCCAGAACAAATAGATCTAGATCAAGCTAATCCACTAGTTGAAACAAATGAAAATACTGAAGAATTACTCCTACAGCGTTTAGAAACCTACAAAAATCATATAGAGGAGTTACCTGAGCAAACCCATCCTCGTGATCGTGCTCTACTAGAGCTCAACATGGCCGAAACACTTATTGGCTTAAAACGAATGGAAGAAGGTTGGAAGGTAGCCCGCGCTGCATTTGATGTTTTTTTAGAGCACCAATCATGGCAAGACCTTGTTGAAACGCTAATTGTTTTATACCAAGCAGAGCAGCCTGCATCTATAGTAGCTCTTGGCCAAGCCGCATGGTTAGCGGTTAGCTTTCCAATTAATCCTGAAACATCGTTTGCCGTTATGACGCACCTCATTGATGAAATGCCGTCTAGTGCCGATGGTGCAGCAGTTGCTGCCATTGTTGCTCAATACGTTGTTGATCTACGTGCAACAGATGAAGAACACAAAAACTTATCTTTTTTAACTCGCAACGTTTTAGTAAAAGTTGCGGAGCTTCACAGTGGAATTAAATCACAAAAAGAACTTGATGTTTGGCGACTTAAATTAGAACTCAATGAACCAGAAAAATTTCTTCCACGTATGTCATTGGTTATCGGTGCTATTGTTGAAGATAACTGGTGGTTCGATCGTGATGCATTACGCGAACTAATGGATTAAGCTCTGATATAACCCTATCCCATGATAATGTTTTTCATAGCTTGTTAAGGCTATTATGATATCAAAACAGCTATCTACAATAAAAACTTGGATATTTTTGAGTACTCAGGAAGAAACTAAATTACTCGGCGCTATCAGCTACACCATTGGCACTATCAGCTACATCATCATCTCTATAGATAACTTCAGTACGGTCTCGTCCCAATGACTTCGCACGGTAGAGTGCCTCATCTGCGCGATTGATCATTGTTGTTGCTGTATCGTGTACAGTAAACATGGTTAACCCTGCAGAGAAAGATGGCAGTCTAATTTCCATATGGCCTTCTTCTATAAAAGACTGTTTGGCCTTTTCCCTTACCTTTTCCATCGCAGCCAGTGCACCTTGTTCACTAGTATTTGGGAATAACACAGAAAATTCTTCGCCGCCATAACGACAAACTAAATCATGCTGTCTGAAAATCGTAAATAACTTATTAGAGTAAAATTTCAATACTTCATCACCCGCGGGATGCCCGTATTTATCATTTACTTGTTTGAAGTAATCTAAATCAACCATAGCAAGCGCTAAACTAAAATTATAACGTTGCGCACGTCCCATCTCATCATCAAGTCGATGCAGAAAAGCACGTCGATTAGGCAAACCCGTTAATTCATCCGTAATACTCAGACGTCTAACACGTGCTAACTCAGTACTTAAATGACGGCTATCTGTTTCGATCATTTGAAAATATTTTTTTGCATCATCAAGGTTTGTTAACAATACTTTATGAGCATCAAGCAAGCCATCGACGTCATCCGCTAAAGCTTCTCGTAAAATTTCCAGATCATCAATCGTGTTAGCTTCTTTTAAACCACTACTAATAACTTCCAACATCACACCAAATTGTTCGTGTTTAGCGACGGTCTCATTAATACGGCTTGTTAATTCACTTCGAACAGAATCAGACTTACCCGACTGCTCTTCTAAATAACTTTCATATTTATCTTTAGATTGATTTTCAGGTGTTGACTTAAAATTTGGAAGTAAATCATCGATTAAATCTTCCAGAGGATTTTTCTTATCGATAGTGACCGGCTCACTTTCAACAGGAGTAAATATATCAGAATGTTTAACTAATTCACTTTTGCCGCTACCGTAATATTCTAATAAAGGTATTAAAGCATCGCGTATAATTTCTTCATCAAGCGCTTCCATTCGCGACATGTGCAATAAATACATATCAATAAATTTTTGTAATGATTGGATTTCAATACTGCTAAGAGATTGGCTCAACTGTTTTTGAACCAACTTAACCTGTAGGTGTAAGGATGAGCCTGGGGTAAGATGCTTTAAATAGGTCGTTAGGAAGTTTTGCACGATAACTAGCAAAACGTTTTCACGCTTTGCATGTTCATCTTCCCCTTCTTGTAAGATGCGTTCAACTTGCTTAAACAACACACTCCCTGTTGTCGAAGTATTAAGTTCGTCAATTAGGGACAATATACGGCGAGAAGTCGATGAGCTAATATTGGTTTCAGCAGGCGAACTTGTTCCTGACACACCTAAATCTTTGTCAGTATTCATTTTAGTCATTGACCCACCCGTGCCGCATCATTCGTGTCATTCAACAAATTTCAGCTCCATCGAAATTTGTAACAGAATGTCAAACTTTCAATAATTATAATTTATTATGATCTTGGGGAAATCATGCTTCCAAATTAACCTTTATGTTATATACCTGCAAGTGGTATTTTTATCTCCAATAATAAAATAGTGAATAATCCTTTTTATTTTCAAATAGTTACAACTAACAGTTAAACTATCACTAAATTTCAAGTATGATCATACAATTAGAAAAATCATCCAATATAACATTAATATTTTAAGGTTATTAGCACAGGACTTTTAAAAATGAACCTACAACGCTATATCATTACCGGTGTTTTAACGATTATTCCAATTTGGTTTACGTGGTTGGTATTTGACTTTTTCTTTTCATATATCGTGCTATTTTGGAAACCTTGGGTGAGCGCGTTTACCACCACTATTCAACAAAACCATCCTGATATATCGAATTTGTTGATAGCTCCATGGTTCCAAACCCTTGTTGCAATCATGCTTACCTTGGTTGTTTTATATATTTTAGGTTGGGCAACAACACGCGTTATCGGTCGTCGAGTAATATCTCTATTTGATCGTATTATTAATCGAATACCCGTCGCTCAGGCTATATATGGTTCAGTTAAAAAACTTATAACTGCGCTTCAAAAGAAGCCTGATAATTTAAATCGTGTTGTTTTAATTGGTTTCCCGTCTGCTGAAATGAAAACGGTAGGCTTTGTTACGCATGTTTTTAAAGATTCAAATGATGGAAAAGAATTAGCTGCCGTATATGTACCCACCACTCCTAACCCAACATCGGGCTATATGGAAATTGTAGCTACGGATAAATTAGTTGCAACTGATTGGACAATGGATGAAGCAATGACCTTCGTATTAACCGCTGGCTCAGTTGCACCTGAGAACATTAGCCTTTCAAATAAATAAAAATTATCTATAGTGACAAGATTTAATCATTTGATTGTTTTTCTTTAATCAACTGAGATACTTCTAAAACAGTTTGAAATTCAAACAAGTCAACCACATCAATTAAGTCCGGATAGACATCATCAATTTTTGCATGTATTTCAGCGAGCATAAGTGAGCTTAAACCAACTTCAAAGAAATTGTCTGATGAACGAATCACTTTATCCTCGATAACATCATTACATATATCAAGAATTTGTTGTTGTAATGCTGTTAATGTTTCACTGCTCTGCTCAACAGTATCGGACTGAGCAATTTGTTGGATAACATCTTGAAATTCACCCGCTAAATAATCATCGGCTAACAATCGACGTTGTACTTTACCACTCGTGGTTTTAGGAATGCGTTTAACAGGAACAACGCTATCGACTTGTAAACCTGTTTGATTATTAATAATTTTAGCGACATCTTTTGCTAATTCCGGAAAAGACCCAAGATCTTTGCGATATAAAATAAATACAACAAGTTCATCTTGCTGCTGCTCTGGATGATTCACTCCATAAACAACCACTTTACCTAATTCAAGTTGATCATTTTGCATTGCAATCGATTCTAAGTCATGCGGAAAATAGTTTTGTCCGTTAGCGAATATAATATCTTTTGTTCGCCCAGTGACTACGAGCTCATCATCATGCAAAAAGCCAAGGTCACCGGTGTTCAACCAACCATCACCCGTTAATGCAGTAGCATTAGCTTGTTCATTTAAATAGTAACCTTGAGTAACACTAGGCCCCTTTATTTGTATATCACCAATATAATCTTCAGCTAAAGTTGAATTATCTTTCGCAGTAATTTTAATTTCGATATCTTGCACAGCAGGACCTTCTATAGCAAAGCTCGCTGCATCAGGGTGATTGTTTTCAACAATTTTAACTTTATCACCCATAATTAAATCATGGCGATCTAAATGAATAGCGCGATAATCAGAAGAAAGTTTTGGGAAAGAAACTGCCAAGGTAGCTTCTGCAAGACCATATACGGTAAACATGCTATTTCGCTTTAAACCGTATTGCTCTAAGCGCGATAAAAATTGTTCGCAAATATCAACAGAAATAGGTTCTGCGCCATTATAAATAAGACGAATTGAATTTAAGTTTAACTCAACATTTTTTTCGCCTAAAGATTTCAAGTAATGTTTATAACCAAAATTGGGTGAGCATAATACCGTTGCCTTATGCTCGCTTGCTTTATCTAGCCAAAGTAAAGGACGTCGACTAAAGAGTTCAGTGGCCATAATACATTGTTGCATGTTCCAAACTAGCATATTGATATGAAACCCAATTAAGCCCATATCATGTGTTAATGGCATCCAACTTAAAGTACAGTCTTTTTCGCTATAACCACCACCAACCGCAATGGCATTTACATTCGTTATAATATTTCCATGAGTAAGCAGAACCCCTTTAGGGTCGCTAGTAGAACCTGATGAAAATTGAATAAAGGCAATATCATCTGCTTTAACACTTGCAACGATACCTTTATTGCTTAAATTAATATCAAGTAATGTTTCGTGTTCAATCGCTTTATTCGAAAGTACGGTGTATTCGTTTTTCTTATCGTTTGCTTCAGAATATTTTTCCAGACGCTGTAAATTCTCGCTATCGATATAGATATAACCATTTTCCAATTTGGAAAATATTTTAAATAGCTTTGCACGGTGCTCATCACTGATTCCAACCGCGACAGGAACGGGGATAACCCCGCCTAAAATACATGCCCAAAAAACGTCAATAAAACGTTCATTATTTTTTAAAAATATAATGAGCTGGTCGCCTTGCTTTAAACCTCGCTTTTGAAACTCATTCAGTAATCCTAGTGCACGTTTTTTTAAATCAACATAACTAACAACGGTTTCTTTATCTTTACCTTCGATATAGGTAATCGTTCGATTAGGAAAGCCTGATGCCTCTATACAGTTAGCTTCAAAGGCCTCAATCAACGTTGTAAACGAGTTCATTATTATTAACTACCTTTTACTAATTTTTAACATAATAGGATTTTTTGCTCGCATATTAATACTCGCCTCTAATTCAGGTGTTTTTTCATCAAGCAATTCAAATCGAAAAGCTTGCACCATAAGACCAACATGAATTTGCATTTCTACCGTAGCAAAAAAATCACCTATACAACGACGTGGTCCAGCTGAAAAAGGTATATAACTAAACTTATGTTGTGCTTTTATTGCTTCAGCCGAAAAACGTTCAGGCTGATATTCTTCTGGTTGATTCCAAAACTCTGTATTTCTATGTAAATAATATGGAGAAATAAAAATATCAGCTCCAGCCGGTATAGAGTATTTTCCTAAAGTATCTGCTTCGATAGCTTTACGTGAATACAACCAAACTGGTGGGTATATTCGTAAAGCTTCCTCTGTTACTTGTTTGATATACGGAATTTTATCAAGGTCATTAAACCCTGGTGCACCACTAATACCAGATGTACTTAATTCTTTTTGTATAGCGTCATCTACATTCTGATATTTTGCAATAAAATACCAAACCCAAGTTAGCGTTATAGCACTGGTTTCATGGCCAGCAACAATCATTGTCATAACTTCATCGAGTAGTTCCTTATCCGTCATTCCCTCGCCAGTTTCTTTATCGCGAGCTTCGACAAAAACAGAAACAAAATCATTATACTTTTTAGTTGTTGTGCGCCTTGCTTCTATAAGCTTTAGCAGTAATCCCATTAGGGCTCGGTATTTAAGAACAACTTTTACATCGCGAGTAGGATCTTCGGTTAAAAAGGCAAAAGGGTTTTCACCTGATTTTTCCAGTAAGGTATCAACATCATCACTGAACAAAACTCGTAAAACAATATCGAGAGCAAGATCACTTGCTTCGTAACTAATGTCAATCTCAGCACTAGAATCGGCTTTTAACAGAGCCGACCATTTTTCCATTCGTTCGATATTACACTTCTGAATTACTTCAACTTGCGCTTCAATCATCGCTTTACTAAAAGCAGGTTGAATCAATCGACGCTGCTTACGCCAAAATGGCCCATCACTCACGATAATTCCATTACCCAACAACATTTTAACGCGTTCGAAACCGACACCTTTTTTATAATTCTGGTGGTTTTTTAAAAGGATATGCTTGATATATTCTGGGTTGTTAACCAGATAGGTATCACTATTACGCGTTTTCGATTTAATCCGTACAATATCGCCATATTCATTAAGCAATTCGGCAATATATGCAAAAGAATCGTCTGTCGTATTAATATCATATGCTTCAGTCGGGCCTGAAGGACTGTTAATATCGTGGTTTATGTTATCTTGCAAGGTTTCGGTCATTTATGGCTAAAGGTGAGGTACTTGGATTTAATTAAATCGTCTTGTGATATCGAAAAGAATAATTGAATGCTGATACTATATTATATATTGCCTAAAAAGAGAATGAAATCAGAGTCATTCCTAACCACATTGCAGCAGCTGCCAATTGAAAAAAGTAGGCGAATTCGACAAATACGAGACAATCGAGCTCAACTCCAATCAATTGCGGGACTGAAACTACTCGAGCTAGGATTTAAGCAGTTAAAAATACGAAATTTTCAGCTCCAAAAACTTCAGTTTTCTATGTCCAAGATGGCGAAGATGACCAAACCCTCCGTTCGATGTGCAAAGCCACGGTTTGCTCATTTTTCAATAAGTCATAGTGATAACTGCATTTGTTGCGTTATCAGTAAGCATAAACGTGTTGGTATTGATGTAGAAAAAGACCGGCCACTTGCGACAAACTTAATTGCTAAGTATCAACTTGGCTTGAACAAGCTATCACCAATAAGAGCATGGACTCAAAAAGAAGCCGTGTTTAAAGTCTATGGTGACCAAACATTGAGCTCACTTAAACAGATCCAATTAGATGGCAAACAAGCAAAATTTAATAATCAATGCTATTACGTTAATTCTTTTATCTTAGATAAAGATTATCAAATGAGTGTTGCTAGCTTGCAGCCTAATACAAAAATTAAAATAAAACGTGTATACTTTTGAAATGTCTGAAAATAGCTCATCAAAAAAATTACTTACTCGCAAGAATAAAAAAAAATTCGCAAAGACAATTGCTCCTTACTTAATACGAGCATTGCTCAATATTATTTGGCGAACCTGCAAAGTTGTTAAAGTTCAGAACGAAGATATTCTTGATTCTTTGGTGAGTTCGAAAAAGCCCTTTATACCAGTCTATTGGCATCAGAATCATGTTTATGGTTCTTACTTAATGCTTAAATTAAAAAAACGTGGCGTTAATATTGGTTTTCTTATTAGCCCTTCTGCTGATGGCGATATGTCCGCAAAAGTAGCTGAAAGCTGGGGGACTGTTGCCATTCGAGGCTCCAGTACACGTACTGGTGCGAAAGCGTTACGAGATTTATATTTATCAATGACTAAAGATAAAATATCGCCCGTAAATACTTCCGATGGCCCAACGGGTCCAATTCACGTTTTTAAACCAGGCGCTATTATGTTGGCGCAGCTTACCAAAAGCGAACTTGTTCCAATCTCTTTTGCGGCATCTGATTATTGGCAATTAAAATCATGGGATAAATTTATAATACCTAAACCATTTTCTAAGATTGCAATTTCAATCGGTAAACCTGTCACAATCAATAAAACATTATCAGCAGATGAGCTTGAGCATACTTGCGTACTTATGCAGTCTATTTTAATGAAACTAGAAATATCAGCGCGAAAAATATTAGACCCTTTTTCTCTAAGAAGATAATTGCGTACGGATATCGTCCAAACGCTCTAGCAATATTCCTTTATTTGCTAATAGCGCATCAAATTCATCACTCGGCAATGGCTTACTAAAAATAAACCCTTGAATTATTTTACATCCCAATGCATTTAAATAAGCCAATTCATTTGCACGTTCCACACCTTCGGCAACAACATTTAAATGCAAACTATGGGACAAAGCCATTATAGCGGTAACAATAGCAGCATTATCTTTTTCTAAACGATCATCTATATTTGTTACAAATGAACGATCTATTTTTAATATATCAATTGGAAAACGCTTTAAATAATTTAAGGAAGAATAGCCTGTGCCAAAATCATCAATTGTAATCCGAACACCTAGAGCCTTTAATGCATTTAAAACAATTAGACTTTGTTCAACATTATCCATTAAACATGTTTCAGTTAATTCTATTTCCAACATGTTTCCGTCCAGCCCAGATTTCCTCAGTACTTCACTCACAGTATTTACAAAATCTTCTTTTTTAAACTGTAATGCCGAAACGTTAACTGAAATAGAGATACCAGAGAACCCCATCTCTTCCCAATGTTTACAAATTCGACATGACTCTTCTAAAACCCATTTACCGACACTATGAATTAAACCACTCGTTTCAAGCGCGGGTAAAAACTCTAAAGGTTGGATTAAACCAAAATCAGGATTGATCCAGCGCAGTAATGATTCACCACCAACAATATCCCCCGTTTCACAATTCACTTTAGGCTGAATATATAAAACAAATTCATGTTCTTCTAAAGCTTTGTTAAGTGAGTATTGTTTTTCGTAAAATTTAATGTGCCGAGTTCCACCGCCTCGACTATATAATTGATAGTTATTTCTACCAAAATCTTTTGCGTTAAATAAAGCAGAATCGGCATGTTGTATCAATTCTTCCATATCTTTAGCATCTTGATTTAAAGCACTAACCCCAATGCTACAGGTCAGATGAATATAATTAGCATCAATTTGAATGGGCTCGTTAATTTTATCTAATATTTTTCTTGCGAAATCTTTAGTACCTGAGTTTGAATTTGACTGTTCCACCAATATTGAGAATTCATCATCACCGGTACGAGCCAAAGTATCAGTAGGTCCAAGTAAGCGACTTAATCTCTGAACAATTATTTTTAAAACTTCATCGCCAAAAGTATGATCGTATTTAGCATTGAGTTCTTTAAAATGATCAATGTCAATTAACAACAATGATGACCTGCCATTTTGCTGCATTGTTTTAGTAACTGACTGTCGCACAAACCTGAAGAAATGATGTCGATTCAATAAACCGGTAACCGGATCTGATTTTGACTGAGTAACAATTTGTTTTGCATATTTATTAACAAGGTTATCTGAATACTTCGCCATATAATAAAATATAATAAGCAATATTATAATTCCGGAAATCATACCCGCGAGCATTAAATGTTTTACATATGCAACTTCTTTCATTAGGGCGTTATTATTCTTAATAACCTTAACAATAACATCAACTTTGTTATTCGTTTTATCCTTGTAAAGAGTCATAAAGCTAACAATATGATTCATCGGTGTATTAAATAACTCAACTTCACTTTGGCTCTTAACGTTAAAACTACTCGATTTTTCTTTACGTATTATTTTAAGCATTTCTGGCGAACTAATATTTTTAGTCAGATCTGCTATATTCGTAGAAAAGAATATTTTCCCCGTTTCATCTGACAAATTTATTTCTAGAATATTAAATTTATTTAAAGATTCATTTAAAATCATTAAAAGAGATGAATAACTATTAGACGTTATAGCTTCAGATGCGGGTGTGTTTTTTAACTCATTAATAATATTTCTTTGTAACGTCTGAATATCACTACTAATTGTTGAAGCAACGATATGGTTATTATTTTTTGCCAGGCTAAGCATATTAGCTTCAATATTTTTGCTTACAAAAAACCAAACAAGCCCACTGATTGCAGTAATTGCAATAATGGCAGCAATAATAAAACGACGTAAATTACGATGCTGATGGGATGAAATAAGCATAAACTAAAACTGCACTCTTAGAGCATTAAGACCTTAGCTTTAATATCGGTGCTTATGGGAATTTCCTTAATTTAATTACTTTAAATACAGCCCCCATTTCCATATATTTGGGAGAATAGTCTATTTTGTAAATATCCAGTATAGAAATATCTATCTCCAAAACAAGTGTGACTCAGTTCACGATCTTCAGATTAATTGATAAGGAAGAAATTATTCCTGCCGATATCGTCTATAACAGTATAAAAGGCAAACCTTTCCGAAAGGGATGGGACGCAAAACTTCCGGTCTACAGTGCTAACAAAGCACAATGATAGCGGGGTTACACTCGATGCCGTAGCTCCTCTACGCATAGTATGTACCCCGATTACTTTTGAAGGTTAAATCATGGGTCATTCTGACAATATCACGCCAATTCAACAACCTAGCGTTAAACAAAAGGTTCTTTTCACTAAGCTCTTCAATAATTGCGAAAAACTGACTCTCAAGCATATTAAGCTCATTTTGCAGAAAATGTTTGATAACGCTGATGACACTTTATTTGCTCTTGCCGAAAAAACACACTCAAATACTGAATCAACCGATTATTTTGATTCAATGCGTATCATTCGTTTAAAGCGTTCTGAGATAGAGGAGCAGCACTTTAGCCAAATAAAACAAGCCTTCGCTATCATTAAAGATGAAAATGGGAATAAAATAAATTCTAGCGAAAAAACTACCAATTCTCTTGATGCATTTTCATTTGATGATTTGTCCTTAATTGAAGATGCCGATCTTGAAGAAAACATCGCAATAAAAAATATTGTTTCAAAAGTATCGCACCACTCAGCACAAGATTTAAGTGCGATTGAAAAGCGTTTAAGTCATATTCTAAATACCGATGTTTCAGCAACCAACAATCCACTTGGCCCAAATGTTATTTCAAATACATTTATGAAAGCTGCCGCAGCATTAGATATTGAACTTAAAGTCAGCTTAATCATCCTCAAATTATTTGAGCAAGCAATCATTTCAGGTATATCTCCGTTACTACATGAAGCAAATAGTTTATTTGTGAATGCCAATGTATTACCTGAGTTTAAACATACCGTTCAAAAATCTGAACATGTCGATAACCCTTATGATAAACAGGAAAATCAGCAAGATAACTCACCACCAAACCAGAACGGTACAGGATACCCTCAAACAAATTCTGGCCAAGCTTCACCAATGCAACCTAATGCAATGTATGAGAGCCCCGTAAATTCCAATCAAGCAAATTCCAATCAAGCAACTTCCGACCAAATGGCTTACGCTGCAGGAACTGGAACTGCAATAGGACAAGACACTTCCATAGGACATTTCAGCCAGTTACTTACTCAACATCAAACACAAGCGGGTGCTATTAATGGCGAAGCAGTTGCAAATAATGTTCACCCCTTTAATCTGGAACATATTAATCAGGCACAAGCAGGAGGTGTTGAGGCGAATGCAGCGATGCAGTCTTCTACAGATGGCTCTCCATCAGCACAAACCAGTGGCTACGTTGTAACAACACCTCAATTTATCGGCTCACTAACACAACTTCAAAATATTCCTCTTTCATCTCCCCAACAACAATCTACTATTTCAACAGATGAAAATGGAGAGCAAGTAGAAAGTATTCAATTACAGTCATCCGTAAACTTAAAAGACTTTGTGATACAGCAACTACAGCAACAGGATGAAAATTTTTCTGTTAATCATATTAACCCTGTTGATCAAGATGTTATCGATGTTGTTTCTATGTTATTTGAGTTTATTCTTGAAGATAAGAATATCCCAAGCGAAGCCAAAGCGCATATTGCGAGACTTCAAATCCCGTTATTAAAAGCCGCTATTATTGATAAAGATTTTTTCTCGACAAGCAAAAATGCTGCTCGCAGCTTGCTTAACGAGCTTGCACATGCCGCATTGGGTATTATTGATGAGACGGATCCATCATCTCTCAGTTTATTATCTGAAATCGAGCGTGTTGTTAATACTATTAATGACGAATTTGAAGATGACTTATCTCTATTTGATCAACAACTAACTGAATTTAATATTTTTCTAAAACAACATGCGCAACAAGAAGATAACATTAAGCATAGACTTGAAAAGAAAACTAAACAAAAAGAAGACCACGCGTTAGCTTACCATTGGGTTGAGGATACCATCGACGAAATCCTTGCCGACAAACATTTACCTGACGTTATTATCGAATTGATTAATGGCCCCTGGAAAAGGGTTATGTTAAACACCTATTTAAACAACGGACAAAATAGTGATACATGGAAAAACCAAGTACGCTTTATTGATGTATTGGAATGGTCAGTTCAACCAAAACATGAATCCATTGATCGTCAAAAACTTGCCAATATCATTGGCCAACTTGTTATGACCTTACGCAATGGCTTACAAGTTATTCAAGTTTCAAATGATGATATTCAAAAAATACTTTTACAACTTGAACCCTTTCATGTTGCTAGTGTTAAGGGTATTTCTGTTAAAGACTATTTAGCGACATTAGCACCACATGAAGCTTTCTTGTTTGATAATAGCAATGAAGATGTTACTTTAAATACAGAATCTGATAATGCATCTCAAGAAACCGATATTGCGAAAATATCAGAAACCGCTTCAGCTCAAAACCAAGCTCCAACTGCGGAAGAAAACGCAAGCTCGAACGAAATTTCCAAATTCGAATCTAATAGTATTGTTGTAGAAGACATCGATTTCGAAACAGATGAAAATTATGAAACCAACTTAAGTCTCGATGAGATTGATCAAACGATACTTTCAATGGAACAAGAATTACGTAGTTTAGAAGAACTCGCTAAATCGATTGAACAAGATGATGCCCTAGACAATAGCGGTGACAATACTGCTGAAAATTCAAATGTCATCACTGAAAATGATTCAGCTCAACCTGATTCATATGCTCAAATGGATGATGACTTCAAATTACTCGGTGATAACGAAAATATGTCTGATGATGATAATTTTAACAAACTCATCACCGAAGACATAATTCTCTCGGGCTACTCAACAGACCAAAATGAAGCACCGGAAGATCAACCTCAAGACGAATATCTGGAACTCGCAAGACATTTAGAGCAAGGAAAATGGGTTGAATTTTTAGATGATAACCAGAAAACAACCCGAGCCAAACTCGCCTGGAAAAGTGATTTGCTCGGCGAATATACATTCTTAAACTGGAAGTTTGATGTTGTCGCGGATAAGACACTCTACGGCCTGGCAGCAGATTTACGCCGAGGTAGCGCCAACATAATAGACGAACTGCCATTGGTAGATCGAGCACTGTCGGCAGTGATGAGCTCACTTACACCTACAGGCACAAGCTCTCAAAACAGTTAATTGCGAATATTAATAATTTATTTTAGGCAATAACAAACCCGCTCAATGATGGATTTTTACACTTAAAATATATAAATTTAAGGTTGTCGTCTTGCCATACCAAGTAAGCCAATAAGACCAAACATCAAAAAATAAACCGATGACGCTTCGGGAACGGCAGAAACCGTCACTTTTACAAACAAAGTCGGCCAATAGCGGACGTTGAAGTAATTTTATAAAGAATGATCTTTTGCGAAGAAGTGTTAGCTTCCATGTAGGTAGATTATATCAAGTCAACTTCAGCTGACTATGCCATCTTGTTATCTGTTTCACTTAGCGCAATCTGTATCCAAAAAGTACTTCCCTTACCTGGCTGGCTCTGAACCCCTATCGCACCCCCCATCAGCTCGACCAATCGCTTGGAAATGACCAGGCCAATACCAGTGCCGTCAATCCCTTTATAATCTCCTATACGCTCAAAGGGTTTGAACAAACGTTCTTGTTCTTGCTCTGTTAATCCATTACCTGTATCTATCACATTGATACGAAGATAATTTTTATTCCTAACGTCACAGTTTAATGTTACCGTACCTTTATCATTATTATATTTGATAGCATTTGATAAGAGGTTCACTATCACTTGTTTGAACCGAGTGCAATCTACATGAATGGTATAATTAGCCAACAGGTTAATGTTATTAATCATCTGTATCTCACGCTTGGCTGCTAGTGGCTCGATTAATGAAAGGCACTCTTTTAAAATGTTATTTATACTGCAATCTTCCAGCGAACATAGCAGCTTGCCGGCTTCTATCTTGCTCAGATCAAGTACTTCATTAATCACTTCCATTAGGTGCTGACCGCCCATGAGAATCTCCTGCACACTATCCTTTTGTTTATTGGATAGGGTGTCGTCTAATTCCAGAAGCTGACCAAAGCCAAGGATGGCGTTCATCGGCGTGCGCAGCTCGTGGCTCATATGGGATAGGAATTCGGACTTGGCCTGATTGGCATTTTCCGCGACCTCTTTAGCGAATAGTAATTCATCTCTGGATGACTTTAATGCTTCGCTCATTTGATTGAAAGAAACACCTAGTTCATAAAATTCATCATTTGTTTTAAGTCCAGATTGTATTTCAAGGTTTCCTTTCCCTATTTCGATTGACATAAGCTTCAATTTTTCTATTGACCTTGTGATTGGTCTATATAATACATAGCCGAACAAAGAGGCAAAAGAAATGCAAAGTATTACCAGCACAATAATATTTCTCTGAATATCATTTGCCTGTACTCTTGCCATCTTTGTTTTGTTGGTCTCCCAATCAAAATTATATAACATAACTTTTTTGCTATAAGTTAGTAGTAAAGAAGTGACAGAAGAAAAATCCTGAATACGCTCTCTATACTTCTCAATCTGGAAGACACCATTCATCTTGCTGTCGCTATCATAAGCTTCAACGAGCCTCTGCCCTATCTGCAACATTTTTTCTGCTTCGACTTTCATTTTATCTATGGTTTCTAAGGCATCTGGCTGTTTCGTCAATTGCCGTAGAATTATTATTCGATTCATCAATGACGTATGTCGTTTGAAAAATTTCTCCTTGTCTATCGGATCATTAAGCGTTAAAAATAACATTAAATGACCTTCCGCCCTTTTAGCGTAACTACCAGATTCAGTGGCTGTCGTTATTGGTTTCTGCCTGTTTAGGTAAAGTGTACTCTCGTCGGCAAGCTTAACTCCAATTTTCCTTATAGCAGAACTACTTGCATGGAAACTTTTAACTTTATCTCTATATAGACCGACCTGGAATCTGCCGGTGTTGGCAATATCGTTATAGTATTTTTCAAGCAAAGACATCCCTTGCTGCAGCATTTTTTCTAACTCTACTTCCATCTGATCAGCAAATTTATTTGCTTGGGGAAAAGCATAAATTTTCCTAATCTCCTGCATTTTGTTTCGTAGCGACTCATAATCCTTAATAAACTCATTGTTATCCAATGGTTCGTTTAAAATTAGATGCAGAATTAGTTGCCCTTCAAACTCTTTTATCTCTCCACTAATATTTGAAGCGGTTAATGCAATTTTTCTGAAGTGATCGTCCATTCCTTCGTATGATTCCGCCACCAGAATGCTTGCAATTGTCCCAAGATAGCCAATTAGACCCATCAGCGATACTAGAAGAAAAAGAGACGAGATTAGTTTATGTTTTAGTTTCATGCGTTAAAGTCAATCTGATGAGGTTGACACTGGAGCAGCATAAATAATGGTTTGTTAAGATTCATCGATTCCGTTAACATAAAAAAAACTTACACCTTTAAGCTGATGACTCTCCGTCCCAACATATAATTGATATCAGAATACTGATAAATCATAAATTACTGAAAAAATTTTTTTCCAGCTAAAATTTATTATCCATATTTATTTTCCGTTTTATGCACTTAAATTATATAATAATAAAAATATCGGCATTACTGATAAATAGTTTAGCAAAATAGCTGTTTTCTTTATAAAGTAGCCAAAAACTCTCCTTAAAATTCACCTTTAACAAGGGCAAAAACAAGTCAAAATCCTTCAAAAACACCCTATTTTGCAACTATTTCAGCAAAATCAATGAAATATTGTAATAAAAGGGATAAAGGGCTTGCCCCGCTGAGCCAGTTTTATTACATTTGCGCATCCAAATATAATACCGGCTTTAAAAGCCACCATTCCAGCGATTAAGAGAGAGAAAAATGAAATTAATTTTATTAGGCGCACCAGGTGCGGGCAAAGGTACAGTAGCAAAATTATTAACAAAGATTGACGGTTCAGTTCAAATCTCAACAGGTGATATCTTACGCGGTGCAGTAGCAGCCGGTACTGAGCTTGGTAAACAAGCGCAAGCGGCGATGAAAGCCGGCGACCTTGTTTCTGATGACTTAATCATGGGTATCATGGGCGAACGTTTGAAAGAAGACGATTGCAAAAACGGTTACTTACTTGACGGCTTCCCACGCACCATTCCACAAGCTGAAGCTTTGAAAAAATTATTAGCAGATATGGGCGAAGAGCTTGATATGGCTGTTGATATTCAAGTGGCTAAAGACGTGATTTTAGATCGTTTAACAACACGTCGTACTTGTGAAGGCTGTGGCGCGATTTACAATGTTAAATCTAATCCAACTAAAGTTGAAGGCAAATGTGATAAATGTGACGGTAACGTTGTACAACGTGATGACGAAACTGAAGAAGCTATCAGCAACCGTTTAGACGTTTACAACAAGCAAACTGCCCCACTTGCAGACTTCTACAAGAATGAAGGTATGTTAGTAGCCGTAAACGCAACATCAAGCGATGCGGTTATTGATGCGATTAAAGCTAAATTAGGTTAATTTACTAACTTTAATATTGCTCAAAAAGGGCGTCACTGTTTTATACAGCGGCGCCCTTTTATATGTCTAATCGTTTATTTTATTTCACACAATCGTGTGCGGTTATGCTCTTCATCAAAATAATTATTCTTAGGCGCTTCGCTATACCCGTTTTCATCTGCCGTATTAATTATAGCCCGCGCCTGCCCCCTTAAAAATCCAATACACTCGTTGTTGAAGCTAAAGACCTTTAATAATGTTCTTAACATCTTCCATACGCATTTCATAATCAATCGACAAAAAAATCCCCGAACCAGTCGGGGATTTCCTTAAACTTAAAGCTTATCTTAATTAAACGCCTGGAGTAATAATGTAGATCCTATCACCACCAACGATTGCTCCAAACTCCGTGGCTAATCGAGATGGCGTCGTACCTTGTACAAGCAGCTGAATACTGTAGGTTTTATTAATCTCGAATGCAAAGTTTACAGGATTCGTCCATGTTGCAACACCATTCACAATCGATAACCCAAAGCTACCATTCGACATCCAGCCAGTACGTAATTGGCCAACAGGACTACTCGTTGTTCCATCAAACTCACGAACAACTACTTTCCAAGAAGCCGTAGCAGGCACGCTTGCATCAACAGGCCAGCTAAGTGTATTGATATTTGACCCCGTTACTGGCGTTGTACTCGTACAAACTGTTGAGCCATCACAAGCTGAACCATTAAGAGTAATCACATCGCCTTGCGTTACACTCGGTGCAATCATCGTTGCCGCACTCGCTCCCACATTAGTGTAGCGGTATACCAATGGTGTATTCACACCCGTGCTATCCGTTAAGGTCACAAAATAATCACCGCTTTCCAACAACCCGAAGGTAGTACCCGTAGTAGTAAAAATATCATCCGTTCTTACTGCGACAAAATGCTTAACCACCTGAGCTGAACCATCGCTCCCAGGTAATCGACTAAACGCATTTACCACATCAAGGTAGGTTGAACCCGGTACGCTATTATCCCAAAGGGTTAAAGACGAAAGACCACTATCATTACCATTCGCTTTAAAGAAGTTACCGCCACCGACAGGACTTAATACTGCACTATCCCATACCGTTGATTGCATATTCACAAAGTTAAAGCGTGTTCTTACTCCTGTTTGTGTTGGTAAGCGATTTGAAAAACGTTGTGTACGAATAAACATTTCCGACACTGCCACTTGTGCAGCAGCAGTAAATGAACCGGGGATACTTGGCACACCCGGTAAGCTGCTAGTTGAAGTCACTTCAGCTCGGCTTGCATCAATAAAGTTTAAGGTAAGATTAAAGCTGTTACCTGCTGCAACAAAAGTACCATTCGCATCCACTAACGTAATCGTTACGGAATTGTTACTCATATTAATAGAGCCGCCTAAGCAACTTAAACCAGATAAATTAAATGGAACAAAACATTCGTTAAGCGAACCATTTCGACCATCTAACCATACTTGGAAAACGTCCTTCTCGAATACAGGACCAAGTTCAATATTAAACAAGCCACGCACACCCGGATACACTTTCATACGAGCCGTTACTGCGGCACCGTCTGGGCGTTGAGTACGAAGTTGTACATTTGTATCTGAACCACCGAACAATGCAAAGGCAGGTAGCGTTGCAGACGTTACTGTACTTGCAAATGAATATCGATACTCATAGTAATCATCATCTTCCGTTATGCGTAGGTTGATCTGGTTTCCAGTTTCAGCAAAAGCCGAGTCGTCCCACGTCACCGTGTGCGTTTCAGTTGGGTCAAAGAAACCCCACACTGGCGTCGCGCGACCCGTTTGTGAATTCGATGCTCTCGCGCCATCAATACGAACCTCACCACGTTCTCTAAGCGATGTAAACGGTGCGGCACTAACACTCGCTGTAACGGTTCGAGTATCTATAATCACATCGTCACCCGTACCATTATCGAATACATTATTTGCACCCGCATCAATAACACGAACTATGTAATCAAAACCGTCGAACACTTGTGGCGTTCCATTAGTTAACGATGTGTTGCAATTCACTTTACTATAAACACCACTTCCACCTCTAAATTGTTCCGCATCAAAAAATGCAAACGAACCTGCTACATAACGCTCAATCACGTTATAACGGCCAAGTGCAGCACCTGTATCATCTGTAAATTTCGCTGAACATAGCGGCGTAGCACCGTTTAACACTTCAAGATATAACTGGCCACTTGGTGTTGCGGTACGAACAGGCGGATTTTGCAAGCCCATAAAGATAGCTTGGCTTGAATTGTTATTACCGCGTTGAATGTAATTCGTTCGTGTAAAGCCAGCCGTGTTTGAACGTTTAGCGTAACCAAATGCATCACTCGTTCTTACACTTGTTTGAATACCAGCACTATCATATTCACGTGAAACAGCCAACCAACCAAACGAAACACTCGGTAGTGTTGCTTCATCCGGTGCTCGAACAAAGACACCCGTTAAGAGACCTGTTTCGGTTTCACTACTACCATCAGTGAAATTACAATCGAGCTGTAAATTTACACTAAAGGCACCAGTAACGGGGTCGTACACACCACCAGTCGATGTTTCACTACAACCATCACCTTCAGCGGATAAATACACACTAAGATTCGTTCCTGAAATGGCAAACTCAGCAGAGTCTGCATAGACAAAGTTATTATAGGATGGGAATCCACCAACCGTTGAAGGTGATTGCGATTGATCATCTTGAGCTTCAACTGCGTACACACCACTGTAATCTTGGCCAGTTTGTGCATAAATGTAATCTGCCGTGTAACTAAACACAATGTCACACACAGGGGTTTCAACACCGTTAGGGAAAGAGGTTAAACGATCGTTATAGGTACCCGACATCGTTGCGCCTGCACCCGAACCTGTCACCGTTGCCGTTCCTGTATAAGTATCCGTGTAATTAGTTGATGTGTTATCCGTTGGCGTATCAACACCATAAAACACACCAGCATTATTACCCGTAAACGTCATGTTACCTAGACCATCAATCGTACCCGTAAAAGCAGTACCACCGGTATCGGCTGCAGTAAAGTTTGAACCATTTTGCGCAATCGACACATAAGTTGACCATGAGTCGCCCACTTGCTCAGAACATTGACTGTTTAGGAATGTAACTGAATCAATAGTTTGCGTTATGCGCCATGAACCTTGAATATTTACACTGCTACCGTTTCCATTCGGCGTTGAATCACAAACGTTACCAAGGCCATCACTATCATTGTCAGCTTGATCTGCATTCGCTATCGCTGGACAGTTATCAGCATTGTCACCAATGGTGTCGCTATCAGTATCAACAGTTTCCGTTGCGTCATTCGGGAATGCATCAGCATTATCGCCCACACCATCACCATCGGTATCCGTGGTTTCAGTGGCATCATTCGGGAACGCATCGGCGTTATCGCCTACACCATCACCATCGGTATCCGTGGTTTCAGTCGCATCAGTCGGGAACGCATCGGCATTATCGCCTACACCATCACCATCCGTGTCAGTAGTTTCAGTCGCATCAGTCGGGAACGCATCGGCATTATCACCTACACCATCACCATCCGTATCGGTGGTTTCAGTCGCATCAGTCGGGAACGCATCGGCATTATCGCCTACACCATCACCATCCGTATCAACCGTTTCGGTTGCATCAGTCGGGAACGCATCGGCATTATTGCCTACACCATCACCATCGGTATCGGTGGTTTCAGTCGCATCAGTCGGGAACGCATCGGCATTATCACCTACACCATCACCATCGGTATCGGTGGTTTCAGTCGCATCGTTCGGGAACGCATCGGCATTATTGCCTACACCATCACCATCCGTATCAACCGTTTCAGTTGCATCGTTCGGGAACACATCGGCGTTATCGCCTACACCATCACCATCGGTATCGGTGGTTTCAGTTGCATCATTCGGAAAGGCATCCGCATTATCACCTACGCCGTCACCATCCGTATCGGTGGTTTCTGCTGGATCTAAAGGAAATGCATCAACATTATCATTAGTAAGATCGCCATCGGTATCCGCTAATAATGGATTCGTACCTAGTGCAGCTTCTTCAATATCGGTTAAACCATCATTGTCATCATCTGCATCACAGGCATTACCAGCCGCATCAGTATCACTATTAAGTTGATCTGCATTAGCTGTATTCGGGCAGTTATCCGTAGGATTATTGATTCCATCGGCATCAGGATCTAAACCGTTTGCGCCATCACACACGTCTCCAACACCATCGCCATCTAAATCAGCTTGATCAAAATTTGCGTTGAATGGACAGTTATCCGCAACATCACCAATCGTATCGCCATCAGTATCGGTAGTTTCTGCGGGGTTAGTCGGGAATGCATCAACACTATCACTAACGCCATCGCCATCGGTATCAACTAACAATGGATTGGTACCTAATGCGGCTTCTGCAACATCCGTTAAACCGTCATTATCATCATCCGCATCACAGACATTACCTTGTCCATCATTATCCGTATTAAGTTGATCCGCGTTCGCAATCGCAGGGCAGTTATCGCCATTATCGCCAATCGTGTCGCCATCAGTATCAGTAGTCTCGGAAGCATCATTCGGGAACACATCCGCATTATCACCTACACCGTCACCATCGGTATCGGTGGTTTCTGCTGGATCTAGAGGAAAAGCATCCACATTATCATTAACACCATCACCATCCGTATCCACTAATAACGGATTCGTACCCATTCCAGCTTCAGCTGTATCAGGTAAGCCATCGTTATCATCATCTGCATCGCAGACATTACCTTGAGTATCCCCATCGGTATTCAGTTGATCCGTGTTCGCGTCTGCAGGACAGTTATCCTCATTGTCACCTATCGTATCGCTATCGGTATCGGCTGTTTCTTGATCATTGTTTGGAAACGCATCTTCTGTATTTGAGACACCATCACCATCTAAATCAGGATTTGTTTCAGCTGGTGTAATATCCGCTGTTGCTGTTCCATTTTCTAAAGTTGTTGTATCTGTTGTCGTACCCGTTGTTGTTGTTTCAGCTACAAGAATTGCTTCTACATCTGCAACAGTGGATGTTGTATTTGGAATTGCGAGTGTAGAAGGGTCGATTGTTAATACATTTAAAGCTGCAGCATCAAGCGCAGGAAGTGCAACGCTATTACTTACACCATCAATAAGTCCATCCGATAAATCAGCAACCAAATCAGACATAAACTGATCAGGTGTAGTCCCTGTTACCCCAGTTGCTTGAGACATTTCATAAACAACAGCGGTTAGAGCTTCAACTGCCGCACGGTAAGAAGCTACCTCGGCTAAGTCAGCCCCTGAATCATTAACTAATGGTGGAGTAGCAAAAATATCAATTGAACTTGATAAACCAAAACCAATCGTTGAAGTTACTTGGGCAGCTGCCACGGGCAATGCAGCTAAAAATTCGGCTTCTGTTGTACCATCACCATTCAAGTCTGCATTTGTAATAGCTAAATCAACCGCCATTGTGGTTAACGGCGTTGCATAAACTTGTTGGCTTAACAGTGCTGTTGTTAACACCGTACGCATTGTTTCAATAACGGGTGCTTGCCCCGTTGTAAGATCGCGAGTGTCGACATCGCTAGTAAATTCAAGAATATACGGTGCATTTAATGGAACAGGTAATGAAAGCCCTGTGATTGCCGCATTCGCATCCGTTGAACCCGTTGAAACAACCGAACCTTTAAAACCGCCCGCCGTGTTTGTGTAATCAATCGCATAGACAGTAACAATCGCAAATTGAAGTGGCCCTTTTACACCACCACCGGTAATCGTTTGAGGTGCTGCAGGAGCCGCTGGCGTTGTTGTATCGCCACCACCGCCGCCACCGCCGCCGCCACAAGATTGCAGTAGGATAAATGAAGACAAACCTAGTAAAGCGATACCACGCTTTACACCAACAAAAAACACACGCGCACGATTAACACACATCGATTTATCCTCCGATTTTGTTTTACAAAAATTTATTTTGAAATCAATTTCAAACGCTTCACCCAAAGCGTTTGATGATTTACTTTTTATTCATGGAGCAATTGATTAACCACAAAAAAACGTAGTTTCTTAAGTTGCTTTTTTTGTGGGATAACTAAACAGCGTAGTAAATCTACTTGCTCGTTATATGGAATTTCCCACCCCTGTTACTTACAACTTAATTTTTTAGATTACTTTTATTAGTAATTTTTATTTATTTGAATGTAATTCAACCATACACACGCACTAATTTCAAATTTACAGTTTTGAGAATTATTTAGTATTGAGATTAAGCTGATACGAAAGGTGGGTGATTTAACTTCTTAATTCTAAAAGACTACAACTCCAATTTGTTTAAAAAATAAACAGCAAGAACAAATGAAATTTTATTTTTGCATTACAAGTAGTTGCATATAGCACCTTTTTATTTTCTGAATTCTGCATTTTGCACTCTATTTCTTTTGCTAATAAGCAGAAAATTAATAATTTGAGTTGTTAAAAAGAATTTCAAGGAGGGAAAAAGTAAAGGATAAAGACAATAACGTATCTATATATAAGGTATAAATATTATGTTTTTTCTAAATGGCTAGCAAACAATTCACGTACTGCCCATTGCGCAAATTCAGTCCGCGTACAGCTATCAGCACTCTTTAAGCCTTGCCCTTCTACAACTCGATAGATAACCATGTCGCGTTGTGGATTGTCTGAATTCGATTCATCAATTATTTGGCGCACCGACCACTCGGCGCCATGTTTACTATTCGTGTAGTAATGTCCAAGCACAATCTGCGAAGCAGAAAAAGTTGGGGACTCGGCATGTTCAAGGGCGAGTGCAAATAAATTTTGTAAATCGTCGGCATTTAAATCGACTACTAAATCTATATCGGCAAGAGCACGTTCGATATATTCTTTATCGATGTAACGTGAAGATTTTTGTTCTTGTATTAACGGTGCATCAGAAAAACGCATCAAACTGGTTGGATAGCGTCGCCACGGAAAAAAACTATTAAACGCAATTGCCGTTACAAGAATAATCACCGTATTCAACAACACTGGCGTTAATACATAACCAAAACCCAGCGCATGGATCTCGGTACTACCAATAACAGCCGCCAAGGCCGTGGCACCACCCGGTGGATGGATACAACGTAAGATATGCATTGCACCAATAGCTAAACCCACCGCCAAACCAGCAGCAAGAAACATATTAGGAATAAATATATAACAGGCAACACCAACAAACGCTGAACTCAATTGCCCGCCAACCAGCGCCCAAGGTTGAGATAATTTACCGTGTGGTACCGCAAAAACTAAAACAGCCGAAGCCCCCATGGAAGGAACAATTAAAGCCGCACCACTGGCACCAGTGAAATGGTAACTTACCCAGGTAATGAGAAAGATGCCGACAAAACCACCCAACGCTGAGGCCAATATTTCAGCTGAACTGACTGAATTATCGATATCTAATAAGTTCTTTGTTTTAGCGAGGATTCTCTTCATTAAGATAGTTTATTCTTTGACAGCTTAAATTACATCCTATCATATAGACAAAATATAATTATAAATGACAGGGCATTCACACAAATTAATACTTTAGGGTTTCTCTCAGACTTTATAGTTTTAACTATAATCAATTAGACTTAATTCTATTTCTTTTATTTTTGCATAGAGCTCATTTTCTGGAACAGCTTTAGAAAACAAATAGCCTTGACCTTGATCACAATTTAATAACTTTAATTGATGCAGTGTTTGATGGTCTTCTATACCTTCAGCAACTACGATATAACCAAAATTATGTACTAATTCTATTACCGATTTAACGATACTCATATCATTTTCATCATGAACCATCTCGCTAACAAAAGAGCGATCTATTTTCACTTCCGCAACAGGTAATTTTTTTAGATAGCTAAGAGATGAATAACCTGTTCCAAAGTCATCAATTGAAAATTCTAATCGTTGCATATCGGGGTCGTTCATTATTTGAATAACTTGTTCTGTATTATACATGATAGCACTTTCGGTAATTTCAGCTTTAATTCCTTTAGTTTTCATATTGTATTGTTCGCATAAATCAGCAACACGGCCAGGTAATTCCGGATTTGATAAATTTCTAGATGATAAATTAATTGCAACCTGTAAATCGAGTCCTATATCTTGCCATTTACGCCATTGCTTAAATGCGGCCTCAAGAACCCAATCACTTAAATCATCTATTAATCCTGAATTCTCAGCAATTGGAATAAATTGATCAGGAAAAATCAAACCGATATCAGGATGGAACCAACGTATAAGCGCCTCAACAGAGACAACTTTATTTAAAGTCAGCGATATTTTAGGTTGATAATGTAACTGCAATTGATTTGATGATATTGCAGTATGAAGATGATCCATTAAAGATAATCTGAGCGGTGTATATTTATCTAGTTCTGGATGATAAACACAAACATTTGTTTTTTCTTTTTTAGCTTCATACATAGCAACATCTGCAAGTCGAATGAGTGACGTATGATCTTTTCCATGATCAGGATACATTGCTATACCAATACTTGCTCCAATTTTAATAGTATGATCATCTAAGGAAAAACTTGGTAGTAATTTTTTAATTATTTTTTCAGCAACACAAATCGCCTCGCTTTCGCAAATTTTAGGTAGAACCATAGCAAACTCATCACCACCAAGACGTCCAACAATATCACTATCTCTTACAGAATCAGATAATCTCTCAGCTACATCAATTAATAAACGATCACCTTCCGGGTGTCCTAAGGTATCATTTACTTCTTTGAAGTTATCTAAATCCATCATCAATACAGCAAAGGTAGAATGTGTCCGTTGCGCATGAAGTATCGTTTGCTGTAACTGTTCAGTAACTAATATTCGATTGGGTAATTTTGTTAATGGATCATGCATTGCTTCATGAGCAATTTTTACGTTTAAAAACTGAAGTTCTTGTGTACGCTCATGAACCCGTTCTTCGAGTGAATCATTTAATTCAGATATCTCATTCATCACCAAATTACGAGACTCAATTGTTTCTTTTAACTGTAAACGCATTTTATCAAAAGATTCAGCTAAGATAACTAACTCACCAGTCCCTGATATAATAATTGATTTTTCAAACTCGAAGTTTGCTATGTTTTCAGTTCCTTTTGTTAAAATTTCAATTGGCCTAAAGACCTTCACCTTAAAAAGATAATATATTGCGCCAATAACAAATAAACCCACAAACAAATTAACTAAAACTATATTGTGAAGATTATCTTTAGATACTTTATCATAAGGAAATTTATCTAATCCAATCCAAGCAAAAGCAATCGTTTTATTTTTAAACTTTATAGGTGTTTCAAAGAAAATAAGGTCTTCATTCGTTCGTAATTTATCAAGATATGGTTTTATATCTTCATCCTGATTGTATCCGGAACGTTTTACATAAGTATTGTTTATATTTAAGTAATGCGTTAAAGAAATTTTCTCCTTATTGACGACTGCAGCAAAAACAATATCCTTTTGTTTGCTGGTAAATTCAACATGATCATTTAAGGTTACATCATCATATAATAATAAGGACTCTATACTTATGGAAGCCAATAAATCACTGATCGACTGGCCTCTTGCATAAAGAGCCTTAGAGACAACTTCAACTTCATTTTTATTTTGAATATAAGTACTGATACTTATCGCAGAAGAAATAATAGTAAGTATTAAAATTAGAAATCGTGTAGCTAAACTATCAAATTGTTTCATCGACAGCCCAATTATTTCAACTTTGATATGCCATAATCACTACCATAAACGTCAGTAATTATTTTTCTATGCCCATCAAAATCCGAATCTTTGACTGGTACCAGCGCATCTAAATTTGCAGATTTTAAAACATTTTTACCTTCACTATTATTATGTAGATTTTCTAAAAGGTTTTGAATTTTCAGTTTAAGCTCATTAGGAAGCTCACGTTTTAATGCCCATGGCAAATGCACCATAGGTTTTGTTTTGGCAAGAAATTTTAATTGCGATATATCGATTCGGTTACGAACGTTATCGAGTTTCATCACGGCATCACCCGAACCTGAAGCATCGGCTCGTTTAAAGAATGTAGAAATAATTGTATTAGGAGGATTGATTGCAAATTTCTCGATATAGTCTTCTTCTTTTAATCCTCCCTTTCTTAGTAGCCAGGTTGCAGAGATATAACTCTGCATAGCACGTTTACCACCGCCAAATAATATTGTTCTACCTTTTAAGTCTAAAATATTATTTATTCCACTATCTTTACGGACGATTAGTGAGCCAGATATTTTTGCCTCACCCAACTCCTTATTGACAGCAATAACATCGTAGTTATAAGCATCGTGTGACACGATGTAGTGATATTGGTTAAAATGTACAATATCGTATCGGCGCTGCTTTACATTTTGCCAGAATTGTTTAAAGGACTTTGCCGTCTCAATTTTAACTTCTTGCCCTAATTGCTCACTTAAATACTGTGTCATGGGAGAAAATAAGTTATAGGTCAGTTTAACATTGCGTCGTGGGAATATACCGAGTATCAACGGTCGTCGACTCGATTGCACTAGGGCAGGCAAAGTAACCACTCCAGCGGCAACTAATATAGTTGATATAAAATTACGTCGATCCATAAAAAACCTAATTTAAAATATTATTACACTTTATATCGAACAAACGGAGTGTGATCTTTAATAATTATGTCTAATAGACCAATAGTCACTCAATATTAGAAGAGTCTAATGTTTTAGGTGTTTTTTTGGTTATTATTACTTAGTGGATTAATATCAAAAGGAAACGATGCGTAAAACGATTAATATCATCACCTCTACTATTTGCTGCCAACTACACTACGGCTAATCCTGACGTAGCAAGAAACAACACAGCTTCTGAGGCAGCAGTTGCAGGTCAAATAAAAGTAAAAACCGGTACATAGATAGATATACAGTTGGATTGCTCCCTATTTTGTACAAAAAAATTGATGCCCGTAAGTGGAAACAAAAACTAAGGTAATCTGAATGGAGATTTCTTAGGTAACATGAAAATTTCATACGCCAATCTTGGAGAAACTTATGCAAATTACTCCAACGAAAATGGAAACATTCGTATAGGTTATCAATTACCAAATACACCAGCTCATCATTGCCAGCTGGTCACTATTGCAATATGATTCCTTTAGGCTTTTGATAGCAAAATGCTTAAATATCTTTACTTAAAACTTTCGGATTCATCATGAAAAAAATTAAAAATGAAGCTGAATTAGTAAAAGGAGCTATAAGCACTGGTGTGAAGTTTGCTGAACTACGAGGCGCGGCAATATTTGAAGCAACCGATTCTCAAAGTGAAAAAATTCTATATATATACCGACTTCTAGTTCACGATAAATTAATTCAACCTTTGCCAGAAGACCAAGTTTCACAAAAAGCCATGAGACATAAGCTCGCAATTTGGTTTGCTAAGCAGCTTCCAAAAGATCATCCTTTATTAAAATAAGTCTGTTACAGACCTAAAACAAGCACCATCATTCACGCTTTCAAAAATTCTAAACTCGATTAAACAATATAAATAAGCATAAAAAAACCGATATGCTGTACAACATACCGGTTATAAAGAGAGCCGCATCGTGAAGATACTAACTCTGCTTAGACATTACATCTTAATAAACGATAGTACGTGCCAAAACAATCATTGTTAGGAAAAAACCAAACAAGGTTGCCATTAAAATTGAAATTGTACGTAAAACCGTTGAATCTTTAATATTTGCATCTGAACTCATAAAACACCTCAATAATAAGTATATGATTTTATTGTCATTTCTGACCACTATTTACTTTGCATATAGTCTACTAAATTACTCAGGTATATGATATTAGAGAGATCTAATACGGCAATAAGTTATTTCTTGCCAATAAAAGCCCAAAGGACTGTCACAAAGAGCTCTTTAGGCTATACCCCACCCCCTTTAGCATAACTTTTTTCTAAAACTTAGCCCAAATTTGCCGATAACAAGAGGGGCAAATCTAATATTTTTCGTTTGCATAACAATGCTCGGCTGTAGGTTATTAATATAAATGAAAGATACAAAAGTCATTCTTACAGTTAGTCTAAGTGTAATTCTAAGTTTGATGCTCCTCAGCGCAACCATCACCCTACTAGCATATAAAAAGAATCTTTCTAATATTGATAGAATCGTTAGTAATAATAATATGAAGGCTAACTACATTACTCAAATGCGTAGCCATGCACGTGAACGTACCCTAAGTATGCAACGCATGCTTATTTATACCGACCCCTTCGAACGAGATGATCTATGGATATTGTTTAAATCACATGCAGGTAAATTTATTAGTTTTAGAAATAAACTATTAAACCTAAAATTATCAGCCGCTGAAATAAAGGATATTGAGTCACTAAGTAAATTATCCAGTAGAAATGGAGATCTCCAAAATAAAATAACTGAATTAATACTCACCAACAATGATCGTCCTGCCAGAAAATTACTAATTGAAAAATCCATTCCTCTACAAGATGAAGTATTTAGAAATATGTCTGTCATCTTAGATTCAATTGAAAATGAAACTACACAGGCAAGTATACAATCAACGAATGATTTTACTAAAACAATTTATTTAGTCTTCATTCTTGGTGGCATCACAACTATTATTAGTATTTTAATTACAAAATTTCTAATTTATCGAATCACAAAAACAGAAAAACAATTATTTCGCGAAAAAGAGCGAGCGCAAGTGACATTATATTCTATTGGTGATGGTGCTATCACAACTGATGCTGAAGGTAATATAGAGCATATAAATGATGCCGCCGCAAAAATAACCGGGGTTATTTCGCAAAATATTATTGGTAAACCGTTATTTAACATTTTTAAACTTGGGAACGAAACTAATAATAAAGCCATCAACGAAATATGGACTGATGTAGTAAATGAAGGAGTAGTGGCTGTATCTAAATCAGATTCTATTTTAATTAGAAAAGATTGTGAATTAGCGATTGAATATACGCTTGCACCCATTTTCGATGATGACAAGACCGTATCCGGTACAATCCTCATCTTTCGTGATGTTTCTGAATTACGTTCATTATCACTACAATTAATATATCAAGCTCAACACGACGAACTTACAGGGTTATTAAATAGACGGGAATTTGAAAGAAAAATAAAAGATGTTTTATTCGAAGTTCGACGATATCCTGAAATTAAGCATTGGTTAGTTTACATCGACCTAGACCAATTTAAAGTCGTCAATGATACTTGTGGTCACTTAGCAGGTGATGAACTATTAAAACAAATATCCACAACCATAAAACAAACCATTCGAGAAATAGATCATTTTTCTCGACTCGGTGGCGACGAATTCGCAATAATACTGAAAGATTGCAATTATGAGCTTGTTAATATGGTTGTTGAACGGATTCTAAAAAATATAAACGACTTTAGATTTTGCTGGGAAGATAAATGTTTTTCTATATCTGCAAGCATTGGGCTTATTGAGATAACAGATGATGCCGGCAGCATGTACGATTTAATGAGTAAAGTTGATGCCGCATGTTATCTGGCAAAAGATGAAGGCAGAAACCGAATTCATTTTTCTGCACATGACGATGAAGCCGTAAGTAAACAACGAGGCGAAATGGATTGGGTACATCGGATTCGACACGCTTTAGATACTCACCGTTTTGTATTGTATTACCAACCTATAAAATCATTACAAAATAACAACTCAGAATTTCATGCTGAGATTCTTATCCGTTTATATGATGACGAAGGTAATATAGTACCTCCAAATGCTTTCATTCCAGCCGCCGAGCGATACAACCTAATGACAGAGATTGATTGCTGGGTTGTAGATAACGCGCTTAAATTCATCAAATCTAATGATTTTGATTCACAAACAGTATCTATTAACTTATCAGCACAATCATTATGCGATAAAAACTTCTCAGATAAGATTATAAAATCACTTCATGAAAATGATGTAAACCCTCACAATGTTTGTTTTGAAATAACAGAGACAGCAGCAATTTCAAACCTTACTCAAGCCAAGTTATTCATACACAAGTTAAGAGAGATTGGCTGCAAGTTTTCATTAGATGATTTTGGAAGTGGACTAAGTTCATTCGGCTATCTGAAAAATTTAAAAGTTGATTATTTAAAAATAGATGGAACATTTATTAAAAATATCACACAAGACAAAATAGACTTAGCGATGGTAAATGCTATAAATCAAGTAGGTCATACAATGGGATTAAAAACTATTGCAGAATATGTTGAAAACAAAGAGATTGAGGATGTTCTTTTAACGCTGAATGTTGATTATGCCCAAGGCTATGGCATTCAAAAACCAGAACCGATTACAAATCTTCTCAAGAAACAATCAAAATAAAAAATATTATAGCTTACTTAATTTTTCCTGAACGTCGTCGCTTATAGCTTCCATCTTACTTTTAAAATCATCTAGACCATATTTACTAAAATAATTTTCTAAATGCTCGATATACTCACAATACTGAGAATTATAATTATTGATAACATTAACAACCTCATTTAAAGGTACAAGTTTTTTAGAAATAACTGTATTTTCTACAGGCTCAATAATATTACATAATGTTACATTTGCTGAGCGAGCTACCATTCTACTCGCACCACCCGCTTCAGGAGAAGCGGCAATCGGCCCGGACTTTGTATACACCGCCCCTTTAAAGGTAAACTTCTCACCAATGGGTACTAAATGAAATTTCAAAATTTATCTCCATAATGCTTATATGAAATATATAAAAATTTACTGTCTTACCTAAATTACAACCAATCCATACTAAGACTATACTTCAACAGCATCGAAAAACACATTAAAACAACGAATGCTCTTAAATATGCTGGATTTACTTTAAATAAACAATGAGAACCAAACCACGCACCAATAAACTGACCCAACATCATAATAATTCCTAGTAACCAAACGACTTGTCCAGCAAATAGAAAAACTATCAGAGCAGCTATATTAGATGAAAAATTAAGTCCCTTAGCCATTGCCGTAGCATCAATAAACCCATGGCCACGTAGAGAGACGCCTGCAAATGTAAAGAAAGATCCTGTTCCCGGTCCAAACATACCATCATAAAAACCAATGATAGGAATCACTATCTTCTGATAGGCCTTTAACGATATTTTCTCAAGATGCTTATTATTATGACTCTTTGGAGAAATAATAAAATAAATTAAAATCACAAGAAGTACGCATGGAACGATAAAAGAAAGAGCATCAACATTTATAAATTGAACAACAATAGCACCAAGACTTGAGCCTATAAATGAAAATAGCATTAAAAATTTAATATCAATCCATAGAACTTTTCGTTTAAGCAGCATCATGTAAGTTGCAGTTGCTGTCCCCATACTACCCTGCAACTTATTTGTACCAAGTGCCGCTAACGGAGGAACACCCCCTATTAATAATGCTGGCATTGTTACCAAACCACCACCACCTGCCAAGGTATCAATAAAACCGGCAATAACAGCCACTGAAAATAAAAATAATTCTAAATATAAATCACTCATTTAAATAAAGGCCAATTCTAAAAGTAGTTACTTGATTAATTAAAATCTATTGTATTACTTTATCATTTATATAGTAATGCCAGAAAGTCATTTACAGCGAATCAACTTAATAATAACAATCATGTTAAACTAGTTACATATTCATTTTGTCGACACCCATTAATATGTCAGATTCATACAAAGGGCTCTTAGCCGTCCATACAGCCGTTATTATTTTTGGTTTAACTGCCCTTTTTTCTAAATTTATAACACTTACCGCATTAGAAATTACATCACTCCGAAGTATTTTCGCAATGGGTGTTATTGCATTAATTTTTATTTTAAAAGGTGAATCATTACGTTTAACTAAAAAAAGTGATTATGGGATCGCCTTATTATTAGGACTATTTTTAGCGTTACATTGGGTGACGTATTTCCATGCTATGCAGGTATCTACCATTGCAGTTGGCGTTATCGCACTCTATACCTTTCCCGTTATTACCGTATTCATTGAACCACTATTCCATGGTAATAAACCACATATAAAAGATGTAGTGAGTGCACTAGCCGTTTTATTTGGCATATATCTAATGGTTCCAGAATTTTCATTAGACAATCAGACTAGCCAAGGGATATTGTGGGGTGTGCTCTCAGCACTATTTTTTTCGTTGCGCAATATAATACAAGGACATTATTTTACGAGCTATTCAGCAAAACATAGTTTATTTTACCAAACACTTATTACATTTATTATATTAATCCCCTTTTCCTATGAAGTAATTCCTTCGATTACTATAACCCAATGGGGACAGTTGCTTATTCTTGGTATATTTTTTACAGCGCTACCACACACACTATTTGCATTTAGCTTATTAAAACTTAAAGCTAAAACGGCAAGTTTAGTAGCATGTGTTCAAGTCGTTTACGCAACACTCTTTGCGGCCATATTACTCAACGAATTACCTGAGTTAGCCACTGTGGTTGGTGGAGTCATTGTAGTAGCAGCCGCAATATACGAGTCTTACACTGCAACAAAGACCTGATGGGAACTTATAATTAAGACTCGAAGTTATAATGAATAAGAATAATTATTAATCAACATTAAGCATTGTATATAAAAACTGCGTATGTTCGGCTGCTTCACGCCCAAGACTAGTAAGATAGCCTCCATCAACTTGTGTAATAAAGCCTTTATCATATAAACGTTGTGCAGCCGATATTTTAGCTGCTTCTGCCGTTTTATGAACTTTAATCCCTTCCTGGCTTGTAGTTAGGTCAAAAAGCATTAAAACTTTTAGTTCTTCAATATTCTCTTGTGTATACGACATTATAACTCCTAAACAACAATACAACTTTAGACACTGAGATATTCCCTAGCTTAATAGAAAACATCTCGTAATTAAAATAAATTACAGACTACTATGTAAAATTCCAATCCAGGACTCAGTTGTTAGAAAACCTTTAGTCCATGGCTTCCATTTTGCGGAGAGGCCTTGTTTCTTGATTTTTTCCAATGACATTCCTTTATTTTTCATTGCCTGAACTTCAGCTGATGTTCCAACCAGCATATCATGAAAGTTTTGTAGGTCTTTTTTATTAGATAAAGGGCCATGACCTGGGACAATTTTTGTTTTGTTATCAATCATTGTAAGAATTGATTTAACATTTTTTGCCATATTTAGCACATTGCCACCGTGATCTATATCAACAAAGGGGTAAAATCCGGAAAAGAAATGATCGCCCATATGAACAACATTTGAGTTTTTAAAAAAAACAACGGTATCCCCATCAGTATGGCCTCGCGCGAAATGCACTAATTCGATTTCTTCATTATTTATATATAAAGACATCTTCTTCTCATAAGTAATCGAGGGTACAGCATGTTCTGGATAAGGTTTAGAAACCATTTTGAAAAGCTTTATTTCTTGAGTCGTTAACAAGCGAGCCCTCACATTATCGTGCGCGATAATCCGAGCGTGTTTCCCTAATAAATAATTACCTTGCGTATGGTCTCCATGCCAATGTGTATTAATTAAGTATGTTAATTTTTTTACACCACCGTATTTTGCAAGTTCTTTTTTTAAAGATTTTGACATTACTTTATAATCAGCATCAATAAGCAATAATCCATCTTTTCCTTTAATCAAAGCAAGATTTCCACCTCGACCTTGAAGCATAACAATATTATTCGTTAATTTTGTAGTTTTAAACGATGGTGATTTATCATGATGATTTTCTGCATTAACGACATTGGATATCATTAATAAAAACATTGTTAAAATAGAAAATGTAAAAGTTTTATAATTATTCATTTCAGTTCCTCTGTTAATTATTTTTTTCTTGCAATCGGCCTACTCTATAAGAATCAATTATTCCAACAACCCAGCAAACTAAAATAGTTGTTGTTGCAATATCCACCGATTGGGTATCCGTAATACTTGATTGCTTAGAAACCAGCTCCATAATCGATATTAGGTCAGGCTGAACTTCACCTAATTGAATTTTATGCATAATCTCAGTCGCTTTATTCAAGGCTATCGACATTATGTAATAAACACCACAAATAGATATACCAACTAAGATAAAGGCCATAATATATTTTTTTAAGAAAATATGCCCTGCTCCTGGCAATACAAGGGCAGATAGTAAAACTGCTTTAGTTGATTTATTCATGGTAGTAAAAATCGGAATAACGATAACTCGTTACCGATAACCCTTCTAAAACACCATCACTCACGTAAAGCTCCATTCGAATAATTCTACTATAACTATGTATATTATATGTTATTGATAAAACGAACAAATTCTATCTTCTTCGCAACACCATTTTTCTATCATATTGATTATTAAAGTTTTTATGGCATATCAGCCTGGTATTTTCTACTGACAAGAAAAAAGGATTGCCAGCTTTACTGACAATCCCTCTAACTACTTTGCTCTAAAATGAGCCTGTTTTACACTACTAACGTACTATTATTTTTATTTTCTTTGAGACTACAGGTGGATTATGAGGGATATGTGATTTATCACCCATGATCAACTGTAATGTATGCTCACCTTTTGCAAGTGTTAACTCAACCTCTGTTTGACCACCACCAAAGTGCCTCACATCTTTACCCATAGGTGTTTTAAAGTTTGGTAATTTGCCATCAACAATTAAATGATGATGCCCTGTTTTAGCTTTTGCTGTTCCAGCGGGTGCTACACCCATACCACGCAAACCAAATTTGATAACAAATTTTTCAGGTACAGTCGCGCCAGAAGCCGGACTTATTATATAAGCCATAGCTCCACTAGGTGATTTAGTACGAGGCATTTCAGCAAGCGCAACAGATGACAAAAAGAATGATGTGACTAAAATTACTGTATTTCTAAAAGCTGTATTCATAGATTTCTCCCTTATTTCTATTTTTTACAGATTCAAATTATATTTATAATATATCCCTCTTTACATATTGGGATATTGCTCCATTTAACGTTGCGGATTTTCTATGAAGTAAATTATTAATTCAATTAATTATTCCTTATAAATTCACTTTTATATTAAAAGTGTATAACACTAGGCATTAATGATATTTACTGATTAAATATTAATCTACTTGAATAATATAACTTCACACTACTCCTCATTTATTTACTCGACCATTAACATCTCTTTAATACGGTAAATACTTCATAAAAAAATATCTATTTTCCTGATAATATTTCACCTTCTCTAAGAAGTTAATCATATTTTCTTAGTGGCTGGCTCACTTTATGAGTTATTGGTGCTAGTGTAATATTTTATTACACCAGTATATAATTCGCCGCGAGTCGGATTGGCAAGGATGTCTACGAAAACAAAAGGGAAACATGATTTCATTCCACAAACAAAATCAAAAAACATATTTAGTCAATAAACAGGGAGAACCATGACTATGAAAAATCAATATTTAAAATTAACCTTTATAACAATACTTTCAATTCTATCTTTTACCGCCTCTGCGGAGAGTTAAAAATGTACTGATACCGCAATTGCAGCAGCTGAATCATATGACCCAGGCAGCAGTGAATATTTAAATTGCCTTCGAGTTCGTGATGAATTCAAAGTTGTAGTGTCATGGAACAATAACTTAAAAAATGGAAAAATCTTTAAAACAACTGGCGCTACTGTTGGTCAACAAGCAGTTAATGTTCGAAACTTAACGCGTGATTATAAAAACAATTACGGAATGATTCATGGTGAAGAGTATAAAACGGTTGTGGTTGCTTACTCTAGTGGTGTTGACTGGTTACGAAATGATAGAGAACAAGCAAATATAAATATGGTGAACAGCATATTAGATCAAGGTATTAAGATTTTTGCATGTCAAAATACGATGAAAGCTAAAGGTCTTGTTTTGGCTGACCTACTACCAGGTGTTCAAGTTGTGCCTGCAGGTGTATCAGCTGTTGTGGATTATCAAAATAGAAAATACGTTTATTTAAATCCATAAGATCGTTAAATAAATGGGTGGCAAGCATAAATAATCTTTGCTTGTCACCGATTTCCTACTACTAAATTATATACTAGCCTTGCCCTTAACTTAACTTTTCGCAGCCTTCTTTTTAGCAATATTACCCACAAAAATATTCACCAAAGCAATAACCGTAAAGATGCTTCCAATAACTAAGGTAAAAGCAATAAAAAAAGTACGCCCATCCGTTACCTCAGTAGCAGGAATAACTGAAACAATTGTCATTGCCAAAAAGTAACTGCTAATGGCGCCTATTGTGAAAATCCGAGTTACTTTATTTTTTAGCCTTAAAGCTAATGATACTGAAATAACAAAAAACAAGAAAAGAATATAACCAATTTTCATTTGAAGGAAGCCTAATAGCCAAAGTGTAGGTGCAACAACGCAGATGCACCTTATCAATAATGTTATCGGCCGTCAGCATAGATACTTGAGATAATACGAATATAAGCCTCATCGCCTGATATCTGTTGATATTTGAATATTAGAGAATTCTACTAAATGATTACAGGGATAAAGAAAGACCCATACTTACTAACAAGTATCATTAAAAGTTAAAATATCCCATACTCATGTAAACCGTATATCTGTAGGCAAGCTAATGAAGTTTTTAATCATTACCATTATAGTTTTCTCACTCTTACCGAATATTTCAAATGCAAAAAAAAGGACAACGGCAAGTATTATCGCTAAGGAACCCGTAACCATGATGGATCTTGGCCTCTTAAAGTTAAATTCAATGTTAAGTAATACAAGCTTTGCTGGACTAGGCGGAGCCACAATAGGTGCAATCTATAATGCCAAACGCGGAACAATTGATCTTAAAGTGAGTAAACCTGTTAAAAAGGCCAGTCGCTCTCAATGTAAGAAAATAATAAATTACACAAAAAAAATATTTGTACAGTTATACGGTGATAAGAAAGTTGCTAATATCCACCATTACTTTAAACATGAAGGTATAGGCTATAAAAATAAAATTAACTGGAAAAAATTAGCCCATAATGTTGTTATAACAGGCATAGTACTCACTAAAAATAATTACCAACATAGCGTCTACTGCCAAAGTAATCTAATGAAAAATAAAGTCACTTATTAAATAACGTTGTATTTCTATTAACATCAAAGTTTTGATAGTTACCTTATCAAACTTAAACCTGAGTCATTCGATAGCAGAATCATAAAAATAATTATGGTTGAAATTTAATCTAATTTCTTTCTTATAAGTAAAACCATCCTATCTATTAGTTTTCCTTGCTGGACGTTTTTATCTTAAGTTCGTTATAAGTAGTATCACTGGAATACTTGTTTCAGACTAAAATGGAGAATATGAATATGGTTGTTAAAGATATAATGAATCTTTCGGTTAAAACGGCTAATACATCTACCTTAATTAAGGATATAGCCTCTCTTATGTGTCTTAATGAAATATCAGGCGTTCCTGTTATTGATGATGCAGGAATCTTAACGGGCATCCTGTCTGAAAAAGATATTCTCAAAGCGATGTTTCCTGATGTTGATCAGATAATGAGCGGAGGCCTTAAACATGACTATGAATCCATTGAATCTGATTATCGTGATGTACTTCACAAAACAGCCGGTGATTTAATGACTCAAACTGTAGCTTCAGTTTCTCCTGACATGCCACTTTTGAAAGCGGTATCAATGATGTGCGTTAAGAAAATTCGTAGAATCCCGGTAACCGATAGCAACAATAAACTAATAGGTATTATCAGTATTGGTGATGTTCACAAAGCTATTTTTCAGGAAAGCTTGCTTAAAATGCACTAAGTTAATTTCTGATACTAATAACTCACTATTGTCATTTTAGTTAGTCGATAATTGTTCGAAATGTTAAATTAACGCGTGGACTGTTTATAGTTCTTGTAGGAGGTAAAGAATGAAGCCAATTCTTTTGCGTTTCTCCTTTCATTATCAACAAACTTCCTGACTGTAAAAACAAGGATACTTTATCCTTATCTTGTTTATGTTTAAACAGAAATTTCCGTTCAGCACCTAAGCTTAAAGAAGCAATAGCGGAATTTTTTTCTAGTTCCTCTTCACTATCACAATGCCAAGACATTCCTTCACTACCATCGTGATATAAATTAAGTAAACATGAATTAAACGTTTCACCAGTCTGCTGTTCAATTAATAACTTTAACGCTACTAAGTCATCAATCCATGGCAAAGCAGTCTTAGTGGTATTAGAGTATGTATATTTATAAGGCTTATCTCCGTACCACGCCATTTTTCGTTTGGTCGTAATACGTTTGCCGTAGATAACAACCTCATCATTTTTCCATAAAATTTTATTCAGTAATTTCTCTAAATATTGATATGAATCCGAAGTAGAAATTATTCGGTCATAATAATTAACAACACCTTCTTTCGGCAATAAATTCCTAGGTTCGCTATTTAAATTATCAAACAAATCCATTAGTGTATCGCTACTAGCTCTTCGACAAAAGTTCTTTTGAAAATTGATTCAGAGATAAAATTGTACCCGCATCAAACGCCAAAGATATTTTCTCTTCAACAAGAAGTACTTCCCGCTGAGCTAACTCTAAACGCCTCATACCTGACTCAGTTAAGGTAACATAAAATGAACGCTTGTCTTTAATATTTTTATTACTTTCAATTACACCTGCATTTAAAAGTTGATTCACTAATACGCTCATCGTTGCACGAGTGACATTCATATAACGACTCAAATCTGAGACGGTAATCTTCCCAGACTTTTCTAAAAAAACCATGACTCGAAATTGTGGGATACGTAATCCTGAATACATTAATGCTAGATTAAGTTTTTTTTCAAACTGCTGCATTGCTTCTAGCAACTCAATGACCTGAAGCTTATCCATATATACCCTTTTAAATTAATAGTTAGTTCGACTAACAATCAAAAAACTATTTCACTATTTTATTGTATTTGCATATTCTTTAATTAGATTGTGGCACAAAGCACAGCAGATTAAAACGAATCGATACAATAGTAATTATTACGGAGAGTATTATGAATACTGCAACACAAGTATGTCCTATTAGCGAAGCTGTTCTTGAAGATCGTATATCGACACTTGAATCTACGATATCTGAATTACAAAAAAAAGTGCCAGAGAATAAGGTTTCTATTATTGTTCTTTCTGGTGATTTTGATAAGGCTATGGCAGCCTTTATGATGGCCAACGGAGCAATTGGCATGGGCATGGAAGTCACTATGTTTTTTACCTTTTGGGGTTGCTCCGTTATAAAAAAAGAGCGCCGATTAAAGGGGAAAAAATTTACTCATAAATTGATAAATCTTATGCTACCAGGTAGCTCAAAAGACCTAGCTCCATCACAAATGTCATTTGGAGGCTTTGGCCGAAAAATGTTTAATTACATGATGAAAGGCCAAATGGCATCTCTCGAAGAGCAAATAGAAATTGCCGTTGAAGCAGGAGTGAAATTTCAGGTATGCTCACCATCACTGGGAATGATGGGCTTCGACGAAGATGAATGGATTGTCCCTGTTGATATATGTGGAGTAGCAGCAATGTACGATGTTGCTCTAAATGCGAGAACGGCTTATTTTATTTCTTAAAAAAATTAAGAGATATCCACACGATAATTTTTATTTCAATGGGCGATGGATTTATTACTATAAATTTACCGTCCTCTTTTCAATTAATGTCGTCTGCCTTTACCCTTGTTGTTTCCTTTACTCTTTCCGTTCCCTTTTCCATTACCTTTCGTTTTCAAATTCCCATTAGAATTACGACTTTCACCATTCAAATCATGCCCTCCTTTGAGTGCATGGAATTTGCGAGAGCCCGGCTTTATACCCAACCGCTTAGCTATAACTCCCCACCCTTTGTCTTTATTAGCACGGTAGTGAGTTATAACAACATCTACAGGTTGATGAGACATTTCCGCCAAACGTAACACCATATAGGCATCAGCGTGTCCACCGACATTACTAATAACGGCTTTCACTTTCGCCTCACCAAGATGAAAACGAGTAGCGATCTTCGCATTGATCCCTAAGGGATCTAGATGTGCTTCAACTGAAAGTTTTTCAAGCCAAGAAAAATTAGCAGCTTGCGCGGTTGAATAAAGAGATAATTGAATAATGAGTGTTAAGATCCATAATTTCATTGATTTCATTTTCTTCCCCTTAGAAAGATTCATTTTATATAGTTAAACCAATCAGAAAAAAGTGATTCATTAATCGCAGCAACAACCGATCGACCTTCCAACTTGCTTTTAAAAATTGTATCGCCATCTAATGTACAGCTTGAACCACCTGCTTTCTCAAATATAAAGTTACCAGCAGAATAATCCCAAATATTTTGTTTACCATGTAAATACATATGTCCACGATTAACCGCTAGCCAACACCAATCAAGTGCAGAAGCGCCAAAATTTCTTTGTGATGCATAGGGTTTATCTTTAACCAGCCTCACGGATAAATCATTATCTAATCTTTTATAATCAATAATCGCAATTGCATTATTTATATCAGTAATATTATTAGCAATTTCAATCTTAGTATTATTTAAAGATGCAGACGAATCTTCTTTGGCAAAGAAGCACTCATCTCGTACAGGATCAAAAACTAAGCCCATAATGACTTTATGATTATAGATAAGCGATAAAGACACCGCGAAATAAGGAATACTACCTGCAAAATTACTCGTTCCATCTAAAGGATCAAGACACCAAATAGGTTTTCCAGAATTAAATGCTAATGCTTGCTCTTCCGTAGACATTTCTTCAGACAGCAATACCGTGTCTGGAAATGATTGTAATAACTCGGACTCCAAGCGATTCTGCATTGATAGATCAGCTTCCGTAACAAGACTACCATCCACTTTAGTTTGACTACTAACATGTGTAAATCTCGATAACAATTCTTCAACTGCCGCTTGCTTGACTAGATTAATAACTTTAGGAGAATCTATTTTCATATTAACTACTTTATTTGATACCTCATTCATTGCCCCCAAAATAACACAAAATATAATTTGATACTCTAAGTTTGATACTCTAAGAATGTAAACTTCTCCACCTTATTTTAGAAATTTTCCGTATCAAATTTAATATCTATATAAAATGCCAATTCTTGATATTTTACGAGCCATTATTTCATAGAATTGCAATTTATATTTTAATAACATAAAGCATAAACATTCTATTATATGAATAACAATGACAAGTTATAGGTACGAGGAGATATGTTATGGATACTAGCTTTAACTTAATTCTTGGTATTTCGGAATTGCTTTGTAACGTAATCCTATAGTTTATCAAACAACGAAGCCGATTCAGCATGACTGCGATTGTATCTAATTGTATTCTTTTATGAGATACGTGACAATTCTATACTTAAATGATCGCTATTCTTATAGCTATTATGGTTTACTTCTCTTGATATATAGAAAGAAATCAACCTAAAGATATTTCGAGCCTCGTTTTATACAATCGCTTAAATCTTTCATATTAGATCCATATCGTTTGTAACATCGATCAGAAAGCTCACCTCTTTTTAAATTTCTAAAAAAAGATTTATCCGCTCGCTCCTGTCTTCTTTGCATTTCTTCAGCATAAAGCTCAGAGCTGGTTTTACCTTTAGAGGCTCTAATATCTTCAACAATTTCCAAATTCTGATTCAGAATTTCATTTGATATCCTTAACCGTTCCTCATTTATCGCCCTTCCTGATAAAGTATTCTTTTTATAATTCTCCATGGCTTTTTTCATTTCAGCAGAATTAACATTCAAAAGTACATTTATTGTAGTATTTTCAGGTTCGCTTGACTCTGCTTTAGGTGTTTCTGGAGATTTACGAAACACTTCAAAAAGGTCAGGGTTATAATGATTAGTCGCACCAATACCAGCCAACAATAAAAAAACTATCATAAAACGATTCATTCTTTTGATCCTATTGTATTAAAGTCAGAGTACGGCTTATGTTATCATTAACAAAAATTAGACTCTTTCCCTCTTATAATTTATTTTTCTAATGGATAGACAGGGTCATCATTATGTTCGCAAATCCAGTTAACCCATAATTTTTCATCTGTACCCTCTTCGATAGTTACATAATTTCTAGAACGTATATATTTATTTGAACAATGAGGATTCAACATAGAGACTTTAATCGTGTTATCTTCATTCAAATATTCATCATCATCATTCGTTACAGCCATAATGCCAAACCATTCGATCATACTCGGCGAGGGATGCACTATTCCTGATGATACTACTTGATGAATCTTTACCGGCTGCTCCGAACGTCTATCGTTAATGACACCCAAACAACCAATGTGTATGTCACCAGATAACATAACCGTTCGTCCCTTACGTTGTTTTGCATTGTCTAATAATCGCATGATAAGTCTGGCTCGTTCACCTTGATGCTCTTTTGCGCGCCAATGATCTTTTAAATCATCCGTAAGTTCTTCTTCCCACGGGGTGAAATCAAACACACTCTCTGTAAAGGAGAAATCTCTATATACGACGGGTACTGCTGTTAACAATAGTAAATCGCCATCTGCTTTGATATTTTCTAATACACTAGTAACATCAGCCCATTGAGACTTACTCATTATTTCTTTAACCGTTCTCTCTGAGCGATTATCAATAGCGACTATATGATAATTTCTAAATGATAGCGAAAAAGCATAATGGGGCGAAGTTGGATTAATTAAGCTTTTATTCTTAGTAGTGCGAATTTGATAGAGTTCAAAATATTTTTTTGCATACTTAAAGATTAATTGATAAACATCGCAGTCTTGTATATCCATTGGGTAACTTCCCCAACCGTCAAATATATCGTGGTCATCCCACATCATCACTGATGGAATCGATGCGAGCATAAGAGACATATTCTTATTTGACCATCGTGTTTTATATAATTGGTCATAAAAACTATCAATTTGTTGTTCCATGACTTTTGATGTTTTTCGCTTTACCTTCGTTTCTCTCGGTAACTCAGACCATTCCGATAGTTTTTTCACTTGACTCCATATACTATCGGCATATAACTGATCTCCGCCCATCAATAGTAATGAAAATGGTGCCCCATCATGTTGCTCTACCATTTTATCCCATAAGAAATATGGATCTGATGTTTTCTCTTTTAATGCTTCATCAGAAAAACCATTGCATGATGTATAAGCAAACTTTGGAGATTCACTTTTACCTGGAACATAAAACCACCAGGAGGATCTTTCATTTGTATCTGATGCCGTTTCGTCATCAATTTCAATAGAATATTCTACATAATTACTATCCGCTGTAGCAGAAATTTTATGTTCAGCTCGCCAAAATTCACCCGATGCAGTTGTCCCCACCTTTTCAGCATTAACATCTGTTCCATCAATAGTTACAATAACTGTATTGACGGAATTCTTTGTTAATAAACAAACGGTGTAAATATCAGATGATTCCAGACCTAAGATTGGGCCTAGCAAAATTGATGACTTCATAATATCTCCTTATATTTATTTAGAACTATCAATATTCAAATTAACCAATTTTAATTACTACAATTAGAAGCCTATCTAATTTACTCTGTATTGTAAATTCTGTATTTCACATTCTATAGTGTGATAACTTTTCTAGCTAAAAATACAATCGCTATTATTACAACTCCACCCAATATTTTATCCATTATTACGGCTGAAAATTTAACTGCACCAAAATATGAGCCTATTATTCCACCGGCTATAACTGCAAATATAATTGGAAGATAATTCATTAAATCAATTGAGTTGTATTGCAAGCGAGAAATCAAACCTGAACAGGAATTTAACCAGGTAAAAACAGCTCCACATGCAGCAGCTTCTTTTTCCGTTCCTAAACCGAGGATAATAATAAGTGGTACAAGATAGATTCCACCACCAATACCAACAATCCCCGCGATCAACCCCAATACTGACCCCACAAATAGTGAAACAACTATTTTACCTTTCTGAGTTAGATTTAATTTAAGGCTAACGCTATTACCAAAGAAAATTCTTATCGCAACAAATACCAATGAAATCAGTAAAATCCAATAAAAAATAGTTTTCGGAAGAGAAAGAGAACCACCTAAATATGCCATCGGCATTGATGAGATTAAAAAAGGGATAATCAGCTTAAAATCCCCATGTTTATTTCGTAAAAAGTTGTAGCTACCAAATGAAGTAACAAACAAATTAAGCGATAATGAAACCATAGGGATAGCGAAAGTATTAAAACCAAAAATCGCCATTAAAGCGGTATATGATGAGCCACCACCCAAACCAACTGATGAATACACAAGGGATACAATAAAAAAGAGTATTACTAAAAATATAGGCGATAGCAAAATAGTATCAACCACTAAAATTACTCCTGGGTATATTGGTAATATATTGAAGAAAGTTTATTCAAGTTGTCATTATATGACGATAAATAATCATCAATGAATTACTATACAGAATGGATGCTTAAATAACTATAATTTCAGAATATGCGAAAAACAGGGACTAGCCGTATTTCCACCGCAACCCTTTTAATCATCTTTAGAAGTTTATTCGTTAGGATTCTAGAAGTTTCCTGATTTTATCACGACAGTTTGTTATTTTGCATTTATCTGCGTAGCGACACTCCAGTTGAAGATCGAGTACAACATCATCTTCAATATCTAACATGCAAACCAAAGCAATCTCTTCACGTTCGATTTCTGTACGAGCCTGTTTTAATAAACTTATGGTACTACAGCCATCAATAAAACGTTTCTTAGCAAATTTAACAATATGGTTAAAATCGTATTCACCAAAACAACCAGCGTTACTATTTTCCATTACATCCGACCTTACAACTTTATAATTCCAACTTTCACACTTTACATTAAAATAATAACGTTTATCACTATCTACACCTTGATACAGATCAATTAACGCTAATTCCATACCAATAAAAAAGTAATTTGGACATTTTTAGGACTCAATCCTTCATTAGTCTTTTTAAACTATACTTACACATTTACAAATTTTAAGTTTCATCATACTCTTTCCCCCTATATAATCGTCAAAAACACAGGAAATAAACAATGAACAACAATTTAATGGTATTACCAGCAAAAGATTCTAAGAATATCCGCCTACTACGTATCCCTGATGACTTTGAGGAACACGAAGCCTATCGTTATGTAACGGGGCTTATTGCACAGGCAGAAGAGAGTTCTGACTATACATGGGATGATATATCGGATTTATTGGAACAAAAAGGGTTTGAGAGCGTTGAATTTACCTTAGGTCCACTCCTGGATTAATAGAGGTCAGATCACATTAGACGCAAATTTTAAAGAAAACTCTTTCTCTATGTTATCCATCGACAAAGTATTATCATCCACTAATTCGTACAAATATGCTTTCGAAGAAGGTCTTACTAAAATTCTTCAAAATCAAACGGCAGGCACATTCATCCTAGCTTGTGCAAATATTTTCCAGAAATGACAAAAATATTTTCAAAAATGTATCTATTGGTATACTTCTACAAATAATAAAATTTATTAGTAAAAATACAAAAACTTGATCCATGAAAAACTAAATTTTCACTTTAATTTGCGGGCTGAATTCGAAAAATTTTTCCACTATCAGTTGAGAAATAAATTAAACCATCAGGGCTTTGCGTTAGAGCACGTATCCGCTCGTTCATGGTTTCTATTAAACGTTCTTCTTTAATTGCTTTTCCAGATTTGTTAATAACAATTCGATTTATATGTTGTAACTTTAATGCGCCTGAGAATAAATTCCCTTTCCACTTAGTCAGTACATTGCTGGAATACATCATCAAACTACCTGGAGCGATTGAAGGAATATAAACTTTAACGGGATCTTGCATACCTTCTCGATGAGTTCCTTCACCCACAGAAACAGGCCCCCAATATTCCTTACCATAAGAAACAACAGGCCAACCGTAATTGGCACCACGTACAATTAAATTTATTTCGTCACCGCCGCGAGGACCATGTTCTATTGACCATAATTGTTTTTGTTTAAAATCATATGCCATTCCCTGAGGATTTCTGTGCCCATAACTCCATATTTCAGGTAACGCATCTTTAACGTTAACAAAAGGATTATCTATTGGAACACTGCCATCTAAATTTAAACGAATAATTGAACCTGCATGATTAGTTAAGTCTTGTCCATTCGGCCGGACACCTCGGTCACCGATACTAAAGAACACATGGCCTTCACCATCAAAAGTTATACGGCTACCAAAATGATAATTTGTTTCTGTCGTAGAGTTTGTTACTAACAAGTCTTGCCACTGAATAAATTTATTATTCTTTATTTTACTCCTCGCTAAAACTGTTACCCCTTCACCTTCCACTTCTTTAACATAGGTAAAATAAATCCATCCAGATTTTTTATAATTAGGCGGCACTGCAACATCAAGCATTCCACCTTGTCCGTCGACCATTACACGCGGAATATTTTTAAGTTTTACTTTACCCCTTTTATTTATATCTAGCCGATACACACTTCCATTACGATCGGTTACTAACAAGCTATTGTTTGATATAAAAGCCATTCCCCATGGCACGCCTAAATTTTCAGCTACCAGCTCTATCGCTAAAGACATTCCTTCACTTCTTATAGCTAAAGGTGAACTCATTGTTGGAGATATAAAAGATAGCAGTAAACTCGTTATGCAAATTAAACGAATCTTTTTTAAAGAAGGAGGTGTTAATAAAATCATTTCTATTTAACCTTGAAAAATAAGTACATCCATTTTACGATAGCTTTATATTAACAAGTAATTTATTCCTAACCCATATATTTTTGTCATTACCCTCCCTTTATTTTAGTCTATAATTATAACTTCGCTCAGTAAGCAATCATGGTAGGTAACTCTGTGAAATGTAGTTTTTTAATATTAGTGAGTTCTATTTTTTTAGTCTCATGCTCAATGCAGCCACGTCTGTCAGATTTACCCCCCTTTGCAGATATGCACTTACATTTTAATTGGGATCACGAAGAACTATTAAGTGCAAAAGAAGCGGTCGGAATTTTAAAAAAACATAATGTTGTATTAGCATCGGTGTCCAGTGTTCCATCACGTTATGCATTAAAATTAAAGCAAGCAGGTGGTGATTGGATTGTTCCTCTCGTATCTCCTTATTATCATGCAGGTAATCGTTTAAATTGGTATTACGACAAAAACCTTGTTGCAGAAATTCGTAAACTTGTCGAAACGGGCGACTATGCCGGTATTGGCGAAGTGCATCTTACAGCTGGTATTGGTCCTAGACGAGACAACCCCGTATTTGTTGGTTTGTTAGATTTAGCAAAAAAATTCAAACTGCCCTTTTTAATTCACACTGATGCAGGTAACCATAAATTCTTTTTGGACATTTGTAGTAAATACCCAAACGTACGTTTCCTTTGGGCTCATGCCGGTGGTGTGTTAGGACCAGAGCAACTTGAACCATTAATGCAAGCTTGTCCGAATGTGTGGCTGGATATTGCGGCTCGAGATCCGTGGCATTACGATTTATTTGCCTATGAGGATTATTCATTAATAAAGGGTTGGCATGAATTAATTATAAAATATCAAGATCGTATTGTGACTGGAACTGACCCGGTTTGGAATGCTCAAGACATGTACCGCTGGTATGAGGCAGATGAAGGTTGGGCACATTATTCGCAGTTCCATCATTTTCATCGCAACTGGATGAAACACTTTCCAGCGGCTATAGAAAAAAAATTACGACTTACAAATGCACAACGTTTTTTTGGAAGAAAGGGTCGTTTTTTAGATTGATGCCAATAGAGTCAGCTATGAAGTAGCAAGTTTCCCCCCCTTTTACTTACTCAAGCCTTCAAATAAATTTTTTTTCAATGATCGCTTACCCAAGTTTAAAGATTTGCCAACCGATGCAGGAGGTTCTGGTATTGAATTACATGAATAGATTTTCTAGTTTAACCAAGGGCAGAGTATGTTGAACATCTACTCTGCCTCTGCTTTTCTTAATATCACTTATTTAAATAATCAATAAAGAGCGGATGTTGAAGGACTTTCTCCGTTGCGCGTGTAACGGCACCATTAATAGCGGATAAGTACTCAAGGGAGAGGCATTATGATGGTGGACAGAAAATGATTTCCCAATTCACTAGTAATATTAACATCCACTTGTCCTGTCCAGCTCTTTACGTATTGAACATTGTGCAACCGCATTTTAATGGATTTCTTAGCTATTTTATCTACTGTTACATTTTGATGTTTTAATCCCTGCTCCAATAATTTCAGTGCCGTATCTGTGTATTGTTTTAAATCAGCGTCGAGTCTGTCTCCGTAAATTTTTACAATATTGGGCTTTGTATAATAATTGATGACATTAATTGCTTGTCCTGATTTGTAGCTTGGCACCACATTTTTTTCTATTGGGAAGTCTTCAACACTAGCATCAACTCGAACAGTACCGCAGCCAACTAATAAGAAAGCACTAAATAAGGGTAAGAGCAAAAATAACAAACGTTTAGGATATTTTAGTTCCATGAGAATCTCCTTAAATATACTTATATTGACAATTATTTATACACTGCACGTAACTAAACAATAAATTAGGTAGATCAAGGAAGGTAACGAAAAGATATAGCGATGGTTAAAATTAAACCACTCTTGACTTTTACGCATTGAATACTCTATAACCGAATTTTGATTTAGAGATTTCCCCTATTACTAATTTTCTATGTTAATCTAATAGGTCACATTAAATAGATTATATAAGGAAATATAACTATGCAAATACCAACTCCCATATTTAAGTTAAAAAAACTTACAACTGTACTCATAATATTTCTTACATTGAACTTATTTTTATCGATGGCGAAAGCAGATAATCTTTGGGTTCAATCATTACCCGAAACAGAAATAATAACGCAGTTTCATGGAAACCCTAAAACGGCGCAGTTACGTTTATTTATGGCTGGCAATCAAATTGTTATGATGGACAACTTAATTGCTGAATTTAAAAAACAATATCCAAAATATCAGGAAATATTTTATGTTACTTTACCGCCGGGTAAGGAGTTACAGTGGATATTAAAAAATGGTGCAGAGTGGCGTGCAAAAGATTTCCCTAATGTACAGGAGCTAATTAAACCAGACCCATCTGATCAATCTAGTTGGTATATGCAAGAAACAAGTGCTCCCGGTGTTGGCTTTAAGATGACACAACTTCCCGATGTTTATACAACGGTTTCACTTGGCCATTTAAATAAATTAAGTGCAGCCGGTCTTATAGATAAGTATTTTACTTATACTCATAATCAACTCGCTATAATGGCGCATGTTACTCAAGTTGCTCAACTGCAAAATATTGCAAACGATGATAGCATTATTGTCGATACAATTGATGATGGCAAAGCCGGCTTTAATAGCAACGGCGAGTTAACTGCAGAAGGATTATATCGCTTGTTAGCTTCAGGATTAGTCACTTTATCTGAGCCTGATATTAAAACTCAGGGAATCGAGCGACATATCTGGCGCATGTATACAAATGCCAGCCATGGTGTTTATGGCTGTCCTGCATCAAACCACCCTGTTTGTAGTGTACAAGTTAATGATATCTTTCCTACCCAGCAAGACACTCAAACTGGAATGGAAGAATTCTTTTCCAACGAAGCTAATACAAGCTTACGAAAAATTGTATATTATCTTAAGCGTTTTAATTTAGATGATTACGTTAATCCCAGCGATGCCACAACCTTTGTAACCTCGGTTCATCATTTAGAAACCCCTGAAAATATTGAACAAGGCTTAACACTAGGACGTTTAACGGTTGGTACGGTGTGGGGAACAGAAGTTGAGTTTCAACAATTTAGAAAAAACAATCCTGACTTAGTTGCATTGCGTGTGAGTTCTGCTGCTGGCGTTGACGGTAAAGCACTAAATCGTAGTGATGATGTAAACTATCTTGCAACCCGTCTTGATTATGATGAAAATAAAAATAAACGTGCAGCGAAAGATTTTTTAACATTTTTAAAATCACCCGAAGCACAAATTATATATCAACGAGCAGGATTTATTCCAGCTACAACAGATGAGCTGAATAACAAGATAAAATTGAACTAATATTTAATAAAGTTGGGAGAAGATTTATCTGCACAGCATTCAGAAGTCAATATTGGAGTCTAAAAAAAGTACAAAATTATTCATATAAATTGACTTTTGATTGCTCCCTTTTTTATCTAAGCTAATTTTACACCCCCATTTAACTAGCCTTGGCTACATTTCCAAGGTAATAACTTAACCGTTCCATATGCTCAGTAATACGGTCTAACCAACGCACCGCACTTAATGATGCATTACCTCTTGCCACACTAATATGGTTATCAGCAACATGTTGCATTATATTATCTCGTAATTGTTCTGCTCTGTTCGTAACATACTTCGAAAGTTTATCCGCACGTTCTACAACAGCAGGCAAATTATCATTCTCAAATTCATTAATTAATTCGATAACTTCATTAGCCACTTTTTTTCGATCTAACTCTGTATTTTCTATATATTTCAAATCTGTCATCTTATCCTTATCTTTATAACATCGGTCATACAAACGTTGAACATGATCCATTGCGTGAAAAATCTTAATAAAATGGCCATGGTGTTCAGCCTTACTATTACTCAGATCAATGCTATCAATATAAGAACGTGTTTTGACTAATTCATTATTTAATTCAATAAGGTTGCTCTCTCTACCTTTAGTAACATCTCCGAGTAAAAAAACAACATGCCTTAACAGCGCGACACTTTCTTTTTTAAGTGTCGATTGTGCAGCGGTTAATGCCAGTCCAGGGTTGTCGAGCAAGGCTTTATCCAAGCTGCGAGTATACGTTGGTTCTGTGTCTGGTATTAAACGTTCCATCATACGCGCAAACTGATGTGTCATCGGTAAGACAATAATTACCCCCAACAAATTGAAGCTGGTATGAAAAATAATCAATACCATCTCAGCATTATTTTTTATTACATCGGGCCCTAACCATTGCCATAAAAACACATAAGGTGTAATCAAAAACAATGCTCCCATACCTGTAAAACAATTATAGATAACATGTGATAATCCGGTTCGACGTGAACCAACCGTTCCACCAATGGTTGCAAGTGCAGCAGTCACCGTCGTACCAACATCCATACCAATAACTAAAGCTGCTGCTTGTGGAAAGTTAATTGCACCGGCATATAATGCCGTTAAAGTTACCGCAACACCTGCACTAGATGACTGCGTAACAGCAGAGAATAATATTCCCATGAGTAAAAGCTGAGTTCGTCCTAAAAAAGTATCGCCTGGAAAATTTTCAGGTGTAACAAGCTTTTGTACTTCGAACATATTCTGTTGAATCAAATATATACCAACAAATATCAAACCAAAGCCTGCAATGGCCATTCCAATACTTGCCCAACGACCTTTCCCAAACAAACGCAATAAAGCACCAACTAAAATTAGTGGCATTAATAGCGTGCCAATCTGAAGCTTGAAGCCTAAAAGTACGACAAACCAACCCGTAATTGTTGTACCAATATTGGCACCAAAAATAATCCCCAGAGCATCAGCAAAACTCATCAATCCTGCTCCAACCAATCCAACAGCTACAACAGTCGTGGCACTGGATGATTGCATTATGGCTGTTGCAACAGTCCCGGTAACAGCACCAGATAATGGCGTGTGCGTAAATCGAATCAACAATTTACGCATGGCATCGCCTGCAAGATTTCGCAAACTATCAGTCATAATAATCATGCCAAGTAAAAAAAGGCCTAAACCACCCAATGCCTGAATTACACTCATTTGCACAACACTCCTTACTATCTCGCCTTGTTTATTAGTTATTTATATCACATCAATAGATTATTTATAGAATTCTCTTTCCTATTTTTTTTCAAAAATATAAATAAATATATCAATTTTACGTGCAACCTGCATACATCGTTTAGTGCAAACAATCATTGCTTAAAATGTCTAATTCCGAAGTTAAAGGTGGCACTGACCAATCTAATTTACTATCATTTATTGATATCCATTTTATTATTCGTTATTTTTTTCTTGAATAATTATTAAATATAATGATAACAAATCTAACTAACTCGAATTTGTTATTGATATTAAAAGAGTTACTTATGCATCACGGTGAAAGACTAAATAGCTTTACTCATATGTTAGGCGCGGTCATCGCGCTGGCGGGGCTGGTTATATTGGTAGTTTTTGCCTCACTAAATGGTGATATCTGGCGGATTGTAAGTTTCAGTATCTATGGTACAAGCCTTTTCCTGTTATATCTTTTTTCAACGATCTACCACAGCACTGAAGGTTCCGTTAGAGCGCTATTTAAAAAACTGGATCACATCAGCATCTATTTATTAATTGCCGGTAGCTATACGCCATTTGTACTCGTCAGTCTCAATGGTGCATGGGGCTGGTCATTATTTGGTGTTATTTGGGGACTCGCAGTGATCGGAATATTACTCGACTGCTTTACATCAGATGAACGACGTATTATTCAACTAATCATTTATGTGTTAATGGGCTGGATTGCTCTTGTTGCTATTCAACCTCTCATTGAATCATTGTCAATGGCCGGTTTTCTCTGGCTACTAGGAGGGGGATTGTTTTATAGCGTCGGGATTGTTTTTTACGTTCTAGATTTAAAAAAATTTCACTTTCACGGCATATGGCACTTGTTTGTATTGGCAGGTAGCATAACCCACTACTTTACGATTATGTATTACGTACTTTAAAAATAAAAAAGCCCCACGACATGTCGTGGGGCTTTAATAAAATCAAATCTAAAGAATAATTAGACTTGAATATTTGTAGCCTGTGGTCCTTTAGGACCAGACTCAGTATCAAATGTTACTTGTTGCCCTTCAGCCAACGAGCGAAAACCTTCACTTGCAATTGCTGAAAAGTGAGCAAAAACATCAGCACTACCATCTTCTGGAGTGATAAAGCCAAAACCTTTTGCATCGTTAAACCATTTAACAGTTCCTGTTGCCATAATAATAATTACCTCAATAATAATAAAAAATAAATAATGTGTTACAAATCTTACGAGATAATTAACAGGAAAAAAAACAATGAATGCTACTGACAAAAACCAACGATGAAATGTATCCTTGCGTAGTATAACTGTTTAATTAGAAATACTACACTTGTTACTATATATGACCGAATATAAGTATTACAAGACAAAACCCCACTTATTTACAGTAATACAGCTAATAAAGTACTTTATTAAGCTATTTAGACTTTAATTACCTATATAAGAGATTGTAAAAGCAATGACTAAACCTAAAGCTGCTATACTGAATAGTATAGTTTCTATGTTCGACTCGCTTTGATCGCTGTCTATCTCTACTGACTCCCCCTCACGGTAAGCCACTATAACGATTTAAATTGCTCCTATCTCTACCGTTTAATACAAGAGCTTGAACAAAAGTAACATTATTAGAATGAATCCACCGATTGTTTTTTACAAACAGGACAAAACGAAATGCAGGGCATTAGTGATATTAATATTATTGGAATCGATGCGACGCGTCCTCCCTATATTAGAAAAGAACCTTACATCGATATTTACTTTGAACTATCACATCAAGCCCCCATAGATTGGTGTAATGACTTAAATAGTTTATTGACACTGAACCCCATTACTAATAATACAAAAATAACTTCAAAAAAAGGTTTGTTTATTGAAACATGGGTAAGAGCGCCTGAAGAAATCACCTCATTATTCGAGCAAATTAAAATAACCGTAACAGAATGCACCCGTCTGTATATTGAACGCATCCAGCTCGCTGCCCAACAATCAGGTAATAGTAATGCAACTCAAAATAATGAATCAAGTCAACAAGTGACACTTAACAAAATTGTTGCTTCACTTGATTTTACCCAAGCAGATTAAAGAAATAACTTATGTCATCTCTGCGTTTTCGATATCGAACCATAGAATTTGGAAACTCTGATATTCACTTACGTACATTACGTGACAGGCAGGAATATGCTGACGATGATAACGTTGCCTCAAAGTTAGGTATATCCTCAGCCAACTGGCCATTGTTCGGTATTATCTGGGACTCAAGTAAAATTCTCGCGAACTTGATGTTTGAATATAAAATTAAAAATAAACGTATTTTAGAAATTGGCTGCGGTATGGCTTTATCAAGTCTTATGCTTAACCAACGTAATGCAGATATCACTGCCACCGATTATCACCCTGAAGTCGAAAATTTTCTTCTAAGCAACGTTATTCTAAACGAAGGCAAAAAAATCCCTTTTGTTCGTACCGGATGGGATGATGAAGATAGTGGCTTAGGAAAATTTGACGTCATAATCGGCAGCGATCTTTTATATGAAAGTGAACACGTCGATTTACTTTCAAACTTTATACATAACCACACTCAACCTCATTGTGAAGTCATCATTGTTGATCCCGGACGCGGTAATCATGCTCGTTTCAGTAAAAAGATGGTTAGTCTAGGCTATTCGCATAGCCAGAGTAAACCTGAAGATTCAAGTTATCTAACAAAACCATTTAAAGGGCAAATTCTGCAGTATCAGCGATGAGACTCGTTAAATTATGTTCTAACGACTTGAATTAAGATAAGTAATCCTTAATAAAAAACTTATAGCAGTTCTTTCCATGCTTCTTAGCTTGATACATCGAAATATCAGCTTTATTAACGAGACTAATGGCATCATTTCCATTGTCAGGAAAAATACTAATCCCAATACTCGCTCCGACTCTAACTTCTTCACTGGATAGATAAATATCATCTGAAACAACTTTCAAGATTTTCTTTGCAACAATAGCTGCAAAATCAGAGTGTTTTAAATCTTCCAGAATAATAACAAATTCATCACCACCAAATCTGGCAGCAGTGTCTTCTGAACGAACGACACTTGAAAGACGCTCAGCTATGATTATCAATAATTCATCTCCCGCTTGGTGCCCTAATGAATCATTTATATTTTTGAACCCATCAAGATCAACAAACATCAATCCAATTTTAGTCTTATTACGTTGTGCTCTATCAATCGCATGTTTTAATCTATCATCAAATAAAGCTCGATTAGGTAAGTTAGTAAGTTGGTCATACTGAGCTAAATGTTTTATATTTTCTTCAACACGTTTCTTTTCTGTAATATCCCGAAGTGTCACAATGGCATTTCTTTTATCATCACGCATTGTATAACTTAAGCTAATTTCAACAGGAATTTCTTGATTATCTTTTCCTAAAGCATATAACTCAAGAGCACTATTCAACATTCTGGATTCGGTAACATTAAAGGAATCTTCACGGGTTTTTATATGCTGTTTACGGAACCGTTGAGGCATTAAAGACTCGACACTTCTACCTTCCAAGTTCTTTCTAGTAGAACCAAACAAATTACAAGCTTCCTGATTTACTTCAGTTATAAGTCCTGTTTCATCAACAATCATCATAGGGTCAGGTGCGGCTTCAAATAAATCACTTAAAAATCTATAGCTACCCTCAAGACGATGATTAACCTTCTTAAATTTCCTTAATAATTCAAACATTAATAAACCACTCATCAAAACCAGAGGAATAACGAGTAATCCCCAATTAATTAAGTTTAATGCGGAATCCAGACGATTACTTGTTTCAAGTGAATACTCGGTATTATGCTCAATTGCATGCTGTGAGAGATGTTTGATAGCTAGTAAAGCTGGTGTATCATTAATTTGAACCTGCCGATCAATCTCGTTAGAGCTAACCCCTTCTTCAATCAATTTTCTTGCAAGTTCAAAATTAGCAGAATATTTATCGAGTACTTTATTGAGATCTTCAATGAATATTTTATCATCTAAATCTTGAAAAGCCCCTTCAAGCGGATAATCCTTAATAGCCCGTCGAGTTTCAATAAGACTCTTTTCAATTTGTGGAATTAGCGTTTTATCTTTGCGTAAGACATAATTTTTAAAATTATGTATAAAACCACCATAACCAAAGTTTGTTTGAATACGACTGAGAACATGAGCAGAAATTGCTGCCTCATTACTATATTCAAGCCACTGTTTCTCAACGTCAATCACCTTTTGTTTTACCACAAGGCCAAACCAGACTAGTACAAAAGAAAGAATTAACGTAACCAGTACAATTGCGAATGTTCCTTTATCAAAAAGACTAAAATTAGCTAGAGTTTTCTTTGACTGTTGTAGACCAGCATCAGAGGGGCAGGGGGGTGAGCTGAACATGACTATTATTACCTTTTAAAATGGTACTAGGTAATATATCGGGAAAATTGGATATATCTTTAATAAATTCAATATTTTGGTGCAATAAAATCTAAGACTAAGCACTACAAACCAACGTTACCCGACCTTAGGGTTTTGATTGATTAGTGAAAATATAAAACCCAGAGAAAAAGGTAGTGATGAATTGAAATAATTCACATTAGTCACTACCTCCATTAAACTTTATTTCTGTAATTTATTGTTCAAACGCGGCTAGCTTAAGAACAGCCGGCGTAATGTCTGGATGATTAAACACACCTTTACGGACTTCTGAGTCAGAATCATTAATCAACATTCCTAAAATTTCCGGGGTGGAATTATAATTCACAGCAACGAGCTGACGTACGGCATAAGATTTATCTTTAGCCAGAATTTTTAGAATAGATGGATCCATATAGCCACACTTAGCCAAACGGAGTTTCACATCTTGGTTCTGATCATGAGCAAGGATTAACTTAGACTGAACTGGCGCATCAATGTTTAACGCAAGCCCCATTCGCACCTCAGCACTTGAATCATGGGCTAACTGTATATGGACATCGGCAGGAGCGCGTCGATTTGATGCAACTGCAGCTCGAACCTGCACAACCGGATCATTTGCGAGTCGAGCCAATAAATCTGCCGATGACTTGGTATTCGATGCTTGTTTAATTCTTTCACTCAGAACAGTGTCAGTCTCACTGGCAGAAACTTGACCGAAAAACACAAAGGAGAATATTAGAAATGAAATTGTTAGTCTAAATAGCATGAAAAACCCTACCTATATTAGTAAATTCTAATATAGTTTAGCAGCTATTTGGTTAATTACCATACATATTAACGAATTTGTTGTTATTTAATAACAGCGCCCTGTAGTAAAAAGTAAAAAATAAGGCGGAATAGGCTAACTCTCGACCTTTTCTTTACTTTTATACGCTCCCAGACAGATATTTAACCCGTAAATTTTTCTAAGATGAAATATTTGCAATTTTACGTCTAATATCTTGTGCAAGCTCAGTATCTACAGGAGCTAACATATTTGAAATAGTGATTAATAATTCTTTCGCAGCGCCATCTTTATAATCACTATTCTGTGTAAGAATTTTCAATAAATTTTCGACGGCTTCATTATATTGATACTGCGCTATTTGCCTTATTGCTAAATCAAAACGTGTATCAAAATCATCTGGTGTCGTTTCTGTTCGTGCTAATAGCGTATCGAGGTCAGCTGTTTTAGCGGCAAGTTTTGCAAAGGTTAGCTGCCCATTTAATGCTTTACCCATATCCGTTTCGCGGATAGATTCTGGTAAACGTGTGTACAAACTATTTGCTTGCTCAAGTTCTCCAATATCAATAAATACTTGCACCATGTCCATTGCAACACGGGTATTAGAAGGATCAAGTTTAATCGCATCTGTCAGTAAAACGATGGCAGCCGAAGTATCGCCAGATAAATGTTTTTCTCTGGCTTGCTCTCTCATAAGGTCAGCTTCATGAAAAACACCAAAGCTTTTTAATAACTCGCGAGCATCCTTTTCCTTTAATTCGCCAACTTCGGTTTTAACCACTTCACCATCTTTAAAAACTAACAAAGAAGGTACATTTTCAATCTTGTACTCTTTACCAAGTTCAGGCTGCTCATCAATATCAACTTTGGCAAAGATAAATTTTTCAGGAAATTCTTTTGCTAATTTAGAGAAGAGTAAATCCATAGCAACACAAGGCCCTGACCACACCCCCATAAATTCAACAAATACAGGAATTTTATGTGAGTTTAATAAAACTGCCTGGCCAAAATTTTTCTGGTTAGCTTCAAATACAAATATTTCTTTATCCATACCATACTCCTATAATCATAGACTCATCTTAAGATAGGAAGCAGAAATAATAAAGGTAAATATGAATGTACATAGCCAGGCTAGCTTCTCGACAAACGGCCTCTCCTTCTCCGTTCACATCGTAGCATAGCAACTCCTTTGCATGCCCCTAATCCATTAAAGGTTTAACTTTTATATAACATCAGAAAAAATAGACAAATTTAAAATGCTACAAAAAGCATTAAGGAAGTTAAATTATCACCTCCACCAGGTTTCGGGTCATAGGCATTACCGCTATAAAATGTATTCCAAAGTTGTAGCTCAACATTTTGACCTAACATCCAAGTACCCCCGAGTGTTAACCTTTTATCTGTATTACTGGCAGCTTTACCGTTATCGCCATCCAGGTAACCGATATATACTGTCATTTTAGCAGGCATAATTCCATACTCAGCAAGAACTGACCATGCTTCTTGATCATTCGGATTACTATTAAAATAATTATTTGTTCCTGCATCAGCTGCACCATAGGTAAAGTAAAAACCAACCGGCTTACCACCTAATTCACCTTGTGCTTGTCCATCAATAAACCAGGCATCGGTATCTACATCATCACTTAACCCTGTTGTTGTATTCGTTCGCCTTGCGGTTCCAGTAAACAGTTGCGCACCAATACCAACATCCCAACCATCAATTGTAGGCATGTAGGCTGCACGTAAATAATTAGCGGGACTGCTCAGCGCAACACTTCCATGATTAGGTGTCCAGAATGTTACGTTAACAAAAAAGTTATGCTGCGATGCTACCAAAGCAATACCTTCAGCTTCCGATGCACCGGGCGAACCTGTACCACTGATAAATTGCTGAGCAGCCGTTGCCTTCCTCTCTTCAGCTACACGCATAAAACGTTGAGCACCTGTATTAAGTAATTCAAAACCATAAGGAGCACCACCTGCATCCGTCAAAAAAACAACGGCTCCATAGTTAGTGCCATCAATAGGATAGTTAAAGTGTGTTTTGAATGAATTAAAATTATTGTCATTACCTGATTCTTTTAATGATGCTTCCAGGATAAAACCAATATTTTCATTTGCTCTTCCACCAATGACGAGTGCAGCTTCATCTGGAAACTGTAAATCACCTGTATTTTTGGCGTTAGTTTTATCATCACCATTTGTTTTTTGATAACGCAACTTGGAAATTAGTGAGGCATTTAGTGCAATAGGTAATGACAGATTATCACTCTGAATCATACTTTGACCACCAATCATCGTGTAACCGCCTTGCTTAAAGGAACGTCCAAACGCATTAAGAGCTGGAAAATGTTGGAAATGGCAAGATGAGCAGCTCATTCCCGTCTGCCTTGCAAAGGCTGGCGTTGCATTTACTATAGATGCTTGAAAGAATGTTACTAGTAGTCCTAATACTGCAAAAATATAGGATAAAGATATGTTTTTCATTACCATCTCCTTATTTTCGAGCTATATGTAGGAGTATAGAAAAACTATTTAAAACTTTCCCTGTCGCAGATCAAGTGAAAGCGAAAAATGAAAAAAAATAAAAGAGGGGCGGTGATAAAGCTAAATCATTCGCATTTGTCATCGACTCTTTTATTATTTTTTAAAAATCAGTATTAAATTTCTTACTAATACAAAACTTCCTACCTGTTTGAGTTAAATAATATTTTGCCCCTCTCGGGCTATTCACCAACTCTGCGTAATTATTTTCAGTAAGATAAATCAAAGCGGCTGATGTATCTATTGCACTAATACTAGTCTTATCTGAAATCGATCTCGGTAAGATACCCGCATCGCCACCATTAACTATTTCCAACAAGACAGCCCGAATATTTTTCTTTTTAGCCTGATCAACATCTCTCTGAATGGGAGTAATATTTTTCGAGACACTATTCTGAGTGTCTTCAAGTTCTATCGAAGCATTCCAGTTTTCAGTGGCTTTTTTTAGAACATCAGCTTTTAATTCTGAATGGGGCTTCTTTTTCTTGCCAAATAAATTTTTTATAATACCCATATCGTTAAACTTTCCTATATGTCCTTACGGTAAAATTAATTGAATTCTACTCTTACCCTATTCTCAAAAATTATATAATTAATATTTACCCTTTAAAGTAACTTTTACATTTACATTAACATTAAATGTTTCATATTCAACAGACAATCGCTTGCCGTTGGATTTTATTAAATATGTAGTAGTAAATGTATTATCAAGTACGCCAGATGGTTTATAGGTTTTATTGATCAATATTAGCTTTGCTTTATTACTACCACCATCCTCTAAACGCCAAGACAATAATGTTTTAAAATTTCTTTTATCAATATACTCACCGACTGTACCCGAACTACCGATTTTAGCGGCATTAGGGATAGCCGAGGTGTTTGCAGTTACTGTATCAAGATCACCACTAACACCTAAAAAACGTTTATCTTTAACCTTAGGACTATAATAATTATTAAGGGTTGCCATTCCATAACCGCTCGACATCACAAAGCTCATAATAGTTTGAATTGGAATAGCGGATTCACCTAAAAATGTAGATTCAGCCAAAGTCTTTTCTATAATACCCCCCGAGTAACTATTCCCGAAATTATCAGAACCTGATAATTTAATAGAAACATCATAAGTTGTAAAATAGTCATTAGGGAATAATTTAAAAAGAGTGTTTTTACTTGCCGCCGTGCCTGCAGAACTCAGTATAAAAAAACAAGTATAGATAATTATCTTTATAAGACCTTTAGTATTCATTCTATCTCCATGTAAAGAATAGTTAGGTATAGGTTTTATACCTTAACAAAGAAGGTGGAATTAATCGAAATTATTCTTGGTTATCAGGCTCAAAGCACATTAAATGCAAATATTAGGGAGAACTGTGTTCTGAGACTGAGGTATCCCCAATTACATTGACCTAAGAAAAGGGTGTTACACCTATCAGCATATTGTGAAAATAAAGTGCAAATACAATACCTATAACGAGGCCAATAACAATCGCTAGAATGTCACGATGATAACCAAGGAATTCATAACTAATACCATTTGCTTTATCACGCTGACGCGCCGCACGGAAATCTAATATCGCCCACAGTAAAAATGAACCAAATAGAATAATATCTACCAATGCACCATTTGTGATTAAATGTCCAAATGCCCATAGCTTCACACCAACAATCATTGGATGACCAATTTTAGATTTAATCTTTGTTCCCGCCAGATCTGCCGCAACGAAAAAAATAAAGCTTATCAGTATAAATAATGCTGCGAGATGTTTTGTCCATAAGGGTGGATACCAAAGTACCTGAGTCTCCACACGCGCATCACCATAACCCCAAATAATTAAAATGAAACCCAGCAATGATACGAGAGCATAAAAACCTTGCCACATATTCTTGCCATGTTTATTAATTTTCTCTTCACGCCAGACATTCGCATATATCCGGACTGAGTGCATACCTAAAAAAAGTATCAAACCTATTATCATTATTGTCATTTTTCTATCTCATAATTGTTACGAATTGCGGTTAGTACATATCAAACACTGATAATCTAACGAGAGCAATAAAGTTTTTACTCTAACCCCAAATATTTATTGTAAACGGTCAAAAAAAATACTCTGAAGCGTATAATGTTCATAAACTATCTCTCCATCTTGCAAGCTTCGATTCAATTTTATCTGTAGTCCATAGTTGCGGCATAGAATGGTCGTACTTTTCATCGTTCTCCCATTTATGTATATATTCTTTTGCGCTTGCAAATGCTTTTATAAAGGTATTTTCCTTTGATATGGATTTTTCAAATAGCGCTCTTCCAAAATATGTAAACTCCGCCTCATCTGAGCAGCCGAATGATACATGGTCATCTTTTGCTGCAGTCATAATTAATGTGTAGTCATCTTTTAAATCTTTAATAAAACCACCAGAATAACATGATGAAACAACAATGACCTTCCACTTAATATTACTCTCTTTAAGAATTGTAGCTAATTTTTTAGAAGGTAAGTCATTCATAGGAACACCACGTAATGACACACTCAATTCGTGTTTTTTAGAACCATGACTAGTTAAAAATAAAAATAAAATATCCTCTTCCTTATCCATTAACCCACCAATATGCTCAATACTTCGTTTTAAATTAGTAACCGAAGCAAGAGGTACTTTGTTACTAAGCTTAGGATTATTGATAAGCATTAACGATCGATTTTTCGTACCAAATTTTTTATTAAAAATTTCATTCGAATACTGAGCTTCTTTCATAAAAACATCTTGCTGACCATAGGATGCAAAACTAATCATATAGAGATCAGGGACATTCGGAACTGAAGGCTTCATCTTAGCCAATGATCGCTGTAATAATCTTTGCTGACTATAATATATTTTTTCAGCATCAACTTTTTTATATTTTTTTATATCTTTCTTTACATCTTTGTTTGGCTTTTTTAAACCGACATAATCACCGTATTCCCACCAACCTTCTTCACGTTTTTTTCTTCCTTTTGGATTTGCACGAATATAAACACCTTTACCATGCCGAACCCCATCCTTAAAGTCACCCTTATAAATATTACCCGTTTTATATTTAATAACCCCTGTTCCTTCATATAGGCCATTTACAAATTCACCTTCGTATAGTGATCCTTTTTTACCAACAAATTTTCCCTGTCCATTGCCTCGCCAATTTTTAATATCCCCCTCATACTTTCCCCCTGCTTCAAAAATAACAACACCTTTTCCATTCATCTTGTCATCTTTAAAATCACCAGTATAACTAGCACCTACTTTTGTTACATATTCGCCTTTCCCTTGCATTTTCCAATTTTCAACTTCACCTACATACTTAGACCCATTTTCAAAAGTAATCGTTTGCATTCCATTGGCACCGTTGTTTTTAAAATCCCCTTCAAAAACATCCCCATTAGAAACTTTATAATTTCCCTTACCCTGAAACATATTTTTTTCGAATTCACCTTCATAGATATCGCCATCTACAGACTTATATATCCCCTTGCCACTCCACTCACTTTTACGAAAATCTCCCTCATAATGATCTCCAGCGACATATTTAAGAATTCCTTTGCCGCTAAAGTCACCTTTTTCAAAACCCCCCTTATATGTGTCACCATTTGAAAACACCATTTCACCTTTCCCATGCATTAAACCTTTATCGAAATCACCTACATAGTAATTTCCACTCCGCCATACGAGCTTACCCTTTCCATGAAAAGCATTATTTAAGTACTCACCTTCATACAAAGCGCTATCGGGTAACAATATTTGATTTTTACTATTAACTGGCATTGCGATAAGCCGAGTAGTGACAGCTGAATTGTTCTCAGAGTTAATTGATGATTCTACTTCACATCCTTGTAATAAAATTCCTTGGGATACTAGAAAGACAATGGAAGATACTTTTAATAAATGCATTTAAATTTTCCTATAAAATTAAGTGAAAAATTGCTATCTTCTAATGCCTGTCCCATTCGCATTGCACATTGATTGCAAATGTAGATTGATCGCAAACATTTCCATGACCTACGTGCTTACTCCAAATAGTATAAAATTTAACCATAATAATTCCTTTTATATATTTCATGAAGCTCAATGGTAATACTATTATAAGTATCACATACGAACATATTTAACTAATTTAAATGCGTTCATGTGCACATAAACTAAGTGGTAACACTATCCGTATATTAGAGAAAACTGTGCTCTACACCTGAGGTATCCCCACAAAATTAAGACAAAAAACGATCAAAAACAATAGTTTAGAAAAAAGACGGATATTCAGTACAAAAGTATGTCTTTGCGAGTAAACAAAGTGAGCGCGGCAATCTGAATGAGAAGCGATATTCACAAGCAGATTGCCGCGCCAGTACTGAAAAACGCTTGTTTTTCAGTGCTTCCTCGCAATGACCGGTCATGGCAAATTTTGTGGGGATCCCTCAGACTCCGTCCCCTTTTACTCTTTGGCTAGTTCACTGCAGTTACGCCCATTTTTCTTGGCTAGATAAAGGGCAGTATCGGCACGACTAATAAGGCTTTCGATATCGTCATTTTCTCCTAGCTCGGCGATGCCAATGCTAACGGTAGTAGGTTGTGTATTGTTTACATTTTCCATAGCTACTGATTCTGTAGCAAAGGTAGTACGTAATCTTTCAGCCACCACTTGCGCTAGTTCAGCAGAAGCGTTTGGTAACAGTGCCACAAATTCCTCGCCACCGAACCGACAGAAAATATCTTCTTCACGCAGTTCCTTGCCGGCAATGGAAACGAATTGACACAGTAGTAAATCGCCAGCATCGTGGCCGAGCTTGTCATTAGTTTGTTTGAATTTATCAAGATCAAGCATTAATAATGATAGCGGTGTATTGTATCGGCGTGTTCGAGCCATCTCCTTTCCAGCAATAACCGAAAAAGCGCGGCGATTAAGTGCGCCTGTTAGCGGGTCACGGTTCGCTTGCTTATCAAGATCCGCCTGCAGACGTTCGGCTGCCATCAACACCATCCCCAGCGTTATTGCGATTGTCATGCATAACCACCAGAGCAACATAAAAGCAGCGAATCCATCAGGGTTCAATGGGCCTACCGGTGCAACACTTTGGTCAGCGGCAAATGTACGTATCGCAAAAACGAACGCATTGATAGCATAGAGCCACCCCGTGACGCGCATGGCAGCTGGAATTGGTTTATCCGAGGTAAGTAGATCGCGTGCAATCAATGCCGACAACGTAGCAACCAGAATTGAATTGCCCAATGCCCGTACTAGCAGTGAATCCATCAGCTGCGCCGTTGTAATCCAGCCAAGCATGATGGCAGCAATCACGATCAAAAGCCGATGTGGAAGTGGGCGTTGCCCGATAAAACGTCGAAAGCCATCCCAGGCTAAAACCAAACCGATAACAGCAACGAGTTGTGCCAGAGATAATCCTGGCGGCCAGTGATTAATACCAGATAAGAGAATCAGAAAAAGTGCAAGGGCACCCGCGCCACCGGCCAAAGCCCAACGCCCAAGTCCCGGAATGGCTGGATGCATCCGCCAAAGCAGGAGCCTCGCCCCAGCGCAAAATAAGTTTGCTAGTACCACGGCAACTAATAACGTGCGAATATCAAATACCATTTCCAATAACAGCCCTTATTTATTTTATTTCTAATAGGAAATAGACAACATTTTCTACTTTACCACTTTTAGGCCTCCCTGCACTTTCTTTTATCACTCTACGCTCAACTACATTACTACTTTTTTCTTTAAATAGAATCTTACTAATGCACTACAGAATTAAACCATACATTTGGTGATTGGCATTATTGTCAAAAAAATTGGGGGCAGAGTCTGAGGGATCCCCACAAAATCACGCATAACACTGCGCTTTAAATTGTTGTTGAAGTACAGTGAGTGCAAGCTGAAAATCATCTCGTCGAAAAACTAGGCCTTGTTTATCTAACACTCTTCAACCCAAATAAAAAGAGGATAAGACATTCCGTGTTTTAATGGTATTCGCCTGATATTGGCGATGCATGTTTTTTAACTCAGCTATTTTTCCCGTTAACCACACTGCGAAAGTGGCAAGTACACCAATAAGTAATAAATTTTCGTAACGAAATTTTGTACTGACTTTTGCTTCATCTAAACTGAAACCCCATCGACTATTTTTAATATCACGAAAACCTTCTTCAATTTGCATGCGGGTTTTATATAAGTTAATGATGCGTTTTGTTATTGCTGCGCCACCTTTTAGTGAGGTAACAACTAACCAAGGCGTACGTTCACGATGTGCATTCTTTTGACTGTGTTTCATTTCACAACGTTTTCCAAATACGGTTTTCTTTAGTCGACCTTGTTTCTTTTTTTTAACTAAATAAGCATGACAAGCTAATGGATTACGTTTAACTAAATCTATAAAACCAAGGTAACGAGGCTGTGCCGTTGCTGTTTCAAATACCTGCTCTACCCTTATCCAATCGTCTTTTGCTTGGGGGTAATCATTGTATGTCCACCTACACGTCCCACAAAATCCCAACCTAAGGCCTGAACAGCATTAAACCACGGTGTTCGATAACCTGCATCAATGATAATGATGGGGCAGCAGTCTTTTGGTAATAATGCTTTTAGATGATGAAGAAAACGTTTTTCAATATTGCCATTCCCTAACTTCTTTTCTGGATGCACTTCGTCATAAAGCGTTAATGCTCGACCGCCAACGGGCAATGAAGAGCGCAATAAATGAAAGGAGCGATTAGCACTTAAATCTGACCAATCAACGAGAATCACGGGCTATTTATGATTACCTATAATCCATTTCGCCATTGTTTGATAAAGCAGTACACGTTCTTGATTTAATGCGAGATTACCCATTAATCTATCCGCACGTTTAATATTATGTTTTTCATATACTGTATTTTTTATTGCTCGACCTAAGCCGGTCACGCTGAGTTTTTTCCCGTGTATGCAGGCTTCAACCATACTCATAAGCGTAATCATCCGTTTTTTATGTATTGCTTGACAGATCTTCTTTAAATGGGTATTTATTACCTGAGTAGCGTGCATAGTGTGATTTCCTTATATTAACTTCACACTTAACATAAGATCAAAAAACACTATGCATGTCTACCTAATTATTTTTATCCATAAATAATTGTTTTTGATCGCTTTTTTGTGGGGATACCTCAGGGGCAGAGTATAAAAATCTCGACTTAGGTAGACAGTCTATACTGTTTTTAGCCTAGTGAGGAGTCGAGTATGAGAAAACGTAAAGCACAACATGATATTTCAAGAAAATTGAAAGTTTTAAATTATGCAAAGGAA